>ENA-UOUL01000359-UOUL01000359.1-bioreactor-metagenome-genome-assembly--contig:-NODE-359-length-79209-cov-12.777094_pt1 | contig 79209 bp, 69 predicted proteins | sample MGYA00249838_ERZ747220 | MGnify/ENA primary metagenome ERZ747220 (study PRJEB28778, sample SAMN05720191) | bioreactor metagenome | isolation source: Anaerobic biogas reactor | place: USA:Washington... | reverse complement strand
GTTCATTGCTGCAATTCAAGTTCGATGTATCGCCATTTGGGCAGGAGTCCTTGCGTAACTCGTGTAGACACTATCTACGACGGCAAGCACGACATCCTCCTGCGCACCCGCCTCTCCGGCCTTCCCAATAACCGCCTCGTTCACGCCTACCCCCGTTACATCGCCCAGGTCTCCGCCGCCTATCTCCTGGGCGAGCCCGTCCGCGTGGAGGGGCCGGAGCCCGCCGCCGAGCACCTCCGCGCTCTCCTCCGCCAGTCCTCCGCCGATTCCATCGATGTGGAGCTCGCCGTCTCACAGGCCGTCTTTGGCCGCGCCGTCTCCCTCGTCTACGAGGGCGCTGACCGCAGGCCCTACGTTTGCTCCCTGGATCCACGCGCCGCCTTCGTCGTCTATTCCGATTCCGTCCAGCACGACCCCCTCTTCGGCGTCCATCTCTCCGGCGCCGGCGTCGCCCGCTCCGCCACCGTCTACACCGCCCTGGAGGTGCTCCACTTCCCCGCCATCGGCGCCGCCCGCGGCGCCTCCGCCCGCCCCCATCCCTTCGCCGCCCTTCCCATGGTCGAATACCTCAACGGCCAGGATGAGCACGGCGACTTCGAGGATGTTCTTTCCCTCATCGACGCCTACGACCTCCTGGAAGCCGACCGCCTCAACGACCGGCAGCAGTTCTCCGACGCCCTCCTCGTCCTCACCGGCGTCATGGGCATCGGCGCCGACCCCTCCGACGCCCTCTCCGCCATGGAACGCCTCCGCCAGGAAAAGACCCTCGCGCTCCCGGATTCCGACGCCAAGGCCGAGTGGCTCGTCAAAAACCCCCAGGAGCGCGACATCGACGTCCTCCGCCGCGCCCTCATCGAAGACATCCACAAGTTCTCCCTCACCCCGGACTTCTCCGACGAGCGCTTCGCCGGCAACGCCTCCGGCATCGCCATCAAGTACAAGCTCTTCAACTTCGACAACCGCGTCAAGCTCAAGGAGCGCTACTTCGTCACCGGCATGCGCGAACGCGCCCGCGCCCTCTGCGGCTGGCTCGCCGCCAGGCAGCGCCTCCTCCTGGACGCGGACGAGCTCGTCTTCAAGCTCTCCCGCCGCCTCCCCGTCAACGAGCAGGAGCGCGCCAACACCATCGCCGCCCTCCAAAAGGTGCTCCCCCCGGAGACCCTCGTCTTCAACTCCCCCCTCCCGCCCGACCCCGCCGCCGAAAATTGAGCCCCCGCCGCGCGAAAATCGTTTCGCTTGGTTCCGGGCGGAGAAAAAAGCCCCGCGTCGTTCCCCCATCAATCGCCAAAAGGAGGTCCCCCCCATGATGGATGAATCCGCCCCCCAGGTGCAGCCCGACCCGCAGCCCGACCCGCAGACCCCCGCCATTGCCCCGGAAACGGCCCTTCCGGCCCCGGAAGACCCTGGGGTAATGGTAGACCCCATACCGGAGGAGGAAGCCCGCTTAAACGCCCTCGCAGCCAGAGAAGCGGCCCTCGCCATCCGAGAGCGGCAGTTCACCGCCCGTGAAAATGTCCTCGCCCTCGGCCTCCCCCCGGAAATCCTCCGCCACGTGGATTATTCCTCCGACGCCGCCCTGGAACGCTCCCTCGCCCTCGCCGCCCTCGCTTCCTCCGCCGCCCCCCAGGCCGGCGCCCCGCCCCCGGTTCCCCGCGCCGAGCGCCCCCGCCCCGCCTTCGCCACCTATCGCGACCGCGCCGCCCTCTTCGCCCTGGACCCCCAGGGCTACCGCGAGGCCGTCGCCGCGCAGCGCCCGCCGGAGCCGCCCCCCGCGCCGTGAGCGCAGTTTCGCGCCCCATCGGGAAGAAGGGGTCGCCAGGGGCGGAATGCCCCGGGCCGTCCCTCCCTCAATAATTCTTTGGAGGTTTTACGTCTATGGCCACCACCACCACCGCCAACGCCCTCATCCCGGAGGTCTTCGCCGACCTGGTGGAGACCAGGCTCGGCGCCCGCGTCACGCTGCTTCCCCTCGCCGTCCAGGATAACACCCTCGTCGGCCAGCCCGGGGACACCCTCCAGTTCCCCGCCTTCCGCTACGTGGGCAAGGCGGACGAAATCCCGGAGAACGGCCTGGTTACCCCCGCCCTCCTCACCAGTTATTCCGTCGCGGCCAAGGTCAAAAAGTTCGCCAAGGCCGTCCAGCTCACGGACGAGGTCAGGCTTTCCGGCTTCGGCGACCCCGTGGGCGAGGCCGCCATGCAGCTCGCCCACTCCATCGACCACGCCACGGACGATGCCCTCTTCGCGCAGCTGGACGCCGTCTCCCTGGGCCGCGTCTACCCCGTCTCCGCCCTCTCGGCGGATTCCGTGGCCGACGCCCTCACCCTCTTTGGCGATGAGCTCGAGGGGCCCAAGGTGCTACTCGTGGACCCCGCCGGCTTCGCCACCCTCCGCAAGGACGCGGACTACATCCGCTCCTCCGACCTGGGGCAGCGGGCCATCTTCTCCGGCGTCGTCGGCGAAATCTGGGGCTGTCAGATTGTCGTCTCCGCCAAAATCCAGGCCAATACCACCCTGGGCGAGTTCCGCTACTTCATCCTCAAGCCCGGCGCCCTCCGCCTGGTCAACAAGCAAGGCACCTTCGTGGAGGTCCAGCGCGAACCCTCCTACATGCGCGACACAATCTACGCGTCCAAGCACGTTGCCGCCTACCTCTACGATGATTCCAAGGCCGTCGCCCTCTCCGTCTTCTCCGCCGTCCAGGTACTCGCCGCCGGCACCGATGAAACCATCCACACCGTGGCCGGCGCCGCCAACAAGACCAAAATCGTCATCCCGGACGCCTTCGCCCCCGCGCCCGCCACTTGCAAGTGGGTCTACACCTTGGACACCACCGCCACCAAGACCGTCACCTTCGGTACCGCCGTCTCCGGCGCCACCGATTGGGTTAGCTCCGCCACGGAAATCGCCGTCACCACCGAGACCTACGCCCATGTCATCCTGGTGGACTCCGCCAACAAGCCCCTCAAAATCGCCAACGTGGCCGTCAACAAAGGCGCGTAATTCCTGACTGGGGTACAGGGGTTATTATCCCCTGTCAGGGCGCGGGACAGCGTCCCGCCGTCCTCCCCGCTCCTTCCTTTTCCCTTCCGGCGCGGCCTTTCTTCTCCTTTCTCCGCGCCCCTGGGGCGGGGCCGTGCTCACCCCCGGCTCCGCCCCCCTTTCCCCGCTTCCTGGCGTCCATCCTGGGCCATTTTAATTCCGGCCCTTGACCCTTTCCCCGCTTCCGCCTCTCCCAATCGCGTACAATCGCGCAAAAAATAAGGTGCGGGTGATGAAATCTTCCGCCGGTGCGCGGGGCGGAGCCCCGCTTGTCCCTCCCGTCCTCCCCCTCCCTCGCCGCCCGCTCCCCTGGAGGTGCTTACATGGCGCTCATCGACACCGTCAAGGTTCTCCTGGACATGGCGCCCCCGCCGCCCGACGCCATCATCAACGCGCTCATCGAACAGGCCGACGCCCTCATCCTGGGCTACCTCGGCCTCTCCGTCATGCCCCTGGGCACCGATTCCCCCCGCGCCATGCTCACCGTCGTTCTCTTCAACCGCCTGGGCGCCGAGGGCGAGAAGAAGCGCATGGAGGGCTCCGTCACCTCCTTCTTTGAAACCGTCCCGGACATCATCCGCCTGCAGCTCCGCCCCTTCCGCAAGGCCCTCGCCTACGCATGGCCGCCCCCGCCGGAGGCCGCCCCGTGAGGCCCCGCCGCCGCGCCCTCGTCAAAATCACCTGCCGCCCCACCGAGCCGGCCACCCAGGCTTCCGGCGGCGTCTCCCGCGTGGTCGTTTCCGCCGCCGTCTTCGACTTCTACGGCGTCATCCTCCCGCCCCGCCGCCGACTGGTCCGCTCCGTCTCCGGCATCCGCCTCTCCGCCGTCTGGACCGTCATCCCCCAGGGCGTCCCCGCCGTCCGCGTGGACGATTACCTCCGCTTCCCCGGTGACGCCAGGGATTACACCATCACCGCCCTTCGCGCCTTCCCCCGTCACACCGAATTCGATGTGGAGGTGGCCTCCTGATGCTCTCCCTCATGACCTCCGTTTACAATGCCCTCCAGGCACATCTCGCCTGCACCGTCACCCGCGCCTTTCCCAAGTGGCAGCCCGTCACCCCCTCCCTCTCCTTCCGCCTCGCCGACTTCAGCCACCAGCTGGACGGCTCCGACATCGCCGCGTTCGAAGTCTTCATCCGCTGCGTCTCCCCGGAGCAGGGCGACGTCCTCGCCAACCAGGCCCAGGCCGCCTTCGCCTCCCTCCAGTTCAACCTCTCCGCCGCCTCCGACGAAATCGAGGAGGAGACCGGCGTCTTTTTGAAGCGCCTCCGCTTCTCCACCATCGTCCTGGTCGAGGAGGTCGAGGATGTCCAGGTTGCCCAGGTCGCCCCCCTCCTCCTCCGCGTCAACATCGATGTCAACGCCCTCCTCGTCGGCGGGCAGCTCACCTTTGAAATCATCCCCGATTCCCGCAAGCTCATCGACAACAACGCCATCTCACACCCAAATTTCCGCTACTCCCCCGGCGGCTTCGTCCCCGGCGGCCTCGTCGTTAAGGGCGACTATGTCGCCGCCAACCCCGGGCAGCTCCACATCAAGAATTCCTTCCTCGCCGGCTCCTCCGTCAAGGCCTCCCTCTCCCGCGCTTCCTTTATCCTCCCCTTCAACGCCTGGGTCACCGAGTGCAGCCACACCCCCCTGGGTTTCTTCGCCGTCTTCAAAAACATCCTCTGAGGTGCCGCCATGGTCGTTAAGTTCAACAATTATACAATCCAGGAACCCGCCTCCTTCGCCTCCGAGTGGGTCACCGTCGGCACCACCGTCACCCGGCAGCTCACCCTCACCTGGGACAGGTACTACCTCGCCTCCTTCAAAAACGCCCTCACCCGCGTCTTCCAGGTCTCCCCGCCCTCCTTCACCGTCAACTTCCTCGACCCCGTCACCAACGACCTGGCCGACCTGGTCGTCAAGCCCTACGAAATCTCCGCCCCCGTCCTCTCCGAGTCCGAGGCCGGCGTCCAGCTCCTGGGGCCCGTCCGCATGGTGCTCCGCGAATGATTTCCCCCCTCCCCGCCATCGCCTACGCCCGCGCCGCCGTCGGCGCGGCCTACGTATACGGCGCCTTCGGCCACCCTTGCACCCCGGACAACCGACGCGCACGCGCCGCGCAGTACCCCGGCAGCGCCGACAACATCCGCAAGTTCTGCCAGGTCCTCTCCGGCCGCCGCTCCGCCTGCTCCGGCTGCGCCTGGGAAGGCCGCCGCGCCTACGATTGCGCCCAGCTCTCCCGCCTCGCCCTCCGCGCCGCCGGCGTCTCCCTCCCCTCCGGCGCCTCTTCACAGTGGCGCGCCAAGGCCTGGGCCTTCCAGTCCGACGCCGTCTTCCTCGCCGTCTCCTCCCCTTGCCTGGTCTTCCGCCGTGACCGCTGGAACAACGCCCGTCCCATGGCCCACGTTGGCTTCGCCCTGGGCGACGGCTTCGTCGTGGACGCCCGCTCACACCGCGACGGCGTCCTCCTCTCCCGGCTCTCCGCCTACCCCTGGACGCATGTCGCCGTTCCCCTCGGCTTCCCCCTGCCGGGGCATGAAAACCCGTGGGACGGCGCGGGGTTCCCCGGCCTTCTCCCCGCCTTCGGTTCCCGCGGGGAGGCGGTATTGCGCCTGCAGCGGGGCCTGCTGAGCCGCGGGTTCGCCTTGCCGCGCTACGGAGCGGATGGGATTTACGGACGGGAAACGGAAGCGGCGCTGCGGGCGTTCCTGTCCCAACGCCCCCCGCGGTGAATCAAAGACACATTCACTGAAAGGAATATCCACATGAAAAACGCCAACCAATTCCTCGCCGCCGCCGGCATGGCGGTTCTGGCTTTCCTCCTTCAGGCGCTGGGCGGATGGGACGCCGCCCTGGGCACGCTGTTCTCGCTGATGGCGCTGGACGTGCTCACCGGCGTCGCGGTTTCCCTGATGCGCAGAAGCGCACGGACCCGCGGCGGCGGCTTTCTGTCACGTTCCTTTTTCCTGGGGGTTTCCCGAAAATTGCTGATGGTCCTGATGGTCATCCTGGGGACGGCGCTGGACAGCCTGCTGCGGTCCCAGGTCTGCCGACTGGGCGTGATTGGGTTCTATGCCGCCAACGAGGCGCTTTCGGTGGTTGAAAACGCCGCCCTCGCCGGCGTCCCCTTCCCCAAGGGGCTGCTGCAGGCGCTGGAGCGCTAACGCGCGCGGCAGGACGGGGAGTTTGCTGAAAAGGAGCCGGAATGACTCTTCGCGGCAGGGGGGATGTACAGGCTGGGGGAAAAGCGGCCGAAGGCTTGAAAAATGCTTGAAAAACCGAAAATTTTTAAGCGAAAACGCGTGTTTTGGTTTGTAATCACCGCCGGAAAGGTATATTATCAACGTAATGCGGCGATGCCGTCGCAGTAAACCGCGCCCTGGAGCGGCCAGAAGCCTGCCCGGCGCATAACCGCAAGGAGGAAACCATGACGAAGAAGACCTGGTCCATCGTGATTGCCATCGTGGTAATCGTGCTGGTCATCCTGTGGGCTACCGGAGTGTTCGGCGGCAAGAAGGCGCCCGAACCGACCGCGACCCCCGTTGTGACCGAAGCGCCCGCCGCCGTGACCGACGCACCCGCGACCGTCACGGAAGCGCCCGCCACCCCGACCGACGCACCGACGACTGGCGGCTGAGGCCGACAACCCGGCGAAGAGCCGGGTTTTTGATTGGAGGAGTTTATGACCAAGAAAACCTGGACAACGGTCATCATCGTATTGCTGGTCATCGCGGCGGCGGTCGCGATTTATTTCCTGACCAAGCCCGCCCCCAAGCCCGAGCCCACCCCCGCCCCGGTGACCGACGCCCCGGCTGAGCAGCCCGCGACGGACGCGCCCGCGGGCGGCGGCGGCGGCGCCAAAACCAAGGTGACCATCTGGCACACCTTCACCGAAGGCCAGGAGGAATACCTCAAGATGGCCGTGGCGGACTACAACGCCTCCCAGGACACGGCGGAGGTCGAGCTGCTCAGCCAGCCCTACGAGGGCTTTACCAACACCGTCAACAGCGCGGTGGTCGCGGGCGTAGGCCCGGACATCATCTTCAACTACGCCTCCGAGGCCGCCAAGTATGTGGACGCCGGCCTGCTGGCGGATTTGAGCCAGTACATCTACGACCCGGAAATCGGCATCGAGGGCTTTGACGCCTCCCTGAAGGAAGGCGTCATGAATGGCGAGGTCAAGGCCTTTTCCGACGGGCTCATCCACTACCTGCCCGCCTACACCACCGGCCCCATCCTCTTCTACAACAAGACCCTCTACGACGAGCTGCAGATCGAGGTACCCAAGACCTGGGCGGAGATGGAAGCCGCTTCCAAGAAAATCCTGGAGGCCAAGGGCATCCCCGGGCTGGGCTTCGACAACACCATCACCGATTTCCTGCAGATGCTGATCATGGAGACCCCCGGCGCCGGCTATATCGACGTGGAGAACAAGGCCGTCCTTTTCGACACCCCCGAGGTGCGCGCCAAGGTGCAGTGGCTGGTGGACGCCTTCAAGGCCGGCCACTTCAAGGCCCGGCCGGAATCGGGCAACTACTTCTCCCCGGACTTCAACTCCGGCGTTCTCGCGGGCTTCGTGGGCTCCGTGGCCGGCTATCCCTACGTGACCCCGGACGGGTTCGAGTTCGGCATGGCGCCCATGCCGGCGGATACCTGGTTCCCCTCCTGGAACCGCGGCCCCATCGTCTTCTATTATAAGGACGACGCCCGCGCCGAGGAAGCCTACAAGTTCGTCAAGTACTTCATCTCCGCCGACGTGAACGCGGGCTGGGTCGAGGCGGTGACGGCGCTGGCGCCCTATTCCTGGACCGCGGACGTGCCCGCCTACCAGGAGTACATCGCCCGGGACACCCTGGCGTCCAAGGCCCTGCAGGCGCTTGAGGCCAACCTGGGCAAGGCCGGCAGCCTGCCCGCCGTGACCGGCGCAGCGCAGGTCCGCACCGCCATCAACGACGCGGTCATCAAGGCCGCCGGCGGCGAAATGACAGCCGACGAAGCCTGGACCGAGGCGGTCACCATTTCCAACGCAGCGCTGAAGGGCGAGTAGGCGCGATTCTTGAACAGCCGGGGGGCTGCCGGACGGCAGCCCCTCTTCCATTGCGCGCTGTAGCCCGCAAACAAAGAGGGGTGTCCGCGGACACCCCCCCTGAATTGAATGGCCGGCAAACGCGGCGGCCTTACTTCCCCCCGTAGGCGTGCCCCGTGAGGTATTCCAACTGCTCGGCCGCAAGGGCGGCTTTTTCACGCAGCAGGGTCACGGCCGCTACCGGCAGGAAGCTATCCTCCCTGCGCTCGTACGGGAGGCTTTTGTACCAGGCGACGAACAGCCGCACGGAGGAAGTGCCGACCTCGCTGGCTTCGTCGGTATAGATGCTTTTCAGCTCCTTGACCTTGAACGCGTCCGCCTTGCCCTCCTCCAGGCCGAAGGCGCGGGCGAGGTCTTCCAGCGGCACCCCGAACAGCCGGCTGATTTCCCCGAAAGTGGAGGAACCGCGGATGTCCATGGGGTCGTTGGCCGGGGCTTCCTCCCGCACCGTGGCGCCGGCCAGCAGCTGGGGCGTCCTGTCGGCCCCGGTCCTAAAGACACCCAGGGAATCGATGATGAGGACGCCCGCGATGACGATGAGCACGGACGCCAGCACGGCGGCGGTCGGGTTGGTTTTCATGCCTTGACTCCTTTTTCGCTGCGACGACGACAGGATTCCCGGCCGGGCAGGCAGGCTGCCCGCGCATCCATGGAAGGTGGCGCGCCCTTGCTCCTGGACGGCCCCGGCTTTCGGGAATTCGTTTCCCGTCGGGCAGGAGGCGTCACACTGTTTGCGGCGGATGCAAGCCGGCCCCGCCCGGCGCACCGGGGCGGCGCGCAAGAGTTTGAACAAACCAGGCAGCGCGCCACTGAAACGGAACCGCCTGCGCCAGGCACATTCTACAGCGGAAGGCAATGGGTGAATCGCCGGCAATGCGAGGACGGTAAAAAACGCGGCCTCCTCTGTGTGGAAACCGAACGGGATGCCGGGGCCGCCGTCAGCCGGACGGCCACGGCGGACACCACCCAGCGCCAGCTGCGCCGCGCCGGCCGGGCCTGTCCAAAACGAGGCGATTGTCCTTCTTTTTATACATCATTTTGCCCGGTTTGACAATCCGTATCCGCCAGGTTTTAATCGGGCGGAAACACCCGCAGACAAGCGGGCGACCGGCAACCCCGGGGCCGCCAGACCCATGGCGAAAGCGTGCTGTTTGGGCTCCTGCCGGCCGGCGGCTGGGCGCCTATCAATAGTGGCCACGCCGCCGTAGGGGAGCACTGCTTGCAGGGAGCCTTCCGGCAAAGGGGGTGGCGCCGGCATCCTTCAGGGATTTGGCAGGGTGGACAGGGCGAAAAAGCACGCCCAACGGATGGCCGCGCGCAGGGCCCTGTTTTGGTTTTCCATGATTTGTTCATGCCGGGTATGCTCCCGTATCAAGGTGGCATGCCGCAAAGGCCAGCGCGCCGTTTACACCATAGGGAAAGGGCGCCGCGCGAAGGGGTGCCCTTTCCGGGTTCCGAAGGATTTACCGGCGGTGACGCCCGCCGCCGAAGGAGGACTGGTTGCGGCCGCGGCCGAAGCCGCCGGGGGCCTGGTTTTGCATCCGGCCGCCGAAAGTATGCTGCAGGTCGGTGCCGGAGTGGTCGCACACGCCGTCGCCGTCCGCGTCCACAAAGCCGGGCGCCTGGGTGTTCCTGCCCTGCTCCATGCCGCACACGTCACAGACGCCGTCCGCATTTTCGTCCGTGAAGCCGTAGGGGGCGGTCCCCTCCGCGGGGGCTTGGCTCCAGCGCCGGCCGAACCGGGCTCCCGGCGGGAGGGTCGCGGCGGGCGTTTCTTCAACCGGGGCGATTGCCGTTTCGGCGGCCAGGCCGAAAAGGGGCAGCGCGACGAGCAGCGCCAGCGCGAGGATAAGAGCGTTCTTTTTCATGGGGTTATCTCCCTTGGACAGATTCGGCAATCGCTTGCCGTACCCGTATCCTAACCGGCGGTTGTGGCAAAACGGTGTCATCGCTTTGACAGGACTGGCACGTTCGCGGGGGTGTTTTGTGACCGGCGGTGTTCCGAAAAAACCGCCCTGTAAGGGCGGAAGAGTCCAGGGCGCCGGGAAAGGAGCCTTTGCCGCTATCCCTCAGGATACCGCGGCGGGGCCGCCGCCCTGCGCCCAGGTGAACCGTACGGTGGTTCCGCGGCCGACCACGCTTTCCAGCGCGATTTGGATGCCGTGACGCTGCGCGACTTGCCGGGCGATGGCCAGGCCCAGGCCGCTGCCCTGGCGGTCCCCGCCGCTGCCGGACTTGTGGAAGCGGTCGAAAACGGCCTCCAGTTCCTCCGGGGGGATGCCGGGGCCCTCGTCCGATACGGTGATTTCGTTCCCGCCCATCCGGGCGCGCACCCTGCCGCCGGGGCTGGAAAACTTGACGGCGTTGTCCAGCGCGACGAGCAGCATCTGCCGCAGGCGCTCGTAATCGCCGAAGAAGGGAACGGGCCCGTCCGGGATTTCCTTTTCCAGCCGCACGCCCTTGTCCTGCGCCAGCCGGTCCGCGGCGCGCAGCGCGTCTGCGAACACGTCCCGGAGGGAAAGCTCCCCGCGCTGGATGGGAAAGTCGGCGTTCTGCAGGCGGGCCAGCTCCATCAGGTCGTTGACCAGCCGCTGCAGCCCCTGGGTTTCCAGCAGCATCTGGGCGTAGTATTCCTCGACCTTGCCCGGGTCCCGGACCACGCCGTCCCTGAGCGCCTCCAGGGAGCCGCGCAACACGGTGACGGGCGTGCGCAGCTCGTGGGACACGTTGGCCAGGAAGTCCTTGCGCCGCTGCTCCTCGCGCTGCCCCTCCAGGCGCGCCTCCTGCAGCCGGACGCTGAGGGTGTCGACGGACTGGGCCAGCTCCCCGATTTCGTCCCCGCGGGCCAGCCCGGTCTTCGCGTCGTAGTCGCCCTCCGCCAGCCGGCCGGCGGTAAGCTTGATGCGGCTGATGGGGCGGGTGAAGGTATAGGACAAAAGGACGGAGAGCAGGATGGCCAGCAACAGCGCGGCCAGGGTGCTGTACAGCAGCAGCGCCTGCCCTTTCCGGACGGCGTCCTGCACCCCGGCGACCGCGTCGTGCAGCAGCAGGGCGCCCACCACCCGGCCGGACTGCCGGATGGGCGCGCCGACGGTCAGCGTGGGCGCGCCGACCAGCCCGGAGAAGGACTCGGACAGGGTGACGCGGCCCTCAAAGACCTCCCGCACCATCTCTTCCGCGTCCGGCGGCAGGGCCTTGTACTCCGGCACCCTGCCCATCATGCGCCCGGTGGAGAGGAACTCCAGGTTTTCGTCCAGCACCCAGAGGTTGGGCTCGGACGCGGCCAGCAGCCGGACGTAGCCTGCGTAGCTGGCGCCCATCGCCCCCTGCGCGGCCCCCCGCCCGGCGCCGCGGGGGGCGCTTTCCAGCGCCTGGCCCAGCGACTGGGACAGCGCGTCCGCGCGGGCGAGCATCTCTTCCCGCTTCGCGTCCTTGAGCGAGGTGGTGAACAGGGTGCGGAACAGCAGGCTGGTAATCCCGGCCAGCAGCAGCAGCGCGGCCGCGAAGAAGGCCAGCAGGCGCAAGGCGATTCTACCTCTCATCGCCCTTTGCCTCCATCTTGTAGCCCACGCCCCAGATGGTCTTCAACTCCCACCCCCTGGGGCTGAAGGGCTCCAGCTTGGCGCGCAGGCGTTTGATGTGCGAGTCCACGGTGCGGCTGTCGCCGAAATACTCGTAGCCCCAAAGGCTTTCCAGCAGGTTTTCCCGGGAGAAGACCTTGCCCGGGTGGGCGGACAGGGTGTACAGCAGCTCCAGCTCGCGCCGGGTCAGGGCGACCTCCTGCCCGCCGACCCGCGCCCCGTAGGTGTCCAGGTCGACCTCCAGGTTGCCCAGGGCCGCCGCCTGGCGCGCGCCGGCGATGCCCCGGTCCATCCGGCGCAGCACCGCGCGCAGGCGGGCCATGACCTCCCCGGGGGAGAAGGGTTTGACGATATAGTCGTCCGCGCCGATGTCCAGCCCCATGATGCGCTCGAAATCCTCGCCCCGGGCGGTCACCATGATGACGGGCACCGGGGACTCACGGCGGATTTCACGGCAGACCGCGAAGCCGTCCATCCGGGGCATCATCACGTCCAGCAGCACGGCGTCCGGCCTGAGCTTCCGGAACATCTCAACCGCCTCCTGCCCGTCGCTGGCCACAAAGGCGGTGTGCCCCTCTTTTTTCAGGTACTCCTCCAGCACGGAGGCGATTTGCCGGTTGTCGTCGGCGATGAGGATGTTGGCCATGCGCCCCTCCGGATAACGGTCGGTTTCGTTTCTTTCCCGATTATAGCACGCGGGCGGGACGGCCGGCGGGTACAATAGGGCTGATTGAACCGGGCGGCCCGTTCCGCTACAATGGGCGCGGGAAAACGCCCGGGACGGCTGAATAGAAAGGGAGGGGGACGGGGATGGCCACGACGCTTAGCATCGTCCAGCTCAACGACACCCACGCCAACCTGCTGGAGCACGGGGACGTCCGCTACAGCCCCGGCGGCTTCCGCGTCGAAACCCTGGGCGGTTACGCCCGCATCATGACCAAAATCCGCGAAATGCGGCGCGAGGACCCGGAGGGCCTGCTCGTCCTGGACAACGGGGACACCTTCCACGGCACCTACGAGGCGGTGCAGAGCAGGGGGGAGGTCATGGTTCCCTACCTGAGGATGCTGGGCGTGGACGCGATGACCTTCCACTGGGACGCGGCCTACTCGCCCGCGCACCTGCTGACCCTTCAAGGGGAGCTGGGCTACCCCGTCCTGGCGTGCAACGTCTACCACGAGGGCACCCGGCGCCTGTATTTCAAGCCCGCGGCGATGCTGGCCCGGAAGGGGCTGAAAATCGGGGTCGTCGGCGTGGCCAGCAACATCATCCGGAAAAACATGCCCCAGGCGTTCTGGGAAGGCGCGGAGTTCACCGACGGCGTCAGGGAAACGGCCGCCCAGGCCCGGAAATTGCGAAAACAGGGGGCGGACCTGGTCGTCCTGCTGTCCCACCTGGGTTATCCGCAGGACGTGGAGCTATTGAAGCAGGTGCCCGGCATCGACCTGTGCCTGTCCGGCCATACCCACAACCGCATCACCGCGCCTCAGCGGTTCAACAGCGCCTACATCATCCAGTCCGGCGCGCTGGCCTCATCCATCGGCCTGCTGCGCCTCACCGTGGGCAAAAAGGGCATCACGGGCATCCGGCACGAGTACGTGACGCTGGACAGGTCCGTCAAAATGGACCGGGAGATGAGCCGGGCGCTTGCGCGGGACCCCATCCTGCGAAAGTACGCCGCCTGGCTCGGCGAGCCCGTCGGCCGCACCGCGGTGGACTTGCACCGCGCCTCCAGCTTCTACAGCGCCATGGACAACCTCCTGCTGGACGGCATCCGGGCGGCCAGCGGCTGCGAAATCGCGTTTTCCAACGGCTGGCGCTATGGCGGCGCGGTCAGGAAGGGCGTGCTGAGGCGGCGCGACCTGTACGCCATCGTGCCCATGGACCCGGAAATCAGGACCGCCAGGCTGACCGGGGAGGAAATCCGGGCGATGCTGGAGGACAACCTGGAAAGCACCTTTTCCGCCCAGCCCTTTCATCAGATGGGCGGCTACATCAAGCGCAACGCGGGGCTGAAGGTCTACTTCAAGCTGGAGAACCCCTACGGCCAGCGTATCCAGAAAATCTTCGCGGGGGACGGGGAACTGCGGGCGGACCAGTTGTACAAGGTCGCCTACGTCACCCGACAGGCTGTTCCGGAGCGCTACGGCAGGGAGCACAGGGGGACGGGCAGGCGCGCGGTCGCCGCGATGGAGGCGCTGCTTGAAAAGGGCCCCTTCCGCCGCGGGGATACGGAGGGCTACGTCCCCGTCTGACCGGGCGGGCGCTGAACACGAGATAAAGGCAGGGCACCACATGGAAGTCGTCATGCGGGGATTGACCAAGCACTTCGGCCCCACCGTCGCGGTGGACGATTTTTCCGTGACGCTCGGGGACGGCGAGCTGGTCTGCCTGCTGGGCCCCTCCGGCTGCGGGAAGAGCACGGTGCTCAACATGCTGGCCGGCATCATCCCGGTCACCGCCGGCAGCATCCTCTTCGACGGGGAGGACGTGACGAGGCTCCCGCCGGAGCAGCGCGGCATCGGCCTGGTGTTCCAGAACTACGCGCTCTACCCGCACATGACGGTAATGGGCAACATCACCTTCCCCCTGGAAATCCAGAAGGTGCCCCCCCGGGAGCGGGAGGAGCGGGCGCGCGGGATGGCGGATTTGGTGCACATGTCGGGGCTGCTGTCCCGAAAGCCGAAGGAGCTGTCCGGCGGCCAGCAGCAGCGCGTGGCCATCGCCCGCGCCCTGGTGAAACGGCCCCGGCTGCTGCTGCTGGACGAGCCGCTGTCCAACCTCGACGCCCGGCTGAGGCTGGAGATGCGCGAGGAAATCCGCCGCATCCAGCAGGAGACGAAGGTGACCACCGTGTTTGTCACCCACGACCAGGAGGAGGCGATGTCCATCTCCGACCACATCGTGCTGATGAAGGAGGGCCGCCTGCAGCAGCACGACCGGCCCCAGCAGCTGTACAACCAGCCGGTCAACCAGTTCGTCGCGGATTTTCTGGGCAACCCGCCCATCAACAACTTCCCGGGGGAGGCGAGGGGCGGGTTCTTCGTTGCGCCTGACGGCGCCCGGGTGCGCCTGAGGGAGGGCTGCGCGCCGCCGGAAGGGGCACGGGTCAACCTGTCGGTGCGCGCGGAGAGCTTCACCCTGGAGGACGGCCCGGACGAGGGGCGCATGGCAAGCCTGGTGGAGAGCGTCTACCAGACGGGCAAGGAGGAGATGGCCCTGCTGCGTTTCGGCGGGACGGAGTTCCGCGCCTACCTGTCCGCGGACTACGGGTTGAAGCCCGGCGACGCCGTCCACCTGGGGCTCAAGGACCGCGGCGTCTTCCTTTTCGACCGGGCCACGGGGGAGCGGTACTGCTGATGGCGGGCGAAAGGGAGCGGGCCAGGCGGCCGCGCCGCAACGGGCCGGGGCGGGTCAGGTTGCACATCGTGCTGCTCGCCCTGCTGGGCGCCGCGGCGCTGCTGGGAGGCGTCGTCGGGCGGCGGATGCTGGAGTCGCGCACGGAGGGGCTGGCCCGCCAGGCGCGCGCGTCCGCGCTGCTGGAGGAGACCGTCCGCCAGTCCGTGGAGGCGGCTTCCGGGACGGAGACGGACAAGGCCCTTTTGTCGGCGGTGTCCACCGGCGCCTCCTCCCGGAAGCGCGCGCTGCGGGAGGCCATCGCGGCGCAGGCCGCGCAGGGGACGCCGGACAGGGAAATAGCGGCCGCCGCGCTTGGGACCCTGAAGGAGGGCATCCTCGACCGCGTCGCGGACGAGGCGCGGCGGGCGGAAATCGCGGGGCGGCTGGACGCCGCGGCGCCGGGCATCGCGCTGGCCGCCGGGGCGGAGGCGCAAAGGCAGGCCGGGGAGGTCAACGCGGCCGCGGTGCGGATGCAGCTGCAGGTCTCCGAGCCCTGGTACCCCCTGATGTACTATTACGCCGCGCTGCTGTTCGCCGGCGTGTTCCTGCTCTTGTTCGCGCTGGCGCTGCTCCTCCTCTACCTGCGCGGGGACGAGGAGAAGCGCGCCGGGATGGGGAGGCGGCTGGAGGTCATGGACTACCTGCTGCCCTTCATGGCGGGCGTGCTGGCCTTCACCCTCTACCCCATCGTGCGCGTGGTCATCATGAGTTTCCAGGAGCGCTACAGGCTGGAGGGCAGCTTCGCCGGCTGGGGGCCGGGCAACTACCGCTACGTGCTGGAGGGCATCCCCGGCACCACCAACTACTTCCTGCAGGGGCTGCTCAACACGCTGCTCTACGTGCTCTACACCGTGCCCATCGCCACCGCGCTGGCCGTCGTCATCGCCTATCTGCTCAACCAGAAGCTGCGCTTCAGCGCGCTGTTCCAGACGGCCTACTTCCTGCCCATGGTCACCTCCGTCACCGCGGTGGGCCTGGTGTGGCGCTGGATTTTCAACCGCAACTTCGGCGTCCTCAACTTCATCCTCTCCCTCTTTGGCGTGGGCCAGGTGGACTTCCTGCAGAAGGCCGGCAACTCCCTGACGGTGCTGGTCATCTTCGGCATCTGGTCCTCCCTGCCCTTCACGATCATCCTGCTGCTGTCCGGGCTTCAGAACATCGACGAAACCTATTACACCGTCGCCCGGGTGGACGGCGCGAAGGCCTTCCGCATTTTCCGCCGCATCACCGTGCCGCTGCTGGCGCCCACCATCGGGCTGGTGCTCATCATCAACAGCATTTCCGCCTTCAAGGTTTTCACCGAGGTCAAGGTGCTCTTTTCCGGCTACCCCGGCCCGGTCAAGAACCTGTACACGGTGGTGTACTACATTTACGACATGATGTACGAAAACCGCGAGCTGGGCCGCGCCGCCGCCGCCGCCATCCTGCTCTTCCTCATCATCTTCGCCTTCACCATGCTCCAGCGCTTCATCCAGCGCAGGTGGAAATATGACTGACTTGAGGGCGTCCCGCGACCTGGCGCGCCCAGGCACCGGCCTGGGCACGGCGCTGTTCCTGCTGGGCGTACTGGGCGTCCTGGCCGCGCCGGCCAGCCTGCTGCTGGGCGGCTCCCGCCCGTTGGCGCTGGCGCTGCTGGCGCTGGGCGCCGCGCTGCTCACGGCGGGGCTGATGCTCAAGCCCGCGCGCCGCGTGCTGTCCGTTTCCGGGCGCGCGCTGCGCTACGCGCTGCTGACGCTTGGCATGCTGGTGATGGTCTTCCCCTTCTTCTGGATGCTGTCCTCGGCGCTGAAGACCGCGCCGGAGATGAACTACTTCCCGCCCTCCCTGCTGCCCCGGAACTGGCTGAATTTCGAGAACTTCCGGATCGCCTTCGAAAAGGCGCCCTTCGCGCGCTATTTCCTCAACTCCGTCCTCGTGCTCCTGGGCAGCGTCACCGTGACGGCGCTGACGACCATCCTGGCGGCCTTCGCCTTCACCCGGCTGGAGTTCAGGGGGCGGGAGGTGCTGTTTTCCCTGCTGCTGTCCATGATGATGGTGCCCTTCGAGATGCTCATCATCACCAACTACCAGACCATCGTCAGGGTCGGCCTGTACGACAGCCTGTGGGCGCTGGTGCTGCCCTTCATGAGCAGCATCTTCTACACCTATATCCTGCGCAACTTCTTCCAGTCCATCCCCGCAGGCCTGTACTGGTCCGCGCGCGTGGACGGCAGCACCAACTGGGTTTACCTGTGGAAGGTCATGGTGCCCATCGCCCGGCCCTCCCTGGTCACCATTATCCTGCTCAACGCGCTGGCCTCCTGGAACAGCTTCATGTGGCCGCTGCTGGTCATCAAGAGCGACCTGAACCGCACCCTGCCCTTCGGCCTGTACACCTTCACCACCGAGGTGGGCGCCAACAACGAGCTGCTGATGGCCGCCTCCTCCGTCGTGGTGCTGCCCATGGTGCTGCTGTTCCTCTTCGCCCGGAAGCAGATTGTCCGCGGCGTGGCGCGCGGGGGCATCAAGGGCTAACGGAAACCGGCCGGCGGGCCTATCCGCCTTTCCCATGAAAAATCCCGCGGCGTCTGCCGCGGGATTGTGCCGTCAGCGGCTCGTATACGAAACTCAATCGCAAACGCTTCGATGGGACGGCCCTTCTGTGTCTCCGCTTTGCCTCTTTCACTTGGCGCAGGCTTCGGCTGCGCCTCGTTCTTTCGGCTTGGCGGGGCCGTCAAAGATTCTCATCCCCTCGGTGCGCTTACTCATTCGTTTCGTATGATCGCGGGTCGGCGGGCGGGCGCGGGCTTTCGCCCGGCTCCGTCCGCTGCCACTTCATCTCCACGCCGGCGGCGTCGTACTTCTTGCGCTTCGCGGTGATTTCGTCGATATCGACCGCGTATACCGCAGTATGCTTCAGGCCGCTTTCGACCGCCTGGGGGAAGTACGGCATCCATTGCGGCGTGAACTTCCGGGAGATGAGCCAAAGCCCCCGCGTTTTCTCCTTGTCGCTTGTCAGCAGCCGCACCCTGCCCCTGACCATGGCGGACTCGAACTCCGTCGTAAACAGCTTGCTGGTCAGTTCGCCGAACCGCGCCGGGTCCTTCGCGGCTTCCTCCGCCTCCTCCTGCGCCATGACCGCCGGCACCCGGACCTCGCCCACAAACACAACGTGCACCGGCGCGCCTTCCGGGAGCAGCGCCGTCTTCTTTCCGCCCGTCGCCGAATGGAAGTAGAGGGTTTCACCCTCCCGCGCAATGGAGAGGGGAAGGCCGTAGGGCTGCCCGTCCGGCTCCAGCACGCTCAGCACGCCGAAGGGGGCCCGGTCGATGACCGCCAACCCGAACGCCCGGCCCATTTCCCGGTCTTTGCGCCTCATCTCCCCGTCCCCTCCCCTGATTCCCGTCCGCGGTGTTTCAGGCGGCATCAATCCTTGCGCGCCGATTGCCATTCTATCACAGCCGATGGGAGAAAGATTCGCAGGGGATGCTGGTCAAAACCTGTCCCCCCGGGTATACATGGAGGGGACGCCCGGCGTGTGCGGCGGCCCTCCGGTCGCCGGCCGGAAAGCGGAAAGGAGCAACCATGGACATTCGGGTCTGGGCGGACTTTCACTGCCCATACTGCTATATCGGAAAGGCGCGCATGAAGAAGGCGCTGCGGGAAGCGGGCGTTTCGGGCGCGCGGCTGTTTCTGCGCACCTACCTGCTCAACCCCGAGGCCAGCGAGCGGGAAGGCGAGTCCCTCAACGAGTACTCCATCAACCAGTACGGCGCGAAGCCGGAAAAGGTGTACGCGAACAACGCCCGGCTGGAGGCGGAAGCCCGGGAGCTGGGCCTTGGGATGGACCTGAAATCCGCCCGCTATGCCAACATGACCGATGCGCACCGGCTGTTCCACCACGCGAAAACGCGCGGGCTGGGCGAGGCCTTCTTCGACCTGGCGCAGCAGGCGCTCTTCACGCGGGGCGCCCTGCTCAGCGACCGGGAGACCCTGCTGACGCTCGCGCAGCAGGCTGGCGTCCCCCGCGACGAAGCCTGGGACGCGCTGACGGGAGACCGCTACAAGGCGGAGGTCGTCGCGGACTACAAGGAGGGGCTGGACCGGGCCATCGACTACATCCCCTATTACGTCTTCGGGGACGGGTCGCACTTCTCCGGCGATCGGAGCGACGCGGAGTATCTCTCGGCGGTCGAAAAACACCTGGGAGGCGGCAAGGCATGAAGGTCGAAATGTGGTCGGACTTCCTGTGCCCCTACTGCCTGCTCGGCAAGAAACGCCTGGCGCTGGCCATGGAGCGCCTGGGCCTGGACGCGGGCGATATCGAAATCAAGTCCTTCCTCCTCAACCCCAGGGGCAGGGCGCACAGCGGGGAGCCCCTGATGGTTCACCTGCTGGACAAGTACGGCGGCGACCAGGCGGGGATGGAGGAAACCTTCCGCTACCTGACCGACGCCGGGAAGGAACTGGGGTTCCGGCTGGACTTTTACAAGGCGCGCAATGCCTCCACCGACGACGCGCACCGCTTGTTCCAGTTCGCCAAGGCCCGCGGCCTGGGGGCGGCCTTCTCCGACCGCCTGCAGCGCGCGGCCTACGAGGAAGGCGCGGTGCTGGACGACAGGGAAACCCTGCTGGATCTGAGCGTGGAAACGGGACTCCCCAGGGAGGAGGCGGAGGCGGCGCTGACGCGGCAGGCATACTGGGACGGCGCCCAGGCCGAACACCGGGAGGCGGAGGCGCTGGACGTGCAGGGCGTACCCTTCACCCTCATCAACCGCCGCGTCGCCGTGTCCGGCGCCCAGCCGGCGGCGACCTTTGAAAAAGCGCTGAGGATGGCCCTGGAGGAAGAAAAACTGGCGGGAGAGGGAGGCTGAGATGCTGGAATACAAGTTCGACGTGCAGCTGCTCATCGAGGGCGAAAACCTGTCCGAGGACGCCATCACGGCGCACATCACCCGGAATTTCGAGGGCGACTGCCTGCTGGCGGTGGGGGACGAGGAGCTGGTCAAGCTCCACTTCCACACCAACAAGCCCTGGGAAGTGCTGGAATACTGCGCCTCCCTGGGCGATATCTCCGACATCGTGGTGGAGAACATGGAGCGCCAGGCGGAGGGGCTTGGGGGCTGAGCCGCCCCCATGAGTGGAAATGGCAAGGTACGTCATCCACAGCGGAAGCCTGATGGCCCTTCTGGAGCGGGGGACGGGCCTGGGCGGTTGCGCCCTGCTGGCGCCCGGCGCCGCGCGCAGCGAGGTTCTCAACCTCCTGTACGACGGGTTGCGGGCCGGCAGCCTCAGCCGGGGCACGGCCAACCGCCTGCTCACCCGCCTCGCGGAGGAGAAGGTCCGCTACTTGAGCGACCGGGTGCTGCGGTCGAAAGCCCTGGACACCGCGCTGGAGCTGGGGCTTGCCGATACTTTTCTGGCGGAATACGTCGCCCTGGCGCGCCTGCACGCGGACGCGCTGGTCATCGAGGACGGGCCGGAGCGCGAGGCCGTCCGCGGCGCGGTCCGGACGCTGACGCTCGCGCAGGCGGCCGGAGAAGAAGAACGGCGCTGAGTTTCCGCCTGCGCTGAAGCGGTATCGACTCATTTCGGGAACCCGGCGCGGTTCCCGGCTTGTTTTTCCGGGGGGCTCCCCCGGGGCTTTGCTTGCCCGCCCGCCGGCCGGGTGGTACACTGCCGTCCAGCCAGTCAAATTCCGACGGGGGAGGCAAACGTGACCCTGACACTGGGCACCTACCTGCTCGTCTGCCCGCTCATCTTCCTGGGCGGGTTCATCGACAGCATCGCCGGCGGCGGCGGGCTCATCACCCTACCCGCCTATTACCTGGCCGGCCTGCCGCCCTCCCTGGCCGGGGGCACCAACAAGCTGTCCGCCTTTTCCGGCACCGCCATCTCCACCGCGCGCTTCGCCGCCCGCGGGCTCATCCACTGGAAACAGGGCGCCGCCTCCCTGCTGGGCGCCTTCCCCGGCGCGGCCTTCGGCGCCTTCCTTTTGACCCTCGTCCCCGCCGCCTACGCCAAGCTGGGCATCCTGCTGGCGCTGCCCCTGGTGGCCGTCGTCGTGCTGCGCAACCGCTCCCTGGAGCCGCGCCCCGCGCTGGTCCCGCCGCGCCTCACGCTGCCGGCCTGCTTCGCGATCGGCCTCGTCATCGGGGTGTACGACGGCCTGGTCGGCCCGGGCACCGGCACTTTTTTGCTGCTGGCCTACCTGACCCTGATGGGGGACAGCGCGCTGACCGCCAACGGCACGGCCAAGCTGGTCAACCTGGGCACCAACCTGGGCTCGCTCATCAGCCTGATTCTCACCGGTAACGTGCTCTTCGCCCTCGCCCTGCCCGCCGCCGCCTTCGGCATCGCGGGCAACTACCTGGGCGCCAGCCTGGCTATGAAAAAGGGCGCGCCCTTCATCCGCGTCCTCCTGTTGGTGGTGCTCGGCCTGCTGATGGTCAAGCTGCTGGCGGACGCGGTGCCGGCGCTGATGAAGTAGGGAATGCGGGGGTTTTGCCCCCCATGTTATTTGGTTCGATACGGTTCGCCATATGCCGGGTTTCGGATGATTCTCGGGCGCCTCCGGAGCCTACAGGTACATCACCATCGAGATTTCCCGGAGCATCGTCCCGTCCTTCAGCCGGATGGCGTTGGGCTTTTCACCGGTTTGGACGAATCCCGCCTTTTCGTACAGCCGCCGGGCGCGCGCGTTGCCCTCGACGTAGTCCAGCTCCAGCTGGGTCACGCCCTGCCGCCGCGCGATGGCGGCCAGCTCCTGAAGCATCATCGTCCCGATGCCCAGGCCCCAGAACGCCCGCTTCAGGGCGATGGCGACGGACGCGCGGTGCCGCCGCTTGATGCGCCTGTTCAGGTTGAGCTGGCAGTTGCCGGCGATTTCGCCGCCGACCACGCATACGACCATCAGCCCGTAGGGGGATTCGTTGACGCCCTCCAGGAACCGCGCCTCCTGCTCCTCCGTCTCGTCGCACTCCTCCGGGTAGTGCGGGATGAAATCCGTCTCCTCCGCGCAGGTCCGCAGATAGGCCATCATCGCGGCGGCGTCCGCCGCCGTAGGGCTCCTGAAGACCGCGGCCCGGCCGTCCCTGAGCGTGACGCCCTTCTCGCTGTAAATCATTTTTATTGCCCTCTATATCAGCGAAAAACTTTGGATCGCTATGCCATAAAAATGGGTCAAGGGATGAAATCCCTTGCCGGGGGATTCAGGGGGATGGAATCCCCCCTGCGTCCCTCCCGTCCCCTTCACTCCTCCCAGATTCTCGGCAGCATGTCCGCCGCGGCCCGGGCGATGAGCGCGTGCCCCTTCTGGTTGGGGTGCATGCCGTCTGCGCAGTAAAGGCTGCCCAGGTCGCGTTCCTTCAAAAACCAGGCGCGCAGGTCGAAGAGCCGGCTGCGGGTCTGGCGGGCGACCTGGTGGACGGACAGGGCGTACTGCTCCTGCCAGCGGTAGACGTGGTGGGTGTCGCCCAGGAAACGCAGGATGGCGTTCTCGTCCAGCCCCTTTGAGACCCAGGGCACGAAGCGCTCCGCCACCAGCGGGGGCGGGGTCACCAGTACGGCGATTTTGCCCAGCCCGCGGATTTTACGCACGAAGCGGGCGAGGATGTCCTCGAAGTCCGCAAGCGTCGTGCGCGGCGGGTGCAGGGTTTCCGGGTCCTCCGACACGGCCTTCCAGTCCGGCGAGCAGTCGTTTCCCCCGTACTCGACCACCACGGCGTCGGCGTCCAGCCCGGTCAGCTTTTCCAGCTCCTCCAGCCCTTCCCGCGCCGTCGCACCAAAGCGCGAATGGTTGAGGAAGCGGACCAGGCCTTCCTTTTCCATCAGCCGGTCAAAGCCGTCCCTCAGGTAGTGATAGCGCCCGCGCGCCTCGTCATAGGCGACGCCCCGGCCGATGGAATCCCCGTACAGCGCGATGGTGAGCATTATGCCGTCTCCTTTCCCCGAAAACGTGCGGTTCGGCTTTACAGGGCGCCCGCCAGGAAGGGCGCGCAGGCGGCCTCGCTTTTTTCCCACAGGGCGCGGGCCAGCCCGGCGTCCCGGGCTTTGCGGCTGGGCGTGGTTTCCTTGCGGCGGACGTAATACTTCCCGCTCTCCCAGTCCCTGCCAGGGGTTCCCTCCGCCAGCCAGACCAGGGTGTCGGCGCCTTCCTCCGGTGGAATCAGGCCCAGCAGGCGCCTCAGCCCGGTGTGGTAGAAGAGGTTCATGGGCGAGGCGGTTCCCCTGGCGAAGGAGGTCGCCACCATGCCCGGGTGGAAACTGGCGGCGGACAGCCCGGCGGCGTGAAAGCGCCGGTGCAGCTCGGAGGAGAAGAGGATGTTGCACAGCTTGGCGTTGCCGTAGGCCAGGTGCTGGGAGCGGTGCCGGCGCATATCCAGGTCGTTCACGTCGAAATTGAACCCGATGAGCTTGTGCGCGACGCTGGAGGTGTTGACGACCGCGGCGCGGCTTTCCAGCAGCCGGTCCAGCATCAGGCGGGTCAGCAGGAAGTGGGCCAGGTGGTTGACCTGGTGGGTGATTTCGTGCCCGTCCGCGGTGCGTGCCTGTCGGGAGAAGATGCCCCCGGCGTTGTTGGCCAGCACGTCGACGCGCGGGAAATCGGCCCGCAGCCGCAGGGCCAGCTCCCGGACCGCAGACAGACTCGCGAAATCGGCCACGTAAAAGGGCATGCCCAGTTCGTCCGCGATGCGGCGCGCCTTGCTTTCCGTGCGGCCGATGACACCGACTGTCCAGCCCCGGGCGGCCAGCGCGCGGGCCGCCTGTTCGCCCACGCCGTCGCTGGCCCCGGTGATGAGCGCGACCCTGCCTTCCATGCCCCGCCTCCCCCTGCGTGATGCCGCCATTTTACCACGAAACCGGCGGGCGGGGGAGAACCTGCGGCGGCGCGGTGACGGCCGGCGCGCGGGAAGGCGCTGCCCCGGCTGCCCGGCGCCTGAGACAAGAAAACCGCCCCGGCGGTCTGCCGGGGCGGCGGTGTCTCTCGGGTTTCTCAGGCTCAGTCTTCGCGGTGGCCCATTTCCTTGTCCAGCAGGTACAGCGCGCTGCCGGAGGTGCCGACCATCTCCAGTTTGTCGATGTTCGCCTGGGCGTTGGTCTCTTCCTCGCCCTGCTCCTTGACGAACCACTGCAGGAATTCCACCGTCAGGTGGTCCTTCACCGCGATGGCCTTCTCGAGGATGGCGTAGATGGAGGCGGTGATGAACTGCTCGTGCTTCAGCCCGGCGACCAGCGGGTCCTTGGGGGTCTTGAAGCCCTTGTCCGTGTCGGCGAGGGCGGAGAAGGTGACCTTCTCGTTCGCGTCGAGGAGGAACTTGCGGATTTTCATCGCGTGCTCATATTCTTCACCGGCCTGCACCACATACCAATGGGCGAAGCCGGGCAGGTTCTTTTCTTCGTAGAAGTTGGCGAACTCCATGTACAGGTAACCGGAATGCAGCTCCAGGTTGATTTGCTTCACGAGCATTTTGGCGACTTCCTTGTTGATCACAGGGGTGCCCTCCTTGTTTAATACAATTTGATGATACCCGTTTTTCCGGGGATTTATCGCGGGAACACAGTCATTCTCGCATTTTTCCGGCGTTTATTTCCGGGGGAAAATCTTGTTCTTGATATCCATCACCTTGGCGTGGATGCCCTCGGGCAAGAAGCCCACCAGGGTCAGCACCAGGCCGGCGATGCCCAGAACCCACATGAAGAAGCCGTTGCCCTGGAACAGGACCTTGATAATCAGCCAGGCGGCCAGCAGGATGAGCCCCAGGGAAGCGTCCTTGCGCAGGTTTTTCATTCCTCAATCTCCTTTAACAACAGCGTTGGCACGCTATTATCCTACACCGTTTTGAGCGTTTTCAAGCAGATGGCTGGAAAATCCAGCGTTTCGCGCCGCCCGGCCAGCTGCCCGCAGGCTTTCTCTGCTGCCGTCCCGCTCCCCGGGGACAGGCTGCTCCGCGCGGCTATTCCGGACGGCCCTCGCGGAGGTAGCGCTGGCTGGCTTTTCCGGCCGCCTTTTCCTCATACATTTTCCGGTCCGCCTCGTTGATCATGTCGTCCACCGGCATCCTGCGCGTGTTGTCGAAATCCGCGATGCCGTGGCTCAGGCTGATCAGGTAGGGCTTGCCGTCTTCCCGGTTGATTCTCTCGCAGGCGTCCACCACCCGCTGGTAAATGGTCTCGGCCGTCTGTTCGTCAATGCCGTTGAACACGATGAGGAACTCGTCCCCGCCCAGGCGGATGAGCAGGTCCTGGGTGCGGATGACCTGCCGGATGACGTCCGCCACGGACACGATGAGCTCGTCGCCGGCGTTGTGGCCCAGGGTGTCGTTGATTTCCTTCAGGCCGTTGACGTCGATGAAGCACAGGCTGAACAGGAAATGGCGCCGCTCGTGTCCGGGGAAGAGCCCGTTGATCTTTTTCTCCCCCGCTCGGCGGTTGTAGGCCCGCGTCAGGGGGTCGCGCTCCGAATAGAACTTGACGGTGGCGTAGGTTTTGCGGTTCTGGTAGACCAGGAAGGCGACGATGCCCGAGATTAAGAGGATGAGCAGGAAATAGACCGCGTTTTTCGAGAGCACGTCGGACAGGATGCCCGGGAGGTCGTCGTCAAAGTAGTCCCGGTTCGCGTCGTTTCTTTCCAGGACTGAAACGATATACCAGTTCTCGTCGCCCATGACGACCTTTGACTGGAGCAGGCCGCTGTCAATCTGGCCGAACTGGTACATCATGGACGCCTTCGTCGCTGTGAACAGCCCGTGGGCGCCCGTCATCTGCTCCTGTCCGTCCAGCACTGCCGACCATTCCCCGGGAAACTCGCGGCTGAACGTGTCCTGCTTCTTGTCCTCAAACATGAAGTTCCAGTCCCGGGAAGGGTCGGCGGAGGACAGGCGGTATCCGTCGGCGTTGAGCAGGATGACCTCGCCCCGGCTGTTGCCCGCCAGTTCCCGGAACCGGGTCAGCGAATAGTCGGCCAGGTAGTTGAGCAGGATGACGCCGCGCAGCGTTCCCTCGTCGTCATACACCGGTGAGGACAGCCGTAGCATCGGCCTGTGGGGCACGACGACCTCGCCGCGACGCTGGTTCAGGTCGAGCTGGGAAATATAGATGCCTTCTTCGGGCAGTTTTACCGCTTCCGAGAAGTAGTAAACATCGCTCTTATTTTCCAGTTCCGCTTCGGGCACCGCGTACGCGCCGTCGGCGCCCAGGTTGATGCGGATTTTTTCATTGCCCTCCGCGTCCAGGTAGCGGACCTGGTCGTAAATGCGCTTGGCGTTGGAGAACGCAATCCAGTCCTCGGTGATGCCTGCGAAGTTGCTGTTCCTTGCCAGGTCCTTCTCGTAAGCGCCCTGCAGGAAATGCAGGTCGGACAGCAGCCGGTTGAACTCGCGTCCGAAGAATTCGCTGACCAGCTTGACCACCCTTTTTTCCTGCGTTTTCAATTCCTGGGTTTGGTTCGTCCGCACTTCCCTCTCCACCAGGAAGAGGACCACGAAGGAAAGGGCGAACATCAGGACAAAGGCCAGAAGGGCGGAGACTATCAGCGACTTCCGGCTGGGGCGATGGTGCTGTTCCACGGAGTCGCTCCTTCGGGTTTTTCGCCGTGCAAACCGTTTCGGCGCCTTATTCTACCACACGTTCGCGCGGAAGCGGGAGAACCGGGCGCCGAAAAGGCACGGGGTGGCGGTTCTTACTTGATGAAGGTCCCGCGGTCCAGCTCCTCGAAGGCCAGCTGGAGCTCCTCCCGGGTGTTCATCACGATGGGGCCGCCCCAGGCGATGGGCTCCCTCAGCGGTGCGGCCATGAACAGCACCAGCCGCAGGCCGCCGTCCCCGGCGGTGAAGGACAGCTCCGTCCCCGGCGTGAACAGCGCGGCGCGCTTTTCCTCCAGCTTCATGCCGGAGGCGCCGAAGGCCCCCGCGCCGGCCATCAGGTAGGCGAACGCGGTCTCGCCCTCCGGTGTGGCCGCCCAAAAGGTCTTGCCGGGCTGGAGCTCCACATCCAGCATGGTCATCTGCACGTGGTCGCCGCTCATGACGCCGCGGGCACCCCCGTACTCACCGGAGATGACGCGCACCCGGGAGCCGTCCCCACGGACCTCGGGCACGTCCTGCGAAAGGATGTCATGGTACTTGGGCGGGGTCATCTTGTCCTTCCGGGGCAGGTTGAGCCACAGCTGCAGGCCCAGCATGCGCGGGGAGGCCTTGGGCATCTCCTGGTGCATGATGCCGGAGCCGGCCGTCATCCACTGGCAGCCGCCGTCCAGGATGTCGCCCTTGTTGCCCAGGCTGTCCCCGTGCTCGATATGGCCGGACACCAGGTAGGTGACCGTCTCGATGCCCCGGTGCGGATGCCAGGGGAAGCCCTTGACGTAGTCCCGGGGGTCGGTGGAGTCAAAGGCGTCCAGCATCAGGAAGGGGTCGAAGTCCCGGGTGGTTTCGCGCCCCAGCACGCGCACCAGGTTGACGCCCGCGCCGTCCACGGCGCGGTTGCCGGTCACCACCTGCGATACATCTCGTTTCATGTTTTCTCCTTTTTTTACGTTTCAGTCAGGACATAGCCGGTCATGGACAGGCTGCCCCACAGGAACTCATGGTTGAGGAAGGATACCCGGTCGTCCGCGCCTGCCGCGCCCAGGACGATGGGCAAGGGCAGGAAATGCTCGGCCGTGGGCACGCTCCGCGCACTTCCGGGCAGTTTTTCATAGCCTGCGAGCGCCTGATAGCGCCTCTGCGTAACCAGTTCGTGGACGGCTTCGCCGAATTCCGCCGCCCAGGGAAAGGGCTCCGGTTTTCCGGGCGCGATTTCCCGCAGGTTGTGCACCACGTTGCCGCTGCCCAAAAGGAGGACGCCCTCGTCCCTCAGCGGGGCCAGCGCCCGGCCGATTGACAGCTGCTCCTCCGGGGGCAGGGTCACGTCCAGGCTCAATTGGACGACCGGGACGTCCGCCTGAGGGTACATCCGCATCAGCACGCTCCAGGCGCCGTGGTCCAGCCCCCAGTCATCGGAAATCCCCGCGCGGCCGCCCAGCAGCGCCGCGGCGCGCTCCGCCAGGGCGGGGCTGCCCGGGGCCGGGTAGGCGGCCTGGTGCAGCGCCGGCGGGAAGCCGAAAAAGTCATGGATGGTCCGGGGGGCGGCGTTGCCCGTCAGGAACAGCCCCCGGGTCTCGTAGTGCGCCGATACGCAAAGGATGGCCGCGGGCCGGGGAAGGCGGCGGCCCAGGGCTTCCCACTCCCGCGTCCAGGCGTTGTCCTCCAGCGCGTTCATCGGCGAGCCGTGGCCCAGGAAGGCCAGGGGCATCCTGCTCACAACATCAGCTCCCCGACCGGCCGGCGCGCCGCGGGATGGTTGCGTTCCTGGTTTCTTTCGCTGAGCAACTCCAGGTCCCCGGGGTAGCCGACGGCGACGGCGGCGACGACCTCGAGGTCTTCCGGGATATCAAAGGTCTCCCGCGCCTTCTTCCGGTCAAACCCCGCCATCGGGTGGGCGGTCAGCCCGCGCCGCTCGGCCTCCAGCATCAGAAAACCCAGGGCGCAGCCGGCGTCGGACAGGTGCCAGAAGTTGGGCTTTCCGCCCTGGGTGAAGGTCTTCTTGGCGCACAGCAGCATCAATGCGGGCGCCCGGCAGGCCCACTCCTGGTTTTGCGGCGTCAGGACCGCGCACAGCTTTTCCTTCCGCTCCCCCTTGGCGACCAGGAAGCGCCAGGGCTGCTCGTTGAAGCAGGAGGGGGCGAAGCTGGCCGCCTCCACCAGCGCCTCCAGGGTTTCCTGGGAAACGTCGTCGACCTTGAGCGCGCGGTTGGCAAAGCGGGTCTTGATTTCCTCCATGATGTCGTACCGGAATGTGCGTTGCATGGTTGGCCCCCTGTCAGTTTCTCGCGATAAAACCGGTTGAGTATACCCGGTTTTCTGCGCTGTGGCTTGAAAAACAGGCGTTTTCCGCCCTAAAAACCGCGGACCGATTGGTTTTCGTACTCACAAAAGGAATAGCGCAGCCCGTTCTCCGCCGGCTGCGGCTCGCAGGAAACCAGGCGCCACGCGGGCAGCAGGTCCAGGTTGGGGAAGAAGCGGTCGGCGCCCGGCGCGCGGGCCTGGATGCGGGTCACGAAGGCACGGTCGCAGTGCGCCAGCAGCTGGGTGTACAGGGTTTCCCCGCCCATGAGCATCACGTCCTCCGGCGGGTATTCGGCGATGGCGCTTTCCAGTTCCGCCATGGACTGCAGCACCTGGGCGCCGGGCACCGACAGGCCGGGGTCCCGGCTCATGACCAGGTTCACCCTGTCCTTCAGGGGCTTCCCGCCGGGCAGGGAGTTGAGCGTGCCCCGGCCCATCACCAGCACCTTGCCGCGGGTCATCCGCGCGAAATGCCGCAGGTCCCCCGGCAGGTCGTAGAGCATCCCGCCCTCCCGGCCGATGGCCCAGTTCTCGTCGACCGCGACTATCGCGCGCATGCCGTCTCTCCTTTCCCGCCGCGTCAGACCGCGACGGGGATGTTTTCCTTCAGTGTATGGAACCGGTAGCCTTCCAGGCGCAGGTCGTCCCGGGTGAAGCGGTAGAAGTCCCGGACGTCGGGGTTGACGGCCAGCGATGGCGCCGGCAGGGGCGCGCGCCCCAGCATCTCCTCGATGAGCGGCACGTGCCGGTCGTAGATGTGCGCGTCGGCGATGACGTGCACCAGTTCGCCCGCCTCCAGCCCGCTCACCTGCGCGAGGAGGTGGACCAGCACCGCGTACTGGCACACGTTCCAGTTGTTGGCCACCAGCATATCCTGGGAGCGCTGGTTGAGCACCGCGTTGAGCGTCCGGCCGGTGACGTTGAAGGTCACGCTCCAGGCGCAGGGGTACAGCGCCATCTCATGCAGGTCCTGGTGGGCGTACAGGCTGGTGAGGATGCGCCGGGAGGAGGGGTTGTGCTTCAGGTCGTACAGCACGCGGTCCACCTGGTCGAACTCGCCCTCCGGGTAGCGGTGCTTCACGCCCAGCTGGTAGCCGTAGGCCTTGCCGATGCTGCCGCTTTCGTCCGCCCAGGCGTCCCAGATGCGGCTGGGCAAGTCTTTGACGTTGCTGGATTTTTTCTGCCAGATCCACAGCAGCTCGTCCACACAGCTTAAAAACGGCGTCCGGCGGAGCGTCAGGATGGGGAACTCCTGCCGCAGGTCGTAGCGGTTGACCAGGCCGAAGCGCTTGACGGTGTGCGCCGGGGTTCCGTCCTCCCACCGGGGGCGGACGGGCAGGTCCCTGTCCCAGACGCCCCCGTCCAGGATTTGCCTGCAGTTGTCGATGAAAATCCGGTCCGCCTGGCTCATGCCCGCCTCCTGCCGCGCGGTCTGCCGCGCCGGGGGATATGATACCGTATCCGCGCGCCCGGCGCAAAGGCGGCGCGGCGCTGATAACGGCGGTTTCTGCTGCCGCCGCGCTTTGCGGGGTGATTTCCGCGGTTTGACCGTACGGCGCGGGGGTGGTAGCATCGTCGCCGCCTGGAAGGGGGATTGTCATGGTGAACGGGCAAGGGAGACCGGCGGCGGGCGGCAGGGGCGGGCCGCTTGATTTGGCTGTTCCCGCGGTGTACGCGGCGCTGCTGGCGGCCGCCTCCCAGGTTGCGGTTCCGATGTTCCCCGTTCCGATGAACGCGGCACTGCTCGTGGTCTACCTGACGGGGCTGACCCTGCCGTCCCGGGGCGCGCTGCTGTCCGCCGGGCTGTACCTGCTGCTGGGCGCCGCGGGGCTGCCGGTCTTCTCCGGCTTCAGGGGAGGCCCCCAGGCCCTGCTGGGCCCGACGGGCGGCTACCTGCTGGGCTATTTCCTGGCCGCGGGCGCCGTTTCCCTGCTGCGCGGCTGGGCGGAAACCTTCCCCCGGCGGCTGCTGGCCTGCCTGGCGGGGCTCTTGGCCTGCTACCTGCCCGGCACCCTTTGGCTGATGTCGCTGACGGGCCGGACGCTCGCCCAAGCGCTGCCCCTCGCGGTCCTGCCCTTCCTGCCCGGGGACGCGCTCAAAATCATGGCGGCTGCCCTGGTTTCGCCCCGGCTGGACGCGGCTTTGCGCCGGTTGCGGCGCTGACACCGAGCCGCGGCATCATATATAGAATGACGCCGCCCTTTCACGGGGCGGCGGCTTCATTCCGGCAGCAGGGCGGCTTCGCCTTCCATCAGCGTGAGCAGGCGCCGCCCGTCGTTCACCAGCAGCCGGCCCTCGCCGTCCACGCCCTCCGCCCGCCCCTGCGCTTCTCGGCCTTCGCTCTGGAAGGCGACGCGCCTGCCCAGGGTGGCGCAGCGCGCGCGGTATTCCGCGAGGTGCCCGGGCACGCGGGGCAGCCCCTCCAGGATTTCGTTCACGATGAGCGCGGCGGTTTTCTCCCTTTCCGCATCCGGCCAGGCTCCGAACAGGGTGCCGGCCAGCCCCTCCAGCTCCGGGGGGAAGGCCGCGGGGCCCAGGTTCAGCCCGATGCCGACGACGGCGCGCGCCTCGCCGTCCGGTGCGCAGACGCCCTCCGTCAGGATGCCGCCCACTTTCTTGCCCTGGTACAGCAGGTCGTTGACCCACTTGATGGCCAGCTCCGGCCCGCCCGCAAGGCGCACGGCGCGCAGCGCGGCGACCGCCGCGAGCGTGGTCAAAAGCCCCGGGGACGCGGCACCCGGGTGGAGGACGACGCTCAGGTACAGCCCGCCCGGGGGCGAAAAAAAGCCGCGCCCGCGCCGTCCCCGGCCGCCGGACTGCTCCGCCGCCAGCACGGCGGCGCCGTGGGGGGCGCCCTGACGCGCCCAGGCCTTGGCCTCGTCGTTGGTGGAGACGGCCCGCGCCAGGAAGCGCGCCGGCGCGGGGGAGGCCAGGAAGGCCCGGTATCTGTTTTCGTCCGGCACCGGCATATTCAGCCGTCCAGCGCGTCGCGCACGCGCGCGCGCAATTCCGGCACCGCCTCCGAAAGGAACCAGGGGTTGCGGCCCTGCCAGCGGAAGTTGAGCGGGGAGGGATGGGGGATGGGGAAGAAGTCCGGCAGGTACTCCCGGTAGGCCCGCACGGTCTCCGTCAGGTTGCGCTTTGTGCGCCCCGCCAGGTAATGGCCCTGCGCGTAGCCGCCCGCCAGCACCCTCAGGCGGAGCTCCGGCAGCAGGGACAGCAGCGCGGGGTGCCACTTCCCGGCGAACCCTTTGCGCGGCGGCAGGTCGCCCGAGGCGCCCTTGCCCTGGTAGTAAAAGTCCATCGGAATCAGCGCTACCTTCCCGGGGTCGCGGAAGTCCTTTTCGTCCAGGCCCAGCCAGTCCATCAGGTTCTGGCCGCTCTTGTCCCCCCAGGCGACGCCGCTTTGCTGCGCCGAGGCGCCCGGCGCGTGGCCGACGACGAGCAGCCGCGCCCGCCCGTCCGCGACGAAGAGCGGCCGCCAGCCTTTTTGCGCAAAGGCCCGGTTGTCCCCGTCCCGCGCGACGGCCGCGCGGATGTCCTCAATCCTGGGGTCCATCGTCCTCCTGCCTCGGGTAGGCGACCCGCCCGCCGTCCACCTTCGCGAACGGCGTCATCCGGTGCGGCGCGGTCTTGCCCGGCCCCATGATGTCGATGACCTGCACTCCATGCGCGGTGAGCGCGTCGGCAATCAGGGAGCGGTGGCAACGCCAGGGCACCGCCTCCGCGCACATGACGGCGGATGTCCGCTTTTCCGCCAGCGTAATCAATTCCGCCAGCGCCTTGGCGAATTCCGGCGTCTGCATGTAGTCGGCGAAATTACGGAAGGAGGCGTTGCGCCAGCCATCGCTGACGGATTCCCGGGCCTTCCCGCGCAGGCCGCCCAGGTCTTTCATGTGCAGGTATCCGATGCCGGCTTCCTTCAGGGAGGCCGCCAGCGCCTCCTGCCCGTATTGGGGGTTGTGCCGGGAGCCGGGCACGGTGCGCACGTCGGCCAGCAGGCCGACGCCGTTTTCCTTCAGCAGGCCGATGAATTCCCCGATGGGGCGGGTGGAATGGCCGATGGTATAGAGGGTCAGGGCGACCGCCTCCCTTCCTGCCGGTACAATGCGAATATACCCGTGGGCGGGCGCCACGGGGCCGCTCGCCGCCCCGCCTCGCCCGGACGCAAAGATTGACAATTCCATCCGTCCGCTTTAAAATCATCGGCAGCAGCGATTGATTGCAGTTTCAAATCGTCGGGCGCGGGACTTGTTCTTTCGCGGCCGGGCAGGAGGAATGCGTGAAACCCAGCGGATTACGCCGAAGCGAACGGCCGATGGTCTGGCTCTTCCTGTTTCCCATGACAGCCATCTACGTCCTGATGTTCATCTTCCCTTCCCTGCGCGCCTTTTACATCAGCCTGTTCGACTGGAGCGGCTTCACCGCCTCCATGCGCTACGTCGGCCTGGGGAACTTCAGGGAATTGCTGGGGGACGATTATTTTTGGTCGGTCGCCTTTGTCAACACGCTGAAAATCCTGTTCATTGGCGGCGCCATCATCTTCGCGATTGCCTTCCTGCTCAGCGGTGTGCTCTCGACCAACCTGCGCGGCAAGAAAATATTCAGGGCCATCACCTTCTTCCCCACGGTCCTTTCACCCATCGCGGTCGCGATTCTCTGGTCCTTCATCTACAACGACCGGTGGGGGCTGCTCAACAGCACGCTGAAGCTGCTGGGGCAGGAGCGTCTCATCCTCACCTGGATGGCGCCGGAGCACCTCTTCGGCTCGATTCTGGCCGCCCTGGTCTGGATGAACACGGGCTTTTACTGCATCATCCTGCTGGCCGCCCTCGACCGCATCCCGCAGCAGACCATCGAATCGGCCTACCTGGACGGGGCGGGGGAGATGCAGGTGTTCTGGCGCATCAAGATTCCCATGATCAAGGACATCCTCGCGACCGCGCTGACCCTCTGGGCCATCAACGCGGTCAAGGAGTTCGGCCTGCTGTTCGCCTGGGCGGGGGGCGTCGACATCCCGGCGGCCGGGGCGACGAACCTGGCGGTCAAGATGTACGTCACCGCCTTCGGCCGCCGCGTGACGGTGTACCGGATGGGCTACGCGACCGCCATGGGCATCGTCATGTTCCTGCTGGTGGCCTTGCTGGTCTTCCTCATCTCCCGTGCCTTCCGCTCGGAAGTCTTCGAGTATTGACGGGGGGCGGCGCATGATATTTTTCAAGAAGCTTCTGAAAATCCTCGCGAAGGCCTTCCTCGTCGCCTGGTGCCTGTTTTCCGTCCTCGGGTTTATCTGGATTCTCATCACGTCGCTGAAGACCAACCGGGAGCTGTTCAAGAACGCCTGGGGCCTGTTCACGGAGCCGCAGTGGGACAACTACGCGTCCATCTGGACCTCGTTCAAACTGTCCCGGAACTTCCTCAACAGCATCTACGTGGTTTCGCTCTCCGTCATTGAAATCATCCTCGTATGCACCCCGGCGGCCTACGTGCTCTCCCGGGTCAAGTTCTTCGGCTCCAGGGCGCTGACCTCCCTGGTGGTGTTCGGCATGGGCGTGCCCTTCCAGCTGCTCCTGATTCCGCTGTACTTCTCCATGCACAGCATCGGGATGGTCGACTCGCTGTTCGGGCTGTCCATCGTCTATTGCGCCCTGTCCATCCCCTTCACGGTGTTCCTGGAGATGGGCTTCTTCCGCAACCTGCCGACGGCCCTGGCCGAGGCCGCCTACATCGACGGCTCCGGGCCGATCAAGACCTTCCTGCTGATTATGCTGCCGCTGGGCATGCCGGGCGTGATTACCGCGGCAATCTTCAACTTCGTGTCCCTGTGGAACGAGTTCCTGCTGGCGCTGACCTTCCTCAACAGCGATACGCTCTTCACGCTGCCCGTCGGCCTGTTCGGGCTGCAGACCTCCATGCAGTACACCGGCAAATGGACGACCATGTTCGCCGGCTTCGTCATCGTCACCGTGCCGACGATGGTCATCTACATGCTTTTGTCCAGGAAAATCATCTCCGGCCTGACGATGGGGGCCATCAAGGAATAAACGCGCGACCCGATGCACCGCGGTGCATGAAATAAATGGAAGGTAGGGGGTATCCACATGAAACGCATCCTGGTTCTTCTGCTGGTCCTGTCCCTGTTCGCGGCGCTGCTCCCCGCGGCGCTGGCCGAGCCCGTCACCCTGGAATATGCCTGCATGTTCACGGAGGGCGAGCCCAACGCGCAGTGGCTCAAGGACATCATCCCGGAGTTTGAGGCCCAGACGGGCATCAAGGTGGACATCACGTTCGTCGGTAGGGACGTGCTGACCAAGATCAAAAGCCGGGTGCTGACCAACGACCCGCCGGACCTGGTGGACCAGGACCATTCCGAGCTGTTTGCCGCCTTCCTCAGCGGCGATGAGACGCTGCTGACGGACCTGGGCGACTTCCTCAAATCCGAAAACTGGGACAAGGACGGCACCGTCGCCGACCAGTTCAACATGGCGATGCTGGAGATGTACGCGAAGGACGGCAAGGTGTACATCGTCCCCTTCAGCTTCATCACCTCCGGGTTCTTCTACAACAAGAACATGTTCAAGGAAGCGGGCGTGGAAGCCCCGGCCACCTGGGCGGACTTCCTCGCGGCGGCCGAGACCTTCAAGAGCAAGGGCATCCCCTTCATCGGGCATGACGGCCAGATCAGCTTCTACAACGCGTATTACTACTACTGGGCCGTTCAGCGCGTGATGGGCGCCGGCAATTTCCTGCGCGCCGCGACCGACGCGACCGGGGCGGCCTGGGACGAGCCCGGCTTCCTGGAAGCGGCCAAGATGGTCTTTGAGATTTCCAAGGGCGGGAAAGACTACTTCGCCAAGGGCTACGAGGGCAGCGCCTACCCCGCCGGCCAGTCCGACTGGGCGATGGACGGTGCCGCCGTCAACCTCAACGGCGCCTGGCTGCCCAACGAGGTCCGCGACCTGGTCGAGAACTGGGACTGGGGCTTCTTCCCCTTCCCCGTCGTGGAAGGCGGGCAGGGCAAGGTGACGGACATGGAAGCCTATCTGCTGGGCTGGGCAATCCCCCAAGGCGCGAAACACCCGGCCGAGGCGATGGAATTCCTCCGCTTCGCGACCAGCCGCGCCAACGCCGACAGGAGCGTGGACACCACCCTGAACATCGCGTCCAACAAGCTGGCGAAGTTCCCCGACGTGCACAAGGATGTCGGCATCTACCTGGCCAACGCCACGAACTTCCACCTCAGCTACGACGGCGTCATGTCCAAGGCGCCGCAGTGGTGGGCGGACGTGTTCTATGACCTGGACAACAAGCTGTTCTTCGGCACCATCACGCCGGAGGATTTCATCAGCCAGATCAAGGAAAAGACCATCGAGTTCTACAAAAACAAGTAACCGTATTCCGGGAAGGGCAGACCCCCCGTCTGCCCTTCCCGCTTTTGGAGGGTTTATGAACGGCAGGGACAACCTGCTGCGCGCGCTCAGGCGGGAGGGACCGGACTACGTCCCGCACGCGATTACCCTGTGCGACGCGCAGCTGGACCGGATGCAGCGGGAGTCGGGGACACGCAACCCCGACGATTTTTTCAAGCTGGACTACCGCTACCTCGAGCTGAACCCCACGCGGCTGACCCATCAGTATGACGCCTATTTCGAGGACCACAGCGCCCTGAGCCACATCGACGAGTGGGGCGTGGGCTGGCGCAAGCCCATCGTGGAGCACCTGTCTGGCATCGTCAGCCCGATGAGGCACTTCACAAGCGTCGAGGAAATCGAGGCCTTTCCCCTGCCGGACCTGATGGCGGACTACCGCTGGGAGGGGTTCGCGCAGCGGGTGGAGGAATGCAAGAAGGCCGGCTGCCTGGCGGTCTATTTCGCCGTCCAGATTTTCGAGCCCGCCTGGTACCTGCGGGGGATGGAGCCCCTGCTGATGGACATGCTGGAGGACGACCCGAAGGCCGCGGCCTGCCTGGAGCGGATTACCGCGGTGCTGGAATCCTTCTGCCGGAAGCTTGCGGAATGCGGCATCGACCTGATCGTGTACGGGGACGACGTCGGCACGCAGAAGGGGCTGCTGATGGACCGGGAGCTGTGGCGGGAGCGGCTCAAGCCGGGGATGCGGCGCGTCATCCAGGCGGCGAAGGGCGCCAAGCCCGACCTGCTCGCCTTTTACCATTCCGACGGCGCCATCGAGCCGCTGATTGAGGACCTGATCGAGATCGGCGTGGACGTCCTCAACCCGGTCCAGCCGGAGTGCATGGACCCCAAACACATCATGAAGGCCTACGGGGACCGCCTGTCCTTCTGGGGCACGATCGGCACGCAGACCACGCTGCCCTTCGGCACCCCCGCCGAGGTCCGCGCCGCCGTGGAGGAGATGATCCTCGCGGCCGGGAAACGCGGGGGCCTGGTGGTCGCCCCGACCCACGTGGTCGAGCCGGACGTCCCCTGGGAAAACATCCTGGCCTTCCGGGACGCCGCGCTGCGGCAAAAGAAAAACGGCAAAGGATGAGGGCATGACCAACAGGGAACGCGTGCTGGCGGCGCTCCGGTTTGAGAAGAAGGCCGGCGTCCCGCACCATATGTATTTCACGCAGCAGGCCCACGACAGCGTGGTCCGCCACACGGGCGACCCCGGTTTTGAGCGGGGCTTGAACAACCATATCGAAACGGCCTACCTGAACAGGCCGCAGCAGCCGGTCAGGCCGCTGCACGACCGGGACGAATTCGGCGTCGTCTGGAACAAGAGCGGGGCGGACCGCGACATCGGCGTCATCGAGAACATCCAGATTCAGGACCTGGACGACCTGAAGCGATACCGCTTCCCGGCGGTGGACGAGCCTTTCATCCGCGGGGAAATGGAAAAGCTGATGGCCACGCCGCCCACCCAGTTCCGCGTCGCCGCGCTGGGCTTCTCCCTGTTCGAGCGGGCCTGGACGCTGATGGGCATGGAAGCGCTGCTGTGCAACATGCTGCTGGAGCAGGACCTGGTCCACTCCCTCCTCGGGGAAATCTGCGCCTGGAACCAGAAGGTGGTCGCGATTGCGCTGGAGTACGACGTGGACTGTATCCACTTCGGGGACGACTGGGGCCAGCAACGGGGGCTCATCATGGGGCGACCGCACTGGAAGGAGTTCGTCGAGCCCTGCCTCGCGAAAATGTACCGCCAGGTCCGGGATGCAGGGAAGTTCGTCTCCCAGCACAGCTGCGGCGATTTGCGCGACATCCTCGACGACCTGGACCGGATCGGGCTGGACGTGTACCAGACCTTCCAGCCCGAAATCTACGGGCTGGAGTACGCGGCCCGGCTCAAAGGCCGCATAGCTGTCTGGGGCGGCATTTCCACCCAGAAGGACCTGCCGTTCCGCAAGCCCGGGGAAATCGCGGCGCTGGTGGAAAAAACCGTCCGGGCCTTCGACGGGACGGGGCTGATCCTCGCGCCAACGCACGCCATCCCGGGCGACGTGCCGCCGGAGAACATCGTCGCCCTTGCGGAGGCCTTCCGGCGCTTCGAATAAGAGGGGCAAAAGAAGGCGCAAGCGGCGAAAACCCCCGAAGTCAGGGGTTCTGGAAGTGCCTGCCGGCACTTCCTTTATTTGGGCGGCAGGGGAACCGTTCGGGCGCTTCGGGATCGCTGCGGGTTCCCCGCAGTGGCTTCCGCACGCGGGGACGGATGTCCGGCGCCTCCTGAGGGCTTGCGTGAACCATCCTGGCGTTCCCGCGTTCGCTCTTCATTGCGCCGCTTCCTTCGGCGACTTGCAGCCATCTTGCCACTCCGGGCTGCCACTCATCAATGCAATCGCTTTCATCAGCGCCTTGCGAAGCTTCAATGCGCTGCGGCCCTTCGCCTAAAAACTCCCGCTTCCTTCGGCGCCTTGCAGGCCAGCCGGAAGTTCCGTGCTTTGCTTTCATCAGCGCCTTGCGAAGCTTCAAGGCGCTGCGGCCTTTCGCATTAAGAAATCCCGCTTCCTTCGGCGTCCTGCAGGCCATCCGGGAGCTCTGTGCTTTCTCCCCTCCTGAAGGCGCTCCAATACGAAACGCAATCATAAACCCTTTTAGGGACGGCTTTTTGCGTTCCGCATTGCCCCTTTCGCTCGGCATAGGTTCCGGCTGCGCCTCGTTCTTCCGGCTTGGCGGAGCCATCAACAGTTCCCATCCCCTCCGTGCGTTGACCCATTCGTTTCGAATAAAAGTGAATCGCGGCATGCGTTTCCCGGCTGAGGGCGGCGCCCGAATCCCCGGCCGCTTGACATCCCCCCTTCCCCGTGCTATTTTATGGTTTGTTTGGCTAACTAAGTAATTGGGAGGACGGCCATGGACGCGTTCGCGGCGGCGCTCAACGACCTGCTGGTCAACACCTTCCACAGCATTCTGAAGCTGGAGGAGGAGTCCCTAAGCCGCATCGGCGCCTTCCCGCTGAGCATCAGCGAGATGCACCTGCTGGAGGCGGTCGGCCGCGGCAAGGACGCGGGAAAGAGCATCACCGATATCGCCAAGGAGCTGTCCGTCACCCTGCCCTCCGTGACCGCCGCCGTCAATAAGCTGGCCAAAAAAGGATACCTGAACAAGGAAAAGTGCGAAAACGACCGGCGCATGGTGTTCGTCCGCCTGTCGGAGGAAGGCCGCCGCGCGGAGGCCTCGCACCGTTTTTTCCACCGCCACATGGTCAACAGCGCTTCCCTGGACCTCAAGGAAGACGAAAAGGCCGCGCTCATCCGCGGCCTGAACAACCTGCACGCCTTTTTCCGTTCCCAGACGCACGCCTGGGACCAGTTGCTGCCGAAGCTGGAGCCGACCCGGCAGGAGGAACGAAGCACGTGAAAATCACCGGAATCGGGCGCGGGCTGCCCCGGCAGACCGTCATGAACGAACAGCTGGAGCGCATCCTGGATACCAGCGACGAATGGATTCAAAGCCGCACCGGCATCCGGGAGCGCCGGGTGCTGGGAGAGGATACGCTGACGGAGCTGGCCCTGGCGGCCGGGCGCGAGGCGCTGGCGGACGCGGGCGTCTCCGGGGCGGACCTGGACCTCATCCTAGTCGCCACCACGATGGGCGACTATATCTTCCCCGCGCTGTCCTGCCTGATCCAGCAGGACCTGGGCGCCGGCTGCCCCGCGATGGACCTGCACGCGGCCTGCACCGGGTTCCTTTACGCGCTGCAGACGGCGGATGCTTTCCTGCAGGCAGGGAAGGCGCGGCGCGTGCTGGTGGTGGGCGCGGAGTCCATCACCCGCCTGGCCGACTGGGAGGACCGCGCCACCTGTGTGCTCTTCGGGGACGGCGCGGGCGCCGTGGTCGTGGAGCCGGGCGAGGGCCTGCTGTCCATGCGCCTCAACGCGCAGACGGACGCCCGGGTGCTGTACATGCTGGCGGAGCCGGGCAACTGCCCCTTCACCACACATCCGGAGGAAAAGGCCGGGGGGCTGAAGATGCTGGGGCAGGACGTGTTCCGCTTTGCGGTGACCGCCTGCGCCCGGGACCTGGAGGCCGCGGTGTCGGAGGCCGGCGTCCGGATGCAGGACGTCGACTGGTTCCTGCTGCACCAGGCCAACCGCCGCATCCTGGACACGGTGCGCCAGCGGCTGGGCATCGACCCGGTGAAAATGCCAAGCAACATCCACCGTACGGGCAACACCTCGGCGGCCAGCATCCCGCTGCTGCTGTGGGAACTGTACCATTCAGGACGCCTGCAAAAAGGCCAGCTCCTGGCGCTTAGCGCCTTCGGGGCGGGCCTGACCAGCGGCGCCTGCGTGATACGCTGGGACAGGGACGCGCCGGAGCGCCTCGTCCCCGCTGAGGACCTCTTCCCCCAATAAGACCTGGAAAAACCCGAATTACAAGGAGGATACCTACATGGACGTCGCTTCCAAAGTCATCAACGCGCTGGCCGAGCGCCGCGGCACCGATCCCAAGGACATCAACCTGGACACCAAATTCGCCGACCTGTCACTGGATTCCCTGGACGTGGCCGAGCTGGTCATGGACCTGGAGGACAGCTTCAACGTCACCATCGACATCTCCAAGGTCAAGGGCACCGTGGGCGACCTGGTGACGGTCATCCAAGAGGCGCAAAAATGATTGCGACCCGGGTATCTGAGCTCTTCGGGCTGGAGTACCCGATTTTCCAGGGCGGCATGGCCTGGGTGGCCGACGCCCAGCTGGCGGCTGCCGTCTCCAACGCCGGCGGTCTGGGCATCATCTCGGCGATGAGCCTGGACGCCGACTACCTGCGCGGGCAGATTCGCCAGTGCCGGGAGCTGACCGATAAAAAGTTCGGCGTGAACATCATGCTCATGAGCCCGCACGCGGAGGAGTGCAGCAAGGTGGTCGCCAGGGAAAAGGTGCCGGTGGTGACGACCGGCGCCGGGCTGCCCGGCCGCTTCATCCCCATGTGGCTGGAGGCCGGCGTGCAGGTGGTGCCCGTGGTGCCCTCCGTCGCCATCGCCAAGCGCGTGGTGCGCGAGGGGGCCTGCGCCGTCATCGGCGAGGGCTGCGAGGCCGGCGGCCACATCGGCGAGCTGACCACCATCACCCTGGTGCCGCAGCTGGTGGACGCGGTCAGCGTGCCCGTCATCGCCGCCGGCGGCATCGCCGACGGCCGCGGCGTGGCCGCGGCGCTGATGCTGGGCGCCCAGGGCGTGCAGTGCGGCACCCGCTTCCTGGCCGCCGACGAGTGCAGCGTGCCCGACTGTTTCAAGGAAAAGATCCTGTCCGCGCGCGACATCGACACCATGGTCACCGGGCGGCGCCTGGGCCATCCCGTGCGCGCGCTGAAGAACAGCTACATGCAGGAGTTCGCCCGGCGCGAAGCCGACACCAGCATTTCCAACGAGGAGCTGGAGAAGTTCGGCACCGGCGCCCTCTGGCGCGCCGCCAAGCAGGGCGACATGGTCACCGGCTGCATCATGGTGGGCCAGGCGGCCTCCCTGGTGCGCGACCGCCTGCCCGCCCGGGACATCATCGTCCGGATGTTCGACCAGGCGGAGGAACTGCTGGGGAACCCCAAGCGATGGCTCAACTAGCCTTTGTCTTCCCCGGCCAGGGCGCCCAGAAGCCCGGCATGGGCAGGGCGCTTTACGAGGGCTCTCCCGCGGCGAGGGCCCTGATGGACCGCGCGGAGGCGCTGATGCCGGGCATCCTGGCGGCTTGCTTCGAGGGCCCCATGGAGCGCCTGACCCGCACGGACACCGCCCAGCCGGCCTTGTTTCTGGTGGAGTGCGCCTGCGCGGCCGCGGCGGGCGGGCTGGGTTTAAGGGCGTGGGGCGCCGCCGGCTTTTCCCTGGGGGAATGGTCCGCCTGCCACCAGGCCGGAATCATGGGCTTCGAGCAGGCCTTTTCCCTGGTCGCCCGCCGGGGGTTGCTGATGCAGGCCTGCGCGGAGAAACACCCGGGCGGCATGGCGGCGGTGCTGCGCATGGACGCCGGGGCGGTCGAACAGGCGCTGGAGAGGCATCCGGGGGTCTGGGCGGTCAACTTCAACGCGCCGGACCAGACCGTGGTCGCGGGTGCGCTGCCTGACCTGGACCGATTCGAGGCGGCGCTGAAGGCCGCCGGCGGCCGCAGCCTGCGCCTCAACGTGGGCGGCGCCTTCCACTCCCCGCTGATGCGGGAAGCCGGGGACGGCCTGTCCCGGGCGCTGTCGGGGGAAACCCTGCAGGCGCCTTCCATCCCGGTCTACGGCAACGCCGGGGCTGAGCCCTACGGGGCGGAGCGGGCGAAGGAGCTGCTGTCCCGGCAGGTGACCCGCCCGGTGCGCTGGACGGACACCCTTCGCAACATGGCGCGGGACGGCTTCGACGCCTTCCTGGAGTTGGGGCCGGGCAAGGTGCTGTCCGGGCTGATCGCCAAGACGCTGCCCGGCGCGGCGGTCTTCCAGGCGGAGGATATGGAAGGCCTGACGCAGGCGGCGGAAGCGCTGGGGGGCGGGGCATGAGCGAAATCGGCAGGACGGCGCTGGTCACCGGCGGCAGCCGGGGCATCGGGAAGGCCATCGCGCTGGAACTGGCCGGGCGCTTCCCCCGGGTCGCCATTTTCTACGCCGGGCGGGAGGACGCCGCGCGGGAAACCGTGGAAGAACTGGAGCAAAAGGGCGTGAACGCCCTGGCGCTTAAGTGCGACGTCTCCGACGAGCGCGCCGTGAAGGAAGCGGTCGCCCGGGTCAGGGAAACGCTGGGGCCGGTCGGCGCGCTGGTCAGCAACGCCGGCATCACCCGCGACGGGCTCACCCTGCGCATGGGCGGGGAGGATTTCGCCCGGGTCGTGGCGGTGAACCTGGCCGGCGCTTTCCATGTCGCCCAGGCCTGCTACCGCGACCTGCTCAGGGGTGGCTGGGGTCGCGTCGTGTTCGTCGGCTCCGTGTCCGGCCTGATGGGCAACCCCGGGCAGGCCAACTACGCGGCGTCCAAGGCCGGCCTGGTCGGGCTGACCAAGACCTTGGCCCGCGAGCTGGCCCCCCGCGGGGTCACCGTCAACCTGGTGGCGCCCGGCTTCATCGACACGGAGATGACACGGGCCATGAACCCGGAAACGCTCGGCAAGGCGCTTCAGGCCGTGCCCGCGGGGCGGGCGGGCCGGGCGGAGGAAGTGGCGAAGGCCGTGGGCTTCCTGTGCTCCGGGGACGCCGACTACATCACCGGCTGCGTCCTTCAGGTGGACGGCGGCATGTATATGTGAGGGCAATGGGATGAACAGAGTCGTTGTGACCGGCATGGGCGTCATTTCCCCCCTGGGGAACGACGTGGCCAGCTTCTGGCAGGGGCTGATTGAAGGGAAGTGCGGCATCGGCCCCCTGACCCGCTTTGACACCGGCGCCTACAAGGTGCGCATCGCGGCGGAGGTCAGGGATTTCGACCCGACGCGGCACGGCCTGGAGGTGGCGGAGGCGCGGCGCATGGATTTGTACACCCAGTACGCCATGGCCGCCGCCCACCAGGCGATGGCGCAAAGCGGCCTGGAGGGCACGGTGGCCCCGGAACGCCTGGGCGCCAACATCTCCAGCGGCATCGGGGGCATCGAGACCTTCTTCCGGGAGTCGGAAAAGCTGCTCTCCCGCGGGCCGTCCCGCGTGTCGCCGCTGTGCATCCCCACGATGATCGGCAACATGGCGGCCGGCAACGCGGCCATCCGCTACAAGGCCGGCGGCTCCTGCGTGCCGGTGGTCACCGCCTGCGCCACCTCCACCCACTCGGTGGGGGAAGCCTACCGGCAAATCCGCCACGGCTACCTGGACGCGGTCATCACCGGGGGCAGCGAGGCCGCGGTCAACCCCATCGCCATCGCCGGCTTCGCCAACGCCATGGCGCTGTCGGAGAAGAACGAGCCGCTGGCCTCCAGCCTGCCCTTCGACCGCAACCGCGCCGGCTTCGTGCTGGGCGAGGGCGCCGCGGTGCTGGTGCTGGAGGAATACGGGCACGCCCGGGCGCGGGGCGCCGAAATTCTGGGCGAAATCGTGGGCTACGGCACCACCTGCGACGCCTACCACATCACCGCGCCCCATCCGGAGGGCGACGGCGCGACCCGCGCCATCCGCATGGCGCTGGAGGAGGCGGGGGACGACGGGAGCGAGAGCCTCTACATCAACGCCCACGGCACCGGCACGCCGCTGAACGACAAGACCGAGACCCTGGCCATCAAGCGCGCCCTGGGCGAGGCGCGGGCCCGAAAGGCCGCCGTTTCCTCCATCAAGGGCGCCACCGGCCACATGTTGGGCGCCGCCGGCGGGGCGGAGCTCATCGCGACCCTGCTTGCGTTGTCCACCGGCGTGCTGCCGCCCACCATCCCCCTCCTCGACCCCGACCCGGAGTGCGACCTGGACTATGTGCCCCGGAAAGCGCGAAAGGACGCGCGCCGGCTGGGGGTGTCCGTCTCCCTGGGCTTCGGCGGCCACAACGGGGTGCTGGCCGTGAGGAGCGGGATATGAACCTCGACCGTCTGCGGGAACTCATCCGGCTGTTTGAGGAAAGCGGCCTGTCGGAGCTATCGGTGGGGGAGGGCGAGGAGCGCGTACGGATGAAGCGCGCCGTGCCGGAACCGGCCGCCGCCCCCCGTCCGGCGGCGCAGCCCTATCCCGCCCAGGCCGTCAGCGCGGAGGGGCCGGATTTCAACCGCATCGTGGAGGTCAAGTCCCCCCTGGTCGGCGTGTATTACGAGGCGCCCGAGCCCGGCGGGAAACCCTTTACGCAGGTGGGGGACCGGGTCAGGAAGGGCGACGTGCTGTGTCTCATCGAAGTGATGAAGCAGGTGACCGAGGTGACCGCGCCGCAGGACGGCCAGGTGGCCGACATCTGCGTTGCCAACGGCAGCGTGGTCGAGTTTGGCCAGACGCTGATAAAACTGTGCTGAGGATGACATGAACCGAGCCGAGATTGAGGATTTCATGCCCCACCGCCCGCCGATGCTGCTGCTGGACGAGGCCTTCCTGGAGGAAGGCGGCGCTTCGTCCGGGCGCTACCGTGTCCGGGGCGACGAGGCCTTTTTGCAGGGGCACTTCCCGGGCCTTCCCGTGGTGCCCGGCGTTGTGCTGTGCGAAATCATCGCCCAGTCCGCGGGGGTGCTGGTCAGGGACGAATTGAAGAAGGGCCTGCTGCCGCTGTTCACCGGCATGGAAGGCGTGCGCTTCCGGCGCATGGTGCGCCCGGGCGACGTCATCCGGACCCGCTGCGAGTTGCTCCGCGCCTCGGGTCAGCTCATCAAGATTTCGGGGGAAGCGCGGGTGGACGGCGAGCTGTGCGCGAAGGGCGTGTTCCTGCTGATGCTTAGCCAGGCCGGGCACTGAATATGTTTTCAAAGCTGCTGGTCGCCAACCGCGGGGAAATCGCCGTGCGCGTCATCCGCGCCTGCAAGGAGATGGGCATCAGGACGGTGGCCGTCTACTCGGAGGCGGACAAGGAAGCCCTGCACGTGTCCCTGGCCGACGAGAGCATCTGCATCGGGCCGGCGCCCTCGCAATTGAGCTACCTGAACCAGACCGCGGTGCTGTCCGCGGCCCTGAACACCGACTGCCGGGCGGTACACCCCGGCTACGGATTTCTGTCCGAGAACGCGGACTTCGCGGACCTGTGCGCGCAAAACGGGCTGAAGTTCATCGGGCCCTCCGGCAAGGTCATCCGCAAGATGGGGGACAAGGAAGCCGCCAAGCACACCATGGCCCAGGCCGGCGTGCCCACCATTCCCGGCCGGGAAAACCTGAAGGACCTGGCCGAGGCGCAGAAGGCCGCGCTGGAGGTCGGCTTCCCCCTGCTCATCAAGGCGCGCAGCGGCGGGGGCGGCAAGGGCATCCGCCGCGTGGACGGGCCGGAGGATTTCCCCCACGCCTACTCCACGGCGGCGGCGGAGGCCAAGAGCTCCTTCGCGGACCCCACGCTGTACCTGGAGAAACTGCTTACCCAGGTCAAGCATGTGGAGGTGCAGGTGCTCTGCGACCAGAAGGGGCACGCCGTCAGCTTCGCGGAGCGCGACTGCTCCATGCAGCGCAAGCACCAGAAAATCCTGGAGGAAAGCCCCTGCGCCTTGCTGACCCCGCCCCAGCGGGCCAAGCTCGCCCGCTACGCGCGCCAGGCGGCGAAGGCGCTCAGGTACGAGGGCGTGGGCACGCTGGAGTTTTTGATGGACCAGCAGGGCAACTTCTTTTTCCTGGAGATGAACACCCGGTTGCAGGTGGAGCACCCGGTGACGGAGCTGGTCTCGGGCATCGACCTGGTCAAGTGGCAAATCCGCGTCGCGGCGGGTATCGAGCTGCCCTTCCAGCAAAAGGACGTGCACTCCGGCGGACACGCCATCGAGTGCCGCATCAACGCGGAGGACCCGGCCCGGGATTTCGCGCCCGCAGGGGGCACCGTCGACATCCTGCACATCCCCGGGGGCCCCTGGGTGCGCTTTGATTCCGCGCTCTACCAGGGCTACCGGCTGCCCATCCACTACGACAGCCTCATCGCCAAGCTCATCGTCCACGCGCCCACCCGCCAGGAGGCCATCCGCAAGATGCAGGCTGCGCTGTGCGAGACGGTCATCGAGGGCGTGGACCACACCGCCCTGTTCCAGGCGGACCTGCTCGCCGAGCCCGCCTTCGAGGACGCCAGCTACACCACCGATTACCTGTCCATCCGGGAGAACGCGTAAATGCTGCCAAAATCCCTGTTCAAAAGCCCAAACCTGCGCCTGGAGCGCCCCGATGGCGCGCAGGAGGAGGACAGGGCGCCGGAGGTCGCCTGCCCGGGCTGCAAGCGCGTGTGCGCGCTGGCCGACCTGGAGAGGGAGCTGTTCGTCTGCTCCCGCTGCGGCCATTACCACAAGGTCGGCGCCCGGGACCGCATCCGGATGACGCTGGACGAGGGCAGTTTCCGGGAGCTCAACGCCGACCTGACCTCCCGGGACCCCCTCGCCTTCCCCGGCTACGCGGGCAAGCTGATGCAGGCCCGCGCGCAAAGCGGGGAAAAGGAGGCGGTGGTCACGGGCCTGGGGCTGCTGGAAGGCCGGCCCTGCGCCTTTTTCGCGATGGAGCACGCCTTCATGATGGGCTCCATGGGCGCGGCGGTGGGCGAGAAAATCAGCCGCCTCTTCGAGCGCGCGCTGGAGGACCGCCTGCCGGTGGTGGGGTTCACCCTCTCCGGCGGCGCCCGGGTGCAGGAGGGCGTGCTCAGCCTGATGCAGATGGCCAAGGTATCCGGCGCCGTCCGCCGGCATTCGGACGCCGGGCTGTTCTACTGCGCGGTGCTCTGCGACGCGACCACGGGGGGCGTGGCCGCCAGCTTTGCCATGCAGGCGGACGTCATCCTGGCCGAGCCCGGCGCCCTGATTGGTTTCGCGGGCCCCCGGGTCATCGAGCAGACCACCCGGCAAAAGCTGCCGGAAGGCTTCCAGCAATCGGAGTTCCAATTGGACAAGGGCTTTGTGGGCAGGCTGTGCCGGCGCTCGGAGCAAAGGGAGCTGCTGGGGCTGTTGCTGAGGATGCACGGGGAGGCCGGGAAATGAGCGCCTACGAAAAGGTGACGGCTGCCCGCAGCAACCAGCGGCCCAGCGCGATGCGCTACATCGAGCAGATCATCGACGACTTCATCGAGCTGCACGGCGACAGGCGCTATGCCGACGACCCGGCCGTGGTGGCGGGCCTGGGGTATTTCGAGGGGCGCTGCGTGACGGTGCTGGCGCTGGAGAAGGGCGCGGACACGCCGGACCGCCTGCGGCGCAATTTCGGCTCCTCCCAGCCGGAGGGCTACCGAAAAAGCCTCTGGCACATGCGCCAGGCGGAGAAGTTCAACCGGCCCGTGCTGTGCCTGATTGACACCGCGGGCGCGGCCTGCGGCATCGCCGCGGAGGAGCGGGGCCAGGGGCAGGCCATCGCCGAGAACCTGTGGGAGATGATGGGGCTGTCCGTACCCGTGCTGTCCGTCATCATCGGCGAGGGCGGAAGCGGCGGCGCCCTGGCCCTGGCGGCCGCCAACCGGGTCTACATGCTGGAGAACGCGGTGTATTCCGTGCTCTCCCCCGAGGGCGCGGCCAGCATCATCTACAAGGACGCCGGCAAGGTGAAGGAAGCCGCGGAAGCCCTCAAGCTCAGCGCGCCGGACATGCTGGCTTTCGGCGTCATTGAGGGCATCCTGGAGGAGGGCGAGGGCTGCGAACTGGCGGCGGCATCCATCCGCGCGGCCTTCCGCGAGGGGCTGGCGGCCTTCCGGCGCATGGGCGGAGCCAGAATCCGGCTGCAGCGCTACGAGCGCTTCCGCGGAATGGGAGGGTTCCCGCTTTGATTTACCTGGTCACCGACTCCACCGCCTGCCTCAGCCGCCAGGATGTGCGGGAACTGGGGCTGCTGGTCGTTCCCTGCCATTATTTCCGGGACGGCCGCGAGGCCTTCCAGGAGGGCTTCGTGGAGGACTGGCGCCCGGAGCCGGACGCCGACCTGTCCCGCTACACAACGGCGCAGGCGCCTTCCCCCGCCTTCCTCGAACTGTTCCAGCGCCTGAAGCGGCAGGGGCACCAGGCCCTGTGCCTGACCCTTTCCTCCCGCCTGAGCGGCACCTACGCCAACGCGCTGAAGGCCGCGGAGGAGGCGGGGGAGGGCTTCATGGTCGTTGATTCCCGCTCGACGGCGGGGGCGATGTACCTGCTGCTCCGGGAGGCGCGGGGGATGATTGACCGGGGCGATACGCTCGCGGCGTGCTTCGAGCGCCTCAAGGCCCTGCGCCGGAACACCCGTACCATCTTCACCATCCAGGACATGGACCCCCTGCGCCGCAGCGGCAGGCTGGGCTTCATGCGCTCCTCGGTGTCCACCCTCCTCAACCTCCGCCCCCTGCTGGCGCTGCAGGACGGCAGCGTGGTGAGCCATTCCCTGGCCCGCGGCAGGCAGGACCAGCTGCGCCAGATGGTGCTGGGCCTCTCCGGCAAGCCAAAGGAAGTGGTGGTGCAGTACCAGGGCGGCGAGGACGCGGCGGAGGAGCTGGCCCGGCGATTGAAGGAAAAGGGCATCGAAGTCGTCATGCGCCCCATCGGCGTCATCCTGTCCATCCATCTGGGCCTGCCCCTGCTGTCCATGGCCTGGATTGAGGCGGAGGAACCGGCGCGCGCCGCTTTATAGGAAAAACGCGTACCGGTTCGCAAAGCGCCTTTGTTGCAATGAAACACACCCCCTCCGTTGGCAATGTCCAACCTTGGGGGTGTGTGTCTCAAGGGCGGGGGGCTGCTCCCCTGCCTGTCCCGCTCAGAGGCTTTCCAGCGCCTTGAACACTTCCTCGATGTCTGGCAGTTTCCCGATTTCGTACTCCTTGACCCACTGGATGACGCCGTCCTCGTCCACGATGACGTTCGCCCGGCCGGATGCGCCCAGCTCTTCCAGGAACAGGCCGTACTCCTGCGCGACCTTGCCATGGGGGTAAAAATCGGCCAGCATCTTGGTCTTGCGGATGCTCAGCACGGCCGCCCACACCTTTTTGCTGGGCGCGGAGTCCACGCTCATGCCCAGGGGCACGGTGTTCAGCTTGGCGAAGCGGTCGAAATGGGCCTCCAGTGCGCGCATTTGGTCGGTGCACACGCTCGTCCAGGCCAGGGGGTGCCAGCTCAGCAGCACTTTCTTGCCCTTCAGGGCCGACAGCTTTACCTCTCCGTCCTGGCTGTCCGCCAGGGTGAAGTCCGGCGCTTTCATGCCTTTTTTCAGTTTCATGTCCCTTCTCCTTTACCTGTTCACGGGGGCGGGCCCCCTGTACAACTTCATCACTTTGTATACCCCGGCCGGCCCGGCTTCAGACCCGGCCCGGTTCCCGGCGCGAAAAAGGGGAGCGGTTGTGCCGCGCCCCTTATTGCCACACGTCCCGTATTCTTTTCGGCTATTTCCGGTTCTGCGACACCGCCACGCTGTAGCCGTCGGACACCAGGGTGATGCTGCCCTGGTGGGTGGAATACCAGCGCACGCCGCGGCCTTCAAGGTCGGAAATCGTCGCCCCGGCCGGCGGATTCTTGACGCTGGCGGGGATGACGGCAATCTGCGGCTTCACGGCGTCCAGCAGCTGGGCGAGCCCGGGGATGTACTGCCCGTGGCAGGGCATCTTGAGCACCGTGTGCGGCGTCAGCTGCCCGGCCGCGGCCATTTCGGCGATGCGCGGCTCCATGATATCGCCGGCGAAGAGGAAACTGCTCTGCCCGTGCGTGACGGATACGACCAGGGAAATGTTGTTGTCCGTTTCCTCCCCGTAGTCCGTGCCCCGGGCGGTCAGCACGGAAAACGAGACCCCGTCCATCTCAAAGGCGGTGTCCTGCGCCACCTTTTCCGTGTTCATGCCCGCCATCGCGGTGAACAGCATCCCGGCCGTCGTGCTGTCCTTCTCGCCGTCCGGCATCAGGATGCGCTTGGCCGGCACGCTTTCCAGCAGCTCCTGTGCGCCGCCGATGCTGCGCTTGTCAAAGTGGGACAGGATGAGGCAGTCCAGCTCCGTGATGCCGTTGTCGGCCAGGTAATCGATGATTTCCGGCGCGTCGTCGTCCTCGCCCGCATCGATGAGGACGACGTGGCGGGACGTGCGCAGCAGGAAGGCGTCCGCCTTGCCGATTTTGAAGAAGCGCACGCGCAGCGTTCCCAGGTCCTGGGCGCCCGCCGTGAGCAGGGGGAGGGCGAGCGCCGCCAGCAGCAGCGCCGCCAGCCGTTTTCCGTTCCGAAGTGCCATGATGGTTGAGCCTCCTTGTTTCGTGTGCCGGGCGCTCAGGTTCCGCCTGTGCCCGGGAAGCCGCCGAAATACCGCGCGGCCTCCGCCTCCGTCAGTTTGAAGGAGGCGGTCAGGTATTTGATGACCAGCGCGGGGCGCGTCGTCAGCACCCGGCGGAAGTCGGCCATCGCCTTTTCCCAGTTTTTCACGCCGAAACCGGGCCAGCGCTGCGCGTGCCGCGCGATGAGCGGGGCGATGTCCGCCTGCCAGGCGTCCAGCTGCGCGCCCACGTCCGCCGGCGCGAAGCGCTCCCTGAGGATGCGCCCGGTCAGCGCCAGGAAGCGCGCCTTCATTTCCGGCACCTGCATCAGCGCCTGGAACAGCTCCCCGTAACAGTAGGGGGTAGGCGTCTTCCCCCTTCCCAGGTAGAAGGGCAGGGTGAGGTTGTTGTTGTTCATCATGCCCAGGTCCAGGTCAAACAGCATCAGCTTCCATTTGCCGCCCGGCACCTTGTAGTAGCGGACGTTCTGCAGGTCGCCGTTCCCGGTGATGATCTGGAAGGCGGAGTGGGCGAACAGGCTGTCCACGTCCAGCTGCCCCAGCACGTGGCTCAAGTGCTCCGGCACGTTCAGGTCCCGGGTACGGCAGAAGGCGGCCAGCGCCTCCAGCTCCTCCCGGCTGCCCTGCTGCTGCACGCCGCGGTTCTTGATGATGATGATGTCCCGGATGGCCGCCGGGTCCGTGACGCCTTCCCACTGGGCGACCGCGTCGCGGTTGGCGCGCTCCCTGAAATTGAGCATGCCCCAGAACTGCCCGTTCACATAGACCGCGGCCGGGCGGTAGGCCAGGTACATCAGCCCGTAGCCCCGGGTCAGGCGGGTTAAAAACCCGTCGCGCAGGCGGGTGCGCACCGCGTCCGTCCCGCCGCTGCGCAGGGTGAAGGCGGCGTATTCCGGATAGGCGCGGTCCGGGAAGGGGTTGTAGGCGAAGGCGCTTTCGCCCAGTCCGGGCCGCGCGTAGACCGTGAAGGTGCGCGGCAGGTACTTGCGGCTGGTGCCTCCGGTCAGCTTCAGGGAAACCTGCTGGTCAAGCCGCGGGGCGCCGTCCTCGTACACCTCCAGGTGGGCGCGCCGCTGGATGAGCAGGTCCTGGTTCTTCTGCTCGAAGATGCCGTCGCCGCCGAAAAAGAAGGCGGGGCTGCCGGATACGCAGACCACCGGGGAATCCGGGGGCGCGTCAAAGAGGAAGGTGCGGGCGGAGACGGGGGAATCCACAAACCCTTCCATCGAGGCGGCGGCGCGCACCACGGTGTTCTTCGCAATTTCAACCGGCCCCTCGTACAGGGCGGAGCGGGCGTCCGGCTCCGAGCCGTCCAGCGTAAAGCGCACCTGGGCGCCTTCCGGCGCTTCCAGGCGCAGCAGAAAGGGCGCGCCGGCGAACCCGCCCGCGCGGGAAAAGCCGACTGCGGGCAGCCGTTCCAGGAAGCCCTGCGCGGGGTTGGCCTGGCGGAAGGTCGCCCCGTTCAGGAAGCGGAAGGCGCCCTGCCCCTCCGGGCGTCCGTAGGAAACGCCGCCGAACTGCGCGCCCAGGGACGCGGCGTCCAGCACCGTCTCGCCGTCGGTCAGCAGCACGGCGCCGCCCGTCTTGTCAATGGTGAAGGCGTTGTTGACGAACACGCCCCGCCCCTGTGCGGGGAGGCGGTCCCGGGTGCAGTATACCGCCGCATAATCCCCCGCGCGCAGGGTGGCGCCGGAGGGGAAGGCCCACTTCGTCAGGTCGGAGGCACTGTCGGTCAGGTACAGCCCGTGCAGTTTCACGGCTTTTGGGCCCGGGTTGCGCAGCTCCACCCAGTCGTGGGGGAGCTTGCCCCTTTCATAGGCGCCGCTGGCGGCCAGCACTTCGCTGATGAAGATTCCCCGCTCCGAGGCTTCTTGCCAGCGGAGGGTCTCCGCCCCGTCCCGGCTGAGGAACCGGTTTTCCGCTCCGGGCGTCGGCTGCCAGGTGAGGGTGAATGTGGCGCCGTCCCAGGCCAGGCTGGCGTCGTCGGGCATGGCCCCGAAGGCGGCCTCGTGGACTGTCCGCCCGTCCGGCGCGGTCAGGGCGAGGGTCTCCCCATCCCGGGAGAGGGCGAAACCCAGCCCCTCACCGTCCGCGGGCAGCGCCAGGTAGGCGCCGGGCGCCAGGACGCCAGTGAGCACGGCCTTGAAGGGGCGGCCGGGGTTGTCGCTGAGGCCATAGCCGTCCAGGTCGATTTCAGTTTCCCCGGCGTTGTGCAATTCGACCCAGTCGCAGGCTCTGCCCTCCACCGGGGTCAGTTGGTTGGCGGCCATGAACTCGCTGATATAGAGGGGAGCGGGCTGCGCCGCGCGCGCGGCGGCCGGGAACGCGAACAGGACCATCAAGAAAGACAGCAAGACCATCCCAGGCCAAAAGGGGCTGGGAACCGTTTTCCCTTTTTTTGGAGGACAGCCTGACTTCCTTGAAAGACTCAACGATGCGCTCCCGTTTCACTGCATAACCGGTCTGTACCAATCCCGGCGTTTACGGGGTTTACCTTACCATAAAATGGCCATGGGGAAAAGGAAAACCGCGCGACGCCCGGCCGCGCGGAAGGTCTGTGCGCTGCGTTTATACGAAACCCAATCGTAAACGCTTCGACGGGATGGCCCTTTGCGTCTCCTCGTTGCCTCTTTCACTCGGCGTAGCGGGGCCATCAAGAATTCTCATCCCCTCTGTTCGTTTACTCATTCGTTTCGTATTAGCGGTATTTCGCCTCGATGATGGCAGTCGCGTAGGAGATATGATTTTCCGGGTGATAACCGGTCAGCCGCGCAGTGTACAAATCCGCGTAGCTGTTCCCATACAGGGGTACCATGGGCAAGACTTGCGTGAACCGCTCCTGAAAGGCTTGCCAAGCCCTGAGATAGCAGGAGAAATCGTCACAGGGAGAAGCCCGCATCGCGAGGGCCCTCCGCATCAGTTCCTCATCCTGGATAAAGGTGCTGTTGAGTACGCCGTGGTATGCGGGGTCGGTGTGGAAGGTATAGTAGGGGTCAAAAAACTCTGAAAAATTGGATGAAAGGAACAGCAGGTCAAAGTTGCGTTCCGTTTGTGCATAGTAGACCTTCAGCAAGGTCTGGATGTCCATGCGCTTTATTTCCAGTCTGGCGCCAAGCTTCTCCAGGCTGGCTTCCAGTTGCGATAGGGTGAGTTCTGCAGCAGTGTTGTCCTCTGGGATGCCGGCGCGAAGCGTGAGGGGCAGCAGTGTTCCGTCCGCATCCTTGGCGTATCGCGTTTCCGAGGCCCCCGAAATATACGGCGCCCCCTGGCTGTCATAGGCGAAGCCGGCTTCGCTGAGCAATTCCCCGGCTATTCTCAGGTCAAAGGGATAGCGCTTGAGACCGGGCAGGTTGCCGCCTGTTTCCTTGTACATCCATTGGCCCAGGCCGTAGAAACCGTCTACCTCCTTGCCGTAAGGGCCCAGGAAACTGTGCGCGATGGCAGGCTTGTCCAAACAATGCGCGATGGCTTGACGCACCCGTACGTCGCCGACCGCGTCCTGTTCCGTCAGGAAAGCCAGGAAGGCCAGGCCTTCCCGGTCGTAATTTGTAACGCTGATTCCACGCGTCCTCTCCGCCTGCTGCCGCACCTGCACGAAGGAAACCTTGTTGGCCAGATGGAGTTCCCCGTCCTTCAGCGCTTGAACAATGTCTATACCGACCATCGGGATGACCCTCAGCCGCTGAATGGAGGGCTTTACGCCGTTCAGGTTTCCCTTGTAATAAGGGTTAACTGAAAGCGACGCGGTTGCCTGCTCCCTGTCAAAGGATTCCAGGCGATAGGGCCCGCTGGTAACCTTGGGGTGGGAGAGATAGCCGGCATCACCGTCCATGAGGGTCTCTTCGAGAAGGGCGCTGTCAAACGGCCCCTCGATATAGGCGCCTTCCGGGCTATCCTTGACCTGGCACCCGGGCGCCAGTACCCGGACGGGATAGGGGGTTATGTTGACGTAGGCCAAGTTATAAAAGTAGGGGTAGTTCTCCGCCCCGATCGTTATGCTGAATCTGAATTTGTCGATCAGCCGCAAGCCTAAAAGGCGCTCCGCCTCACCTCGCTGATAGGCCCTGCCGCCAATAACCGGCTCCGCTCCCGGCGCTGTGCCCCCCAGTTCACGGATCTCGGGCGAGTAGAGCAGCAAAACGGAGAAGGCGTAGTCTTCCGCTGTAATCTGCGAGCCGTCGGAGAAGAACAGGTCATTTTTCAAGGTAAACCGGTGCACCTGGTTGCCGTGCTCGTCTTCCGACAAATCCATACGCTCCATCGCGATTCGATTGGGTTCAAGCGCCCTGCCTTTCCTTGCCTCCTTCTCCATGGTCGCATAGGCATGCAACAGCAGCCTGATGTCGATGTCCGAGGTATTCATCCCCCACAGCCCGGCGAAAAAGTTACCTGAAAGCGCCGTCATGGTGCCAATGACAAAGGGCGGGTCCTCCTGCGCGGCGAACCCGGGGGAATTCGGCGCAGCCAGGATTGACAGGAGGATTATCCAGACGAGAACGGTTCGTTTCATGTTGCCTTTCTTTCTCTCAGCGCCGCCAATTACTCGAAACCATCGCCCATGTTGAGCAGAATGGAGGGCATCGTATCGGGCTGTGCCTGAAAGGTGTTGGTGACTGTGAAGCCTGTCTCCTTGTCCCCGGTTGTACTTGCCGTGTAGCCCACAGGCACGGATGGCTCGCCAAGGTCGTAAGCGAATGCACTGCCGTCGGTCGCGTATTTGCGGAGCCCCGTCCATTCGCCCTGCCAGCCATGCTGTGCGTTCAACACAAGCGTCTCCATTTCCACCCCGTCGCCGCGGGCGAGCACAAGATGGACCGACTCGGGGGTTTCAACGCCTTCGGGAACGCCTGCCCACACTTTTTCCACGCTGACACTGATCGGTGTCTTGACTGGATTTTCAGGGTCAGTGTTGTCGGTCATGCCGTCGTAGGTGTTCGTGATTACAAGCCCGGTTTCCTGGCTGCCAACCACAGAGGCAACGTATCCGTTTGGCGTTTTCACCTCGTAAGGCGTGTAGGTATAGGCTGCGCCATCCGTCGCGTAGCGGCTCAGCCCGGTCCAGCTCACCTGCCAGGGCGTGGCGGTCGTGTGCGCCGGGGTCAACGCGCCCATCAGCGCGTTGTCGCTGCGCTTCAGCTCCAGGCTCACCGCCGGCTTGTCCGCGTCTGCGGGCGCCGTCACACCGGACGGATAGACCCAGGCCTTGGTTGCGTTGACCGTCAGCAGCGTGTCGTTCGTGTCGTCACCGTCGTCGCTGCTCACGCCGTCGTAGGTGTTTGTCACCGTGAAGCCCGTGGCCGCGTCTCTGGAATAGCTCACTTTGTACCCGTTGGGCGCCTTGACCTCGTAAGGTGTATAGCTGTACGCCTGGCCCAGGGTGTCGTACCGGCTCAGCCCCGTCCAGCTCACCAGCCAGGGCGTGGCGGTCGTGTGCGCCGGCACCCTCTTGCCCATCAGCACGTCGTCGCTGCGCTTGAGCTCCAGACTCACTGCCGGCTTGTCCGCGTCCGCGGGTTCAGTCACTCCGGACGGGTAAGACCAGGCCTTGGTCGCATTGACCGTCAGCAGCGTGTCGTTCGTATCATCCCCGTCGTCGCTGCTCACGCCGTCATAGGTGTTCGTGACCGTGAAGCCCGTCGTCTGGTCACCATTCACAGAAGTGGTATAGCCATTGGGCGCCTTCACCTCGTAGGCTGTGTAAGTATAGGCGGTGCCGTCCGTCGCGTACCTGCTCAGCCCTGTCCAACTCACCAGCCAGGGTGTGGCTGCCGTATGCACCGGGGTCAGTTCGCCCATCAGCGCGTCGTCGCTGCGCTTGAGCTCCAGGCTCACCGCCGGCTTGTCCGCGTCCGCGGGCGCTGTCACCCCGGACGGGTAGACCCAGGCCTTCGTTGCGTTGACCGTCAGCAGCGTGTCGTTCGTGTCGTCCCCGTCGTCGCTGCTGACGCCGTCGTAGGTGTTCGTGACCGTGAAACCTGTCGTCTGGTCACCATTCACAGAGGGCGTGTACCCGTTGGGCGCCTTGACCTCGTAGGGTGTATAGCTATATGCCTGGCCCAGGGTGTTGTACCGGCTCAGCCCCGTCCAGCTCACCAGCCAGGGCGTGGCGGTCGTGTAAGCCGGCGTCATCTCGCCCATCAGTACGCCGTCGCTGCGCTTCAATTCAAGGCTCACCGCCGGCTTGTCCGCGTCCGCGGGCGCCGTCACCCCGGACGGGTAGACCCAGGCCTTGGTCGCGTCGATGGTAAGCAGCGTATCGTTCGTATCGTCCCCGTCGTCGCTGCTCACCCCGTCGTAGGTGTTCATCACCGTGAAGCCGGTGGCCGCGTCGCCGGTGTAGCTTACCGCATACCCGTTGGGGACGTCCTCACGGACGCTGAAGGTATAGGTGCGGCCTTCGGGCGAGAGGAGATTCACAGCGTTCCAGCTGCCGGACGTTTCCCTTGGGTTCAGCGTCAGCGGATCAGTGTCCGGGACTTTGGATTTGACGCCGTCCAGTTCGCGCATCAGATGGAGGGTGATGGCCGGAAGGCCGTTTCCGGATTCGACATTTTCCCAGATTTTGTGGACATGGATATCCGCGATTTCCTTGTTCAGTTGATTGGTGAGGGTGAAAGTGTTTTCCGGGTTTTGGACGTTGCCAATTAGTGAGCTTCCGGCAGGTGCAGTCTCGGTTACGGCGTATTTGAAACCGAGGCCGGTCGTGCTGAACTTCTTCAGGCCGGTAAACTGGGTTCTCCAATTCTCATTAAAATTTAGAGCGCCTGTTAATGGCTCTTCTCCCCCAGTTACCAAGATGGAGAGTGCAGACGGCAGCAGGGTCATGTCGGTGACCTCCGAGCCTTCGCCGTCCAGCCAAGTCTTCTTCACGATGATGCTGACCGGTGTTTCTTGCGGATTATCCGGGTCGCTGTTGTCAGTCATGCCGTCGTAGGTGTTTGTCAGCGTGAATGTATGGCCAGGATTTTCGATCGCGCTTGTCTGTGTGTAGCCGTTGGGTACTGTTTCGGATACCGCATATGCGAGAGCATTGCCCGTTGTGCTGAACTTCTTCAGGTTTTTGAACTGAACACTCCAATTGCCGGCTGCGTTGAGGGAGCCGGACGAGGTTTCCTCCCCGCCTGTTACGGAGATTTCAAGGGATGCGGGAAGTTCGGCGGTCAATGGGTTGCCGCCTTTATCCAGCCAGACCTTTTTAACCGTTACGGTAACCGGTGTTTCTTCCGGGTTTTCCGGATCAGTGTTGTCGGTCACCCCATCGTAGGTGTTCGTCACCGTGAAGCCGTTGGTTGCGTCTCCGGAATAGCTCGCCTTGTACCCGTTGGGCGCCTTGACCTCGTAAGGCGTATAGGTATAGGCAGTACCATCCGTCGCGTACCGGCTCAGCCCCGTCCAGCTCACCAGCCAGGGCGTGGCGGTCGTGTGCACCGGCGTCATCTCGCCCATCAGCGCATCGTCGCTGCGCTTGAGCTCCAGGCTCACCGCCGGCTTGTCCGCGTCTGCGGGCGCCGTCACCCCGGACGGATAGACCCAGGCCTTGGTCGCGTCGACCGTCAGCAGCGTGTCGTTCGTATCGTCCCCGTCGTCGCTGCTCACGCCGTCGTAGGTGTTTGTTACCGCGAAGCCCGTCGTCTGGTCACCATTCACAGAAGTGGCATAGCCATTGGGCGCCTTGACCTCGTAAGGCGTGTAGGTATAGGCAGTGCCATCCGTCGCGTACCGGCTCAGCCCCGTCCAGCTCACCAGCCAGGGCGTGGTTGTAGTGTGCACCGGCGTCAGCTCGCCCATCAATGCGTCGTCGCTGCGCTTCAATTCGAGGCTCACCGCCGGCTTGTCCGCGTCTTCGGGTTCTGTCACCCCGGACGGATAGACCCAGGCCTTGGTTGCGTTGACCGTCAGCAGCGTATCGTTCGTGTCGTCACCGTCGTTGCTGCTCACGCCGTCGTAGGTGTTCGAGATTGTAAACCCAGTCTCCTGGCTACCACTCAATGAGGCCTTGTAACCGTTGGGTGCCTTGACCTCGTAAGGCGTGTAGGTATAGGCAGTGCCGTCTGTTGCGTACCGGTTCAGCCCCGCCCAGCTCACCAGCCAGGGCGTGGTTGTGGTGTGTGCCGGGGTCAACGCGCCCATCAACACATCGTCGCTGCGCTTCAGCTCCAGGCTCACCGACGGCTTGTCGGCGTCCGCGGGTTCTGTCACCCCGGACGGATAGACCCAAGCCTTGGTCGCGTCGACCGTCAGCAGCGTATCGTTCGTATCGTCCCCGTCGTCGCTGCTCACGCCGTCGTAGGTGTTTGTCACCGTAAATCCGGTGTTTGCGTCTCCGGAATAGCTTGCCTTGTAACCGTTGGGCGCCTTGACCTCGTAAGGCGTGTAGGTATAGGCAGTGCCATCCGTCGCATACCGACTCAGCCCCGTCCAGCTCACCAGCCAGGGCGTGGTAGTCGTATGCACCGGGGTCAGTTCGCCCATCAGCGCGTCGTCGCTGCGCTTCAGTTCCAGGCTCACCGCCGGCTTGTCCGCGTCCGCGGGCGCCGTCACCCCGGACGGGTAGACCCAGGCCTTGGTCGCGTTGACCGTCAGCAGTGTGTCGTTCGTGTCGTCACCGTCGTCGCTGCTGATTCCATCGTAGGTGTTCGTGACCGTGAATCCGTTGGCTGCGTCTCCGGAATAGCTTGCCTTGTACCCATTGGGCGCCTTGACCTCGTAAGGCGTGTAAGTATAGGCTGTGCCATCCGTCGCAAATCGGCTCAACTCTGCCCAGCTCACCAGCCAGGGCGTGGCGGTCGTGTGCGCCGGCGTCAGCTCGCCCATCAGCGCGTTGTCGCTGCGCTTCAATTCGAGGCTCACCGCCGGCTTGACCGCGTCCGCGGGCGCCGTCACACCGGACGGGTAGGACCAGGCCTTGGTCGCGTTGACCGTCAGCAGCGTGTCGTTCGTGTCGTCCCCGTCGTCGCTGCTCACGCCGTCATAGGTGTTTGTTACCGTGAATCCTGTTGCCTGGCTGCCGATCACGGAGGCCGTGTACCCGTTGGGCTCCTTGACCTCGTAAGGCGTGTAGGTATAGGCAATCCCATCCGTTGCGTACCGGCTCAACCCCGTCCAGCTCACCAGCCAGGGCGTGGTAGTGGTATGTACAGGCGTCAGCTCGCCCATCTGCGCGTTGTCGCTGCGCTTGATCTCCAGGCTCACCGCCGGCTTGTCCGCGTCCGCGGGCGCCGTCACGCCGGACGGGTAGGACCAGGCCTTGGTCGCGTTGACTGTCAGCAGCGTATCGTTCGTGTCGTCCCCGTCGTCGCTGCTCACGCCGTCGTAGGTGTTCGTGACCGTGAAGCCCGTGTCCGCGTCTCCGGAATAGCTTACCTTGTACCCGTTGGGCGCCTTGACCTCGTAAGGCGTGTAGGAATAGGCAGTGCCGTCCGTCGCAAATCGGCTCAGCCCCGTCCAGCTCACCTGCCAGGGCGTGGCTGTCGTATGCACCGGCGACCTCTCGCCCATCAGCGCGTCGTCGCTGCGCTTGAGCTCCAGGCTCACCGCCGGCTTGTCCGCGTCCGCGGGTTCTGTCACACCGGACGGATAGACCCAGGCCTTGGTCGCGTTGACCGTCAGCAGCGCGTCGTTCGTATCATCCCCGTCGTCGCTGCTCACGCCGTCGTAGGTGTTTGTCACCGTGAAGCCTGACGCCTGGCTGCCGTTCACGGAGGCCGTGTATCCGTTGGGCGTCTTGACCTCGTAAGGCGTGTAGGTATAGGCAGTGCCATCCGTCGCGTACCGGCTCAACCCCGCCCAGCTCACCAGCCAGGGCGTGGCCGTGGTGTGCACCGGGGTCAGTTCACCCATCAGCGCACCGTCGCTGCGCTTGAGTTCCAGGCTCACCGCCGGCTTGTCGGCGTCTGCGGGCGCTGTCACACCGGACGGGTAGGTCCAGGCCTTGGTCGCATTGACCGTCAGCAGCGTGTCGTTCGTGTCGTCCCCGTCGTCGCTGCTCACGCCGTCGTAGCTGTTCGAGATTGTAAACCCAGTCTCCTGGCTACCACTCAATGAGGCCTTGTACCCGTTGGGCGCCTTGACCTCGTAAGGCGTGTAGGTATAGGCTGCGCCATCTGTCGCGTACCGGCTCAGCCCCGTCCAGCTCACCAGCCAGGGCGTGGTTGTGGTGTGCACCGGGGTCAATACGCCCATCAGCGCGTCGTCGCTGCGCTTGAGCTCCAGGCTCACCGCCGGCTTGTCCGCGTCCGCTGGCGCTGTCACCCCGGACGGGTAGGACCAGGCCTTGGTCGCGTTGACCGTCAGCAGCGCGTCGTTCGTATCATCCCCGTCGTCGCTGCTCACCCCGTCATAGGTGTTCGTCACCGTGAAGCCTGTCGTCTGGCTGCCGATCACGGAGGCCGTGTACCCGTTGGGCGCCTTGACCTCGTAAGGCGTGTAGGTATAGGCGGTGCCATCCGTCGCATACCGGCTCAGCCCCGTCCAGCTCACCAGCCAGGGCGTGGCAGTCGTGTAAGCCGGCGTCAGCTCGCCCATCAGCGCATCGTCGCTGCGCTTGAGCTCCAGGCTCACCGCCGGCTTGTCCGCGTCCGCGGGTGCCGTCACACCGGACGGGTAGGACCAGGCCTTGGTCGCGTTGACCGTCAGCAGCGCGTCGTTCGTATCATCCCCGTCGTCGCTACTCACCCCGTCATAGGTGTTCGTCACCGTGAAGCCTGTCGTTTGACTGCCGATCACGGAGGCCGTGTACCCGTTGGGCGCCTTGACCTCGTAAGGCGTGTAGGTATAGGCAGTTCCGTCTGTCGCATACCGGCTCAGCCCTATCCAGCTCACCAGCCAGGGCGTGGCTGTCGTGTGCACCGGGGTCAGCTCTCCCATCAGCGCGTCGTCGCTGCGCTTGAGCTCCAGGCTCACCGCCGGCTTGTCCGCGTCCGAAGGCGCCGTCACCCCGAACGGATAGACCCAGGCTTTGGTCGCGTCGACTGTCAGCAGCGTGTCGTTCGTGTCGTCCCCGTCGTCGCTGCTCACGCCGTCGTAGGTGTTCGTCACCGTGAAGCCGGTAACCGCGTCTCCGGAATAGCTCGTCTTGTACCCGTTGGGCACGTCCTCCCGGATGCTGAACGTATAGGCCTGGCCGTCGGAGTTTGTCAGTTCAACGTTGCTCCAGCTGCCGGCTGTCGTTCCAGGCTGCAGCGTCAGCTCGATTGCGTCAGGCGCCAGAACGGTGTTTCCGCCCAGCGTCCGGTACAGGCTCAGGCTAACGGCAGGCACGGATGCGATTAGCGGCTCTCCGTTGATATCCTGCCAGATTTTTGTGACGCCGATGGTTCCCTGCGGAATCTCATAGGCGTTGCTGAAGGTCTGATTGTTGGTATCGTCCGCATCTGTATCGGTATATTCCTGCGTCAGGCTCAGCGAACCATCGGCTACGTAGGAGACGGAAACGGACCAGGTAATGGTTTTTCTGTCATAATTCATGCCCGTTTCCGGGTTCGTCGGGAGAATTTCATTGATTGTATAGGTTAAGGTCAGGCCAATATCGTCCTGGTCAAAAGTCAGGGCGGCAAATGGAATGCCGCCGCCGGACTGGTTGGCTACGGTCTGCAGAACGTTGCCTTCGTGATCCTTGAGCTGGAAATCAAACGCGCCTGCTGTCAGCGTGCGGCCTGCCAGCGTTTTCGTGACCGACGGCGATGCGGTGGCTGTCATCGCATAGGTATTGGTAAAGTTCAGCGCATTGTAATTTTCGCTGGTTTTGATGGCCAGTGTGCCGTCGTGCGCGTCGGCGATGGTTTCGGTAATCGTATATACCGTATCGTCATATGTTACACCGACCAGGGAACCCGGAACCTCCCGTACCGTATAGGTGAAGGTGGCGCCGACGTCTGCGGCGGTATACGTCGCCGGCGAAAACGCGAAGGAGCCGCTGCCGGTCACGGTCTCGGTTTCCAGCAGCGTGCCGGTTTCGACCATTCCCTTGAACAGTTCGAAAGTGAACACGTCCGTGTCCGCGGCAGCCCTGCCATTGAAGGTTTTAGCGCCGGAGAAGGCCTTTCCTTCCGTGTCGTTGGGAATCGCTGTATTGATGAATTGCAGGTCGCCGCCTGACAAGGTACCGGTCGATGTGGCGCTGTAGCGGTTTCCATTGGCCAGCACCAACAGTTGTCCGCCGGCGCCGTCATCTGTCAGCCCTTCCTCCACGACGCTGTAGGCATAGGGGATTCCCTGGGCGTTGTACATGGGCAATCCAGCCCAGGTGTAGTGATAGACGCCAGCCAGCTCCGCGTCTGCCACACCCGCCGCGTCCGGAAGCAGGGCTTCAGGGGTGTCCGCCCCCGCCGCACGCATCAGCTTGAGCGTCACGGCGTAATAATCCGTGGACGGGCCATTCCGCCAGGTTTTGGTCGCGGAGAGGTTGAGCGTCGTCAGCTCGGTGTTCTGGTTGGTGACCATCACTTTGGCCGGTGTCTGGGCAGAGGCCTCTGTTACATCGATGACAATGCCGGGGGAATAGGCGGGGTCAAAGCCGTGGGAGGCTGTTTCGAAAACCAGGTAGGTCCCCAGGTAGAGGCTGTCCAGCGCCAGGCTTTCTCCAGCCTTTAGGGTAAAAGGGCCTCTGACATAATCGTAGGGACCGAATACGATGAACTCAAAATCCAGCGGCGTGCCGCCGGTTCCGGTATTTTTGTCGGTACCTCCCAGCGGCATGCCGGAGTTGTCGATAAGCGCCTTCTCGACGGTCAGCTTCCCTGTCGGCGCTTGAAGGGTATTGGTAACGGTTCTCCCGTCTATGGTTTTTATGAAGTTCAGAGGCGCCCAGGCCTCGTTGCCCACCTCGTTGACTTCCTCGATGAAGAACGTATAGGGCCGTCCGTCAATGGTGGTCTGGGGCAGGTTGTACCATACGGCTTTGCCGTCAACGGAGTCCGCGGGCACCAGGATATCGTCGGCGCCGGCGCCCTGGCCGACCTCGGTGATGGTCTGGCCCAGGTGATTGGTATACTGCCTGTACAGGCGAATCCAGACGTCTTCCTTGCCCGGCGCGGACAGGGTGCCTGCTGCGGCGGTGAAATCCCAGGCCTTGTATGCGTCCACGTCCGCGCGGGGAACGACGTAGGTATTCGTCAGGTGCAGGGGATTTGTCGCGTCGGTTTCCATCGTGAAATTGGAGCCGGCCGGCAGCCCGGGGGTGAATCCCTCGCCTGTCAGCACGCCTTCCACTACGTAATAGGCATAGTCGTTGCCCTGCGGGTCGGTGGCGGGCAGTTTTCCCCAGTCGACCGTCACGGTTTCCGTTGATTCTGTCGACGCGGGAAGTTTCAGAACGCCCTGTCCGGCGTCCTCGTCCACCGATACGCCCGCGACCATGGAACTCCGGCGCAGCTGCAGCCAAAGCTCCGGCCTTGCGGCAGCGCCGTTGACCCAGGTCTTGCTGCCGGTGATGTTTTCCGCCGTCATCGGGGAGGAATAGGTGTTGGTCAGGTGCAGGGGGTTCTTCGCGTCGGATTCCATCGTAAAGTTGGAGCCGGCAGGCAGTCCGGAAACGAACGTTTCGCCGGCCATGACGCCTTCTACAACATAATAGGTGTAGGCGTTGCCCTGTCCGTCCGTCAGGGGAAGCTTGCCCCAGTTGACCGTCACGGTTTCTGTCGCGTCTGTTGTGGCGGGCAGCTGCATGACAGCCTGCCCGGCGTCCTCGTCAACCGGTACGCCGGCGACCATGGAACTCCGGCGCAGCTGCAGCCATAACGCCGGCCTCACAGCGGCGCCGTTGACCCAGGTCTTGCTGCCGATGACGTCTTCCGCCGTCATAGGGGACGAATAGCTGTTGGCAACCGTCAGGCCGGAGGCAACGGAGGTGAAGCCGGGCTTTAGTTGCGTAAGCTCCTGCACCGTATACGCGATGTCTGCGCCGCTGGCGTCCTTGAGCGGCAGATTCTTCCACACATAGCGCCAGGTGTCGGTATCCAGCGGCTCCAGCTCGCCGTCACCGGTGCCATTGCTTTCGTCGACGAAGGGGGCTCTGCCATAAACGATGCCGTCGCGGATCTGGACGGCTCCCTGCATCAGCGCCAGCGTGACCGGCTCGCGCAAGGCTTCTCCGCCCGTCCAGTGTTTGGTGGCGACGACGTTGCCCCGCGGCGGGGTGTAGGTGTTGGTGATGACCTGCCTGCCACCCACCAGCACGGGTCCGGACGATTCATAGCTCGGGACGGTATTTTCAGTGACGGCGTAGGCATACTCCACGCCGTTCAAGTCGAACCGATCCTGGTTCATCCACTGGGCATTCCAGGTTTTCAGGTCTGTGGAAGGCGCGGTCTCGCCAGTCGTGTCGACGGGATGGCCGTCATCCGCACCGTCAAGCTGGAGGGTAGCGGAGAAGCCCGTGTCCGCCACGCCGTTTGCCGAGCGCGTCAGGGTAAAGGTGACAGCCAGCCGGGTATCAGGGCCGTCCACCCATTTCTTTGCGGCGAGCACATCGATGGTGGTCGCCTGGTTGCGCACAAAGGTGCTGGCCGAGGACACTGCATCGTAATTTGCCGGCCTGCTGGTTTCAACGGCCCAGTAGCGGTATGCGTTCCCGTTTGCGTCATAGAATTCCAGGCCGGACCACTGCGCGAGCCAGGAGTCTGTTTCGCCGCTTGCGTCCGGCGAGCCGTCCATCACGATATTCATGTTCATGTCCACGAATCCGTTGCCGGGCGGTGGCGCGGTATAGTTTGTGTTGACGATGCGATACAGGGAGAAGGTAACCGTAGTGCCCGCATCCGGCAGGATATCCCAGTACTTTCGCGCGCGGAAAACGCCGTCGGTATACGTGTTGACCACATCCCACTGGTCAAGCAATGCATCATAGGTGACAGACTGCCGGACGTAATGGATTGGCGGGCTGGATTCGGTGACGGTGTAAGCATATTCGTGCGTGGTCGCCGTCCCGGTGGCCAGGTCGACGGTTTGCTTGTACCGGGGCAGGTCCGCCCAGATTGTTTCCAGCGGCGTCGAGAGGGTGACGGTGCCGCCGTCATGGACGATCTGGCTGCTCAGGTCGGTTCGCTGAAGCTGCTTTCCGTCCTGGTTGAGTTCCACGGAAAACGAAACGCTGGTCTCGGTCGGGGGCAGGCTTTGCAGGTTGGTGATGGCTTTAACGGCCTTGACCGACACGCCGTAATAGGTGTTGGTAATCAGCGCGTCGTAGGTGCCGCCCGGGTCCGCCGGGCCGAGGGTGCGCAGGTAGCCGTCCGGCACGTCAGGCTCTTCCGCCGTATAGGTATACTGGGCGCCGGTGTCCGGGTTCTCCACCGGCAGGTCTGCCCAGGTATAGGCGCCGCCTGCGGCCGGCAGGGTCGCCGTCCGGTAAGCGGCGCCGTTTCGCAGCAGGTAAACCGTCGCGCCACCCGCGGGTGCGGTTCCGCCGACCCAGTCCTTTTTAACGGTATAGCTGCGGGTCATCCAGGTGTTGGTGACGTTGAGCCCGCTCTCGTTTTTCTGGTAGTTGTGGGGGACGTAATCCGCGCCTGTGCTGGAAACCTCCCTGACCGTGAAGGTGTAGGGGTTGCCCGCCGGGTCTGCTGGCTCCAGCCCCGTCCAGGTGACGGAGTCGGTGTCGGAAAGATGGTTGACTTCCATGATGGCCGCGTCTGACGCAGGCTCCGGCGCCGCCATGGCGGCGCTTTGCCGCCATAGCTTGAACCAGACGGCGGGGTAGGGTTCCGGCCCGCCCCCGGCCCAGGTCTTGGTCGCCGTTGCCGTGGCGGTGAAGGTTGCGGTATATGCCTGGGGCTCAAACTGGTCGGCTGTTCCGGTGGTCGAGAGGGTGGGTAGAAGCGCTGTGTTTGTGCTGACAACCCGGCCTGCCTCATCCACCCAGGCCTTGAACGCATATCCTGTGGCTGCGGTCGCCGTAGACCCGACGGCTGTGCCGGTCTGTGCCTTTACGGACTCCTGCGCCAGGGATACGCTGCCGAAGGCCGCGTTCTGGGGTTTGTACACCAGCATCGGATCGTAATAGAAGGTCATCACGTTTCCGGTGGAACTCGACACCGTCAGGTCGACGCTTGCGGACAGGTTGACGCGGGTGTAGCCGGGAATCACCACCGGGTTGGTCTCGGTGACATAGCTGTAGTTTGTTTGCGGGTAAACCGTCTCGCTCCTCAGAACGTCGCCGGTCTGGTCTTCCAGATACTGGACGAGGTAGCCGACTTCGGTCGCGGGGGAATAATAGAACCAGACGGTCTTGCTCGCGTCCGCGGCAGCTTCGGACTTGCTCAGGGCGTCAGGCAGGTAGCCGAAAAGGTCCTCAGCGTAAAAGGTTGCTCCCTGCGAGCCGACCACGTAGGTCCGCGGGGGGGCCAGTTCGACCGCCGGGTTGCTGGCCAGGACGTACTTGGCCGTATAGACGGTTGAACTGGTAGTCGACCACTTGGCGTACACCTTTACGTTTTCGGTAACCGGGGTGCCGAAGACGTAGCGTGTCTCCACGCCGTTGACCATGGTGTACCAGCCCTGAAACACTGCGCCTGTCCGGGTGGGCTCCGGGGGCAGGACGCTGGGCTGGTTGTAGTCCACCGGGGCCAGCGCGGTGCCGTTGGCGCCGGAAAGGTAGTCCGCGTAGGTTGGATACGTTGTGACGGTGTAGCGGTTGACTTGCCATCCCGCGTAGAGCAGCAGCGTGCTGGCCGGCATCGTGACCGGGTTGCCGTTCACGTCGGTGAGCGGGAAGGGGTACTGCGCGAACTGGTCCGTATACCAGCCGGTGAAGGTATAACCGGTTCGCGTTGGGTTGGGCGGGATGCGGGTGGAGTTGATGGGAGCGCCGTAGAGCACGTTGTTGTAGGTTTTGGTCGCGGTAGCGTCCGGAAACTGCCCGCCGTTGGCGTTGTAAACCAGGTTGTAGGGGTTGCGGTTGTAGGTGAAGATATAGTTCCAGTACTCCCCATTGTACAGCGTTTGGGTATAAAAGTTGCTGTAGGAAATCCCGGGGACCTCCGTATAGGTGACGCCTGCGAACTCCTTGGGGGTCAAGCCCCCGCTTACGAGGTCGGCCCGGTATACGTAGCGGGAATACTCGGTATAGGTATTGCTTCCGTCCGGCGACTGGAAGAGGTAAAGGACGGTCTTCTCGTACATCGTAAGGATGGACCAGTCGGCTTTTAGGGTGGCGGTGGTACCGGACGCGCTGTCGATCATTTCCGGGGCCAGGACATACTGGCGCGTCACGTAATTCCCTCCGGTCGGGGGCGTCCACCCCTCGAACGGATTGCCTGTGGTGCTTGAGCTCGTCAGGTTGACGGGGTACCCGACAAAATACCGGGTGCTCCCGGAAGTGTACTGGAAACCGCTGGAAACGTCCGTCCCGTCCGACAGGACGGGCTTGTCCATCCAGATGTTGTCGATGGCTTGCCCAAACCTGACGCCGGTGACGGTCTTGTAGATGTAATCGCCCGTCAGCACCCAGGGGCCAAGTCCATAGTTCCATATATACTGCTGTGAGGTAAAGCGCAGGTTGTATACCCGCCGGTCGTAGCGAACGTTGACCAGGGTGGTTCCGTCGCCGTTTACGGTGACGGCCTGTGCCGTCGGGCTCATGAAGTAGTTGATATAGTTCCAGAAATCGGTGTAGAAGTTGGCCGCTTTTTTCTGGAGGTTGCCCTCATAGTATGCGCTCGAGGTGGAACCGGACAGCGCTCCCCAGGCTGCGTTGGACCCGGTCGCAACAGGTCCCTTGGTAAATTCGCCCAGGAAGGAATAGCCGTTGTCGTTGGCGTTCTGCATCCAGTAGACGATTTTATATGTGGCTGTGCCCGCAGACCAGATGGCTTTCACCGTCTGGTTGTAGGCGGGCATGGTGGCCGGCTTGACGTCCGTTGTCTGGTTGTAAGCGCCGTCCTTGTTCCAGTCCCACCCTGAGAAGGTATAGCCCGCGCGTGCCGGGGTCGGGATGGCGCCGATGGCCGCGCCGTACCGCTCGTTGATGGGCGCGACGGCCGTGCCGCCGGCAGAGTTGAAGGTGATGGTGTATCGGATGCGGTCGTAATAGACGTTGACGATGGTTGTGCCGTCCGCCGCGATGACCAGGTCGTTGAAAGGCTGCAGGAAATAGCCGTCGTAGCTTTTGGGGACGGCCTTGGTCAGCGTGCCGACGGAGCCCTGCTGGGGGTCTGTCGCGACAAGGGTATAGTTGGTGCTGTCAAATGTTGAGCCTGTCGCGTCCACCTTTTGTTGCCAGTGGCGCACCTGGTAGTTGACCGAGCTGGGCGAGTAGTAGACCGTATATAGGTAGTCGCTGCCGCTGAGCGTCCCGGTGATGGTGGCTTCAGCCGGGTTGGTTTGCGCATACCCGGTGACCGCCGGCGAATTGACGGAGAAGGTGGTGCCGTCCACATAGGTTCCCAAATAGCTGGGGTAGGCTTCGGTGGAACTGTTTTCGTCCCCGATCCGGTAGTTGATGGTGACCTGGTAAACGCTGGGGAGCGGCTGGTCTACCATGCTCAGGGTTTGGACGCTGCCGCCGTCTGCCGTCGCGCCGGGGTCGACTTGCTGCTGGAAGGTGATTGAGGGGGAAACCACCGTCGCTTCTTCCTGCGCCAGCAGATTCACGGGCATCATCTGCAGCAGGAGAAGCGCGGTCAACAATCGCGCGATGAACCTGCGGGTGCCGTGGTTCATGGGGTTTCCTCCGTGTCGGTTCGTCGTTTCAAGAGGGTTCGGCAGCATGCTTGCCGTTTCAGTCGGCGATGGTTACGCTTACCCGCCAATATCCGGCGGCGTTCTGCGGCGTCAGCTCCACCTTGTACTCCGGCTTGTCCGCGCCTGCGATATCCTGCCAGTCCTTGTTATCCGCTGAAAACTGCCAGCGGATGACGGGGTTCATCCCGCAATTGACAGGAACGGCCAGGAATTGCACGACGCTGCCATACGCCAGGGTTTGTCCGGGTTTGACGCTGGTGTATAGCTGGACGAAGGGGACGCCCCCCGCGAATACGTTGTCAAAGGTGACGTCTTCGGGATAGATGACCTCGGCGTCCATGACGCCGTCCTGCCTGGCGAAAATCCTCGCCTGGACGGAGAAGACGGAGCGGTCCTGGGTCAGGCCTTCGGCTTCCTGTATCACCTGGCGCATGGTATATGTGAACGATTTTCCTGCGTCCTCCTGCGCGAGCGGCAAGGGGGCAAAGACGATGGCGCCGTCAGCGCGGTTTTTAACGGTCTGCAGAATTTCGCCGGACGCGGAAAGCAGTTCGAATGCAAACTGCCCGGCGCTGAGGTTTCCGTAGAGCAGCGCGACGCGAGCCTGGAGCGTCAGGCTGCCGGCAGGCAAGGGGCTTTCTTCCGGCATTCCCACAGGAAGGAAGCGGGCTTTGAGATAAGTCAGGCCTGAGATTGGCGCGGAAAAGTCATATGGCGAATCCGGATTGCCTTCCAGGGACGCGTTTGTTTGGTACCAATAGGCGAAGCGCAGGCCTTCGGGGGAGGGGGGCTGCTGCGTTTCAGCCGGCTCCGCGAAGGGTTGGCCTAGGGTGCCGGTCGCCTGGAACAGCATTGCGCCGTCTGCTCCGTAATAACGCACCAGGTACCGGTCCACTCCTGTTTCCGAAATCAGCGTCAGGTCGCCTTCCGTGCCCTGCGCATGCGCGTCAGGCGCGGGAGTTTCACCGTCGGGCTCCCCCGCCGGGGGCATATCCGGGACGGGAACGTCCGTCACGGGAATTTCCTCAGCGGTGGTATCTGTCGCGGCCTGTTCGGCGGCGGGGGGAACTGTCGCGGTTGTTTCCGCTGTGGGGGATTCTGTCGCGGGCGGGGAGGATTCAGGCGCTTCTGTTACGGGCGGGGGAGACATGGGCGCTTCTGTTGCGGGCAGAACGGTTTCAGGCGATTCCGTTGCAGGTGGGGGAGTGTCGGGCGCTTCCGTTGCAGGCTGGGGGGGTTCGAGCGCTTCCGTTGCAGGCGGGGGTGTCTCAGGCGCTTCCGTTACAGGCGGGGGTGTTACGGGCGCTTCCGTTGCAGGCGGGGGTGTCACAGGCGCTTTTGTTACTGGCGGGGGTGTCTCAGGCGCTTCCGTTGCAGGAGGAGATGACACAGGCACTTCCGTTACAGGTGAGGGTGTTACTGGCGCTTCCGTTACAGGCGGGGGTGTTACGGGCGCTTCCGTTGCAGGCGGGGGTGTCACAGGCGCTTTTGTTACGGGCGGGGGAGTCACGGGCGTTTCCGTAGCAGGCGGAGGGGTTGCGGGCACTTCCGTTGCAGGCACAGGTGCCTGCGCAGTTTCAATAAGCAAGCTGATTTTATCGGAGGCGATGGTCTTGGATACGTCCCTCACGCTGCCTTCCGTGACCACAGAGGTATCCTCGTATCCCAGCACGGTGACCTGCGCCTGCCAGTTGCTCTGCAGTGTGCCGCTGTTCATGGGCACCTGGAGCGTCAGGGCCGCGCCTTTGTCCGCGTTCGCCCAGTCATTGGTTTCGTTCTGGTATTGCCACATTGGCCGCACAATCAGCCCGTCATATCCTTTCAGCGTCATGACGAACAGAACCTTGTCCCCATTCGTCGAAAGTGAAACGGAAACGCTGCGGCTTGCGTGGGTTTGCTCCAGGCTGACGGCCAGATTCTCTGCCCGGCTTTGGAGGGGCGTGAAGATGCCCAGGGCGAGCAGCAGGGCCAGCAGCAGCGGATAAACCTTCAAATTGCTTGAATGTGCCATGTAGCCTCCGTGTGTACGATGCGAGGGTTTATCATAAATTGCGCGACGAAGCTTGTTGATGTGTTGGTCGTCGGTCAGAATCGGCAGCAGTTGGTTTTTGTCGGACAGTACCAATAAAGTTTCACATAAAAAAGCCAAGGGATTAATTTCCTGCCCTCTTGGACAAAATTATATGAGCAGGTGAAGATACCGTCAAGCACAACATGCTGTAGGAACCGAGGACAAATGTCCTATGCCTTGTTTAGCTTACGTCAGATTATCATCCGTCAGGGATGGGGTCGCCCAGGTTGCGGGGATGCGGGCATGTTGCTGGTCTGGAAAGCCAGGGGAGAATGGGGTTGAAGACAAGAAAGCTAAGAGTCGGCCATTTTATATTCGAAAGCATTTGTTTATAGAAAGATGGCTTTTCCTGTCCGCTTATTGAGGGATGTGGCATCCCTCCACCTCGGGGTTTTGCTTTCCCGACATTCTTCTTTCTCGGCCCTTCGGAGCCCTCATTAATGCTGATATGACTGCGACACCGTTTTCAGATGAAAGCGAAGGTTTTGCTGGGAACGGGAAACAATACCTTCCGGGCGGCAATTGAACCGGGCTTTCCCGTGATGTCTTTCGTTTTCGGCTTTCTCCTTCCCTGCGGAAGGATTGCCTGGAACCGGGAGGAGGGCCGCTCCATGCGTCCGTCCCGCAAAAGGAACCTGCATGAGGGAGGGTGTGGGGCGCCCCAACGGGATGTCTTTTTCTTCGCGCAAATGCTTAACCGGTTTCGGGCGAAGCGAGCGCTGGCAGAGGGCGAAACCCCGACACTGCAATCAACAAAGGAGTGTCCGCGGACACTCCTTTGAGACCCGGAGGAAGGCTCGTGTTCCCCCTTAACCTTTATCAATTCCCAACCGCGATAGAGGCGGCGCGATGAGCCGTAGCAACCGCTTGTGACGTGACAAGTAGTTCAAAGGTTGCATTGAAGCGGTTATACCGGACGGTTTTCCCGGACGCGGTCAGCCGCCCAGTTTGCCGAAGCGGGCGTTGATGGCCAGGGCCGGGTCCACGGGCACGGGCGCGGGCACCACGCCCGCGGGGATGGCGATATCGTCCACGCGGCGCAGCGTCTTGCCGGCGAACTGCGGCAGCCACTTGGCTTCCGCCTCGAACATCTCGATGACCATGTCCCGGATTTCCTTCAGGGTCAGCACCGCGCTGGTCAGCGGGTCCATGGCGACGGCCCAGAAGGCCATCTCCGGGTCGCCCGCGATGGCCGCCCGCGCCGCCAGGCCCTGGACGGTCAGGTTGCTCTGGTTCATCGCCGCCAGGTGGGCGGGCAGCTCGCCGATAAAGAAGGGATGCAGCCCGTTGCGGTCGGCGTACATCGGCACCTCCACCGTGCCGTCCTGGGGCAGGTTGGTGATGTAGCCCCGGTTCCGGACGTTGCCGTTGAACTGGAAGGGCACGCCGGTCTCCAGCGCCTCGATGATGTGGGAGCAATACTCCTTGCTGCGCGGCTCCAGCGCGCCCGACTCGATGGACAGCACGTCCGTGCTTGCGAACTTTTCCGCCACCATCAGGGAATATTTGTAGTAGGCGCCGCTCTCCCCGCCGAAGGCCGGCTCGTCGCAGTACTGCTCCAGCGCTTTCCGGTTTTTCCGGAACCAGGGCAGGTACTCGCTCAGGTGGCCGGTGGACTCGGTCATGAAGTAGCCGCAGTGGCGCAGCACCTCGCCCCGGACCTTCTCGTTCTTGTAGTACTCCGGCTTCTCGAAGTTTTCCTTCAGCTTCGGGTACAGGTCCTTCCCGTCCTTTTCCAGCTTGAGGAACCAGGCCATGTGGTTGATGCCGGCGCAGAGGTAGTCGATTTCCTCTTTTTTCACGTCCGTGTACCCGGCAATCAGGTCCAGCGTGGTCTGCACCCCGTGGCACAGTCCCACCATCTTCATGCCCGTCGCCATCCCGGCAATCGTGCACACTGCGCCCATGGGGTTGACGTAGTTGAGCACGTGCGCCTCCGGGCACAGCTCCATCACGTCCTTGCCCAGCTCCAGCAGGACCGGCGCGGTGCGCAGCGCGCGGAACACACCGCCGGGGCCCAGGGAGTCGGCGATGCACTGGTCCACGCCGTGCTTCAGGGGGATTTCCCAGTCGTGCCGGAAGGCCTCCACGCCGCCTACCTGGAACATCAGGATGACGTACTTGGCGTCCTTGAGCGCGTCCCGCCGGTCGGTGGTGCAGTAGACCCTGGCGTCCAGGTTGTTCTTGCCGATGATCTGGTCGGCGTAGGTCTTCATTTTTTCCAGCTTCCACATCGTGGGGCCCATCAGCGCGTAGGTGGAGCCCTTCAGCGCCGGGACTGTGAACAAGTCGTTGAGCAGGGTTTTGCAGAAGATGATGCTGCCCGCGCCGATAATCGCGATTTTTGCCATGTCTGCCTTCCTTTCATGCCATGTGCGCGCCGCCGGGCGGCGCGCGGGAAACGGTTGCTGGGGAACCGGATGAAAAGCCCGACTGTCCTTCAGGGGAAGAGCATGTGCTCCATATAGGCTTCGTTGAAACGGGGGTTGCCGCCCAGGGCGACGTGGCGGGAGAGGGAGGCGATGCGGTTCACCTCGGACACCTGGGCGGTGTCCGTCAGCAGCGCCGCGGCGCCGGCCAGCGAGGCGTTGCCCAATACGCGCACCCTGCCGGTCAGCTCCCGGGGAATCAGGCCGATATCCGCCGCGCTGTTCACGTCTAGGTGGCTGCCGAAGCCGCCGGCAAGGCACAGTTCCGTCACCTCGTCCGCGCCGATACCCGCCTCCCTGAGCAGCGTCTCGATGCCCGCGGCGATGGCGGCCTTGGCCAGCTGGATGCTGCGGATGTCCTGGGGCACCAGGTGCACGCTGCCGGACAGGGTCATTTTCGGGCGGGCGGAGGCGCCGGTCTCGTCCACCTGGCCGGTCTTGAGCAGACAGGCGACCGCGTCGATCAGGCCCGAGCCACAAACGCCCACAGCCGGCGCGCCGGAGATGGTATGCGCCTCCAGACGGCCGTCCGCCGTCACCCACACGCTGTCCACCGCGCCCGCGACGCTGCCGCAGCCCATATGGATGCCCGCGCCTTCGAAGGCCGGGCCCGCGGCGGTGGAGCTGACCAGCAGCGCCCCGTCTTTCCACAGCGCGATTTCCCCGTTTGTGCCTACGTCGATGAGCAGCGCCGTCTGCTCCTTTTGGCAGATGCCGCTGGCCAGCACCGCGCAGGTGATGTCGGCGCCCACGAAGGCGTCCATGCAGGGGGGCAGGTACACCTGCCGGCCCATCAGGGGGACGGTCCTGCCGAACAGGTCCTCCGCGTCGAAGGGCGCGCGGGAGAGGGACAGCGGGCTGGTGCCGGTCAGCAGGTAAAGCATGGTGGTGTTGCCGGCGACGACCATCGATTCCACGTCGGAAACGGGGACGCCCGCCTCCCGGCAAGCGGTTTCCAGCAGCCCCAGGATGGCCTGCTGCACCTGGCGCTCCAGGCGCGGCAGGCCGCCCGCCAGCGCGGCGCCGATACGCCCCATCACGTCCGCGGCGGTCTGGCCCTGGGGGTTGGGCTTGCCGGCGCTGCCCATTAGGCGGCCGTCGGAGAGGCGGTAGAGCTTCAGCGCCAGGGTGGTGGTGCCCAGGTCGACCGCCGCGCCGTACTTCCCCGGCATGGGCCGCAAGACGCCGCCCGCCAGGTCGCCGTCCATCTGGATTTGCTCCATCTGCCGGGACACCGGCAGCGTCGCCTTGCAGTCGCCCAGCAGCACGGCCTGGCAGGCCAGGCGCGAGCCGAAGCGGACCTCCGCCTCATTGGGCGGGGAGACGGCGCCGGAAAGCTCGGCCCGGCACTTGCCGCAGCGCCCCCGGCCGCCGCAGGGCTGCGCCAGCGCCAGCCCTTCCCGGGCCAGCACCTCGTTGAGCAGGGGGGTACCCTCGAACGCGACCCGGGTCTCTTCCCCGTCCCGGCGGATGATGAGCTCAGGCATGTTCTTCCGGCTTGAAGAAGGCGATGCCGAAGAAGGTCACGGTGTTGGCGCCGTTGATGTACTTGAGCCCCGTGCCTTTCACGGTGTTGTATACGTCGATGCCGTAGCTTTCCACCGAGGGCATCGCCCGCTCCGGGAAAACGCAGGGCTTGCCCTCCGCCTTGGCGCAGGTCTCGCACAGCCTGCAGCCGCCGCAGGTCAAATGGAGGTACCCGGCCGGCAGCAACTCGCGCAGCCGGTCCTCCAGCCGCTGGGAAACCTGCACGTGCCCTGCGCCCGCTGCCGTCATGCCCTCGATGTCGAAGCTGTCCTCCAGCCCCGAGATGGTCTGGTAAAGCAGGCCCCGGGGGTACTCCTTCACCTTTTCCATCAATTCGCCGATGTCGCCCACGTCCGGCGGGCACATGTAGCACCGGCCGTACTTGCCGCAGGTATTGGTCGCGCAGATGTCGCGGAAGGCGGCGGAGGTGACCACCTGCCCGGCGTCAATCATCTCGGCCTTGGTCGCGCCGGCCTCCAGCGCGCTTTGAATCAGCACCTTGTCCATTTTTTCCCCTTCTTTTCCGGTTGCGGGGCATCAGCCGAAGCGGATGTCCTCCACGTACCGCGGATACCACTCCCGTGCGGAGAGCAGGCTGCGCCGCAGCGGCATGCCCTCCCCCGCCAGGAACACGACGTCCAGCCCCGCCTTGCCCTCCTCCGCCTCCCCGAGGCTCAGGGAGGGGCCCACGCAGTCCAGAAGGAAGGCGCCTTCCTTCAGCCGGACGATGCCCTTCACCCGCCAGGCGTCCTCGTAGACCAGCTTGACGAACTTCTCCAGCTCCTTCTTCGGCATGCCTTCCTTCAGCCGGACCAGCGCCTTTTGCAGCGTCAGGTCGCGGGGCTCGGGCACCTGGTCGCCGTCCAGCGCCTGGGTTTCCGGGAAGGACAGCCATTCCGGGTCGAAGGCCGCCATCACGGCGGGCTCGACCCGCGCGCGGGGGAAGCGCTTTTGCAGCAGCCCGCGGAGGCGTTCCGCCTCCTGCGGGCTGACCAGGTCCGCCTTATTGAGCAAAATCAGGTCGCTGACCGCCAGCTGCTTCTGGCTGACCCGCACGGCGGCCAGGGTCTTCTCCACACGCGGCGCGTCGCACAGGGCGATGCAGCCCTTGTAGTCGATATAGGGATAGTGCCTGAGCACAGCGCGCACGTTGGTCGGGTCGCTCAGCCCCGACGCCTCCACGACAATCCGCTCCGGGCCTTCGTGGACAATCTGGTGAAGGGCGGCATCGAACTGCTCGCTGCGGCAAACGCAGAAAACAGAGCCGCCCGTCACCTCCCTCAGGCTGGCGCCCAGCCCGGTCAGCAGCGCGCCGTCCACACCCTCCCGGCCAAACTCGTTGACCACCAGCGCCAGGGGGCGGTCCTTCCACAGGTCCACCAGGCGCTTTAAGAGGGTGGTTTTGCCCGCGCCCAGGAAACCGGTGACCAGCAGCAGGTCCATCCTATTGGGCGGTTGAAAAGGCCTGTACGCTTACGCCCAGCACCCGGTCCAGCTCGGCCGGGGAGGGGATGAGGGAGGAATAGATCAACTCCCCGTTCAGGTACAGGGACGGCAGGTTTTTCACGCCCAACTTCTTGCACCGGGCGATGTTCTGCTTGGTGGTGAACTTGTATTCGGCGTAATCGATCCGGTCGCCCAGGCGCGCCTTGGCTGCTTCCGCGGCGCCGGCCATGTAGCCGCAGGCGGCGCAGGTGGCGCTGTCCAGGGTGAAGCACTCCAGCAGCGGCTTTTGCAGGCCCGCGTAGTCGGGCAGCTCCACCTGGATGTCCTCTTCGACCGCCACGTAGTTGCGCAGCATCTTCCGGGTCTCCTCCAGGTGCAGCGCGGCCTGGGACACCGCGATGCCGTTTTCCACGGGCACGGCGTAGGGCATGTCGCAGCCGGGGGCGAGGATAAAATTGTCCTTGTTCTCCAGTTCGTCGGCCAGGTCCAGCACGCACTTCATCACGTCCTGCTGGGTGCCGTGCAGCAGCACGCTGGTCAGGGGAATGTTCCCGCCGATGGTCACGCCGTAGCGGTCGGTGATGCGCTTGGCGGCCGGCAGGTCGACGTTCTCGTCCACGGAGATGCTGTCCGGCTTCGTCTGGCACATGCTCTCGACGTTCCGGCTTACGTCCCCGCAGACGAAAAAGCTGGAAAACACCTTCAGCTCCCGCAGGTACTCGAAGTATTCGGTAAAGGGCCGGGTCAGGAAGGTCTCGAAATGGTCCCGGGAAATCTGGCTGACCAGGGGGTCCACCACGGCGATGACGTCCGCGCCGGCCTCGGCGTAATAGCGGGACATCCTTTTCGCGCATTCCGTGCAGTAGTCCAGCAGTTCCCGGACGTAGTCCTCATCGTCGTACAGGTCCATGAACAGGTCGTTCCCGCGCAGGTGACTGGCCAGGGTGAAGGGGCCGCAGACAAGGCCGTACAGCGCGGTGTCCGCGCCCACGGCCTCCTTCATGCGGCGGGTGGCTTCCAGCACCAGGGGGACGCGCCCGTCGGTCTCCCGGGGCAGGGTGCAACGGCAGGGCACCGTCATGGTGTCCGCCAGGGGATGGGTTTTCACCGACGGCGGGCCTTCCTTCGACCAGGCCAGCTCGCAACCCAGGATTTCCGCCTCAATGCTGGTTTCCCCAGACTGCTCGTTGATGTGCAGGTGCCGGAAATAAGTCGCGATGCGGTCTTGGATGCGAGCCAGTTTTTCCATGGCTCTGACGTTGGCGATGTATTTGTCCAGGTTTCGGCGATTGACGCGGTCGAGTTCAGTCAGTCCATTCAGGCCGAGGTCCTTTTCCCGGAGGTAGCGGTATGTGTCTGCCGAGGGGTGTTCCGGGTCCAGCCGGGACGCGAGGTAGGCTGGGATGAAGCTTTTCAGGTTCATGGTCGTGTAGCGCAGGGAGTTCAGCAGTTCCTGCTGCTCCTGCCGCAATTCCGCCACCCGTTCCGGAATGTCCTGCCGCCTTGGGAAACGTACGGTCGCGGCAGCGACATCGACATCACGAAATCCATCTCCGGCAGCGCGTCACACAGGCGCGCTGCGCGGCCGTCGTATACGGCGCGTACGACGAGGCGGCCGGTTGCGCCGGTTCGGCGGCAAACCTGCTCGTGCCGCCGTTTGCGCCGTCACCGCTGCGCATCGCGGGTGGGATTATGCGGGAGGAATGCGCGGCTGTGCTGTGCGCTTCCTTTGACCGAAAGAAAGAGGAAACGGATTTATGAATTGGGAAAGATGCACATCTGCGTCGCTTGCACGCGCGTGCGCGGTGACAGGCGGCGTATGCGTCGTGCCCCTCGGCTCGATCGTGCCGCACGGCAGACAGCTTCCGCCGGAGACAATTTGCCTCGGCCGAGCGCGGCGAACGCTATGT
>ENA-UOUL01000358-UOUL01000358.1-bioreactor-metagenome-genome-assembly--contig:-NODE-358-length-79269-cov-4.347560_pt1 | contig 79269 bp, 76 predicted proteins | sample MGYA00249838_ERZ747220 | MGnify/ENA primary metagenome ERZ747220 (study PRJEB28778, sample SAMN05720191) | bioreactor metagenome | isolation source: Anaerobic biogas reactor | place: USA:Washington... | reverse complement strand
GCCTCGGCCAGGCCGAAGCAGGGATAGAATGCCTCGCGGCGGAATCCGCACGGGGCGAACGCCTCGGCGAAGGCGTCGAGGGTTTCCGCCCGGACCGGCTCGGCGCCGTTGAAGGCCACCTGCCAACTGCTCAGGTCGAGTGTTTTCCGCTGTTCGGTGGTGATTTTGCGGACGCACAGGTCGTAGGCGAAGTTTGGTCCGCCGCTGGTGCTGCCGCGGTAGCGGGTAATCGCCGAGAGCCACCGGTACGGCTTCTGCAAGAAGCTCATCGGCGACATGAGCACATTCGGCCGCCCGCAGTACAGCGGCTGAAGAATGCCGCCAATCAGCCCCATATCGTGGTAGCTGGGCAGCCAGAAGACACCGTTGTTGCTCCGCGTATGCTCGAACCCATGGTCGATCAACGCAGAGTTGTGAACCAAATTCGCATGATTAAGCATAACCCCCTTGGGGGTGCCCGTCGAACCGGATGTGTACTGCAGAAAGGCCAGCGTGTCGCCATGAATCTGCGGCGGGTCCCATTGATCCTCAATGCCCGCAGGCACACGGCACGTGGCCAGCCACGTTAGTTGCTTCAGGTGGGGCGTCTCATCGATGAGCGGTTCCACCCGATTGAGCACCGTGTCGGTCGTCAATGCCACCTTTGCCTCGGCATCGTCGGCAATGGCCTGAATTCGCGCGAGCGACCGATTCCGCCGAGGTGGATAGACCGGGACCGCCACCACACCTGCGTACAAACAGCCGAAAAACGCCGCAATGAACTCCAGACCCGCCGGATAGAGCAGCAGGGCGCGCTCGCCCTCAAGGTCCCACTCCTTCATCCAGGCGGCAATGGCGCGAGCCTGCCGGTCCAGCTCCTTGTAGGTCAGCTCGACCTGCTCGTGCTCACCATCGATGCTCTGGAAATAGTCCTCACTCAGAGGCGCGTCAGACAGCGCGAGTGATCGCATCTCCTCAAAGATGCGATCGCCCGAGGCAATCGTGCCTTCGAAACTAAAGGCGTCCACGCCCAGTCGGTGTCCATAGTACTGACCGTCTGCAAAGAACTGGGGGAAAAACTCGGTTACGTGCCTGTCCATGGCCGCCGGGAAACCGCCAAACAACTCGAGAAGGTGCCAGCTGAAGGGTGCAAACTCGGCAAATGATGAGATCTCATCTTCACGCGCCGACTTGCGCTCTGCAGCAATCTGGCGCAGCCTCGGCATGGCATCCTGTCCGTTGACGCGCACATCGACGAACCAGGTGAGGTGGTTCATGCCCACGGCGCTGTAGCGTAACGCCGACACCCCCACCCCGAGCGCGTCGGCCAGGTAGCGCGCTACGCCGAAAACGCCATGGCATAGTCCCACAATGTTTGCGCCAGTAGCCTTACGCACGGCCCGACAGACGGGCGCCATGGGATTGCCATAGTTGAAAAAGAGCGCATCGGGCGCGAGATCGACCACATCGCGAGCGATGTCCACCATCGCGGGAATCATGCGCAGCGCTCGAGATGTGCCGCCTGGCATCACCGAGTCGCCTACTGGCTGATAGATGCCCCATCTGCGCGGCACCAGCACATCCTGTTCCCAGGCACGGCGCCCGCCAACGCCAATGGTGCAAATGACGACGGTCGCACCGCTCAACACCTGCCGACGATCTGTGTCTGCAGACAGCTTGATCGGCGCCCCTGAAAGCGCCACCATCTTGTGGGCCAGACGCTCGGCCACCCTCAGGGCAGCGGCGTCGATATCGACCAGAGCCAGCTCGCAGGGCTCCCCCTGCCGGATCATGTCGGCCATCAGCCCACGCGTAAACATAGCGCTGCCGGCGCCGATCAGCACATACTTTTCCACCTGGGTTCCTCTTTTCAGTGCAATCGATCGGTGGAGATCACATCGCCAGGGGCCGTAGTCACATCGTAGATGGGCATGTTGCTGTCGTCGCTCGCTGCCAGACTTACCTCATCATGCCGAGGCTGCTGTTCGAACTCGGCCAAGCTCAGCACCTGCTCCCATTGGTTCACTGGCACCAGGAGCGCCTCAGCAAAGAACTGGACAACATAGGCCTGCCCATCGACCTCGATGGGCACCTCTTTCATAAGCGGCCCCAGAAGTCCACGCTCACGAGCTGCATCTGCCAACGCTGTGCCACGCGTTGCTGGCAAAAGCGCCTCGCCGGCCAACTCTCTGAGCTTGCGCCGTAAACCGGCTACGCTGGTATGTCGTCGTGCGCGAAACTCGGCGACCCACTGCTGCACCTGCGGAATGACCCAGGCCTTTTGCACCTGCAGCCCGGGGCAGGTCTTGGTTGAGAAATCGCGGTGGAAATTGAGCTTTTCTGGGGGCAAACCGATACGCTCATGCAGAGCGCCCAATACGGCCACGGTGTTCGTCCACATGGGGCCATCGGGCAGAGCCGCGTCAAAGTTGCCTACCATCTCGATGTGGAGTGAATCACGGTTATGGCCAGCCACCCCGACGCCATCATAATTGAGGTCTGAGAAGAGCCAGATGCCATCATCTGCGACAAAAACGTGCGGGCCAGCTGTCCAGCCTTCATGCCATCGCCCTTGCTCGTCCACCCAGCGCTGGCGCTCATAATAGGCCTTCATACCCAGGATGGTCGAGAGCCCATTCCAGGTTTCGCGCGTAGGCCGCCAGGTGTGGTGCAAAAAGATCCGATTGGGCAGCCCCAGAGGAAAAGTCAGGGCGTCCACATGATCGACGAATTCGTCAATGGTGAGGCAACGACCATCGATGACCATAGGCGCCTCTTTGATAACGCCCCCGCCTCCATCGTACGCGTGGGCATGAGCCTTCTCATCGTGGGCTTGACCACGCAACCAGGAGCGTAGAAGGTCCATCTCTCCTCCCTTAGCCGTACCAGCGGTACTCGTGCTGCAGCGCCGCTCGGAAATCTGCGATAACATGGTCTTTGCCCTGCAGCGACCAGATATCCCCTGTGTGCCGCTCCCAGCGGTACAGAATCAATGAGCGGATCTTTTGCTGGGTCGGGTTGGCGTTCCAGCGGTTGATCTCGGCATATGCCTCTTGGACCCAACGATTAGGCTGATTGACCCATGCGATGTTCTGGTTGGTCTCGGTGATGTACACGGGCAGCGTACGCAGCACCGGCGGAATGGCCTGCATGTAGTCGATGTAGGTGCGGAACATACTGCGACGATGCTCAAAGCCCCAGCCCATACGCGCCTCGCTGGTGATGTTGGCAGGGTTGCCATCACGGGCATAGGTGTGGAGCGCGATACCATCTACCTCTCGGCCCAGCAGCGAGAGCATGTGCTGAAAGTAGACGATCCAGTCGCCGGTAGGATTGTCACCGTACTTGGTCTGGATATTCCAGGGGCCGATGGCCGCCGACACCACCTGATCGTCAGCATGCCCGGGTCGCGAACGGATCTCATCGCGGCACAGCCTAAAGCAGCGAGCATACATCTGCGGCGTGATCACTTCGCCATGCTCCGGACCGCCGGGCCGCTCCACAGCCAGGTTAGGCTCATTGCCGATGACCCAGATGTGGCAACCCGAGGAGCGTTCGACCATATTGCCAACGCGTTTGGCAAACGCGGCATAGTACTTGGCGTTTGGCAGCGTGCCCCGCGGGTTGTAGCCGTGGTTGATGCGCACGATAACACCATAGCCCTGATCGCTTAGGTCGGCATAGTTGCGGCCGCTCCAATCGTTGGCGTTGGCGCCCACTTCGTCGGTGACGAGCACCCAGCCCTTACGGCCAGCCCACCCCATAAGGTGCTCACCTCCACGATCGTGCAGACCAAAGACGTAGGGAGATTCGCCCTTGCGCAGAGGCGTTACTGGCGTGCTCTTGGCGTTGGGGATGCGCAGCACCTGGCCCACCCGTAAGAGGTTCGGGTTATCTATCTCATTATAGGCAGCGATGACGGCAGACTTCGACGTCTCGCCATAGTAGAGCCGCGCCAGTTTGGCGAGACTTTCACCACTGGTGACCACATGCACAGCATAGCTGGTGCCCCAGTCTCCCAGCCAGGCGGCCAGTTCGGTGAGAATGACATCCTGCAGACCAGTGTTCAGGTCTGCCGCCCGCGCCCGGAGGCGTCGTGCCAGTTCTTCATCGACAGTGAAATCGATTCTGCGATCCGCCATGGCCGGCTACTCCTTGCTAGTGGGCGTCACTGGCCCCGTGTTTGTCGCAGTTTATGTGCTGCGTTTGCAGTCTGTCAACCTGTCCAGTCCCGCCATTAACGCAACACGCGAGCGTCGCCCACGCGACGCGTCACGCGACGACGATCCATGTCCTCCAGAAACGCCAGGGCATAGCGACGGCTGGCGTTGGTGAGATCACGGAACTGGGCAACGGTGATGCTGCCATGCTGAGCCACATACTCGCGAAGCAGCGCCTCCAGCCGGGCATAGGCGTCACGCGCAAAGAGCACATCACCGCTGACCCGCACCAGCTCGCCTGCTTCGATGAGATGCTGGAGCACTTGAGCGCCGACCTGCTCCTCTGCTTGTGCGGCAGAAGGCGGCGCATAGGGGGACGAGGCAAAATCTGCTAGCAGCGCCGCGGCCCGCTCGGCATCGGCCGCAGAAAGCACCACCTGGTGCTGCGACAACCAGACCAACGCCCCGCTCAGACAGATGTGTCCCTTGGCCACAGCCAACGCCAGCAGTTGGTCGGCATAGCCCGCTGGCAGGCGCGCCCGCGAGCGACACTCCTCAAGCGGCATCCCTTTGCGCAGAGGATGCTCGGCATGGAACGACTCCAGTACAGCTACGATGCGTCGGTAATAGCGCTCCCAGGCACTCTGCGAGAGCAGTGGTGTTGTATCACCGATCTCAACGCAGGCTTGATCTTGCCGCTCATCGAGTAGCACTGCCAGCCCACGATGGAGCAGCTGCTGCACGGCACCTCGAATGCTTTGCTCGTCGAGCCCGCAGTCAGCGATGAGCTGGCGCATCGACAGTGGCCCCGCGTCCAGTAGCTGCAACGCGATTTGGTCCGGCTCACCGCTGGCCAAGGCCGCCAGTCGTGCCAGCACGTCAGGCTGCCCACGACGATGCCTGCGGCGCGGGTTGGCGTCGACGATCGTCCCGCCGCCCAGGGTTTCACTGGGAGACGGCAGGCGCAACACAAAGCGATCGCCGCGAACGACAGCCATAGGCTCGCGCACCTGCACCTGGGCCCATCCTGACTGACCGTCGCGGAGTTCATCGGCGTCCAACAGGCGCACCCTGCCAAGCGAACGATAGGTGCCGACAAACAGCTCTACCTCAAGGTTCTGTCGAATGGGGAAGGGACACTGCGGTACGGTCTCCAGACGCACGTCCACCAACCGCGAGTAGCCAAGCCATCCTGGCGTGGTCAGCACCTGCCCGCGATGCAGCTCATCGAGTTGTACGCCCACCAGATTGACGGCCAGGCGCGTGCCGGGATCGGCCTCAGCCAGCTTGTCATGGTGCCGCTGTAAACCGCGCACCCTTGCCTTTATGCCATCTGGTGCGAGCTCAACCTCTTGACCGACGCGCAGCCGCCCACCCGTGAGTGTGCCTGTAACAACAGTGCCAAAGCCAGCAATGGTAAAGGCGCGATCGATGGGCAACCTCGGACGGCCTGTATCGACGTGAGGTTCGAGGGCGCTGACAAGTCGCTCGAGTTCGCCTAGTAGCTCGTCTAGCCCTTGGCCCGTATGCGCCGACACAGGAACGATGTGGGCTGCCGCCAATGAAGTGGCCGATAGCGTTTCGCGCACCTCTTCAGTTACCAGATCGAGCCAGTCAGGATCATCGACGAGATCGGCCTTTGTAAGGGCTACCACGCCGCGTGAGACCCGTAACAGGTTCAGGATGGCAAGATGCTCCAACGTCTGTGGCATGACGCCCTCGTCGGCAGCAATCACCAGGAGAGCCACATCGATGCCGCCGACACCCGCCAGCATGTTACGCACAAAATCATGATGGCCAGGCACATCGACGATGCTGACGTCAGTACCCCCAGGCAGCGTGAGCCAGGCAAAGCCAAGATCGATCGTCATTGAGCGTCGCTGTTCCTCAGCCAGACGGTCAGGGTTAATGCCACTTAGCGCCTGCACCAAGGTGCTCTTACCGTGGTCGACATGGCCAGCGGTGCCAATGACGAACACTAGTCCTCCAGGCCAAAGTTGTCGCGCAACTCGCCCAGCATTCCAAGCGACGCCTTTTGCACGGTCTTCCAGAGCCCCTTGTTGACGGCTGCCGCGCGATCTTTGGTCTTGCCCAGGTCGTCGCGCAACTCGCGCAGGCGCTCATCAAGCTGCGCAAATCGGACGGCGGCGTCCTCGTGCAGTTTTTCCACGACGTCTAGGCGTGCGTCTTGAGACAGATCGAGTTCGGCCTGGCGCGTGTTGGTGCGTTCGAGCCGCTCGGCTTCTTGAGCCCAACGTCGCTGATTCTCGTTCTGAGAGTCACGCAACTCGCGCCGAACCTGCTCCTCACTGAGTCGCTGCATCTGTCGTAGGCGATCTTGCTGCTGCGAGATCTCTTGCGCCAAAGTCTGGATATCGCGCAAGGTGCCCCGGTTCTTTTCATGTTGATCGGCGTAAAACCGCATCTGATTTGACCACGTCTCGAGTTCTTGCTCAAAGCCTTCGAGTTTGCGGCCCCACTCGGCCAGTTGCTGCGCCCGTTCGCGATCGGCGAGGCGCTCGCGTTCTATAAGCTGATTCTGCTGCTCAGTGAGGTCTTCGCGTAGCCCATCGAAAGTACCCAGACGCTGCTCTAGCTTGCTCGCATTGGTGCTCAACGAAACCAGGCTGCTGCGAATCGCCTGTTGCGCCTGTCTGAGTTCTTCTAGCTCGCCATCTGACTGACGGATCTCGACCACCACTTTGCCGAGCGCATCCTGTAGCTGGCGCCGAGCTTCCTCTAGCTGTGCGTACTGCTTGTTGCCATGCTCAATCTCTTGCTGCAGTCGTGCCACCGCCTCAGACAGTCGCTGCTCGGTGGCCTGTCGCAGTGCCATGGCCTGCTCGAGCGGGGCAATGCGCTCCAGTTCAGCACGCGTCTCCTGAATCGCACGAGTATCCTGCTCGCGTTCCATCTGCCGCGTACGCAGCGATTCGGTTTCGCGCTTTTGCGCGTCCTGGCGCATCTCTGAGAGGCGCAGCACAATCTCATCACGAACGTGCTGAGCTGACTCTTGCGCTTCAGGGAGCTTGAGCAGTTCGGCCTGCATCTTGGCCAGCCTGTCCTCGAGGGCCATGATGCGCTGCTCCTGATCGACCATTCTGACCTGCTGCTTGTCGATGACATCACGCAGATCGTCGATGATGGACCTGGCGCGACGCAACTCATCGTCCATCCAGGATAGGTTCGGGCCGGTCTGTGTCTCAAGCATGTCGAATCTCCCTACGTGGATCCTGTTGCCGATCCCTGGCAGCAGCATGGCGGACCATGGGGCCATGCTGCTGCTCAGTTACGAACAAATACGACGGTCCCCATCTCAGCCCAGTTGTACAGCCATTCAGCGTCGGCCGTATCGAGGACGATGCAACCGAATGAACAGCCCGTGCCCAATGCGCCGCGCCAGAGCACCTGCGTACCACCACGCAACGGGTAGGCGTGAAAGCCGTTCTCAGAGCCACCCGCCCAGTAGATGCCCATCCAGTAGGGCATGATCAAATCCCACTTACTGGCGTAGGCGTCTTGCTCAATCTTGCTCTGGATGGTGTAGCGGCCAGGCACCGTGGGAGACGAAGGCCGCCCAGTGCATACCTGGAAAGACTTGATCACGGTGCCATTCTCGTACACTTCACAGATGCGTGTGGTCAGGCTCACCTCGACACGCGTCGGCGGTGTGATGATGGCGGCCGTCTTGGCGGCGCCATCGAGGCAGTCCTGGTTGTCAGCATCATAGCTGAGGCAAGCGGCATACTGCTTCTCGGCCTCAAACCAATCTTGCTGCTCTAACGATAGGTCACCAAGACGATCGTGGCTATCCGCCAGCAGCGAGGGCGTGTCGCGGAACTCGGGATTACGGCTATGCACTGCGGAGAGCACATCAATGGCCGCCTGCCACTGCTGTGTCTGGTAATGCGAGAGGCCCTCGCGGTACCGCTCGAGATCATTACGCGTGCGCTGCAGGTCTCCGTTCGAGGCGTTGGCTTTGATGGCACGATCGAGGTCGGCCTTGGCCTGCTCGAGCTCGTTGCCATCGATGCTCACCTTGGCCCGCTCATACAGGGCCTCGGCAAGCTGCACCTGGGCACGTTCGTTATCTGGTTCCAGTTCCAGAATGGTCTCTAGCGCCCGAACTGCACTGCCATAGTCGGCCTTGGTCCACGCGATATCGACCTTGACCCACTCTTGCTCCACGCGGCTGGCCATGGTTGGCGTGGGGGTGGCGTCTACCACCAGCGTCGGCAGAACCATCGGAGTAATGATGATCGGCGGACGGTTGGCCCGCGCCACGCCGATGATCAACAGAAAGGCGATGGCAGCGATGCCCAATACCGAAACCAGATACACCCCAGCGCCGTGCAGCCTGGCAGTAGCGCCGGCTACCGCCTCTGAGGTCCATTGTCGTGCACCGTCCCAGCTCTGACGCACGCCCTGGCCGGCCTCTTGCGCCACATCGCCCAGTTTGGCGGCCCCGGCATCAGCCTTGCGCTTGCGCCGTGGCTTGGGTTGCTCTGAGGCAAGCGGCGCCGCCGCTATCATCTCTGCCTCCGGCACACCTTGACCACCACTGGCGCGGTACTGCTCGAGCGCCCAAGCACGAGCCTGCTTGAGACGTTCGCTTTCGGGCACAAAGAGGCTAGCCTCGCGAAGCAGCCGCAGGCGTTGCTCATCAGTCTCTGCCACGTAGGCCATCCAGAGCCAAGCATCTTCATAGTCTGGCATCTGGTGGATGATGCGCTTGAAAAGGGCCTCCGCCCCACTGCGATCGCCCCGTTGATATAGCTGTTTGCCGTCTTCCAGCTGCGTCGCAGCGGCCTGCCAGCCCGGCCGTTCCAGGTTCGTGCTATCCATCATGCCCCCTGTAAGCGACTGCGTAGAGCAGTTCGATCCGTATGTTCTGGCGACGATGCGATCATTATATGAGACCATCGACACGCCCGCAAGCAGTGTGAGGTTCCAGTTATCTATATACTAGGTATTCTCAGTATTCACTAGACGCCGAAGGATCCAGTGGACGACTCGCCTGGCATGAAAGGCCCAGCCTGTCGTCAACAGGCTGGGCCGCCGATTGCAGCCTTGATGGGCTATGCGCCGCTAGGCGAGGTCAAGACTCTGGTTCAGAGCGCGTGCCTCAACCTCTTGACGATACGCTGCCATGTCGAGCACGCCGCCTGCAGCACGCGCTTCTTCGGCGGCGAACGCCATCAGATGACTCTCGAGCGATGCACGGGCGGTCGTGGCCCCTTGACGTGGCCCACCTTTCACGGCAGACACAAAGTCCTGCATGATGCCGGTATCGCCGCCACCATGCCCGCCATAGACATGCCCTGGCCTGAAGGTCTCGACGCTTCCTGTCAGGTGGTCGTAAATGGCGATCTCGTCTGTCGCCTCGCTGGCCAGCAGCGTGGCGCGTGTGCCATCATAGCGCACGGTGCGCACGTTGTTATGTGAATGCCCGTGCATGGTAAAGGTGACCGTCGCCTCGGATTCGAGCTCCATGTTGATCACCTGATTGTCAACGACATCGTTGTCGCACCGAAAGACGCAACGGCCATACGGGCCTTCTCGCAGCGCACGGAGCACGCCATCAGGCGAGGTATCAGTGGTCAAGGCGCTGGTGGGCCAGTCGCTTCCGCGAGACAAGTAGAATCGCGGCGCATAGAACGGGCAAGTCTCTTGAGCAGGGCAGCCATCGGTGCAGCGCTCGGGCGCGCCTGCCGGGGCGTTATCGGCGCGGTAATAGAGTAACTTGCCGAACGAGGTCATTCTGCGGACCGGTGCGCCCAGAATCCAGTACAAGATGTCCATGTCGTGACAGCACTTGGCCAGAATCATCGGCGAACTCTCGCCTGCCGACCGCCAGTTGCCCCGCACAAAGCTGTGCGCCATGTGCCAGTAGGCCACATTCTCGCGATGGTCTACGTTGATCACCCGCCCCAGACGGCCCGACTGAACAATCTCGTGCAGCATGCCCCAAAACTGGGTGTAGCGCAGCACATGGCAGATCTGCAAGATGCGCCCATGTTCCTCGGCGGCGAGCACCAAACGCACACACTCCTCGGGAGTCACCGCCATGGGCTTTTCAAGGAGCACATGATAGCCGCGATCGAGTGCAGCCAGCGTCGATTCGACATGCATCCGATCCATGGTCGCGTTTAGCAGCGTCTCAGCGAGCTGCGGTTGCGCCAAAAGCTCTTCCCATGAGGCAAAGCAGCGCTCGCTGGGTATGCCGTGCCGCTCACGAAAACGCTCGCGGCGCTCCTCGTTGGGCTCGGCCAGGGCCACAAAGCGCACCATGTGTGGATTGAGTTCGGCGTAGCGTCCGTAGGCAAAGTTGCCTCGACCACCCGCGCCGAGCAGAGCGATCTCCAGTGGTTGCATCTCTCCTCCAGTAAGCATTGTTGCATGGCCACGGGTCAGCCATTATGACATTGACACTCGCAACGCACGTCCCTATACTAGGCGTACATCAACCCAGAGGCAAGGATCGCCGCACGATGAACGTCATTCGACGAGGTCTACTCAAGTTGCCCTGACACCAGCCTGCATATCTGGCTGGTGTCTCGTTTGTAAGGAGGTGACATGGACTCGGGTATGATCAGCAAGATCCAGAAATCGATCGAGTATGCCAAAGAGCCCGACCGCGTTGAGATCTCGGCGCTCACGGCAACGTTTCGTGGCAACCATGATACCTATAACCTGACGTTTGCTAACGGCCAGTGGACTTGCGAATGCAACTTTTTCGGGCAGCGTGGCGTCTGCAGCCACACCATGGCCATTGAGCGTCTATTGGTTCCCATGCTCAAGGTGACAGAGCCAGAGGAAAGCTAAGTACCGGACAACCATCTGTGACAACGGCCAAGCTGCCTCACCCCAGAACTGGCGGCGAGGTAGCTTATTGGCAGTCGCTATGTGATCGCTCGCCGTTTGGCGGACCCACAACGGCATTATCTTGTCCGGATAAGCACAGGTACGAGTAAGGCACAATGCTGAGCGTTGGCGTCGACATCATCGAACTGGCCCGCATCGAATGCACCTTGCGGCGCTTTGGCGAACGGTTCCTGCGCAAAGTGTTCACCGAACACGAAGCGTCGTATTGCCGTGACCTTGCCCCCGAGCTGGCTGTGCGGTTTGCCGCCAAAGAGGCTGTCTCCAAGGCTCTGGGCACCGGCATCAACGGTATTGCCTGGCGCGAGATAGAGATCGTGGCCGACGAGCGGGGCAAGCCTCATGTGGTGTTGCATGGCCGCGCCAAGGCGCGCGCCGATGTGCTCGACCTCACGGAATGGGCGGTGAGCCTCTCGCACTCGGATCACGACGCGATCGCTTTTGTGGTCGCCAGATAACGGCCCACCACCTACATAGAGCGGCCTAGACGGATACCAAGAGCGGGAGAGGCAGAGCCTCTCCCGCATCGGTTTGTCGTGTGACTGCTAGGCCACGCGCACGGCACGCGAAAAGACCGCTAGTGCCAGATCGATGTCGCTGGAATCGATGCCATAGTGGGTGACGGCGCGGAAACGACGCGCAGACATACGGCTGATCTTGACGCCCTCTGCCTCGAGCGCGGCACCAACAGCATCATAGTCGGCGCCTAGGCCTTCTAGCTCGATCATGACGATATTGCTCTGCACGGCATCGGGGTTGACGCGATAGCCGGCGATATCGGCCAGGCCCTCCACCAAGCGGCGCGCGTTGGCATGGTCGTGGGCGAGGCGCTCTACCATAGTCTCAAGGGCCACGATGCCCGCCGCAGCCAGCACGCCGGCCTGCCGCATCCCGCCGCCCACCATCTTCCGGATATGCCGCGCCTCTTTGATAAAGCTCGCAGAGCCGGCGATGAGCGAACCCACCGGCGCTGCCAGCCCCTTTGAGAGGCAGAACTGCACAGAGTCGACCTGCGCGGCGATGGCGCTTACGTCCACGCCCAACGCCACGGCGGCGTTGAACAGGCGCGCCCCATCTAGGTGCACGGCCAGCCCATGCGTATCGGCCACCTGACGGACGGCCGCCATCTGCTCAACCGTGAGGACGGCCCCACCGCAGCGGTTGTGGGTGTTCTCGAGACAGATCAACCGTGTGGTGGGAAAGTGCACGTTCTCGCCACGGACGGCGTTCTCGAGATCGACGAGATCGAGCATCCCATCGGGCTGATTTGGGATGGTGTGAACGTGCACGCCGCCCAACGCCGACACACCACCTGCCTCGTAAACAAAGGTGTGCGCCTGGTTGCCCATGATGACTTCGTCACCGCGTTGGCAATGAGTCAGAATCGAAACCAGGTTCCCCATGGTGCCACTCACCACAAAGAGGGCTGCCTCTTTGCCCAGTTTGGTGGCGGCCAGCGCCTCGAGGCGGTTGATAGTCGGATCCTCGCCATATACATCGTCGCCGAGTTCAGCCCGATACATCGCCTCGCGCATCTCGGGCGACGGCAGGGTGACCGTATCGCTACGCAGATCGATTACACGCACGTTACTCTCCTTTGCGCCGACTGATCGGGCGCCCATGGCTGCCAGCGATTCTAGACCATACGCCCGCTGCCGACAACCGGCCGTCTCCAGATCAGTACATCTTGACGATCTGACGGTAGCTGCGTGGCTGGCGTGCCTGAAGAAGTTGAGTATCCTCTTGCGCCGCACGCACCTCATCCAGATCGACCGTTGCGACAACAACGGCTGGCTCGGCGCCATCGGCTCGCCCCTGCACCGCCCCCGTCGGCCCCACCACCATGCTCTCGCCGCAGAAAGCGTAGGTAGGCTCTGTGCCCACGCGATTACAGGCAGCGACATGCACGGCATTCTCATAGGCCCGTGCAAACACAAGGCTGCGCCAGGCGTGCGCATGGGGCCGCTCCCAGCTGCCCAGCACGCAGAGCAGCTCGGCGCCATCCAAAGCCAACGCGCGTGCAACCTCGGGGAAGGCCAAATCCCACCCTACCAGCAAGCCTACCTGCCCAAAGCGGGTCTTGCCAGGCGCCAACTTGAACCCCGGCCGAAACGTCAGGCGTTGCTCTGCCTTAAGGTGGACCTCTTGCTGCACCAATGCCACCTCGCCCTGCGCGTCGACCAGCACACCAGAGCTGTAGATGACGCTCTCCATCTTCTGGCGTTCGGCCATGCCAAAAGCGATGCAAGTGTCCCAGCGGGTAGCCAGCTCAGCCACGGTCTCGACTGTGCGGCCATCGAGGCGATCGGCAAGTTCACCAAAGCGCACCCCACACTCATAGCCCGTGGTGCAGAGTTCGGGGAAGACGAACAGGTCTATCTTTTGCGCCGCGCTTGTCTGTTCGACAGTGCGCGCCATCGCCGCCAGGTTTCTCTCGATCTGATTGAGCGTCGGACTCATCTGGACCAGAGCCAGTGTCACCTTACCCATGGCGCCTCCTGCAGATTCCGATGCAAAAGAACATTTGTTCGTATCATACTACAAGATATCTTTGCGGGCAAGCCCTATGTACGCAGGCGCGCCAACACCTCGACAAAGTCAGCTGGAGGCGGCGCCTCAAACACAAGCATCTCACCGGTAACGGGATGCTTGAACTCGAGCTTCCAGGCGTGGAGCATCTGTCTCTGGACCCCAGGCATGGGCCGGCGCGGGCCATAGGTGCGATCACCCACCACCGCATGCCCGATGGACGCCAGATGGACACGTATCTGATGGGTGCGCCCCGTGAGCAGTTTGGCCTCGATCAGACTGGTATTGCGTAGGTGTTCACAAACACGCATGGCCGTCTGGGCCTCGCGCCCACCCTCACGGATGACGGCCATGCGGGTGCGGCTGTTTGGATCGCGCCCTATCGGCGCATCGATGATAGCGCGCTCGACGGAGGGGTGCCCGTGCACTAACGCCAGGTATAGCTTGGTTACGCGGCGCGAGCGAAAGAGACCCACGAGCGCACGCACAGTGCTCGCATCGAGCCCAACGACCATGATGCCACTGGTGTCGACATCCAGACGATGCACCACTCCCGGGCGATGGGGAGCCGGCAGCTGCAGTGCTCCTAACGCGGGGAACTGGCGCTTGAGAGCATCGACCAACGTCGGGCGTTGCCGCCCCCCCGCCCCCACATGCACTGGCAGACCGACCGGCTTGACGATGACCGCAAGATGCGGGTCGGCATACAGAACCTGAACCGTTGGGACTGGCATGTCCGCGTCGGGCTCAGCTGCCACCTCGAGTGGCTCGATACGGACGAACGCGCCAGGCTCGGGAATCAGGCTCTTGACGGGCAGCTCGCCATCGACTGTGACAAGCCCGGCGGCGATGGCCCGCTGAGCCGTCGCGCGTGACACCTCTAGCACACGCGCCACCAACTGGTCGATGCGCTCGCGCGCTGGCCCGGCCAATACGATGTGGGCGTTACCCCCTACCTCAGCCGGCATCGTTTTCGGCCCTGTAGTGTGCGTCTGTGGCTGGCCCGCAGCGCTCTTGCCCCTCAAAGAAAAGCGTGTAGACCGCCAACAACAGCGCGCCTATCACCAGGCAGCTATCGGCGATATTGAACACCGGCCACCAGCGTAGATCGACAAAGTCCGTCACCACGCCGTCCTGCGTGAGGCGATCGATCAGATTGCCCACTGCGCCGCCTAGCATCAGGCCAAAGACCCACCACATAAAGGGGGGCAAGTCGGGGTGGCGCCATACATACCAGACGATGCCAACGCCCAGGCCAACGGCGATGATCGCCGAAAGCCCCCCAAGCCCCTGCAGCAAGCCAAAGGCAATACCATGGTTCTCCACGTGAGTGAGCGTCACGAACCGGTCGAGCCAGGCGATGGGCATGTATGATGTATGCAGCGGGATCGTCTCGCGCACCCACGCCTTGGTGAGCTGATCGGCGACGATGATGACGGTGCTCAACAGTACGATAACCAGAATAGCACTTCTACGTCTCAATTGCGTGCCCTCCTCACTCGCCCCGAGGCTCGGTTGCGACGACTACCTTGGACGAATCATCATCGCGCGGCGCCCCCGACAAGTGCTGTTGCACCAACTCGTCACGCAGACGATGCCCAAGCCCTGGCCCCTGCGGCAGGCGCAGGTGCCCACGCTCGATACGCTCAGCCGGCTCGACGAGGGCAGCCCGCCAGGGCACCTCGCCCCAGGCATACTCTACGATCAGCAGGTTGGACATCACGGCCGCCACGTGGGCCGTCGCAGCAGTGGAGACGGGCCCCGCGGGGTTGTGCGGCGCCACGAGCAGATGCCGCATGCGAGCCGCCTGGGCGATGGCGAGCGTCTCGGCGACGCCGCCATCATGTTTGACGTCAGGCATCAGAATATCCGCCACTCGATCGCACAAGAAGGGCGCAAACCCCTCGAGCGCATAGCAGCTCTCGGCCGAGGCGATGGGCATGGGCAGGCGAGCAGCCAGCTGCCCGAGCTGGCACGGTATGGCGGATGGCACCGGCTCCTCGAGCCAGGCCAGATCGAGCGGAGCCAACGCGAGACCCACCTGCAACGCTTCGGAGGGTTCCATGCGCCCGTGACAGTCGACCATCAGCTCGACGTCGGGGCCGATAGCATCACGCACAGCTTCCACTCGCTCGACACCTGCGCGCCATGTGGCCCTGGGCCCGGTTCGTCGATGAGAGGGCGTGCGTAGTTCGTCAAACGGCGCCAGCTTGATCGCGTCAAAGCCCTCGCTCACCGCGGCAGACGCAGCACGTGCAAAGCCCTCGGGACTACGGTCGCGCACGTGACGGTTAATGTTGGCATAGAGGCGTAGCGTGTCACAAGTCGCGCCGCCCAGCAGGCTGTGGATCGGCACGCCCAGCGACTGCCCCAGCAGATCCCACAGGGCCTGCTCGATGGCACTGGCCGCGGTCTGTACGGCGCGCCCAGCAAGTGGGCTGTGCAACAGAGGCCAGAGTCGGCGAATCTGTCGTGCGTCGTGACCGGCGAGACGCTGCTCGAACTGCTGCACGGCCAACACAACCTGTCGGTCGTTGGAGCCGTGGCTGGCTTCGCCCAGACCCACCAGCCCCGCATCGGTGTGCACCTGCACGAACACCCAATCTCCTCGCGGCGAGACGTGCACAACGATTGCTTCGATCTGCGTGATCCGCACCGGCCACCTCCCTGCCCTTGACAGACATGCAGTATAACGCCAATAATGTCCGCTGCGAAACACTGTCCCCAGAGACCCGCACAGAGGGAGTAGAGCGATGCCCAACTGTAGCTATATGATCGGCAAGCACCCACTAACCGGCTGGGAGACCATGACGCTGCATTGCGAGGGCGAGCTGGCCACGACAGCCACCTTTACGCCACAGGTGGGCTGCAACCTGCTCAGCTTTGACGTCGCTGGCCGAGAGTATCTCGTGGCGCTCGACCAGACCAGCACCCAACCAAGCGTCCTGGGCACACCGGTGCTCTACCCAACGCCCAACCGCGTGCGCGATGGCATGATGACGTTCGGCGAGCGCACCTTCACTTTTCCCCCCAACAACGGGGGCAATTTCATCCACGGCCTGGTGCGCGATCGGCGTTGGTGCTGTGACGAGCCCCAGATACGTGCCAACGGCATTGCTGTCACCACGCGCATCAGCATGGCTCCGGGTGATGATCTACACACGCTCTTTCCGATCGCCAACACACTGGAGCTGACGTATACGCTGCGCCCGGGTGAGATCGAGTTGCGCTTTGCCGTGCGCAATGATGACGCCACGCAACCACTGCCCTTTGGCTTGGCCATCCACCCCTATTTCGCCATCATCGGGGCTCGCAAGAGCGTGCAGATCCGCGTGCCTGCGTCGCGCTGGATGGAAGCCGACCAGCTACTACCCACCGGGCGGCTCTTGCCCCTGGATGCAGCTCCGGCCGACCTCACGCATCCGACGAGCCTGGAAGGCCTCGACCTGGACGATGTCTACTGGGGCATGCGGCCTGAACAGCCCGCCGAGATCCACTACCATGCCATCGGTAGGCGGCTTACGCTGCACGCCGATGCCCTATTCACCCATGCCGTAGTGTATACACCTCACGGGAAACCCTTTCTCTGTATCGAGAATCAGTCCTGCTCCACCGACGCCCACAATCTCTATGCACGCGGTCTGCATGAGGCAGCGCACCTGACCATCTTGCAGCCGGGCGAGGCTGTTGAGGCTGCCATTCGTCTATGTGTCAGCGATTTATAGCCAAGCCCTACTCGGGCCATTCGCCAGCGATAGCGCCGCCTGCAATCATCTCGAGGAGCGGAGAATCGTCGATGGTGAGCGGCAACTCTACCCTGCCACGACGCCTGCTCGACTCGTAGGTGGCGAACGTGAGCTCGCTGGCCCTCAGCGCCTTGGCGCCGGCGAGCTCTGATTGGCGCCCCGTCTCGAGGCAATTCAGTGCATCGAGTATCGCCAGTTTGACGAGCTCCATCCCATGAAAGCCGCCGCTGGTGGGCACCACACGCCAGTCAGCATCGCCCTGCGCCCATACCCGCAAGGGCTGCGCCTCATTGCGCACCTCGAGAGTTCCTAACGAGCCCAGGGCGCGAATATCGGCCCCGCCGAGGGCGCCGTCAACACCAGTGACCAGCATGCCCAGCACACCGTTAGCATAGCTGAACTGACTTAGCCCCTGACCCTCGACCGGCACGCCGAACACACGCGCACCGCCTCGTCCCTCAACCTGACCCAGCACCCACTCGACAGGTTGATCGCCGTTCAAGAAGTTGAGCATGTCAAACCAGTGGGTGCCCCAGTCAAACAGGTTGCTGCAGACGGCCTCGAGACGCTGCAGCGTGCCGATAGCGCCGGCGAGGATCAGCTCTCTAGCCCTGCGAAACGGCTGCGCAAAGCGGCGCTGATGATCGATGGTAAGTTGTACGCCTCGCCGTTCACAGGCCGCGAGCATGGCTTGCGCCTCGCCGTAGGTAGGCGCCATCGGCTTTTCGCAATGAATAGCCCTCACACCAGACTCAGCTGCGGCTATGACGGCAGGAGCGTGCAGGTGCGGCCAGAGACAAACGCTGACCATGTCGAGCCGCTCGTTCGCGAGCATCGCATGGTAGTCGACATACAGCCGCTCGCTACCGTGCAATGCCCGAAACGCCTCGGCATTCTCACGGTCGGTGTCGGCCAGTGCCACGAGGCGCACACGCGGGTGTGCCTTGTAACCCGCCACATGATAGTGCGCCATGCCATAGCCCGTGGCGCCTGCCTGTTGACGCGGCCGCCCGCAGCCGATGATACCAACTCGAATCTCCTGCATGTCCAACTCCTTCTACAAAGCCAGGTCCAGGCACTGTTTGACAGCCAGACTGCGTTCGAGTAGCGTTGCTCAATCGTGAGCATAGCGCGCGGACTGAGGGGATGCAATGCCACAAAGCCCAACTGCGGATCCCCGACCCTTTCATATGGGCGATGGCCCTGTGGGGTGCCTGCTGCTGCACGGTTTCACCGGGTCACCGGCCGAGGTGCGCCCCCTTGGCGAGCATCTTGCCGACCACGGAGTGCGGGTGGTGGCGCCGCTCCTGCCAGGCCATGGCACAGAGCCTCAAGACATGGATCATTGCACCTGGGTCGACTGGGTGGCTGCTGCCGAGACAGTCTGGGGGGCGCTAGAGCCTCACTGCTCGCACCTGTTCGTTGGCGGGATCAGCATGGGGGCGCTGATCGCTGCTGTGGTAGCAGAGCGACACCCACAGGCGGCGGGCTTGCTGGCCTTTTCGCCCGCCCTCAAGGCATCGAATCGTCTGCTGGCGCTCAGTCCCCTGCTGCGCCATGTCGTCAGGCAGATCGCGGCCCCGAGCAGTAGCGATCTCGTAGATCCTGAAGCAGCGGCTAGCCTGTGGCACTATGAAACGCGCTCTGTGGCGGCGGCCGCTCAGCTCTATCGGCTCCAGCGCGTCGTGCGGAGGCTGTTGCCGCGCGTGATGACGCCGGCCATTGTGTTCTATGCCAGACACGACGGCGCCATCGCGCGAGATAGCGCCTGGCGCTACTGCCAGCTACTCGGCTCTCTACCCAAGACCTATGCGGTGTATGGCCGCTCTGGGCACAACATGCTGGTCGACAGCGAACGCGACATGATCATGCGACAGACATGGCAGTGGATGCAGTTCTGTACGTCGAGAGGGGGACGAGATGTCATCGACACGTCGCAAGAGGAGCCTTTGGTTGATGGGCACACCGCTATTGGCCGTGGTGCTGATCGCCCTGGCAGTGGCGCTACCCAACGGAATCACAGGTGATGTCTATACCCTGACACGTTTGGCCGGGCTGTTCGGCTATCAGCTCATCTTCCTGGCGGTGCTGTCGTCGGCGTTTGTGCGGCCGCTCATCAAGGCCTTTGGCCGCCCCTTTGTGACGCTGCATCACATCGTGGCCATCAGTGGCCTATCGCTGATCGTGCTGCACCCCATTCTGGCGTCATCGGCATGGGGTGACCGCTCGATCCTGTTGCCACGGTTCGAGTCGTTGCAGACCTTCATACAGTGGGGCGGGTCGCCCGCACTGTTGGTCCTGATTATCGCCGTGTTGGCCGCTGGGCTACGTCAACAACTCAAGGACGCCTGGCAGGTTGTACACGGGCTGACGTACGTGGCCTTTGTGCTGGGCACTGCTCATGCGGCAACGGCGCCATTCACCACCGACCTGCAGTCCACCTGGATACGGGTTGTCACGTGGCTGCTCGCCGCAGCTGCACTGGCCGTTTGCCTCTTGCGCCGCACGACGCTCAAACCCAAACGCCGCACGCAGCGCTAAAAGCTGCGCGCGGCGTGCGGCGCCTTATGGGCTACGAGGTGCATTCCGGGCTAGAGCGTAGATAGCTCGTCGTGCGCATCTCGCTCCAGATCGCTCAATGCGCGCTCGTCCAGCGGCCTCGTTCCCGCGCGATCTTGGTCTGGCTGCGATTCGACAGGCGCCGTCGGCGGCTCTGGCCTTGTGGGAGAGGCAGTTGCAGTCGTCGGCGCCGTGGCCAAGCGCCAGATCGGGTCAAGCCGCGTTCCAAAGCGCGTCAGCACCACGGCACCCAGCCCCCAACAGGCAAGTATCAGCGCCATGAACGCCCCGATACAGGGAATGCTGGACGCAAGGCCCAGTAGAAGTACGCCCACGGCTCCTTGCACCACCATGCTCGCGCTCACCTTGAGCCAGGCCAAAAGCTTTTCACCCAGCCAGTATCCTGCTGCCACCCATCCCAACAGCACGCAGACGATCACCCCCAGGCCAAGCACAGCCGCAACAGGTATCCCGATGCAGATCATGACCAACAGCGGGATCAGAACGGCCGCCACCACAAGGGTGAGGAGGCCCACACCAATCGACAGGCCTGCCGAGGACTGCATGACCCGACGCACGTTGGTGATGTTGTCGGGCACCACTGCCAGACCTGCCGCGGCGACAATTGCGCCCAGGATCAGGCCCCCCAGACCGCCTAGAGCCCTAGAGACATCGCGGGGCGGCGCCTCAAAGCCTTGCTGCGCGCCAGCCCCCCAGTTGCGGGCCAGCCAGCGTGGCATAAGGTCGGGCACTCGCTCGAGCCCTGCCGCAGTGTCTATCCCCTCGAGCAGCTGCCCTCTGACCAGTGCTTGTGGATGCCGATAGCGCAAGGTGCCGGCCACTACTACGTCGCCATGCACCAGGGCACCTGCCTCAAGCGAGAGGGTGCCACCAATCACAGACACGGCACCAGAGACCTCGCCGGCTACGGACGCATTGCCGCCCAGGATGGCCAGGTCGCCCTCGATGCGGCTGCCGGGCAGCATCGTCAGATCGCCCCCAAACAGCACGAGGTCGCCATGCTGCACCTCGCCTGCCTCGAGAGTAACGTGCTGCCCCAGCAGTGCTGTGCCGGCCTCTTGGGCCAGCACCGGCAACGCCACAAGCCATAGCGCCAGTGCCGCTGCCAGAGGAATCAGCCATCGTCTGCGTACCATCAACGCCTCCCGCCTAGAACCGACGTTCCTGCTATCCTCTACGATGTTCGTGGTGCGTCGTTGCGTTGATGGGTATCTCGGGCCGCGCAGGGCGGATCACACGCGAGATCACGCTCACCCAGGCCAACACCAGCACCACCGCGAGCAACAGCCAGGCCAACAGATAGGGATAACCATCGTTCATCAGTACGGTACGAACCACGGTCACCAGTGGCGCTGCAAGCACGCGAGCCACCCCAACTACCTCGTCGCCCACCTGTGTGACCACTGCCGAAAGCAACTCGCTCTGGTTCGCAGTCTGTACGGCTCTCACGGCTGGCAGCACCAGGCCGACGACCACGAGGGCCAGGCTCAAGAGAGTGATGAGGGCATGGCGCACCGTGCGGTCGACGCGAGCGCGCCGCACCACCCTGGCCATTACGCGGCTGGACAGGCCCCGTGATGGCAGGGCCGGCGCCTCCGCCTCTAGAACAGTGTCCAGTTCGGCGAACATGCGAGAGACTCGCCGACACGAAGCGCACTGGTGCAGATGCTCCTGCAGTGCCGCCTCATCGATCGGTTCTAGCGGGGCGTCCAGGCGCTGCGACATCAGTATGAGGGCTTCAGTACACTCCATTACTCCCCCCTAAAGTTCGATCCATGATCGGTGTTGTCATGTCTCTATGGGCAGGCGCTCACCAGCAGACAGCAGCTCGGCCATCGCCAGCCGAGCACGGTGCAGCCGCGACTTGACCGCGCTCTCGGTCGTGTCAGTGATCTCTGCGATCTCGGCATAAGACTTGTCTTCCCAGTAGCGCAGTACGATAACAAGGCGGTATTGCGGCTGCAATAAGTCAAGCAGCCGCCTGACACGCTCATCACGCTCGCTGACCAGGGCGCGCTCCTCGGGCTTGGGGTCGCCATCGGGCAACCAGCGCGACGCCATGATCTCCTCCATCGACACCTGCCCACCGCCACGGCGACGGAGCCTATCGATACAGTGATGAGACGCCACCGACAGGACCCAGGACGATAGCTTGCGGCCAGGGTCGTAGGTGTCGAGCCGAGTCCATATGCGGACAAACGCCTCTTGGGTGGCATCCTCAGCCTCTACGCTGCTGCCAAGCATGCGATATGCCAGGTTGTAGATGGGTCGCTGATAGGCCTCGACGAGCTGAGCAAACGCCTGCTCATCGCCCTGTCGGGCCCGCAGCACCCAGTCTAGCTCCTGATCCAGCCCCACCCGCCCATGCCTCCGGGTATGTATACGCGCCAAACGCCATCAAGGTTTCTACGAGTAAGCGAAAACAGGGTTGCGCCGATTTGGGGGCAACCCTGTCACGGCCTGGATAGTTACTCCTGCTAGTATTCGATAATCTCGGCTGCCGCGGTGTCTGTGTCGTAGAGTGCGATGCTCGACACACCAAAGCGCCCCATGACCTCGCCGGGATTCAGCAGAAGTGTCGCGCCCGCCTGACTTTGGGCACGCTGGTGATTGTGACCGTAGCACACGAGATCATAGTCGCCGTTACGAGCCACCGCATGCCCGATATGAGGGTAGTGCGTGAGCGCCACACGGCGGCCAGCTAGCATGAGATCGGCAAACTCGCCATGCAGTGTGGTGTCGCCGCGCCTTGCCTGTTCTGCAATGCGGAGGCGATCGCCGTCATTGTTGCCCCATACAACGTGAATCGGTCCGGCAAACCGCTCGACGAGCATCGCCATGGTGAATGGCGCACACAGATCGCCCAACACCAGCAAGGCGTCGCTGTTCGCGGTTCGCTGTAAGGCCCGATCGAGTGCCCAGATGTTATCATGGATATCCGACAGGATTGCGAGCCTCATACTACCCCCTAAGCCAACTGCGGCAGCCCCAACAGGTGTCGACGCACCAGGTCGAGCCCCTGGAATATCAACCACGAGCGCCCCACTGCCCCCGTGCGCACCCGCCTTGGCGCCACAGTTAGTGTCTGGCCATCGGTGTAGAGCGCAAGAAAAGCTGTAGGAGCTTCATCGATGGCAAAGTCTTCGGGTGCAATCACCGCCAAGCCGAGTTGGGCATCATAGACTCTGGCCACTTGCCTGGCGGCTAAATCCGCGGCTTGCTGGCTCGCAAAGAGCAACCCACCGTCGACCTCGGCCTCTGCCATGGCCAGTAACGACGCCACATCTGTCAGCAGCACGCCGCCTGCAAAGGCACCGCTCTGCGCCTGTTGAGCAAGTTGCTGGGCCACCTCTCCGCGCGTATAGGTCTCGGCGACGGCCAGTCTCAGGCCTCGTGCCGAGAGCTCGCGCAGCACCACCTGCCCCAGGGTCTCATCGTCGGTGCCAAACACATGGTCGCCAATGCGTCGCCTGATCTCGGCCTCGACAGGTGCGATCATGGCCCGAGCTGCCTCGAGAGTCAGCGCCTTGGCAGTGACCACGACATCGGTCTGTCCAGGATGGGCACGCGTCCCCACCGTTGGGTTGGCGCCGCTCATCAGGTCGTCGATCTGCGCGTCGACGGCGCTCTCACCGATGTTGCATGTGCGCAACACGCGGCTGGAGATCACACCCAGCAGCCCAAAACGCTCTCGTAGCAGGGGGATAACCTCGGCCTCCATCAGGTGGCGCATCTCATGTGGCACACCGGGTAGACAGATAATGAGATGCCCCTCGTGCTCCACGGCAAAACAGGGCGCCGTGCCCACCGGGTTGTGGATGATGCGCGCACCACTAGGGATAAACGCCTGCCTGCGGTTGTTGTCGGTCATCTGAAAGCCGCGTCGCCCAAAATAGGTTGCGATCTCGGTTACCAGATCCTCATCGAGGATTAGCTCTCGACCAGTCGCCGCAGCCACGCCCTGACGAGTCATATCGTCCACGGTTGGCCCGAGGCCACCGGTGGTGATGACCACATCTGACCGCTCCAAAGACTGCGACAGCACCTGAGTGATGCGCCCCAGATTATCACCCACGGTGGTGGTGTAGAGCAGGTCGAGGCCGATGCCGGTCAGCTGCTGGGCGATCCACGCCGAGTTGGTGTCCACGATCTCACCCAGCAATAGCTCGGTGCCGATGGTAACGATCTCCGCTTGCATGTGTGTATCTTTCTCCCGCTAGAGGTAGCCGTCGAGGCCGAGTTCGCGCAGACGCTGCACCAAGGTTGACACTTTTTGGGCGTGCTCTCGTGGCATGACCAGTAGAGCCTCGCCAGTATCGATGATTGCCAGCCCCTCCACGCCAATGGTGGTTACTAGCCTTGGCGAAACCACGAGATTGCGTTGGCTGTCGAGGGCAACATAGGCTCCCGTTCCGCTCAGGGCGTGCCCGTCGGCATCGTGGGGCAACAGGTCGTACAGCGCGCCAAAGCCACCGATGTCGCTCCAGCCCATCTCGCACGGCACCACGGCAGCATGCGCCGCCCTCTCCATGATGCCCACATCGATGGTCACCGGCTCGATGCCGTCCCACGCAACCTGCCCAGCGGCTTCGTCGAGGTGGGCAGCAACAATCTGCAGGGCAGCATAGTGCGTCGGCAGGAGGTCGGCAAAGGCAGCCAGGATTGTGTCGAGCCGCCAGGTAAAATAGCCCGAGTTCCAGAAAAAGTCGCCCGAGGCGAGATAGGCCCGCGCCGTGTCTAGCGCCGGCTTTTCCGCAAAGCGGGCCAACCGGTGCACCACCAGCCCATGCCGAGTCGCCAAAAGCTCGCCACGCTGTATATAGCCAAACCCGGTTTCAGGACGGTCGGGCACAATACCCACCGTCACCAGGTAGCCCGCGCGCGCTGTCTCGATCGAAGCATAGAGCGCTCTCCGAAAGGCCTCTGCATCCTTTACCACATGATCGGCATGCAGCGAGACCATGACGCCGCTTGGGGCTCGCTGCTGTATGCGCATGGCGGCCAGGCAAAGGCATGGGGCGGTGCCACGCGGTGAGGGCTCGACGAAGATGTTGTCACGCGGCAGCTCGGGCAGCTCGGCAGCAATGGAGTCCGCATGGTCGGGCCCCGTGAGCACATAGATGCGCCCCCACGGCGCCACGGGCAGCACGCGGTCGATCGTCTGCCGCAAAAGCGACGTGTCGCCCGCCAGGCTCAGGAGTTGCTTGGGGCGATCATGGCGGCTGAGCGGCCACAACCGCGTCCCACTGCCGCCTGCAAGGATGGTGACATGGACGTCATCGAGTCGTGTGGGCTGCATTGCCCTCTCCTATCTCGTCAACACATACGAAGCGTGATCTGCACGCCGGGCTGCGCCCTTGAGCTCCAACACCAGCAGTGTGCTGGAAACAACAGCAGTAGGCAACTGGGTCTGCCTCACGATATCGTCGATCGATAGCGGCTCGACGGTGAGGCAGTCGAGCACGAGCGCTTCCGCTGGCGAGTCGGGCACGTGCTCGCGTACTGCATGTTGCTCGGTGATCATGGTGAGGTTGAGTTCCTGTAGGATGTCTTGCACAGTCGTGATCAGCTTGGCCTCGCCTCGCTGAACAGCTCTGTTGGTGCCAAAGCTCGCGCGAGAGAGGATGTTGCCCGGTACAGCAAAGGTCTCACGCCCCTGGTCCAGGGCATAGTTCAGGGTGATGAGCGCGCCAGACCGCTCGCCCGCCTCCACGATGACCACACCCAGCGACAGACCGCTGATGATACGGTTGCGAGGCGGAAAGTTGACGGCGTCGACCTTGGTGCCCAGAGGATAGGTGGATACCAGCGCGCCTGATGCGGTGATGGCTCTGGCGAGGGCGTGATGCCTGGCCGGATAGACACGATCGAGCCCGCAGCCCTGCACTGCGATGGTGCGACCGCCTGCGTCGAGGGCCGCCTGGTGGGCTGTAGCATCGATCCCTAACGCCAATCCGCTCACAATGGTGACGCCGTTCTCTGCCAGGGCACCAGCAAGACGCTTGGTGATGTCTCTGCCATACACGGTGGCGTGCCGGGTGCCAACCACGGCGACGGCAAACTCGTCGGCCGGGGTCAACTCGCCACGCACATAGAGCACCGGCGGCGGCAGTTCGATGCTCTTGAGCAACGAGGGATAGCCACTATCGTCGAGGGTGAGCATCTGTACACCCTCATGCTCGAGACGCTGCATCTCTTCCTGCAAATCAAGCCTCTGGCGGTGATAGAGCAGCAACTCGACGGCATCTTTGGGAAGGCCAGCACCGCGCAACGCCGTCGCGCTCGCTTGCCAGGCAGAGCAGAGCGAGGAAAAGTGGGCGCGCAAGAGGTCAAAGCGGGCTGGCCCGATGCGCGGTACCAAGCTGAACCCCAACCAGTAGGCCCTCTCGTCGGTCATGGGCACTACCGTCGGGGTTCGAGGCCTGGCGGAATCCTGACGACGACTCTGCCCTGCTGCGGATCGATCCTCAGCACCACATCTCGAATTGCCGGAATGAGCCATTCGCCCGCCGGGCCGCACACCACGTACACGTCGTTGGCCCCCGTCACCAGTATCTCGGTCAACGTGCCGATCTGGACACCTTGCTCATCGACCACCATCAGACCCTCGACCTGATGATAGTAATAAGCACCCTCTTCGAGAGGTTCGAGCTCCTCGTGCAGAGCATAGATGATCTGCCCACGAAGACTCTCGGCCGCATTGCGATCGCCCACGCCTTCGAACAATACCAGCATGCGGCCCTGATGAGGTCGAGCAGCCTGGATGTTCACCCTACGCCTTGCCTCGCCCAGATAGACTGCTTCTTGGCGTGCAAAGCGCTCGGGGTTGTCAGTCTCAATGGCGACGCGGACCTCTCCCCGGATGCCATGAGGCGCAACAACCCTGCCGATGACCAGGTAGTCATCGGCAGGAGGCTTACCATCCGAGGCCTGGCGTTGGGCCATCGCCAGATTACAGAATCTCGAGTACGGCGCGGCGACGGCCTTTGCTCATCGCAGCCACGCGCAGTAGAGACCGCATCGCGTTGGCCACGCGACCACGCTTGCCGATCACCCAGCCCTTGTCATCCGGGGCCACCGCCAACTGGATGACCGTGACTTGATTGCCGCGCGTCTGGGTGACCTGGACCTCTTCAGGGTGGTCGACCAGTTCGCGGGCCACAAATTCCACTAATTCGCGCATCTCAACCTGCCTTTAGGCCGCGCCCTCAGGCCGCGTCCGAGTCGGCCTCGGCCGCAGCACCCACAACACCAGCGTTCTTGAACAGGCGCGCCACAGCCTCACTCGGCTGCGCCCCCTGCGAGAGCCAATACTGCGCCCGTTCGGCGTCAATCACCACCGTGTTGGGCTCGGTGCGCGGATTATAGTGCCCGATGTTCTCGATAAAGCGCCCATCGCGCGGCGAACGCTGATCTGCCACCACGATGCGATAGCTCGGCTGACCCTTGGAACCAACACGACGGAGTCTAATGCGTACCATACCACCTCATCCTATCTGAATCTTGATTAGCACGCTCAGTGCATGCGAGGCATGATGCCGCGCATGCCACCACGTCCACCCTTCATACGCTTCATCATCTGCTGCATCTCGGTGAACTGCCGCAGCAGTTGATTGACCTGTTGCACGCTGGTGCCACTACCGCGGGCAATACGCCGGCGCCGACTGGCGTTGATAACCTTGGGCGATCGCCGCTCTTCCAGTGTCATCGAATTGATAATCGCCTCGGTCGTCTTGAGCCCCTTTTCAGTGGCATCCGCCGGAAGTTGTTTGGTGAGATTGCCCATGCCAGGGATCATCCCCAACAGCTCTGAAAGCGGCCCCATCTTCTTGATGGCGTGCAGCTGCTCGCGGAAATCCTCAAACGTAAAGCTCGCGGCCCGCATCTTGGCCTCTATCTCACGGGCCTGCTTTTCGGTGATAGCCGACTCGGCCCGCTCGATCAATGTCAGCACATCGCCCATGCCCAAGATGCGCGAAGCCAGGCGATCAGGCATAAACGGCTCCAAGTCAGAGGGCTTTTCACCTGCCCCCATGAACTTGACGGGCACACCCGTGACGGCGCGCACCGAAAGAGCCGCACCGCCACGCGCATCGCCATCCACCTTGGTGAGCAAAAGCCCCGTCACGCCTACGCGCTCGTTGAACTCCTGCGCCACGGCCACGGCCTCTTGGCCGGTCATGGCATCCACTACCAGGAGCACCTCTTTGGGCTTGGCGACGCGCCGGACCTCTTCAAGTTCGGCCATCATGGACTGATCGATCTGCAGTCGACCGGCTGTATCGAGCAGCACCACAGTGTAACCCTCGCGCACTGCTCGCCGCATAGCGTTCTGGCAGATAGTCGGTGGCGGTACGTCGGAACCCTCACTGTGAACCGCGATGCCGATCTGCTTTCCGAGTGTTTCGAGCTGCTGAATGGCTGCAGGACGGTACACGTCGGCCGCCACCAACAGCGGGTTCTCGCCCTGCTTGCGCAGGTGCAGAGCCAGCTTGGCCGCCATGGTCGTCTTGCCCGCACCCTGGAGGCCTACGAGCATGATAGCGCTGGGCGCTGGACCCAACTCGAGCCGCGCCGGCTCGCCCAGGAGTTCGACCAACTCTTCGTTGACGATTTTGACGACCGTCTGCGCCGGCGTGAGCGAACGCAGTACCTCGACGCCGGTCGCCTTCTCACCGATCTTTTTGGTCAGATCGCGCGCCACACGAAAGTTGACGTCGGCTTCGAGTAGAGCCATACGCACATCTCGCAGGGCCTCTTGCACATCCGCCTCGGAAAGGCGCCCCTTGCCAGAGAGCTTGTGGAATGTCTCTTGAATGCGATCAGCCAAAGACTCGAACACGCATCATCCTCACGGGTGACCTGCTCACAATCGCGACATTGTACCGGCAAATGGCCCCAGAGGCAAAAGACAGACAGTACCGTGGCGGCCCGCCGGAGATCACCCAGAGGCGGCGCCTCGCGAGAGCACTCGGCCCACGGACTTGGCCGCGGTGTATACCTCGAGCCGCAAAGCGGCCTGCACCTCGGGCAGGCCATCGCGCGAGGCAATCGCCGACAGCTGCCATCTCACCATACCTTCGGCGGTGGCCACAGATGGTCGGTAGTAGCGCGCCAGAGGCATGGTAAAGGGATAGCGCGCTGGCCGGGCGCCATCGAGTTTGATGCCGTCGGCCAGGGTCTCATGTTGCTCTAGCCAGACATACGTCGTGCCGTTCTCGGCAGGCTGCCTATTGCCAACGACCTCGGCCTCGGCCGGGTCGCGCTCTGCAAAGTAAACGATATGCCCATCTCCTTCAGTCAACCGCTCGACCCGCACCAGCGCCAGCCGCAGCTCTTTGATGGCGGCGCCCCCGTTGGGAGTGATCAGCACATGCCCTTGAACGCTGTCGCCCTCAGCGTACTGCAACTGTGGCAGAGACAGAGACAGTTGGAAGGCATCGCAGGTTACGGCCGCCAGCGACGATCCCCCAGGCGCTTCGGCGGGCACACTGGCCACCACCACCTCACGCCGCACGGCATCAACCGGATAGCGCGCCTCAACGGCGAGATCGAGCATCCAGCGGATCACACAGCCAAAGCCGTGGTGCGTTGGCAGAGCCTGCAGCGGCAACGCAAAGGTGAACGGGAAGCGCACTTCGGAACCGCGGTGCAGCCGCACCAACCGCACAGGCACTGCCGTCTCACTGGCATACACCTTCTCAGAGCGAGCGTACACCACCCGTTCGGTGCCATCGTCGGGCAGGGTGTCATGCACAAAGCGCCCCACGCAAGAGAGCTTGATGGTCGCGCGCTCGATCAGAGCAGACCCATCAGAACGCAGTACCACAAAACCGCTCAGCACATCTCCTGGCTGATACGACTCGCGTGTATCCTCGAACTCGATGTCGGCACTGAGATGCACTTTACGTCGTGGGATGCTCCAGCCGAGCGCTGCCGCCGCCGCCATAGCTACGACGCCTGCGCTGACACCGCCTACGATTGCGCCAGGGATGCCACGATTGAGAAACCCCAGAACGCCTCCCACCAGACCACCTACGAGCAGCCCGATGAGAGCTCCCACCATGAGCCCACGTTGTGGGCCTGTCCCTCGCGCATACGCCGGCCAGTGCTCGAGCAGAGCCTGCACGCGTAACCACCATCGTCTGCGCTCTGCCATTGCCTCTCCTCCCAAGCGTTTCAGTCCACGCCTTTATGAACAGATTATACCACGCAAAAGGCTGTCAAAAAAGGCCTAACAAACGCAACTCTCTACTCCCTTGACGGTCAACTGGCCTATGTTATGATCGCGCACAAGTGCAAGGTGTTCTTGCGGCACACGCCGGTGAGGTTTGGTGGAGGCAGAGATGCTCGCCCCCACGGGCTTTGACCTCTGCGAGATCCAAGCCAGAGCCAGCAGTTGGCGCCTCTGCTTGTGGAGTATAGCGTGCGGCCGAAACACCTACTGGCTCAGCCAGCGCGTCAGTCTGGGCTGTCGGCGCTTGCCCGGTCACGAGAGTGACGGCGATCGCTCGTGGCGGCCAGGCTTCTGAGGCTAGTGCTGCAGGCGGGCTACCGTGTGGTGCCCTTTCGCGGCATGGCCATGCCTGTGAGTCGAGCCTTCTTGAGGTGAGCACTTAGCGGGCCTGACCTCTGACTGCTCAACTGCACGTCAGTCCCGCGGGTTCAGGATACGATGCCTCGCCAGGCCCGCCACGCGCGGCTGCAGTGATCGTTTGCCCAGATAGCCGCTCTCTCGCAGCGGCTATCACGCCGGCGGGTTCGACGCTTTTGGTCGGCTCGCACATCGGATGGCGTCTGGGAGCGAGCATCGCCATCACACAGGGTAAACTCTGGTTGTAGCACGTGGCTACCGCCAGGGCGCCCTATTCATCGACGAGACGGAGGTATGATGACTGACGTTCAGGAACTCAAGAACCGCGCCTGCATGGCAATCGATGCCCATCGCGAGCAAATCTATGCGCTGGGCGAGGACATTCGCATGCACCCCGAGCTGGGCTTTAAGGAGCTGCGCACCAGCGCCATCGTACAGGAGCACTTTGGCAGACTGGCCATCCCTCTTGAGGCAGGCCTGGCCATCACAGGCGTCAAGGGGCGGCTCCAGGGCAGCAAGCATCAAGCAAGCGTCTGTTTCCTGGGCGAGCTTGACTCGGTGTTGGTGCGTAACCACGCAGATGCCGATCCAATCACTGGCGCCGCACATGCTTGCGGCCACAATGCGCAGATCGCCAATGTCATCGCGCTGGCCTACGGGCTGGTTGAGGGCGGCATCATGCCTGGCCTCGATGGAGACGTCGTGCTCATGGCGGTGCCTGCCGAGGAGTATGTCGAAGTTGGGTACCGCGTAGGACTCAAAGAGCAGGGGCTCATCGAGTTTCTGGGCGGTAAACCAGAGCTCATCCGATTGGGCAAGTTTGACGACGTTGATCTCACCTTCATGACGCATCAGGCCTCTGCTGAACAGCGAGGCGTGCTCGGCGTAGGCGGCCCATCCAACGGCTGTGTGGTCAAACAGGTGGTCTACACCGGGCGCGCCGCTCATGCTGGCGGCGCGCCGCACAGTGGCGTCAACGCTCTCAAGGCCGCCATGCTCGGGTTACAGGCCATTGACGCCAACCGCGAGACCTTCCGGGACGATGACCACATTCGCGTACACCCCATCATCACCAAGGGGGGCGAGCTGGTCAATGTCATCCCTGCAGATGTGCGCCTCGAGACTTATGTGCGCGGGGCCAGCACCGAGGCGATCGTGGCAGCGGCCACCAAGGTCGACCGCAGTCTGGTCGCCGGTGCCATGGCCCTGGGCGCCGAGGTCGAGATCCGCACCTTGCCAGGCTATATGCCGACAAAGCCATGCGATGCCTTCGCAGAGATCTATAAACGCAACGCTCTGCAGTTCATGAGTGAGGATGATTGGGCCGAGCCTAGCTTTATGGCTGGCTCGACCGACATGGGCGATGTCAGCCACATCATGCCCGTGATCGAGTCGCGCGCTAGCGGGGCGCGGGGCACCGGGCACGGAGCTGACTATCGCATCGCTGATCCCGAAGTGGCCTACATCCTGCCCGCCAAGGTGGCAGCATGCACGATCATCGACCTGCTGGCAGACGGGGCCGGCGCGGCGCGTGAGATCATCGACACATTCAATCCACCGATGACCAAAGAGCAGTATCTGGCCTTTTTGCGGAGCCAGGATCGCGTAGATCACTGGCATCCTGCCGTCTAGCCATATCAGGACAAGTGATCGAGTGGTTGAGGTTACTCTGGGCGAAAAGCGCTACAGGCGCATACGCTCAGTATGGTACGATGACGCGTATCTGAAAGCATCGCAGGTGGTTGCCGCACAACTCGATGAGCTTTATCCGTCCGCTACTTTCACTCCGCCGCGGTCAGTGCGCGTTGACACGCCCAATTCGGTGCGACGCATGCCGGCCCAAAGCAACTGGGGGCGAGACTGAGTCGGGCTGACTGACAAAGACTTTCAGAGCGGCGTCGCTGGCACCCACTGGCGGGGTCGCCCTGGCCTGGGCGGAGCGCTGGCGCTGGAGCTACGCCATGCGGCCGGACGCGAGTTCTCACCATGGGCCGTCTACCGGAGAGCCGACGTCTACTTTGCCCTCCAGGAGCGCTTTCGCACGGACAACAAGGTTGCCAGTGCCAAGTTCTCGTTGGAGCTTTCGCCAACAGAGGCGCTAAGTGGGCTCTACTGTGAACGAAGCGATGAGCCTATGGGCGACGAGTGGGATTGGTGGCGGCTGCTGGACGCTCTAGCAGATGGTGCTAGGCAGAAAGCCCTTATGAACATCATGCAGCTTCACAAGCTGCAGTGGATCATAGAACCCGCTCATGGCCAGACCTTGCAGCCCCGAGTATATGTATCTGCAGGCGGGGCGTTGGTCTGGCAGCCTCATGGATGTGCGTTTGAGCCCATCGACTGGGATATGCTGCTGACCCGTTTACAGGATTGGCCAGCCGATCAGTGGGTCAATCTGTATCTTGGGCGTGTACGCACCAAAGAGGAGGCGATCAGCGCAAGTGCTTCTCTCGCGTCTACCCTAGCGACAGAGTTTGCCGCCTTGATCGAGCTATATGATGCCTGCACAGATGGAGCGAGCCGCACGCAAGCCCAGGGTGTTGGATGACAACCCCTGGGCCTGACGCAACTGCGTTGGTGACAGTCTAGCGTCACGCCTCTCGGCGAGACCATAGCAGCGACAGCGAACGATAGCTGCCGCCGCTGTCGTTGCTATGGCGCAACTACGCCGCTATAGCTTGTAGCCGATGGTGCGCAGGAACCCTTTGCGCCAGGCCACGCCCTCGTCATCCTCAACGCCCAATGGTGTGGCGCCATCAACCACACCCAGGATACCGCGGCCCTGCTCGGTCTGCGCAACGATGACCTGTACGGTGTTGGCCGTGGCGCAGAACACGCGGCAAACCTCTGGCGTGGCCTTGACGGCGTTGAGCACATTCAGCGGAAAAGCCCCTGGGCCCAGCAACAGCACAAAAGCATGGCCTGCGCCCAGAGCCAGAGCATTCTTGACGGCAAGATCGACCAGGGCCCGATCGGTTCCCGATGAGCGCACCAGACAGGCGCCCGACGCTTCGTTGAACGCCAGGCCAAACCGGATGCCCGGAACGGCGTTGACCATGGCCTCGTGTAGATCCTCGACCGTCTTGATAAAGTGCGACTGCCCAAGCACGAGATTCACATCCTCTGGCTTGTCGATCGACACCAGATGTAGTTCCATAGTGCGCTCCTTTCTCACATGGTTGCGCGCAGTGCTTTCAGCGGACGAGTCTGATCTCCAGCCAGGTGGTCTCGCCCGCCACAATATTCACCGTAGCCTCCAAGAGCTGGCCACGGTGAAACGTCTGCACTGTCCAGTTTCCTGCCGCCAGATCGCCGACACCGAAATTCTCGAGCCATCCCGGATCAGGATTCACGCCTACTGCCGGATAGGTATGCGTTTCGTAGCGCGCAGCGCCGCTGGCCGAGCGGATGATCAGCCTCGCCTCGTCGTCGACGATGGTGCCAGCGTTGCTCAGCAGAACGCCGGCCAGGGTCCCATAGCCTGGGCGAGGTTCAAGCCACAGCTCCGGGTTGACGGTGTGCTGATAGTCGTTGGCGCCGACACGCACCTCAAAGTGCAGGTGCGGCGCCTCGGCTGCGCCGGTTTCGCCCACCAGGCCGATGACCTGTCCCGCGCTGACACGCTGCCCGACAGCAACACGGGGCTCAGAGAGGTGCCCGTAGAGCGCGTAAACCGGCATGCCATCCATCGCGCGATCGAGCTTGAGCACCACCACCAAACCATAAAAACCGTCTCGCGCGCCAAGCACATCGATCTGATCGCCACCGGCCACCACAATCTCGCCATCGGCGACGGCTCGCACAGGGGTACCCAGGGGATTCACAAACTCGACACCATGATGGATAGGATAGCTACCATCTTGACGCGACCCGTAGGGGTAAAAGCGAGCCACAGCATCGTTATGCTCATCGTCCAGCGGTCGCATCATCCAATAGTGATCACTCCGCTCAGTCAGGCCGATATACGGCGCCCTTGTGGGCCGCATCGCAGCCTGGGCTGCTAGCGGTGTTGGTGTGAGCGTCGGTGTCAGAGTGCCATTGACGCCAGCCTCTACCACCGTAGGCTGACTCGCCGCCCCTGCCTCCACCGGTGTCGGCGGGCGTCTCTGGGTGGCTCGCCAATCGATCGATGCGGGTCGGCCAGTAGCCGCGCGCCCTGCCCCACCCAGGGCTATGCCGAGGCCCAGGCCCACCAGAGCCACCAGCATGGCCACGACGAACCAGACCTGACCGGGTATGGTGTTGCGTACCAACGCCTTCACCCCCAATTGCTGCACTGAGTCGGAATTATAGCATCGCGACGCTGTCAGCACCAAGCCCATGGCAGGGAAAACTTGCTGCCAGGGCCGACTGTCCGTAGAATGATTGTGCTGAATATCACAATGTCTGGAGCCCCATGCGATTCGATGTACTGACTCTCTTCCCGGGCCTGTTCGAGAGCGTCTTTGCCGAGAGCATCGTGAGCCGCGCTATCAACGCCGGACAGGTGGAGCTGCACCTGCACAACATCCGCGACTATGCTCCGGGCAGGCATCGTGTAACCGACGACACCCCGTTCGGCGGGGGCGGCGGTATGGTGATGAAGGTCGAGCCGATCATGCTCGCGCTCGAGGCCATCGTCGAAGCCGACCTTATCGTAGAGCAGAAACGCAGCGGCGAGGTGCAAGTGCCCATCATCCTGCTCACGCCCGTGGGTGAGGTGTTCACCCAGCACATGGCACAGGGTTTGGAGCGCTATGAGCGGCTGGTCTTTATTTGTGGGCGTTATGAGGGCGTCGACGAGCGCATCGTCGATCTCGCCGTTACTCACGAGGTGTCTCTGGGCGATTTTGTGCTCTCAGGCGGAGAAATCGCTGCCATGGCGATCATCGAGGCGGTGACGCGGTTGGTGCCTGGTGTCTTGGGCGACATGCGCGCCATCGTCGATGACTCGCACGCCCGAGGCCTGCTCGAGGCGCCCCAGTACACGCGTCCGGCCGTCTATCGAGGACTGACGGTGCCCGAGGTGCTCGTGTCGGGCAATCATGCTTTGGTCTCGCGGTGGCGTCGCAAGCAAGCGCTGATCCGCACCTGGCAGCGACGGCCTGACCTACTAGCCAACGCTGAGCTCACTGAGGTTGACCGGAACGCTCTTGCCGCGCATAGAGGTGGCAGCCCTGTAGGAGAGATACCACATGACACAGACCAGCGTTCCTGATGTCGTCATTCGCCGCTTGACCACCTATCTGCAAACGCTAAAACACATGGCTCAGCGAGGCGAGCATGTGGCCTCTTCCACCGAGATCGGCCGCTGGGCAGGCGTCAGCCCTGCCCAAGTGCGTAAAGACCTCTCTCATTTTGGCGAGTTCGGGCGGCAGGGGCTAGGCTATGAGATCGGCTTTCTGTGCACACAGATCGAACGCATACTCAAGATCGATCAGGACTGGCGCCTTATTCTGGTAGGTGCAGGGGCGCTGGGGCATGCGCTCATGAACTATGGGGCCTTTGTCACTGGGCGGTTCCAGATCGTGGCAGTGTTTGACAGCGACCCTGCCAAAGTGAACACTCGCGTAGGGCAGCGCGAGATCTTGCCGATGGAGCGCCTTGCTGAGATCATCGCGGAGCGCCATGTGGAGATCGCTATCCTGGCTGTGCCCGCCACAGCAGCGCAGCACGTGGCAGATCAGCTGGTAGCATGTGGCGTGCGATCGATCCTAAGTTACGCGCCCATCACCCTCAACACGCCACGAGATGTCCACGTGCGCTACATCGACCCGGTAGCGTCTCTACAGACGATGACCTACTACCTCTAGGCCCAGACAGGCTTCAGGTTGCCAGCGAGGCAATTGAGGGCCATCACTTGGGCTCGAGCGAGCGCTTGAGCAGCGGCAGATGCTGCAGAGCTCGCCCCGCTCCCAGCGCCGTGCACAGCATCGGGTTCTCGGCCACTTGACAGGGGATGCCCGTCTCTGCTGCCAGAAAGCGATCGAGGTTCCGCAGCTGGGCGCCACCGCCACTCATCACCATGCCGCGGTCGATAATATCCGAGGCCAGTTCGGGAGGCGTCTTCTCAAGCACGGCTTTGACCGTCGTAGCCACTGCAGCCAATGGTTCGGCCAGCGCATCTGTGACCTCTTCGGAGGTGACCGTAATGGTCCGGGGCAAGCCCTGCACCTGGTCGCGGCCGCGCACTTCCATGCTCAGAGACTGCTCAAGGGGCAAGGCACTGCCGATGGCGATCTTGAGTTGCTCAGCGGTCTGCTCGCCCACCATCAAGTTGTACTTGCGACGCACATAGTTGGCGATGGCCTCATCAAAGCGGTTGCCTGCGACGCGCACCGAGCTTGACACGACAATGCCAAACATGGATATGACAGCGGCCTCGCTAGCGCCCCCGCCGATGTTGACGATCATGTTACCAGACGGCGTGCCCACTGGTAGGCCAGCACCCAGTGCCGCTGCCAACGGCTCGGGCAAGAGATATGCTTCTCGCGCACCTGCCTGAATGGCTGCATCGCGCACAGCACGGCTCTCGACACTGGTGACCCCTACCGGTACACTCAGCATAACCTCGGGCCGCCGCTCAAAGCGACTGCACGTCTTGCTGATAAAGTAGCGCAGCATGTTCTCGGTCACCACATAGTCGGCGATGACGCCATCGCGCATTGGGCGTGCGACCTCGATGGTCTCTGGGGTGCGCCCCAGCATCGCCCGAGCATCACTGCCCACCGCGAGGATACGGTTATCCACCAGAGAGATGGCCACGACCGACGGCTCGTTCAGGACGACGCCCTTGCCACGCACATAGACGATGACGTTGACGGTGCCAAGATCAATGCCTAACTGCTTTCCAAGCATACCGCCTCCATCGCGGTTTGTCGAAATGACGCCAGCAACTATAGCATAAGGGCATGCTGGCTACAACTGACATCTGTGGGAGAGTGGCGCCATGCCCATCATCACCCTGCTAACCGACTTTGGCCTCACCGACAGCTATGTGGCAGAGATGAAGGGTGCCATCCTAGGCATCTGTGCTGACGCAACGCTGGTCGACATCAGCCACGGCATCGCGCCGCAGCAGGTTGGGCAGGCAGCCTTTGTCCTATCGCAGGCTGTTGCGGCCTTCCCGAAGGACACGGTCCACGTGGCGGTAGTTGATCCCACAGTGGGCACCGCGCGGCGGGCAGTGGCGGTGGCCACGCGGCATGCCCGTTTCGTTGCACCTGATAACGGTCTACTCCAGCCTGCCCTTGACCGTCTGGGCGCCTACGAGGCTGTCGCTCTCGAGAACAGAGCCTTCTGGCTGTGCGACCAACCGAGCGTCACCTTTCACGGCCGCGACATCTTTGCGCCAGTGGCGGCTCACCTGGCCAGCGGTGCGCCGTTCGAGGCACTGGGTCCACGAATCGATACGCTGCAGCCCCTGCCGCATGCGGCATTGGCCGGCCAATCGAGCAACGAGTTCAGGGGGCAGGTGATCCACATCGATCGCTTTGGCAATCTCATCACCAACATCCCAGCGGCCTGGCTCGCACATGAAACGCGCTGGGCCGTCGATGCCGGTGGCGCCGTGGCGTTGGTGCAACGCACCTACGCCGACGCGGCACATGACCATCTCGTGGCCCTGCCAGGCAGTCACGGTTACATCGAGCTGGCCGTCAACGGCGGCCACGCAGCGCACAGACTCGGGCTCGACGTCGGGGCGCCTGTCATCATCCGCCCCCAGCACCCCTGATCAGCCCGCAGCTATAGCGAGCAATGCTACTCCTCGACATCCATCTCAACCAGTAGATCGCGTAGCGCGCCGAAAAAGCCGTTGTAGCGTACCACTGCTGACTTGAGCGGCGACAGAGTAGTTTCAACATCCTGTAGACCACGACCTAGCTCTGCCGCCTGCCCCTCGAGCACCCCCATGCGTTGATCAGATTGGTCGAGCGAACTGGCCAGCGTCTGCTGCAGCAGTGCCACCTCTTGTGAAAGCACGGCCACCTGCTCCTCGGCAGCGGCCGCGCGCTGCTCGATGACGCCAAGCTCGTCCTCAGCCTGTTGCAGGGCTGCGCCCAGCGCCTCGATCCGTTCCTGCTGCTCGACCACCAACGGATCGATGCCATCGAGCCGCTGCCAGATGACCTCTTGATTGGCCTGCATGGTGCCCATGTTACGGCTAAGAGCCTCCAGGTGCCCTCGCGAGGCGTAATCGAGCGTTCCCGAGGTCAGCAAAAGCCCCAGGAGAGTGAGCGCCGCGCCAAGAATGCCTCCGAGCAATACCAGGGCAACACCTCGCAGAGCGCCACGCTCGCGCCGGGCCTTGGGCGCAGTCGCAGGTGCAACAGAGTGTTCCTCGGGCCGGTGATGGGCCTCTGCGGCCTTGGTCGGTTCAGCTTCGTCGGCAAACTTGTCTGTGGCCTGAGTCATCTCAGGTGCGTTCCAACGCCCTGGCGAAGATGGGGTGTTTGGGTCAAAAGCCTCAGCGGCGGCCAGATCATTCTCGGGCATAGTCTCGTCGGTAAAGCCCTCCAGCAGGTCGTCAAGCGAGGCATCCATCTCCTCAGTGGAGGCCGGTTTCTGGCGCGCCCCAGCCTCGCCCTCTGAAGAGAGCAACTCCTCCACCCTCTCATCCATCGTCGTCTCTGCCGTGTCCTTGGCGCTCGAGCCGCCAACCGTCGGCTGTGGCTCGTCGGCCCGCGCCTGAAGGGGCGTGGCCTGCGACTCACCCACTCCCTGCTCGCCGCAACGTCTCTGGTCAATCGGCTGTGCGACCATCGCGCCCCTCCCTCCGACATTTCTCCCACGGTATCGCTGCTGACAGGATTGTAGCGCCAAACTGGATGGGGCTCAAGCCTTCGCCCGTCTATCTTGACCCGGCTGGCCGGCCCCTCTAGAATGCAGACAGCCTCGATAGGGATTGGGCACCGTGATCTTGCCAGGACATCTATCCGCGGCCTATCTCGTACCAGAGAGCCTCTCGGGAGACCGTCGAGGCCTGTGGGGGGCCGCCATGTTCCCCGACCTGGTAGACAAGCCCCTACGCTGGCTCTTACGGGTGACGCCCAACGATCGTGTGCCGGCGCACAGCGGCATAGCATGGGCATTTAGCACAGCGCTCATCTGGCGGTGCGGCGGCAGCGCCCTCGCACAGGGCTGGGGCGTGGGCTACGGGGTGCATCTGCTCTGTGATGCCTTGAACGCTAGTCTAAACCGCGGCCGCGTGTACTGGCTCTGGCCCTTTAAACGCTACCGATATCATGTGGGGCCGGTCGGCCTGGCGTCGAGTCTGCGAGACTTTGGCTGGCGTTCGTTGCTGATCGAGGGCAGTCTGTCACTCCTCGGTTTGGTCAGCCTGGTTACGCGAACGGCTCGCAAGCACTATGACTATAGGGAGTGCCAATGAGAGCAGTCGAGGTCATCGAGAAAAAGCGCGACGGGCACGAGCTTTCGACTGCGGAAATCGACGCTTTCATCGACGGCTACGTCTCGGGCAAAGTGGCCGACTATCAGGCCGCCGCCTGGGCAATGGCCGTGCTCTTGCGAGGCATGACCCTGCGTGAGACGGTGGATCTCACCATGGCGATGGTGAGGTCGGGCGAGACGTTGGACCTGAGCTCTGTAGCGCCGCGCGTAGTAGACAAGCACTCGACCGGTGGCGTCGGCGACAAGACCACTCTCGTGGTGGCGCCCATCGTGGCTGCTGCTGGCCTGCCGGTGGTCAAGATGTCGGGGCGCGGGTTGGGCTTTTCGGGCGGCACCCTCGACAAGCTGGAATCGATCCCTGGCCTGCGCGTCGAGCTCTCATCCGCCGACTTCCTCGCCACGGTGCGCCTGCATGGCATTGCTGTGGTTGGGCAGACGGCCAATCTGGTTCCGGCCGATGGCAAGCTGTATGCTTTGAGAGACGTCACCGGCACTGTGCCCAGCCTGCCGCTCATCGCCAGCTCGATTATGAGCAAAAAGATCGCCGGCGGAGCCGACGCCATCGTGTTGGATGTCAAAGTGGGCAGAGGTGCCTTTATGGAGCGTGTTGCTGACGCACGCGTTCTCGCTGAACTCATGATCCAGATCGGTCAAGGCGTCGGCCGCCAGGTAACTGCGCTGCTCTCTGACATGTCACAGCCCCTGGGCTATGCCATCGGCAACGCCCTCGAGGTGACCGAGGCCATCGATTGCCTGCGACATGAGGGGCCACCTGATCTTGAGAACCACTGCCTCGCCGTGGCCGCTGAGATGCTGCTTCTAGGGCAGGTGGCAGAGTCGCCCGAAGAGGCTCACGACCTGGCGCGGCAACAGCTTGTGCAAGGACAGGCCCTGGCCAAGTTTGGCGACTGGATCGCCGCACAAGGCGGTGACACCCGCGTGATCGATAGCCCTGCGCTGCTGCCTCAGGCGCCCTGGAGACAGACCATCGTGGCCGATGATGACGGCTATGTCGAGCAGCTAGACGCGCGCAGCTTTGGTCTTGCTTGTGTTGAGCTGGGTGGTGGCCGCCAGCGCAAGGAGGATGCCATCGACCACAGTGTAGGCATCGTGCTGCACGCCAAAACGGGCGCGAAGGTGTCTGCCGGCGCGCCACTCTACACTCTCCACGCCCGCTCTCAGGACGATGCAGAACGCATGGCGCGCCACCTTGCACCGGCCGTGCGCCTGTCGCAGCGCAACGTTAGCGCGCCACCATTGATCCTAGACGTCCTGCGCGGCTAGTGCCTCTGCGCCTACCAGTCAGTCTTGGCGCGTTCAGCCACCACGCGCCGGTAGACATCCACAGTCTGTGAAGCGATGGTATCCCAGTTGTATACCGTCTCAACCTTTTGGTAGGCGTTGGCCACTCGCATCTCGGCCCACTCGGGGTGGTTCAGCGTGTGTACAATGCCCCATGCGCACGAATCCACCGACCCCGGATAGATGGTGATACCCGTCTCGGCATGCTCGACCACTTCTCGCAGGCCGCCCATCTCTGATACCACTACAGGAACCCGGGCTGCCATCGCCTCAAGAGCGACGATGCCAAAGGGTTCGTAGAGACTGGGGAACACGGCGCAGTCAGCCACAGCAAAGAGCCGGTTGCGGTCTTCGTCGCTGATAAAGCCCAATAGCATCACTTTGCTGGCCAATCCCATATCGCCTACCAGCCATCGCAGTCGGTCGAGTTCGGGCCCTTTGCCAGCGATAACAAACTTAGCCTCGGGCGTCTGTGCCAGCACCTGAGGAGCCGATCGCACCAGTGTTTCGATGCCCTTTTCATGGACAATGCGGCCCACCGAATAGACGATCTTCTCATGGGGCAGGGCAAATCGACTGCGGAAGGCCGTCAGGTCTTCCTGTCGCGCTTTGATGAACGGAGTCGGGTCGACTCCATTGGGTATGACATCGGTCTTGTCAGCGGGCGTGCCAAAGTAATCGAGCACCTCGCGCTGCATGTACTGCGTACAGACGATCACCCGCCATGCCTCGTAGGTGAGGCGCCACTCAGCGTCGTTAATCAGCCTGGGCTGCCCGTCGCTCACGTGGCCATGCCCACGGCCGCGCTCAGTGGCATGCACTGTAGCCACCAGCGGCAGCTTGTAGCGACCTTTTAGCGCAACAGCGGCGAACGATGTGATCCAATCGTGATTATGGATCAGGTCAAAGGGGCCATAGCGATCGATAACCTCATCCGCCGCCTGCTCGATGCGCCCATTGGTGTGCCAAGCCTCACCATAAAAGTCGGCATACTCGGCAAAAGGCCTGTCTACCCGATGCACGATGAGGTTGTCATAGAACTCTACTGACGGGGCATTGCCAATGCGTGGCGTCAGCAGGTGCACCTCGACATCGCGTGCAGCCAGGGCAGGGACGATCTCGGCCACATGCTTGCCCAGCCCGCCAACGACGTTGGGTGGATATTCCCAGCTCAGCATCAAAACGCGCATCTCCGCCCTCCTGAGGTTGCTCCCCACAGCGATTGCATTATAGGTGGGCACGACGCGCTGGGCAATGACGAGCGCTTGCAGTCCGCTTGCCTGAGGGCTAGAATCGACCGCAAACGTGAACAGGGAGCAGACCATGACGGCTACACTCGAACGCATCATGCAGTCCAGCCACCAGGGCGTCATCGACTGCCAAACCGCCCACGGTCTGGCCGCTGAACTAGGGCTTACTCCGCGGGCACTGGGGCAACTGATCGATGAGCAGACCGAGCTGCGCTTTGATCGCTGCCAACTGGGTTTGTTTGGCTATGGCAAAAAGGGAACCGAGGCCTACAAGATCGTCCAGGCTGCAAAACACTGCCCGCCAGAGATCGTCGCTGCCATTCAGTTACAGGTTGTCGACGGGCGGGTGCCGTGCACTGCTTTGTGGGCCATCGCTCAGCAGTTTCGCTATCCCCGCCTGGGCATCGGTAACATCGCCGAAGCGCTGGGACTGAAGGCAAAGCCCTGTCAATTGGGCTGCTTTTAGGCGATGGCGATCATCATCAAGTCGAGCGCCGAACTCGAGGCGATGCGCTGCGCCGGGCACATCAACGCTCTGGCTCTACAGACGATGGTACGGGCTGTGCGGCCAGGCGTCACCACGGCCGAGCTAGATGCCATCGGCGCTGAGGTGATTCGGGCCCATGGCGGGCAACCAGCCTTTCTCAACTACCCAAACCAGATGCCCGACAAGCCAAGCTTTCCCGCTGCCACCACCATGTCGGTGAACGATGAGCTGGTGCATGGCATCCCTGGGCCACGACGCCTACGTCGAGGAGACATCTTGAGTATCGACGTTGGCACTGTGCTGGACGGCTTTGTGAGCGATTCAGCCATCACCGTAGGTGTGGGCCGCATCAGCACGCGCGCCAGGCGTCTGCTCGACGTGACCGAGCAGGCGCTCTATCGCGGCATCGCGGCGAGCCGCGCCGGTCAGCGCATTGGCGATGTTTCTGCCGCCATTCAGGCTTGGGTCGAGTCTCACGGGCTGCAGGTGGTACGAGAGTACACAGGGCACGGCGTTGGTAGAGATATGCACGAAGACCCAGAGATATTCAACTGGGGCACCCCCGGCACGGGACACATCTTGCGGCCCAACATGACCTATGCGTTGGAGCCGATGGTGACGGTAGGGCCGCCGTTGCTCGCTGTGAGGCCCGATGGGTGGACCGTCGCTACCATGGACGGTGGAATGTGCGCGCACTTTGAGCACACCATCGCCATCACCGATGGCGAGCCTGAGATTCTTACCCAATAGAGGTCATATGCCATCAGACCTAGCGTTCTTTGACTGCAATGTGACGATTGGGTCGCCCATGGCGGGCCTAATCAGGCCTTGTGAAACCGCACAAGACCTGTTGCAGGAGATGGACTGGTGTGGAGTCGGTCGCGCATTGGTGCACCACGTGTTGATGCGCGAGCAATCACCGACTGTGGGCAATGCTATGTTGAGCGCCGCCATAGCAGACTGCCCACGCTTGGTGGGCAGTTGGGCCCTACTGCCGCCGCAGACTGGCGAGCTGCCTTCGGGGCCCGCATTCCTCGAGGCCATGCATTACCACGGTATCGGCGCGTTGTGGCTCTTTCCCGATGAGCACCGCTACCTGGCCAATCGTACGACATTTGGCAGCTGGTTTGATGAGCTCGGCGAACGTCGCATTCCATTGCTGATCTCTCGCGCTGCCTCACTGCGGGCGCACCCATCATCTATGTGGCAGTCGATCTACACCCTGCTCGCCGACTATCCTCAGCTTACGCTGGTGATCATGTCTCACGGGTGTTGGGGCGAGGACCGCTATTTCCGGCCACTCCTCGAGACCTACCCCAATGTCTATCTCGATATCTCGCGCTATGAGGCCGAAGGGGGACTTGCAGCATTGGTGCAATGCTATGGTCCACAAAGACTTCTCTATGGCAGCGCCTTTCCCGATACGCCCATGGGCGGCGCCCGTCTGATGCTCTCAAGAACTCCCATCGATGCCGATGCCCGACAAATGATCGCTTCGGGCAACCTGGAAAGACTGCTTCATGAGGCGGTGCTGATATGACCAGGCCTTGTGGCGCCGCCCAGCAGAGCACCTTGCTCGCCGACTACATCGAGTTGGGCCACTGCCCCACCTGTCGTGTCATCGACCTGCACGGACACTATGGCCCCTGGCCGGGCATCTATCTCCCTAATGCTAACGAGCAGGCCATGCTGATGACGATGGATCGCTGCGGTATCGAGACGCTCGTCTCGAGTGGACACACTGCCCTGGCCGACATGCGGCTTGGTAACCCCGAGATGGCTGCTGTGGCCCGACGCCACCTCGGCCGCTGGTATGCCTATTTGGTGTGCAACCCGCGCTATCCCGTCGAGCTTGGCGCCCAGTTGGCAACGTATGATGACGAACGCGCCTATGTTGGGCTCAAGCTCCATCCGACGATGCATGATTACCCGCTCGATGGCCCCGACTATGCTCCAGTGTACGCGTTTGCTGCCGAACGGCGCGCCATGGTCCTCACCCATACCTGGGGCCATAACGCGCTATGCGGCCCCGCCCGGTTGCGTGCAGTGGCCGAGCGCTATCCGGAGATCACGTTCATCGCCGGCCACGCCTTTCATGGTGAGTTCGAGGCGGGCATCGAGGTGGCGCTCTCCTGCCCCAACGTCATGCTCGAGCTTACGGCTGCTTACTCGGTGCGCGGCGCCGTAGAGCTGCTGGTGGCTGGTGCAGGCGCAGACCGCGTGCTCTTTGGCTGTGACCTGCCCTGGTTCGATCCACACTATGCACTGGGGTGCGTGCTATTTGCCCATATCGATGAACAGGCACAGCGCGCCATCTTGCGAGAAAACGCTCTCAAGCTGCTGGAAACCCAGCTCATCAGGAAAGGACAACATCGCCATGACTGACTGGCTAGCCAGAGGATACAGGCTTATGCAGCCTGGTGTCTACCACCGGGTAGCATCCTACGGAGAGAGCTTGATGCTGTGCGAGGTGGCGCTGGAGGCCGGCGCCGTGGTGCCCTCTCATACCCATGCCCACGAGCAAATCAGCTACGTTGTGTCAGGGCAAGTCGTCTTTACCATCGGTGACGACACCATCACGCTCAGCGCGGGGACATCATGCGTCATGCTGCCCGATGCGCCACATAGCGTGGTCTGCAACCAAGACGCGCTGGTGCTCGACGTGTTTACGCCGTTGCGAGACGACTTTTTGGGGCGCGAGTAGCCCTGTAGAACGCTTACAGCGTTGTGCGTCCGCCCGAGTCATCGGTGAATGTGGGCGTCGGCCCGCTCTCGCTCTCGGCGGGCTCGTGCACGGCGGGACGGCCAGACTTGATGTCGTCATAGACGCTAAACCAGGCGGCCAACTCGCGCCGCTGAAACTCGGTCTCCTGCTCCTGTAACAGCAGGCGATAGTTGTTGATGCGCCGAAAGATCTCGTTCTGCACCTCTGCTGGGCGCGGCACATGGGTAAAAGTAAAGTCTCCCTCACCCGCTGTCTTGACGACAACATCGCCATAGCGCAAGAGCGAAGCGATGATGTTCGGCACGACATAATGCACGTTCTGAATCTTGCCCAGACTGGCCTCACGCGTGCTTTGCGAGAGCCAAAAGGGTCGCTGATCAACATCGATGACCCGCTCGTTGGTGACGATGTACTGATCGTTGCCCCAGTCGGTATACTCGTAGAACAGCCAGCCAAAACAGACGATGGTAAGCCCCAGCGTCACCAGGCCTGCGACGCCACCAGGCGCCAGCCCGAACAGCCCTCCAGTAGCGAAAAAGGCCACCGTGAACGACGCCAGGATCAGCACCAGCACCAGCGGCACGACCACCGATATCACCAGGAAGAGCCAATGCTTGCGCCATACCACCTTCTCGGGGGTATGTTCACGGATCGGCGGGATGACCTCCAAGCCCGAAACCCAATCGATGGCACGGCGGAACCAGTTCGGCATCTGCCGTGGGGGCTCCTGAGCGTCGATATAGTCGAGCGACTGCTCGATCGAAGGATGACCGCCGCCGCCTGCCGATAGCTCCTCAAGGGTAACGTGATCTGCCAACGTCGCTCGTATGCGCCAGCGCTGCTCTGCCTGACGAGTAGCCATCGCCCTGAACTGCTCGTCAAAGATGGCCTTGCGCAGGGCCTCGGGCTCATCCACATGGTCGAGCTGCATCGTGCCGGCTGCGGCCGCCGTCTGCACGATCACCTGCCCATAGCCCAGCAGTTGTCCCAGAAAGGTTCGCGCCACGTTGACATTCTGCACCTGATCAAGAGGCGCATCTTTACGCGAATCATACAGCAGCGCGACGTGCTCGCGATAGCTGAGGCGTCGGTTTGTCACCGCGTGATAGTCGTTGCGCCAGTCTACCAGATGCCAGAACGCCACGGCCACATAGAGCACAAGTGTGGGCACAAGCAAGAACGGTGCCAGCAGGCCCAGCGGCACGTAGGACGAAAGGTAGAGCAGCAGCGCCGCCAGACCTGCCACCAGCAGCGTGCTCCCGACCATCTTGCGGGCGAACACGATCCAGTGTTTGTGGGTGGCAAACGCCAGTTGCTCTCCCTGCTCTTGCCAGGGGTAGCGCGGCGCCTGACGACGCGCCTGCACATCGGGTGGTATGTTGAGCTGTCGCTCGATGGCGGGCTCGGCCTCCAAGAGCGCCAGGAACGGCGGACGGTGCAGCACCCACACCCGCATCTCGGTGCGCGCGATCACCGTGGCGTCACGGGGGACGACCACAAAAAGCGAGGTCACGCCGTAGAAAGCGTTGTGCTCGCCAACCGTGCCCACTGGGCGCTCATATCCCTTGTCATCCACGCGCTGCACGATGGCCTGGCCTGCGCTGACCACAAAGAACGTGGCACCCAGGTCACCTTGCCGGCTCAGATACGTGCCGGCAGGTATGACCATCTCTTGGAATAGTTCACCAACCTTGACCAGGCTGTCTTCTGACAGTGACTGGAAAAGTGGCACCTGCCGCAGCTGTTCGAGCAGTTCCATCATCCACCTTGGCGTGGTCACGGCCGCGAGCAATGGATGCCCACGCCCTATGCATAGACGATACACAGCGGCAAGCGCACTGTCAAACGATGTCGCCGTTACTCTGTCCAGTGGAGGGTCTCCGTGGTATTGATTCTTGAGTGTTATATTGCAGAATAGAAGCGAACATGCTAGCTTAGAGGCATTGTTGGGTCGCTACTTGTTGCGTTATAGCTGGCCCAGAGGTGCTGCTCCATGAAAGAACACTTCATACGTGTCGCCACGCCGTTCGTCGTGGCAATACTCATATCGAGTCTGCTGATAGTCGGGTGTGCTCGCAAACGGGAGTTGCGCCCTCTGGCGGTGGAGGCCGTCGCTGTCGATATCGGTACGGGCTCACCTATTCCGGTAGAGATCGTGGCCGGCGGCACCTGGCCCGATCTCTGCGCTCAGCTGGCACGAGTCGAGACAGACATCGATGGCTACGAGATCCAAATCGCGCTGCTGGCATCACCCGTTCAGACTGGTTGCCCGCCTGACTATGTGGGCGTGCCCTTCCGAGTAGCCGTGCCGCTGAATCCCGTAGAGCTGCCTGAGGGGCGCTACACGGCAACAGTGAACGGCGTGGCGGCGACCTTTGACTGGCCACTGCCCTAGACGCAAGTCGAGCGAGCAGAGCAAGGCACCTGCAGCCTAGTTGTGCCTGGTTGACAGTGCGTCGCCGATGGCTATGCTGTGGCGGTGTCTGTGTCGGGCCGGTCATGCCGAGCCTCTCAACGAGTCCAGAGTACGTCGCGCCCGCTGGCGCGCCAGTGACACGAGGCATGACACGAGAGTGCCAACTGACTCTCGATCGAGAGCGCCGACCGCCCATGCTGCAACATTGAAGGTCGTGACATTTGGCACTCTTTTTCAGCATTGTGATGAACAGCATCCTGCCCACATACCTGGTGGTGGGATGTGGCTTTGTGCTCGAACGGACGCTACACCTCGACAAGCGCACGCTGTCGCGCCTCGCGATCTACTTTCTGACGCCCGCATTGGTGTTCACTTCGTTGATGAACACCGAAGTGAGCCCCTTGCAGGTGGGCAGCATCTTGCTGGCTGTTGCGCTGGTGACTGGCGCCATGGTCGCACTGGCGCTGGTTGTTGGCAGGCTGCTACGCTGGCCCTCGCGCGAGGTGGATGGCCTGGTCTTGAGCGTGGCGTTCATCAACGCGGGAAACCTGGGGCTATCAGTAGCCCTCTTTGCCTTCGGTGAGGCCGGCCTGGAGCTTGCAACCATCTACTACGTGGGCACCAATCTGGCCGTGAACACGCTCGGGGCGTTCTTTGCTGCGCGTGGCAACGGTGGTGCCAGGCTCGCTCTCGCCAAGCTGCTGCGCTTGCCAGGATTATACGCCTTTGCGCTGGCCATCGTCCTACGTTCACTGCAGTGGCAGCTGCCCGGTCTCTTGATGAAACCCATCGAACTGGCTTCGCGGGCGACAGTGCCCATCATGTTGACCATGCTGGGCGTGCAGCTGGCGCAGACGCGCATTGCCGGCCGCATCAAAGACGTCTCTCTGGCCGTGGGCCTGCGCCTCGTGGGCGGAGCGCTAGCCGGCCTCGCGGTTGCGCCGCTTCTGGGCCTGTCTGGCTTGGCGCGCGACGTGGTTATCATGCAGTCGGCCACGCCCACCGCTGTCAACTCGTCGATGATGGCCATCGAGTTCGACGCCGACCCCGACTTTGTCAGCAGCACCATCTTTGCGTCGACGCTGCTAAGCAGCATCACCCTGGCGATCTTGCTTGCCATTCTGGCCTGATCGCTCTCAGAAACCAACCAGACGTGGAGGCATCATGGAGAAACGATGGGCGACCTATCTAGCCGCTAACCGACAGCGGTTGCTCGATGAGCTGCTCGACTTTATCCGCATTCCGAGCATGTCAGCGCCGCCAGAGGCCGCAGCCGATGTAGCGCGCGCTGGGGAGTGGATCGCCAACAAGCTCAGCTCGATCGGCATCGAGAACGTGGGCGTACATCCCACCGGCGGGCATCCGGTGGTGTATGGCGACTGGCTACATGCACCAGGAAAACCCACCTATCTTGTGTACGGCCACTTTGATACGCAGCCGGTCGATCCGCTTGAGCTGTGGAAGAGCCCGCCGTTCGAGCCTCAGGTGACTGACGACCGGATCGTGGCGCGTGGCGCGTCAGACAACAAGGGCGGCCTGTTTGTGGCGGTGGCCGCCGCCGAGGCGCTACTCGCGACCACGGGCAAGCTGCCCGTCAACATCAAGTTCTTCTTTGAGGGACAAGAGGAGATCGGCAGCCCACAGCTACCTTCTTTCGTGTATGCCCACCGCGATATGCTGGCCTGCGACGCCGTGCTCAACGCCGATTCGGGACAGTACAGCGAAACCGAACCGGCGGTGTTGATGGGCCTTCGGGGCATCTGCTCTCTAGAGATCGACATGGTTGGCCCTGACCACGACCTGCACTCGGGAAGCTTTGGCGGCGCCGTGCAGAATCCGCTTCACGCGATGATCATGCTGCTGGACTCAATGCGCGGGCATGATGGTCGCATCCTGGTTGATGGCTTCTATGACGACGTAGTCGAGCTGTCGTCGGCCGAGCGTGAGGCCATGGCGCGGGTGCCCTTTGACGAGGAACGCTACAAGTCCGAACTCGGCGTCAGCGAGCTGTTTGGCGAGCCGGAGTATGCCCCCTGGGAGCGCACGAGCATCAGGCCTACTCTCGAACTTAACGGCCTGTGGGGCGGCTTTACCGGCAAAGGTAACAAGACCGTGCTGCCCAGCGAGGCGCACTGCAAGATCACTTGTCGGCTGGTGCCCGACCAGGACCCCGACCGCATTCTGGAGCTGCTGCAAGCGCACATCGCCACACACACTCCACCAGGCGTCAGGGTGGCTGTGACTCCTGGGCACGGCACCCGCGCTTACAGTGTGCCCGCTGACCTGCCAGCGCTACAGAGCGTCCGCGAGGTGCTCACCGAGGTGTACGGTCAGGCGCCCTACGACATCCGCACGGGCGGCAGCGTGCCCATCACCGCGCTCTTCCGCGCGGCGCTGGGCGCTGAGAACATTGGCTTTGGATTCGGGCTTGAGGACGAGCTGATTCACTCGCCAAACGAGTTCTTCCGTCTGGCCAGCTTTGACAAGGGTCAGCGCGCCTGGTGTCTGCTGTTGCAGCGTTTGGGAGCCTGACCCTCGGTCGGTTCATGGCGATGGCACCCGGGGCGCGACGCCTCGGGTGCCGCTAAAAGCTCCAATCGATCTGCGGCATGGGCAGACGCAGCGCGTCATCGAGTTTCACCAGCAGCTCTGGCGATGCATCGAGATCGTCGGTGACTGCCAGCCCTGTGGCAGGGCGCACTCCCAGCCACAGTCGGCTAAAGGCGTTGACTGTCGCTCGCATAGCAGGTAGCCCCGCCGCGCCGCCTGCCTCCACACCAGACTCTGCACCGAGGGTCACGGTGTACACGCCGCCAAGCCCGCGCCAGCCAGCCCGATCGCCAAGTTTGGACTCGATCGGATCCTCGAGCTCGAGCACAAAGCGTAGCGTTGTGCCGCGCAGATGCACAGCTTCTATGCAGGCGTGTAGGTCACAGATGCGGATCTGCCACCACGCTGCGGCGTCAATGCCAGCCTCATGCTCTGAGCGTCGTCGCGTGCGCTCTGTCTTGAACGGTTTGCGCAGCAGGTCTTGCAGCTGCAGCATGGGCGGCTCGCCGATGCGGATCGTGTGCACCTGGTCGCCCAGCGCCTTGAGGAGGGCAAGCAACTCCATGAACTGGTCCCAGTCGCGGTAGACCATCCACCAAACATCGTACGGACCATGCTCGCCGTTTGCATTGCACCAGACATAGTGCGTCAGCTCGCCAGTGGCGTCGCGATAGCCCAAGCCAAAAGCGTTCTTGGCAAAGCGCGTATCTGCCTCGGTGACACCTTCGGGCAAGATGTCGACCATGCCATGCCAGTGCATCCGCTTGAGCCTGGCCTGGTGCATCTCGTGTGCACTGCTATGATCGAGGCGTACAGGCGCAGCAAACCGTCGCGCCACCACTAGCTCGGCAGGGTCGCACGCCACCTGGTGATGATAGCTGCCTACGCCAAAGCCAAGCTGGTTGTAGAACCCCTGCTCGAACATGCCCAGACCAACCACAGCAGCGCCATCTTCGGCAGCGCGTGCCACTGTCTCGGCTGTGAGTTGCTGGGCGAGTCCCAGCTTGCGAGCCACACGGCTAGTGGTGACACCATTGATCCCCCAGAAGGGCAGGCGCTGGCCCAGATAGTCGATTAGTCCCGGCACCGACAGCACCATGCACTCGGCGGCACCATTCACATCTTCCACCAGCACACGACTCGCGCCCAGCACCATGTCAAAGGCCTCACGGCTGTCTGGCTCAGCCCAGCCCACCTCTCGGAATATGCGAAAGCAGCCATCACCATCGCGCTCAGCATCATAGAGTCGCATCATTCTCTCTCCTCGGTAAGCGGACAGCGGTGATTCTAGTGCCGAGACGTCTGGGCGGCAACAGCCCTTCACTATGCCAAGCCTTTGACACGGGCCAGACGGGGTGCTAGAATAGCTCCCACTCTATGCGTAAGCGACGATCCAGGGCAAAGACGGCCGCCTTTAGTGGTTCGGCCGTCTGTTCATATTCGGAGGGCGCCATGAAAGCCATCGAGCGCGTCGCGATTATTGGTACGGGCCAGATGGGCCCGGGCATCGCAGTGGCCACCACCCTGGCAGGTATCCGCACCACGCTGATCGGTCGTAGCGGCGATAGCATCGTCCGTGGGCTGGCCACCTACGATGCTGCAGTAGCCTTTATGCGCGAACATGAGGCGATCAGCCGAGAGCAGGCTCTCGCAGCACGCCAGCAACTATCCACCTGTACCGACCTGGCGGCGGTCTCTGCGGCTGACCTGATAGTCGAGTCGATCGTCGAGCACCTGCCCACCAAGCAGGACTTTTTCGCCGAGCTTGAGGCGCTGTGCTCGCCCGACACAGTGATCACGTCAAACACTTCTGGCCTGCGCATCTCAGACATCGCCGCCAAGATGCGCCAACCAGAGCGCGCCGTAACGACACACTTCTGGAACCCAGCCCACCTCATGCCACTGGTCGAGGTGATCCAGGGTGAGCGCACCCATGAGGACGCTGTGCAGACCGCCTATCATCTCTGCGTACGCTGCGGCAAGAGGCCCGTGATCGGCCGCAAAGACCTGCCCGGACAGGTCTGCAACCGCCTCTTTCAGGCGGTCATCCGCGAAGCGGTCTACATGGTGCAGACAGGCATCGCCAGCCCAGAGGATGTGGAGACGGCCATCAAGGCCGGCATGGGGCTACGCTTTCCTGTATGGGGCCCTCTCGAACACCTGGATGCGGTTGGCCTCGACCTGGGCGTCAAGGTACAGGGCACAGTGCTGCCATCATTGTGTAGCGATGTCGAGGCAGGTGAGCTGTTGTGCGGCCTGGTGGCTCAGGGGCATCTGGGGGCCAGTACGGGGCGGGGCTTTTTTGACTGGACCCAGCGCAGCATGGACGAGCTGAAACGCACCCGCGACCTCTTCCTGGTCGAACGGTACAAAGCAGCTCAAACAGCGAACTGAGCGGCCAGCCCGGTCGGCGACACAACGGCCTGAGCCTTCGTAATGCACTGCGCTCTGCAGGATGAGGTGTTGCGGTGGTAGATGCCAATCCCTTTCGAGGGCTGCGCTATGCGGCCCCCCTCGATGCCCGAGTGTATGCGCCTCCCTATGACATCATCGACGCCGAGCAGCGTGGGCAGCTTCTCGCGCGCAGTGCCCACAACATCGCGCATCTCGACGTGGGCCCTACGCCGCCCGATCCGGCCTGGTATGCTCAGGCCGCCGGTACGCTATGCGACTGGCTTGCCCAGGGAGTGCTACGCCGCGACGTCAAGCCGGCCTTTTACGGCTATCGACAGGCCTTCACTTGGACTGGGTGCCGTTACATACGCACTGGTTTCTTTGCACGTGTGCGGCTGGCGCCTTGGGGCAAAGACATCCACCGACACGAGCTCACGCGCAACCAGCCCAAAGCCGATCGGCTCCAACTGATGCGCGCTCTCGATATGCAGACCAGCCCCGTGTTTGGGCTCTTGGACAGCGATGGCGTTCACGCTGCTCCCTTGCTAGAGCGCTCGTTGAGCGCGAGTACAGCGCTGGTGCAGTTCGCCGATGATGACGGCGTCGAGCATCACCTCTGGGCGATTAGCGACCCGAATGAGATCGCCGAACTGCGGCGGGCCGTCGCGAGCAGCAACGTGGTGATCGCCGATGGACACCATCGCTATGAGACCTCGCTGGCCCTAAGCATCGAGCGCCGCGCTGCGCACGGACCATCGCCGGCGGATGATGTGCTGATGTGCCTAGTGCCGCGTGACGATCCAGGCCTGCTCATCCTGCCCACGCACCGTGTACTACACACAGACGCGATGCCACACGAGGCATTGCTGGCGGCCCTACATCGCCGCTTTATCGTGGCAGAAACCGATCTACCGCTCGAGCGCGCCATTGCCGGCTGTCCTCAGACCCTCGGGCTGCGCCTCAGGGGGGCATCGTACATACTGCGTGCACTCCCGGGTAGCGAGGGCGCCGAGCTGCTCGACGTCGCGCTGTTGCAGCGTTGTTTGCTCGAGCCGATATTGGGCATCACGCCAGCGCAGGTCGCGGCAGGCGATCTCATCTCATACACGGTCGACGCTCAGCGCGCCTGTGCTGAGGTCGACGGGGGCAAAGCCGCCCTGGCGGTGATCCTCAACCCTACGCCGCTCGACGTGGTGTGGCAAACCGCTCTTAAGGGCGAGGTGATGCCACAAAAGAGTACCTTCTTTCACCCCAAGCTGCTTACAGGGCTCGTGATGAACCCCCTGTGCGACTAGGCGAACCCTTCGAGGTGTTGGCATGAGAGTACTGGTCACTGAAACCCTGGCCACAGTCGGCCTGACCCACCTGCAGCAGCATGCCGAGGTGGATGTGCGTATAGGGCTGGAACATGACGAACTGTGCGCGATCATCAACAACTATGACGGGCTGGTGGTGCGCAGCGCCACCAGCGTCAACGAGGCGCTCTTGTGCTCCGCCACAGCGCTCAGAGTCATCGGCCGTGCAGGCACAGGCGTTGACAACATCGACGTCGAGGCAGCCACCGAGCGTGGCATTATGGTCGTCAATGCCCCCACAGGCAACAGCAATGCCGTCGCCGAGCATACGATCACCATGGTGCTGGCACTGGCACGTCATCTCTATCCGGCAGTGGCATCTCTCAAGCAAGGGCGCTGGGCCAAAAGGACCCTACAGGGCATCGAGGTCAAAGGGCGCGCATTGGGCATTATCGGCCTGGGGCACGTGGGCTCGATGGTGGCCGAAAAGGCCAAAGGCCTTGAGATGGAGGTGCTCGGTTTCGACCCCTATCTGTCGCCAACCAAGGCAGCCTCGATGGGCGTGATGCTGTGTGAACTGGAAGAGCTGTTGCGGCGTGCAGACTTTGTCTCGGTGCACACGCCGCTCACCGCACAGACACATGGCCTCATCAACGCTGCGCGCCTGGCGCTGCTCAAACCCACAGCGTACGTCATCAACTGTGCCCGCGGCGGCATCATCGACGAAGCGGCCCTCAAGGAAGCACTGCAGACGCATCGCATCGCTGGCGCTGCGCTAGACGTCTTTGAGAGCGAACCAACCGTCGATGCCGATCTGGTAGGGCTCCCCAACGTCATCGCCACTCCTCACGTGGGGGCTTCGACAGAAGAGGCGCAAGACCAGGTGGCGCTAGACGTGGCCCGCGGCGTGATTGACGCTCTCGAAGGGCGGATTCCGGCCTCACCTGTGAATGTGCCCTACGTGGCGCCGCAAGCCGCCGAGTTCTTGCGCCCCTACATCGACCTCGCCAGTCGGTTGGGCACGCTGTTTGTGCAGTGGCGAGGCGAGCTTGGCGATCGCCTCGAGCTCTCGTACGAGGGCGAGATCTGCGACTATGACGTTCGGATTCTGACGGCCGCCTTTCTGGCAGGACTACTCGCGCCTATCAGCGCCGAAGCGGTCAATGTGGTCAATGCGCGCAAGATGGCCGAACGGTTTGGTCTGGTGGTATCAGAAACGTCGCTAGGACGCCGCGGTCGCTTTGATAGCCTGATTGCGGGCAGCCTTCCTGGCAGCGGCGAGGCGATGGATATCGCTGGTACGGTAGCCCAGGGCGTGCCCCACATTGTCAGCCTTGATAGCCAGCCTCTGAGCATCGAAGCTCATGGTCACATGCTCATCGATTTGCACGTCGACCAGCCAGGCATCGTCGGTGCCATGGGCCAGTTGCTCGGCAGCCAGGGCATCAACATCTCCTTTGCTCAACTGAGCCGCGAAAAGCGGGGTGGTATGTCTCTAATGGCCCTGGGTCTGGACGAAGATGCGCCACGCAGTATCGTGCCCGCCATTCTCAGCATTCCCAACATCAAGCGTGTGCGCATCATCTCTCTGCCGCCGCTGGCTCAGCGTTGAGCCTTGCCGAGACCCTATTGCTGGCCTAGAATGCGCGCACTCTGGCCAGCAGGAGGCGTCATGTTACGCATCGGCATCATCGGATATGGCAGCCGCATCTCGCATATGGCACGAGAGATGGGCATCTTTGGCATCCCCTATCACATTGCGGCGGTGGCCGACCCTCGCGCAGAGCAGCTAGCAGCGTCGGGCGACGCCCTACTCGCCGAGACTTGCTTCTACGATAGTGCAGACGCCATGCTCGCCAGCGAGACGCTCGATGGCGTGATGGTTGGTACACGCTGCGACCTTCATACCGAGATGGCCCTCAAAGTGGCACAGCGGCGACTGCCGTTGTTCCTTGAGAAACCCGTCGCTATATCTTTCGAGCAGCTGGTGGCGCTACAGCAAGGATTTGCCGACTATCAGCCGATTACCGTCGTCTCATTTCCGCTGCGCGTCACACCCATCGTGCAGCGCGTCAAGGCCATGCTAGAGGCCGATGAGATCGGCACCGTCGAGCACATGGTCGCCTTCAACGATGTGCCGTATGGCCGCGTGTACTATAACCACTGGTATCGAGACTATGGCATCACGGGTGGGCTGTGGCTACAGAAGGCCACCCACGATCTGGACTATTTGCAGTATCTCATCGACGACGAGCCCGACACAGTGGCGGCCATGCACGCGCGCCGTGTCTATGGCGGCGACAAGCCCTTTGATCTACGCTGCATCGACTGCGACGAGTGGGAGACCTGCCCCGAAAGCCCGTTCAACCGTTTCCACGCAGGCTTTGAGGGCGAGCGAGTAGATCTCGAGTCCACGTCGATGTGTCTCTTTTCCACAGGGATCACCAACCAGGACATGGGCAGCTGCCTGGTCCAGTATCGCGGCGGCGCTCAGCTGAGCTATACACAGAACTTTTTCGCGCGGCACCTGGCAGCTCGTCGTGGCGCACGGTTGTACGGCTATCGCGGCACCATCGAGTTCGACTGGTACCAGAATCAGATCAAGGTCTATCGGCACCGCTCACCAGTGGCCGAGACGATCGACTTTGGCGGCAACATGGCGCACTTTGGCGGCGATAGAGAGCTCTGCCTGGACTTTGCGCGCGGCGTTCGTGACGGTACGCCCTCTCGCAGTCCGATTCAGGCTGGTATCCTCAGCGCGCTCACCTGCCTGTGGGCACGTGAGTCGGCGCTGACGGGGCAGTTCTGCCGCGTCGAGATGCCCTCATAGCTCACCATCTCTCGTGACGTACGCGTGCCGGGTCGTACCGAGTTCTGGGCTCGGGGTGTTCGGCGGGATGCCCGATGGCGAGGTATGCAAAAGGCACGATCTCGTCGGGAATCCCCAGAATGCCCCGAGCCGCTGAAGCGCGCTCTGGCAGCGGATAGACACCGCACCACACCGCCCCCAGACCCAACCCGACAGCGGCCAAGAGAATGTTCTCGGTGGCCGCCGAAAGGTCTTGGATCCAAAAGTCAGTGCGGCCTGCGATGCTCAGCGCCGGCTCGCCGCAAGGCACGATGCACAGTGGCGCTTGCGCGACCATGCCAGCATAGGGCGACGTGTCGGCCAGCTGCGCGCGAGTTGCAGCATCGGTCACCACGATAAAATGCCAGGGCTGGCGGTTGCCAGCGCTGGGCGCTGCCATGGCCGCCTGCAGCAGTCGGTCGATCTGCTCTGGGGCCACCGGCGCATCACCGAATCGACGCACACTGCGCCGTGCAAACAGGTTCTCAATAGTGAGCTTGTCCATCGCAACCACCTCGAATTTGGATGCATTGACCCCTGCGGGCCGCCCGCCTATACTCGCCGTGTTACCGTAATCCATGCGAGGGAGCGCCCATGCCTCGATTGCAGACGCTGGCCGTACACGCTGGCACCCGCCAGCCAACCCCAGATTACCACCCTGTGGTGCCACCGCTCAACTCATCGGTGGCCTACACTTACGACGCCATGGTCGACCTGGACGCCGTGTTTGCCGACCAGGCCGAGGGCTATGTCTATGCGCGTTACGGCAACCCCACAGTGGCTGCTTTTGAGCAGGCAGCGGCGGCGCTAGAGGGCGCAGCGGCGGGTGTTGCCTATGCCTCGGGCATGGCCGCCCTGCATGCGGCGCTGTTAGCGGCTGGCGTGCGTAGCGGCGCAGCTGTGGTGTGTGCCGCCGACATCTATGGAGCCACTTATGCGCTGCTGTCACGCCTGCTGGCTGAGTTCGGCATCCAGAGCATCTTTGTCGATATCAACGATATGCGCACTGTGCGCGAGACTGTCGCCTCTCTCAAACCCGCCGCTGTGCTGGTCGAGACGATCAGCAACCCGTTGCTCAAGGTAGCCGATATCCCCACCCTGGCCGAGGTCGCCCACGCCGCCGACGCCCAACTGCTCGTGGACAACACTTTTGCCACGCCGTATCTTTGTCAACCACTGGCATGGGGCGCCGACATGGTGATTCATTCGGCGACCAAATACCTGGCAGGCCACGGCGACGTGATGGCGGGTGTGGTTCTCTGCAGCCCTGAACTGGTGCAGAAGCTCCGCGAGAACCAGAAACTGCTTGGCGCCAACCTGGCCCCCGAACCTGCATGGCTGGCCCATCGAGGCTTGCGCACCTTTTGGGTGCGCGTGCGCGAGCAGTTCGCTAATGCGGAGCGAGTGGCTGACTGGCTGGTGGCGCGCGATGACATTGTCCAGGTGCACTATCCGGGCCTGCTAACACACCACCAGCACGAGTTGGCGCGCCGACTCTTTGGCGAACGCGGTTTTGGAGGCATGCTGAGTTTTGAGCTGCGCGACGCCGGTCGAGACCAGGTTTTTGGCTTTATGGACGAATTGCAGTTGGTACTGCCCGCCACCACGCTGGGCGACGTCTTTAGCCTGGTGCTCTATCCTGCGCATTCGTCGCATCGCTCGATGCCCGCCGAGATGCGCGCCGCACTGGGCATCTCAGAGGGGCTCGTGCGCATGAGCACCGGCATCGAAGCAAGCGAAGATATCATCGCCGACCTTGCTCAGGCCCTCGACAAGACCCGCGCCTAAAATGAAACGAGGCCGGCTTATCGCCGGCCTCCTGGTACCGCATGGGGGAGTCGAACCCCCGATCTCCTCCTTGAGAGGGAGGTGTCCTAGGCCACTAGACGAATGCGGCACAACGCCTTTGAGTATAAGGGTGTCGCCACGTCTGTCAAATAGGCCCTCTTGGTCGGTTGTTGCTCTCCGGCCTCATCTGCCCCGCCGAGCCGCCGGCTCTGACATGTCAACGGTTTTGCCCCCTGCCAGACCGCGGTCTATAATAACTTGACATCACTACTCAAGTATCAGTGAGGCACCCGTGCCAGTTTGCGACGAAACCGTTGACCGTCTGTTACTGCAGGTATCCAAACCGGCCCGCTATATAGGCCAAGAGTGGAACAGTATCTCCAAAGACTGGGATACGCTATCGGCCACCCTGGCGCTGGCCTATCCTGATCTGTATGAGCTGGGTATGTCCAATCTGGGCCTGGCGATCCTCTACGACATCGTCAACCGCCACCCTCAATACTGCGCCGAACGAGTCTATGCCCCCTGGCCCGATATGGAGGCCAATCTCCGCGCCCACCACGTACCGCTCTACTCGCTCGAAACGCGCCATGCGCTGAGCGAATTCAGCGTGGTTGGCTTTACGCTGCAGAGTGAGCTCACCTACACTAACGTGCTCAACATGCTGGACCTCGGAGGGGTGCCGGTGCTCGCTGCTCAGCGAGGTGATGAGGCTCCAGTGGTGATCGCCGGTGGCACCTGCACCTACAATCCAGAGCCGATGACGCCCTTCGTAGACGCCTTTGCCATCGGCGAGGGCGAAGAGGCCATCCTCGACATTCTGGGCGTCGTGGCCGAGGCGAGAGCGGCGAAGGCCACGCGTGATGATCTACGCCGAGCACTGGCAGCCATCGCTGGGGTCTATGTACCAGCCATGTACCGCCCAAGACATGGCGCTTCAGGCGTCTATGCAGGCGTCGCGCCTCTTGAAGGCGCCCCCTCCACTATCACCAAGCGCATTGTACGGCAGCTGCCCCCCGCGCCGACGCGGCCCGTGGTGCCGCACCTGCAAGCAACCCATGACCGCGCGACCATCGAGATACAGCGTGGCTGCAGCCGGGGCTGTCGCTTTTGTCAGGCCGGCATAGTGTATCGCCCCATACGCGAGCGTCCGGCGGCTGAGATTGTGCAGGCCATCGACGAGCTGGTAGGCAACACCGGCTATGACGAGATCGGCCTACTGTCGCTCTCCAGTAGCGACCACACAGACATTGAGGCAATTGTGCAGCAAGCGCTGGATCGCCACAGTCACGATGGCGTGGGCGTATCGTTACCTTCATTGCGCATCGACTCGTTTTCGGTCGAGCTTGCCCGCATGATCAGCAGCCGCCGCAAGACGGGGTTTACCTTTGCACCCGAGGCGGGCAGCCAACGACTCAGAGATGTCATCAACAAAGGGGTGACTGAACAGGATCTCTTGCAGACGGCGCAGGCCGCCTTTGCACATGGGTGGAACCGCATCAAGCTGTACTTTATGATCGGCCTGCCCACAGAGACCGACCAGGATGTGCTCGAGATCGCGCGGCTGGCTCACGAGTTGGCCCGTATGGGGAGGGAGATGCGCGGCCGCCGTGTTGAGATCAGCATCAGCGTAGCGACGTTCGTACCCAAGCCTCATACGCCCTTCCAGTGGGAGCCGCTCATCACACGCAGCGATGCTACCCGACGACAAAGGCTGCTCCGCGAGGCACTGCGTGGCAGAGCGTTCAAGCTCAGCTACTCGGACTGGGATTCGACCTGGCTCGAGGCTCTGCTGGCTCGGGGTAACCGCTGCCTGGGCGACGTGATCTACAGCGTGTGGCAGCGAGGCGCCCGCTTTGATGCCTGGAGCGAGTATCTTGACGTGCCGCTCTGGCAGCAGGCACTGGCCGAGGCAGGGTTCGACACTGAGAACGAGCTGCACGCGCCACGTACCAGAGAGAGGCCCCTCCCATGGCAGCACATCGATACGGGCGTCGCCCTCTCCTTTCTGTGGGCAGAACGTGAGTGCGCCTTGCGAGGTGATCTTTCGCCTGATTGCCGCGAGCATTGCCACCACTGTGGCATTCTAGCCACCTTTGCGGCCGAGCGGTCTACGGTGGAAGCTGGCGCTTGGGGGTGCCCCTAAGATGCAAACAGAAGCCGTACAGCGCCTGCGCATCACCTATGGCGTCGATGGGCCGCTCCGTTATCTCTCGGTGCTCGACATGGGCCGCCTCTGGGAGCGACTGCTGCGGCGGGCACGACTGCCGTTGGCCTTTACCCAGGGATTCAACCCGCATCCCCGCATGGCCTTTGCTGCGCCACTGCCAGTCGGCTACAGCAGCACCCATGAGGTGCTGGATGTCTATCTGGGTGCAATAGTGGCGCCAGAAGGCGCGCTGGCGGCCATATGTGCAGAGAGCCCAGTAGGCCTGTGCCTGCAAAGCGTCGTAGAGGTACCGCTCAGCGCGCCGCCAATGCAGGCGATAATGCGGGCAGCCGCCTACGAGGTGGCAGCGTGGAGCGCCGCATCGCCCGAGCAGATGCGGCAATGCCTGCAATGGGCCCTCGATAGCGACGCCTTACTGTACGAGCGCGTACGTGCGGGGCGCACTCAAAGCATCGATCTGCGGCCGTTACTGTTGAAAGCCCGCTATCTCGGGCAAGACGAAGCGCACCGCCTAGAACTGACCATGGTCTGCAGCCCGCAAGGCGCCGGCCGCCCTGAGGAGCTACTGGCCGCGCTAGAGATTGGCGAGAGCCACTGGGCTGTTTGCCGCAGCAGGCTCTACTGGGATGCCCACACGGAGGAATAACGATGGAACGCGTATGGTCTCCCTGGCGCATGGAGTACATCTTGGGCGAAAAGCCCGACGAGTGCGTGTTCTGCGCCAAACCACAAGAGGGCAACGACCCCGAGAATCTGATCCTGTTGCGCGGCAGGCACTGCTTTGTCATGATGAACCGCTACCCGTACAACAACGGCCATCTGATGGTGGTGCCCTATGCCCACGTCGATACACCCACGGCGCTGGCAGGCGACGCCATGACTGAGATGATGCTAGAGATCAACGTCTGTATCGAGGCACTCAACGAGTCCATGCACCCCAACGGGTTCAACGTGGGTATGAATCTGGGCTCGGTGGCGGGGGCGGGCATCAAAGACCATATTCATGTGCACATCGTACCGCGCTGGCAGGGCGACACGAACTTCATGCCAGTCATCGGTTCAACGCATGTGATCGTCGAGTCGTTGCACAGCACCTATGACAAGCTCAAGCCCTCATTCGACTGCCGCTGCGATCTCGTGAGGCCAGGTGAAAAGCCCTAGTCATAACTGGCGCCTGCGACACTCGCTTTGGCGGCCCATACGCTGGTGCTATACTCGGCCCTGGAGCGACACAGCATGCACATCAGCAAACGCGCGCGCCTCTGTACGGCCCTGCTGACCACCCTACTACTCGTCTTTGCTCTTGCGGCCGCAAGACCTGTCAGGAGCGATACGGGCTATGCTGCGCTACTCGTGATCTTTGGTCCAGACGACTATCACAGCGAGTGCGTTGCTTTGCCGGGCGATATGACCCCGCTAGACCTGCTCAAGGCGTCCACGCTCGAGCTCACCGTGGAGCCTGGCCCAACAGGCGAAGGACTCTGTAGCATCGACGGCGTGGGGTGTGTCTATCCAGACGAGCCGTGCTTCTGCCAGTGTTCGGCCGAAGCCTGCCCACTATGGAACGCCTGGCATCGAGACGGGAGTCTCTGGGTAGTGACCACAGCCATCGATGAGCGTATCGTTCCACACGGAGATGTAGAGGCCTGGGTATGGTCTGACGGCATGGAAGAGCCACCAAGCGTTAGCTTTGCCGATATATGCACCGGCGTCGCGCTCAACGAGCCGCTCGAGGCTGAGACTGGCGACTATCCCGTGCCGCCGGCGGCCCCGCCCGAGACACAAGCGCCCTACCCCGGCCCAGATGAGGGCTCGTCATCCTGGCAGCCCCCCAGTGCACCTGTGGCCCCACCGCAGGGCCCGCAGGCGCCACTGACTGTCACTTCCACGCCCGAGACCATTCCTCCCGTGCCCTCGCCCACCAATACACGCTTCTCCACCCCTACCTGGTTGTCGTCGACAACCAGCGAGCGGCGAAGAGCGACAGCGGCCGTTCCAGACACGGCCAGCACCAGCCCCACCAGCGTGCCCACCCTGACCGTCACGCTATCGGCGCAATCGGGCACACCCACCAACGATCAGGTGGCTATGCTAGTCGGTACAGCAGCAGCACGTAGCCGGGCCACCGCGATCGCTCAGCGAGCGGGTGTAGACCATGGGAAACGTTCGTCTGCCTGGGCCGTTGCTCTGGCCGTCATCGCTGCCTGCGTGGCGGTCTACGCCCTGCTTCTATGGCAGCAGAGACGGGCCGTGGTGGCAGCCTCCTCAACGCCCAAAGAGCCACAGCTCACCACCCCGCCTCAAGGCACCGGTGCGGCCGAGGCCACGCGCGATAATCCGCAAGACGATGCCGGGCTATAGCGAAAAGCGAGCGGCGATCGGCATGCGCCGCCCAACGCCGAACGCCTTGGAAGTCACCTTGATGCCAGGCGCGGCCTGACGTCGCTTGTATTCATTGCGATTGACCGTCTTGACGACCCAACTGACGGTTTCTGCGTCAAAGCCGACCGACACGATCTCGGCCGGCGAGCGGCCCTCTTCAATATAGAGCTGGAGGATTGCGTCCAGAAGCTCATAGGGCGGCAACGAATCCTGGTCGGTCTGGTCCGGCCGCAGCTCGGCCGACGGTGGCTTGGCGATCGACGCCCGTGGGATGATCTCGTCATGACGGTTGATGTAGTTGGCCAGACGGTAGACCAGTTGCTTGGGCACGTCCGAGATGACCGCCAGTCCGCCACTCATATCGCCGTAGAGGGTGCAATAGCCTACGGCAAGCTCGCTCTTGTTGCCCGTCGAAAGCACCAGATGGCCGAATTTGTTCGAGATCGCCATTAGGATATTCCCGCGAATGCGTGCCTGGATGTTCTCCTCTGCTACGCCGGGCTCGGTGCCAGCAAACTCACTCGCCAGTGCGCCAGCATAGGCATCATAGATCGGCCTGATAGGAATCACACGGTAGGCAATGCCCAGCCGTTCGGCCAGCAGACGAGCATCATCCAGGCTGCCCTGCGAAGAATACTGCGACGGCATCGACACACCCAGGACGTTGTCGCAACCCAGCGCCTGCACCGCGAGATAGCAGGTCAGTGCCGAGTCGATGCCGCCCGACAGTCCTACCACAGCCTTGCCCATGCCCTGCTTGTGCATATAGTCGCTCAGACCCAACACCAGTGCGTCGTGTACCGAGGCGACCTGGTCGAGAGGGTGATAGTCGATCTCATCGGCTGCCCCGGTGTCCACCAGCGCAACCTGCTCATCGAATGCCGACAGCGCGGCTATCGCCCTTCCCTGCCGATCGAGCACCAGGCTGCGCCCATCGAATACTAGCTCATCGTTGGCGCCCACCTGGTTGACATACACAAAGGGCAGAGCATGCCGGCGAGCATGCGCGCTCATGAGGCTAAAGCGCACGGCTTCCTTTCCCATGCAGAACGGCGATGCCGAGAGATTGATCAGCACCTGAGCGCCCTGCGCGGCCAGCTCAGCAACAGGGTCAGCGTCATAGTAGCTGCGCGCGGCCCACAGTGAGCTGTCGTTCCAGGCGTCCTCACAGATATGCACGCCAAGCCGGAGGCCATGGAGACTGATGATCTGAGAGGCAGGTGCAGAGTCAAAGTAGCGCTCCTCGTCAAAGACATCGTACACGGGCAAGAGCCTTTTGTGCGCCTCTCCAACTATACGGCCGGAGCAGACGAGGACGGCCGAGTTGTGCAGGCCGCGGCCATGGCCATCGCTATGCCGCCGCGGCGCCCCAAACAGGATGCCAACATCCGGATGCTCACGAGAGAACGCGATAATCCGCTCGATGCCCCGTTCGACGTTGTCCAGAAATGTATCGCGCTCCAGCAAGTCGCGCGGGGGATACCCCACCAGATAGAGCTCGGGAAATACCACAAGGGCAGGCGAATCCTGATTCAGAGATGACACGGTGGCCATCAACTGGTCAACGTTACCTGAGATGTCTCCAACGATGGGATCGAGCTGAGCGATGGCGATTCTCATGAGCGATGCTCCTGGAACCTTGCCAGCCCCTGGCGCAATGCGCGATCCAGCAGCGGGTAGCTGTCTTCGCCATAGGCCACGAGAGTTACCGAGTGCGGCAATGGGTACTCGGCGAGGTAAGCCAACACTGTGCGCACTGCGATCCGCGCCGCCCGCTCGGGGGGAAAGCCATAGATGCCCGTGGAGATGGCCGGGAAGGCGATGGTCTCTAGGCCGTGCTCTGTCGCGAGTGCAAGGCTCTGCTGGTAGCAGCTAGCCAACAACGTCTCCTCACGGCTCTTTCCGCCCTGCCATACAGGCCCAACCGCGTGGATCACGTAACGTGCAGTGAGGCCAAAGCCGGGTGTCATCCGCGCCTCTCCTGTCGGACACCCGCCGAGAGCCAAGCAGGCCGTCATGAGCTCGGGCCCAGCCGCCGAGTGGATAGCCCCACAGACACCGCTGCCGGGCAAGAGCCGGGTGTTGGCCGCATTCACGATCGCATCTACTTCAAGCTTGGTGATATCGCCCGTCCACGCCTGAATGCGCTTGCGCATCTGCCCCTCCCCTCACCAAGAACGTCTTCGGGCATTATAGGCGGCCGCGCCCAGCGTCCCCAAAGCCGACGTCACTTGGGCAAGCTGCACATGGTTACACTTTGGTGCAGTCCACCTCACTGTCTATACTAGGGCGGTGACACAATCAGCTGCAAGAGACCCAGGTCAACGAGCTGTTGGCGCGGCAACCGGCGCTGACGCCCAGGGCCGAGTGTTGCTGTTTACACGGCCAACCGCTACCTTGCCGGTTAGCCTTACTGGGCCTGCCTGCGCGTTGAACTGCGCCCATTGCGGCGGCCGCTATCTCGCGCACATGCGCCCCGTCCAACAGGCCGACGCCACGGGCTATCGCAGTCTGTTGATCTCGGGTGGCTGTGACCCGCACGGACGCGTGCCCATCACCAACGAGATCGACACAGTCAGAAGTCTGCGAGCCGGCCGTCGGCTCAACTGGCACGTTGGTTTTGCCAGAGAGACAGAACTGGCACGCATCGCGCCACTCGTCGACGTTATCTCGTTCGATATCGTCGGCGACAGTGACACTGCCCGAGAGGTCTACGGGCTCGAGTTGAGCCTGGCCGATTACCTGCAACAACTCTGCCAGCTAGAGCGTGTCGCTCCCGTGGTACCTCATCTCACCCTGGGACTGCGCGGTGGACGCATATCAGGCGAGGAACAGGCCCTGCAGGCGCTGGCCAAGCGAGACACGCGTCGGCTGATTCTGCTGATCCTGATTCCCACTGCCGGCACGCGCTATGCACAGGTCGAGCCGCCCCCTTTGGGCGAGGTAGCCAGACTGTTCGCTCTGGCGCGACAGCTGCTCCCCAGAGCGCATATCGATCTAGGATGCATGCGACCACACGGCCGGTATCGGCAACAGGTAGACTGCCTGGCCATCGAGGCAAACCTCGATGGTATCGTCAACCCGACTCGCGACGCAGAGCAGCTCGCGGTGAAGTTGGGGCGCACCATACAATGGGGAAACGAGTGTTGCGCACTCCTATAGAGGTGCCCCAGTGGCGTCTTTCGTCGGGCACCGCGGTCGTAGCCGGGTTGGCCACCGCGCGGCTCGATTGCGCACCTACCACGGCCTATGTCATGCTGGGGGAACGGTGCAGTGGCGATTGCGCTTTCTGCGCCCAGGCTCGCTCGAGCGCTGCCCGGGCTGACCTACTCTCGCGGGTGGCCTGGCCGGCGTATGGTGCCGAACATGCCGCAGCCGCCATTTCCTCGGCTTGCGACGCTAACGTGCTGCGGCGAATCTGCTTCCAGGTGACAACGGGGCCTGGGCATATCGACCGGGCTATCGATGCCGTGCGCACCGCGCGCAGCCTCACCGACGCGCCCATCTGCGTATCAGTGGCCGTGCCGAGTTGCGAGGAGATCGGGCGTTTGCTCGGCGCAGGCGCCTCACGCGTCACACTGGCCATCGACGCGGCCTGTGAGCGGGTCTATGCTGCCACCAAGTCGGGCTCTTGGGCACACGTCCGAATGCTGTTGAGGTCTGCCGCGCAAGCCTATCCACGACAGATCGGCACACACCTCATCGTAGGCCTGGGTGAGACCGAGCTAGAGATGGCTTGCGCCCTACAAGACTATGTCGACTTGGACATTGCAACAGGGCTGTTTGCCTTGACGCCGATCGCTGGGACACGCCTGGCATCGGCGATGCCGCCCCCACTGGATGCCTATCGGCGACTGCAAGCGACTCGATGGCTGCTCACCAGCCGACTCGCGCGCCAAAACAACCTGCGCTATGATGGGGGCGGGCGTATCATCTCTCTGGGTATGCCGCGTGAGCGTCTACTGCAGGCATTGAGCGATCCAGTCGACAGCCCTTTTCGCACATCGGGCTGTCGCGACTGTAACCGGCCTTACTACAACGAACGGCCCGGCGGCGTGATCTACAACTATCCGCGCCCGCTAACAGACACCGAGGCGCAAGCAGAGGTGCGAACTCTGCTGGATAGCCTGGAGCCTGCCGCCTTCAGCCAAGTTTGACAAGAACTGTTCGATGGAGAGCAAAGCTATGGCCAAGACGTTGCTTTATGACCGCCACGTAGCTCTGGATGGGCGTATGGTCTCGTTTGCAGGCTGGGAGCTACCCGTGCAGTACGCGGCCGGCCCCAAGGCCGAGCACCTTGCCGTGCGCGCGCAAGCGGGGCTGTTTGACATCGACCACATGGGGCAGCTGGTGGTGACGGGCCCCGACGCGCTGCCTTTTCTGCAGGCGATGCTGACCGCTGACATCGGCGCCATCGGCGAGGGCGAGGCGGGCTACGCCCTGCTCTGCTACGCTGACGGCGGCGTGGTGGATGACACTTTTGTCTATCGCCTGCCCGATCGCTTTTTCATCGCCATCAACGCCTCAAACAACGAAAAGGATACGCGTTGGCTGCAGGCTCACGCAGCAGGCTACGATGTGCAGATCGTGAACGTCTCGGCTGAGACCTATATGCTGGCGTTGCAGGGGCCCCTGTCGGCCATGATTCTGGCACCACTGTGCAGCGCCGATATCTCCGCGCTGCAGCATCACCACGCCATCCAGGCCACCGTAGCGGGCGTGCCAGGATTAGTGAGCCGCACCGGCTACACCGGTGAGGACGGCTTTGAGCTCTACTTGCAGGCCGATGGCGCCGTAACGGCCTGGGATGCCATCATGGCTGCTGGCGGGCCACACGGCCTGCTGCCCATCGGGTTGGCCGCCCGCGACTCGCTACGTTTTGAGGCTTGTATGCCCCTCTATGGCCAGGAGCTCGGCCCCGATATCACGCCGCTTGAGGCAGGGCTTTCGTGGGCCGTGGACTGGAGTAAGGACTTTTGCGGGCGCGATGCATTGCTCAAGCTACGCCTAGAAGGAGCCGCCCGAACCCTTGTCGCGTTCAAGATGCTTGATCGCGGCGTCCCGCGTCACGAGTATCCCATCCTGTCAGAGGGCGAGGTGGTGGGTCAGGTCACATCGGGCATGTACGCCCCTACCCTGGACGCCTTCCTTGGCCTCGGCTTTGTGCCAACGTCGCTGCGGCGGCCTGGCACTGAGATCAGCATCGGCATCCGCGACCGTGAGCACCGCGCCGTTGTTGTCAGGAAACCGTTCTACGTCCCCGCATATCGTCGCAGCTAAGGAGATCGACATGGCCAGCAACATCAATCAGGATTGTCTCTATTCGCAGTCTCATGAGTGGGTGCGCGTCGAGGGCGATACGGCCTATGCCGGCATCACCGACTATGCCCAGAGTCAGCTCAGCGATATCGTCTACGTTGAGCTACCCGAGGTGGGCACCACCTACGCCCAGGGAGACAACTTTGCGGTCGTCGAATCTGTCAAGGCAGCCTCAGACTGCTACTTGAGCCTCAGCGGCGAGATCATCGAAGTGAACGAGGCGCTTGAGAGCGAACCCGAGCTGGTCAACAGCGACCCATACGGCAAAGGCTGGTTTGTACGTCTCGCCATCGCCGACGCCAGCGAGATCGAAGGCTTGATGTCGCCCAGCGATTATGCCGAGTTCGTCGCCAAGGCTGAGGAAGAGGGTGGCCACTGATGAGTTACGTGCCGCATACCGACAGTGACGTCAGTGAGATGCTGGCACGCATCGGCGTGAGCGATCTGCAGGAGCTGTTTACGGCTGTGCCAGCGGCAGTGCGCTTTCCAGCCATCGATCTGGCTGCCCCGCGCTCCGAGCTCGACGTGATGCAAGAGCTCAAGGCATTGGCCGCCCAGAACGCCGCTCTAGACAGCACGCCGAGTTTCCTGGGAGCCGGCGCCTACCATCACTGGGTGCCGAGCGTGGTCAACCACGTCTTGCTGCGCTCGGAATTCTACACCGCCTATACGCCCTACCAGCCCGAGATCAGCCAGGGCACACTGCAGGCGATCTTTGAGTATCAGACGATGATCTGCGATCTCACGGCGATGGAAGTCAGTAACGCCTCACACTATGACGGTGCGACCGCCATGGCTGAGGCCGTGATCATGAGCCTCAGCGCGGGGCGCGGTAGACGCAACCGCGTTGTCCTGTCTGGCAGCGTCCATCCCGAGTATCGCCAGACGGTGCACACCTACACTCAGGGCATGGACGTTGTGTTTGTTGGCGAAGACCGTCCCGGTGCAACGGCTAAAGAACTTGGTGCCCTGGTGGACGATTCGACTGCCTGCCTGATCCTGCAGTCGCCCGACTTTTTCGGACGCATCGTCGACCTGCGAGGCCTGGCCGAAGCAGCACATGCCCACAAGGCGCTGCTGGTGGTCGCGTCTAACCCGATTGCGTTGGGCATGCTCAAGCCAGCTGGTGAGATGGGCGCAGACATCGTCTTGGGAGACGGTCAGCCTTTGGGCAACTCGCTGAGCTTTGGCGGCCCTCACCTCGGCTTTTTCGCAACGCGCCAAGAGCTGGTGCGACGTATGGCCGGACGGCTGGTCGGTGAGACGGTAGATGCTGACGGCAAACGTGGCTATGTCCTCACCCTTTCGACTCGCGAGCAACACATCCGTCGCGACAAGGCCACGTCTAACATCTGCACCAACCAGGGATTGAACGCCCTGGCTGCCGCTGTCTATCTGGCCACCCTGGGCAAGCAGGGGCTGCGACAGGTAGCCGAGCTCTGCTACCACCGCGCACACTATGCCGCTGCAGCCATCGATGCGCTCGACGCATACCACGTTGACCAGAGCGCGCCGTTCTTTCACGAGTTCGTGGTGAGCTGCCCGCGGCCCGCAAGCGAGATCAATGCCGCCCTGTGGGATAGACATGGCATCATTGGCGGTTATGCGCTAGGCAGCGCCTATCCGGGCATGGAGCGGCAGATGCTCATCTGCGTCACCGAGATGAACAGCCGAGCGCAGATCGATGGGCTGGTATCGGCCCTGCAGGAGGTGGCAAAATGAGCGAGCCCATCATCTATGAACTCGGTGCCGCAGGCCGCCGGGGCGCCGCTCTGCCAGCGCTCGATGTGCCAACCGCAGCATTGCCTGATGAGGAATCACTGCGCAACGAGCTGCCTCTCCCCGAGGTCAGCGAAGTTGACGTGATGCGCCACTATGTGCGGCTTTCGCAACTCAACTATGGCGTCGACATCGGCATGTACCCGCTGGGTTCGTGCACCATGAAGTACAACCCAAAAATGAACGAGGATGCCGCCCGCCTAGCGGGGTTCAGTCACGTTCATCCCTACCAACCCGCCGAGACCGTACAGGGCAGTCTGGCTCTGATGTACGGCCTGCAAGAGGCGCTCAAAGCCATTTCGGGCTTTTGTGGCGTGAGTCTGCAGCCCGCAGCAGGCGCCCACGGCGAGTTCACGGGCATCTTGATGATCCGCGCCTACCATCTGGCGCGGGGTGATGCCCACCGCGACATTGTGCTAATTCCAGATTCGGCCCACGGCACCAACCCCGCCACCACCAGTATGGCGGGCCTGACAATGGTCGAGCTCAAGTCGGATGGACGCGGCAATGTGGACCTTGACGACCTCAAGGCCCACCTGTCCAACCGCACTGCGGGCATGATGCTGACCAACCCCAACACGCTTGGCCTGTTTGATGAGCACGTTCTCGAGATCTCTGAACTGGTACATCAGGCTGGGGGCCTGATGTACGGCGACGGGGCCAACCTGAACGCTATAATGGGCATCGCCAAGCCCGCCGAACTGGGTTTTGACGTGATGCACTTTAACCTGCACAAGACCTTTTCCACGCCCCACGGTGGGGGTGGCCCTGGCTCTGGGCCGGTGGGCGCCAGTGAGGCGCTGGTCGACTTTGTGCCGGGGCCCGTGGCGGTGCGAGCAGATGCCGAGGGGCCGTACAGCCTGGTGATGCCGTCGCAGAGCATCGGTCGCGTGAAGGCCTTCTACGGGCACTTTGGCGTGATAGTGCGCGCCTATGCGTACATCTGCATGCTGGGGGCAGAAGGATTACGACAGGCGAGCGAAATTGCCGTGCTCAACGCCAACTATCTGCAGAGCATCCTCAAAGAGGTCTTGCCGCTGCCTTACGATCGCACCTGTATGCACGAGTTTGTCTTGCGCGGCCAGATTGAAGGGGCGCCTGACGTTCATGCCCTCGACATCTCCAAACGCTTGATCGACTATGGCGTACACCCACCCACCAACTACTTTCCGTTGATCGTCCCTGAGGCGCTGATGATCGAGCCAACGGAGACGGAGAGCAAGCGCTCGCTAGACCACTTTGCGCAGGCCATGGTCGGAATCGTTCAAGAGGCCCGCACCGCTCCCGAGTTGCTGCATGAAGCGCCCCATCACGCGCCAATCAGGCGGCTGGACGAGGTGCGCGCCGCGCGGCAGTTGGTGCTACGCTGGCAACCTAACGCACAGGATTGACCAGGCCATACTCAGGAGCTCGGACATCAGACCGAGCTCCTGAGCCGCTGGAGGCGCGATGCTCTATCTGGTCTCAACCCCCATCGGAAACCTTGGCGACATGTCAGCCCGCGCCATCGAGGTGCTTGGCCAGGTCGATCTGATCGCCAGTGAGGACACCCGCAAGACGGGCCGCCTGCTGCAACGTTTCGCGATCGATACGCCACAGGTACCTTTTCACGAGCACAACGAACAGGCCATGGTAGAGCAGCTGATCTCACAGCTCCGTCGTGGGCGTTCGATTGCCGTGGTGACCGACGCCGGCACGCCCGGGATCGCCGATCCGGGCTACAGCATCGTGCGACGCGCTCTCGATGAAGACATCGAGATCACCATGGTCCCCGGCCCCGCAGCGTTCGTGATGGCTATCGTTCTCTCGGGCTTGCCAGTGCACAGCTTTTGCTTTCGTGGCTTTACGCCCCACAAGCGCTCCGCAAGACGGCGCTTCTTTGAGGCCGATGTCGGCATACCCTACACCCTTATCTACTATGAGAGTCCGCACCGTTTGCTCAAGAGCTTGAACGATGCGCTCGAGGTGTTCGGCGACCGTCGTGCGGCGTTGGCCAACGATCTCACCAAGCTGTATGAGTTGATGCTGAGGGGCCGACTCTCGGAGCTCATCGAGGCTGTCGAGCAACGTCCCATTCAGGGCGAATGGGTGCTCGTCATCGCGGGCACCGGCGACCGTGTGCGTGACGAACAGGCTGATGATAGCCTTGAGGGCGCTCAACCATGAGCCTGCCCCCGGAAGCGATCGATACCGTGGTGGTTGAGGTATTGCGCTCGGCCAAGTATGCCAGCATCTGCGCCGAAACTGTTCGCGGCGTCGCCAGCCTGGAGACGCGCTCTACGCGCTCGATCAAAGAAGCCGTAAAACGTGTCAAGCGCAAGCTTCATCAGATCGGGGGAGCCTATCAGGCAGCGCCCACACCCTATGACGCCTGGCTCGCCGAGCTACGGGCGGCGCCAGATCGCGAGACGTTACTGCCGCTCTGCCGCCGGATGATGTCGGCACATGCATCGAGCCAGGAACGGCTGCCCTATCTAGACGCGTTCTATGCCCACGTCTTTGGCGACATCGGCCCTGTCACTTCAGTTCTCGACCTGGCCTGCGGGCTCAATCCCCTTGCCATACCATGGATGGGGCTTGCCGACGACACACGCTATGACTGCATCGACATCTACCATGATCAGATAACCTTTTTGCAGGGATGGCTCGCGCTGCTCAAGAAGCCCGGCCGTGCCACCTGCCAGGACCTGTTGCTGCGCCCCCCCTCCGGGCAGTATGATGTGGCATTGCTGCTCAAGTCGGTGCCCTGTCTGCAGCAGATCGATGCAGAGGCCACCTCGCGCCTTCTCGGTGCGATCCCGGCGCAAAAGCTGGTCGTATCGTTTCCGTCCAGGAGCCTGGGCGGGCGCAATGTGGGCATGGTCATGAACTATCAGCGTGCCTTTGAGTCGCTGATGCAACAACTCGGTCTCCACGGTGAGGGCCACATCGTGGGCGACGAGCTGGTGTACATCATCACCACACATGGCGAGCCTGCGTCAACTGAATCGCATCTGCCGAGGGAGTGTGCACATGACCGACATCCGCCAGGGTCCGAATCGCTTTGGCGATGACCTCACGCCGCGCGAACGCTTTAGCCGCACCATGCACTATCAGCACGTCGACTATGTATCTCACCTCGAGTTCGGTTATTGGGATGAGCTCAAAGAGGACTGGATGCGCCAGGGGCATCTGCCCGAGCGCCTGCGGGGAACAGATGGCCGCATCTCTGACCGCGCAGTCGAAGAGTTCTTTGGCGTCGAACAGTTCGAGAGCTTTGGCGCCGTCATCGGGGCGTGGCCATTGCGCCAGCGCCATGAGATCGAACGTACCGCTAACACCGTCACCTATCGCGATGGCCTGGGCGTGCTGCGCCAGGACAAAGCCAGCGGCACCGAGACCATTCCCCACTTTCTCGAGTTCCCCATCCGCGATCGCGCCACCTGGGAGGCCTTTCGCGACGAGTTTCTAGACGCTCACCATCCTGCGCGACAGTTGTCGCCGGAACAACTGGCCCAGGTAGAGCGGCAGAGCCGCTCTACGCCCAACCCGGTATCGCTGGGTTTTGGCTCGTTCATCGGATGGATTCGCGACTGGATCGGTTTCGAGAACCTCGCCTATCTCTCGGTCGACGCACCAGATCTTGTCGAAGAGATGGTCGCACACCTGTCAGAGATGTTGCTCACGCTCTTGCCGCCGGTGCTCGTGCGTGGCCGGTTCGATGCTGCCGCCGGTTGGGAGGATATCTGCTACAACAGCGGGCCCATCCTCAATCCGCGCTTTTTCGCACAGCGCATCATGCCGCACATGCGCCCGGTAATGCGGCTCCTGAGACAGCACGGCATCGACGTCATCTGGACCGACTGCGATGGCAACATCCTCAAGCTCATTCCGCTCTGGCTCGACGTGGGGCTCAACTGCATGTTTCCACTCGAGGTACACCCGGGCAATGATCCCGTGGCGCTCAGGGATGAGTATGGTCGCGACCTCCTGATCCGCGGAGGCTTTGACAAGTTCGCCCTGTGGCAGGGGCGCGAGGCAGTGCTGGCCGAGCTCAAACGTCTAGAGCCGCTGGTGGCTGATGGTGGGTTCATTCCCCATGTCGACCATCGTGCGCCGGCGGGCGTAGCTTTCGACACCTACGCGTACTATATCTGGGAAAAGTGCCACCTGCTCGGGTGGCCTGAAGACCGCATCAAAGCCTTCCCGGCCTTTGAGCGGTGGCGTCCATAGTCAGGCGAATGTCAGAGGGCGGCTAGTGCTCCTCGATCGGCTCGGTGCGCCGGGCTGCGTTGACCACGTGCGCCGCTCCGTTGGCAATCCTGTTGAGCACTGTCACGATGACCAGCGCAATCACAGCACAAAAGCCCGACGTCGCAAGGAACACTGATGAGATGCCCCACTGGTTGGCAATGCCTGCGCCGATCATAGGGCCTACCGAGCGGCCGGCCGCCTGGAAGCTGCTCGAGATGCCGAATACGGCCCCGCGTCTCTCGGTGGGTGTGCTGCGCGCCAGCAGGGCATTAGCCGTGGGCATGGTGCCGCCAAGGAATAGCCCCAGAGCGGCATAGAACATGATCAACTGCGTTACCGAACTGACATAGGCCAGGGGGATATAGAGCACCATCATACCGAGGATGCAGATCAACAGCACCTTGCGCTGTCCAACTCTGTCACCCGCTCGCCCCACCAGGAACGCGGCCACGGCCGAGGTCACCGCAGACGCTGAAGAGACTGTGCCCGCCAGCGTGCCGAGCCGGGGGTTGCCCGGATCGATCTCGTTAACGTAGAGGGACATGATCGGCGTCACCGTCGTGGTGGTGAGCCGAATGAGCCCTACCACAAACAGCAGCACTGCCGTGACGCCCGCAAAGGCCGACAGCAGCTCCCTCGGCGTACGTCTCGCCCGCTTGGCCGTCTCTACGCGCACAAATCGTTCTTTGACCAGCGTCAGGGCAAGGATCAGCGAGATGGTCTGCAGTCCTGCCGATACAGGAAAGACGGTGCGATAGCCGAACAGGTCCGAAGTCAAGCCGCCGATCAGCGGCCCCACGGCGAGACCAGCGTACTGCACCGTCTGCATCATGCCCAGGCTCACACCGAGGCTTTTTTCTGGCGTCTGTGTTGAAATGAGCGTCATGGCTGCTGCCATCGTGCCCGAGAGCGCCCCCTGCAGCGTACGCAGGATGATCAGATGCTCTGGCGACTGCGCCAGGCCCATCAGAAACGACAGAATCGCGCCGCCCATTGTGGCTCGAACCACCATCATCTTGCGCCCATATCGGTCAGCCAGCGCGCCCCAGATCGGCGAGGCGATCATCATCGTAATGGCTGCTGTACTTGAGAAGGCCGCATTGAGTGAGAGTGCCTGCTCATAGCTCTCTGCGCCCAGCTCCATCATGTAGAAAGGGATGATGGGAAAGTACGAGGAAAAGCCGATCAGCGTCAGGAGCTGTGTCGTACACAGCACGGCTACATTGCGTTTCCAGTTGATCTCGGGCACTATGCCTCCCTGCCGCGCAGAATCGCCGCATTATAGTACGGAAGCTAATAGTTAGCACGCTAGACGTTCTGCGGCAACCTGCAGTCCGTTGACGCCATCACCCGGCAATCGTATACTGAGAGCATTATCGATGGGGGAGCCATGGAGATCATCTGGTATGGACACGCCTGTTTTCGATTGCGCGGACGAGGTAGCGCCGTGGTGACCGATCCCTTTTCGGCCGAGTTGGGCTACGAGTTGCCCCGATTCACCGGAACTGTCGTCACTATCAGCCACGACCACCCCTACCACAACGAAGCACGCGCTGTGCGAGGTTCGCCTTACGCGATCACAGGACCGGGCGACTATGAGGTCGGCGGCGTATTCGTCTCGGGCATCCGCACCAACGGCCAGCCGAAAGACCTACCTGCTTCGCAGCGTAACACCGCCTACATCATCGAGATCGAGGGCGTCAACATCTGCCATTTGGGCAATATGCTCGATGTGCTGACCCAACAGCAGGCCGAAGACCTTGGCCCTATAGACGTTCTCCTGCTGCCCGTCGGTGGCAAGTCAACCTTGACGCCAGCACGCGCTGCCGAGGTCGTCAATATCATCGAACCGGGCATCGTCATCCCAATGATGTACCGCGTTCCCGATCTCAGCGCCGATCTCGGCACGGTGACGCGCTTTCTGACCGAAATGGCGGTCGAGAAGTGCGAACCTGAAGAACTGCTCAAAGTAACAAAGAGCGACATCCCCGAGTCCACCGTCGTTCACACGCTGATCCCCAAACGTTAGGTGTAGCCTATGACTACGGCTGAATGTGCCGCTGACCGTTTGCGCCCATTACAGGTGCGCAAGCTCTTGCTCGAATGGGGCAAGAGGACCTATGTGATGGGCATCCTCAATATCACCCCCGATTCCTTTTCTGGGGATGGCCTTCTTCTTGGTGGCGACATCGAACGTCATCTGGATGAGATCGTCGAGGCGGCCGTGGCCATGGTAGACGATGGCGCTGACATTCTCGACATCGGGGGTGAGTCGACGCGGCCTGGTGCAACGCCCATCTCTGCGCGCGATGAGCTGACGCGAGTTGTGCCGGCCATTCGCGCCATCCGTGCCGCCGTCGACATTCCCCTCTCGATCGACACCTATCGCGCCACGGTGGCCAGCGCCGCCATTGAGGCCGGCGTTGATATGGTGAATGACATATGGGGGTTGCGCTACGACCCTCACATGGCTGAAGTAGTAGCAGAATCGAATCTGCCAGTCGTGGTGATGCACAACCGCAGCCTGCCCAAAGACGCACGGCAAGAGGAACGCCTGGGCGGGCACTATGTCGGCATAGCCTATGAGGACCTGCTCACCGACATCGTCGCCGAGCTGCACGCTCAGGTGCGCATCGGCCTCGCCGCGGGCATTGCCCGCGACAAGATTATCATCGATCCTGGCGTCGGCTTTGGCAAAACGGTGGACCAGAATATGCAGCTACTGCGGCACGCCAGCGAGTTGCGCGAGCTACGCTTTCCGATACTCATCGGCGCATCCAACAAGTCTTTTGTGGGCTACACCCTCGCTGTGCCGCCCAACCAGAGACTCGAGGGCTCGCTTGCGGGCATCGGCGTCGCCATCATGCAGAGAGCTGCAGACATCGTGCGTGTGCACGCGGTAAAGCCAACGGTGCGCTATGTGCGAATGCTCGATGCCATCCTGAGAGCCTGACCATGCGTGCCTACCTGGGGCTTGGCAGCAACCTTGGAGACCGGTCTCGTGCCATTACCGACGCCCTCGCCCATTTGCGCGGCCTCGGCCAGGTGCTGGCGGTTGCGCCGCTGTATGAGACCGAACCGTGGGGCCTGCTCGAACAGCCACGCTTTATCAACTCGGCCTGCCTTCTTGAGGCCAACCTTGGGCCGCTGGCCTTGCTCGATGCCCTCAAAGCGATCGAGGGCCGCATGGGCCGCGTGCCAGGTCCACTCAATGGACCTCGCCCTATTGACCTCGACATTCTGCTCTGCGTTGGCTTGATTGTGAACCTGCCACGCCTTCACATACCACACGCAGGTCTGGTCGATCGAGCTACAGCACTCGTACCCCTAGCCGATATCGCCCCCGAGTGCAGGCATCCCCTGACGGGCGAGACGGTCGCCGTCCATCTAGATGCTCTACGCCCATTACACGGGATCGCCCCCTACCCTCCAGGCCTGGCCGACAGCATCTAGCGGTCGCTGCCGAGCAACAGCGCTTTGACGGCGTCAAACGCCAGCTTCTTGCGGCGGTACTCGTCTACGATGCCCTTGTTATTCATGTGCCGCGGACGCGTGAGGGCGCGATGCCCGTCATCGCCCTTGTCGGTGCGCGTATCGCAGAACTGCCAGATAAAGAACCCTGCGCAATCGTCACTGGTCAGAAAGAGCGAGACGCTCTCGAGCAGCAACTTGCGCTGGTACTCTTCGCTCCAGATGACATCGCCTTCGTTAGCCCGCCAGCCATAGAGAGCCCCCGCACCGAACTCGCTGACGAGCAACGGCTTGTCGCCTACATGGCTGGACATGCGACTCAGAAACTGGCCCCAGGTTAAGTCGTGCCGATACCAGCCATAGTAGGCATTGACGCAGGCCATGTCGGCCAGATCGAAGCAGATATCCTGTTCGGCGCGGTGTGAGGCATAGGTGATCGGACGCGTGTCGTCGATCTGCTCAACAGTCTCACGCAGGTGCTCCATGGCCAGTCGCACTTGTGGGGTGTCGGTAGCGCACTCGTTCGACATGCTCCAGGCGATAACCGCGGGATGGTTGACGTCACGGGCAACCATAGCCCACATCATCGCCGAGGCGCGATCTGTGAGCAGGTTGCTGTCCATTTGCTCGCCAGTGAATTGCCAGAGCGGGATCTCTTCAACAAAGAGAATACCGCGCTCGTCACACAGATCAAGAAAGCGTGGGTCGTTCGGGTAATGCGATCCACGCACAGCGTTAGCGCCAAGCTCTTGGATGAGGTCGAGATCGCGCGCCATGAGGTGCTCGGGCATTGCTGGGCCCCATTCGGGGTGGTCCTCGTGACGATGGCGGTGCTCTCGACGGGGATCCACCCACTGACGGCGCTCGGCGGTGCGCTGTTCGTGCTCTCCGACGGCCTCATCGCCCTCGACGCCTTCGCCGACTGGTACGCGCTGTCCTGGCACGGACTCGCCGTGATGTCCACCTACCTCGCCGCCCAGACCCTGCTCGTCGCCGGGGT
>ENA-UOUL01000355-UOUL01000355.1-bioreactor-metagenome-genome-assembly--contig:-NODE-355-length-79527-cov-70.341674_pt1 | contig 79527 bp, 80 predicted proteins | sample MGYA00249838_ERZ747220 | MGnify/ENA primary metagenome ERZ747220 (study PRJEB28778, sample SAMN05720191) | bioreactor metagenome | isolation source: Anaerobic biogas reactor | place: USA:Washington... | reverse complement strand
GAAGATTTAAAAAAGTGTTCCATAATAGCGAAAAATAGTGATTGGTCTATTTTGATAGCAGCAACCCAGGCAGCTATAACCAACAAAAATTAATATTAAATTAGGCTTTAAGAAATCATATAAGGGTACCGTCACTTAATAATAAGAGACAGTACCCTTTATGTTTCATGGGGCCGATATTATAACAACCCCGTCCCCTGTCGCAGGTATACATGTGGAAATAAAAAAGGGATTCACACCTCCGGTGTAGTATTACTTGTTCATAAGAAATTCATATTCAAATGGTCATCAGCAGGATCCTATAAACATATAATCCTTTGGCAAGCGCCAGAGTTTTTTTTTCCAAGGAGGGGTGGCTATGCAGATCAGGTTGGAAATAGAAAAGAGAGAGTTAGAATCATTGGGTCCGCTAGCCAGTCTGGCCAGTAAATCCAAGGGGAGAGCACTCGATGAACCACCCGATCCGATTCGTACTGCTTATATGCTGGATAGAGACCGGGTGGTGCATTCCAAATCGTTTCGGCGCTTAAAACACAAAACCCAGGTGTTTATCGCCCCACGGGGAGATCATTACCGCAGTCGCCTTACCCATACCTTAGAGGTCAATCAGATAGCCAAGACTATAGGCGCCGGGCTTAACCTTAACCTGGATTTGATTGAGGCTATGGCTTTAGCCCATGATGTAGGCCATACTCCCTTTGCCCATGCTGGTGAGCGAATTCTTGATAAATTGATGGCAAAAGGCTTTCGCCATAACGAAAACAGCATTCGAGTACTGACCAAAGTTGAACAGCATAAGGGTCGTCCCGGTCTGAACTTGACCCAGGAGGTTTTAGACGGGGTACTGCATCACAGTGGATATGGCAAAAATGGTCAGCGAGCCGCCACCCTGGAAGGCCAGGCCATTAGATTAAGTGACAAGATCGCCTACGTTCAGCATGATATAGATGATTCAATTCGTGCCGGGCTGCTGAGTTTGGCTGATTTGCCTAAAGATTGTCTGGAAATTCTGGGTGAAACCCATAGCAAGCGGATAGCTACTCTGGTGATTGACACCATTTATCATACCAGGACGATGATGGAACAATCACCGCAGTCAGTTCGGGTAGAACCGGGGCCAGTGGTGGAAAGGGCTCTACGTGACCTGCGCGAATTCATGTTTGAGACCATTTACCAGGGGCCGGTCTGTTTGGCTGAACGAACCCGAGCTGGTTTTGTTATTGAGCACTTATTTAAATACTATCTGAAACATCCGGACAAAATGACTCTTTTGTACCGCCAGATTGCTGATGAGGAAGGACTGGAACAGGCTGTAGCTGATTATATTTCCGGGATGAGTGATGCTTACTGTATAGCTGCCTTCCAGGATATCTATATTCCACAATCCCTGGTTCCTGGAAAGGACAATGGTGAATAAGCTCATCTGGAGGATTATATTGATACCTTAACCTTTTCAACAGTATTGGAGGATTTTCGTCAACAACAGAGAATAGATGGTGAGGTATATGAGTAGATTTAATGAAGAGGTTATAAGAGAAATAAACTCGCGGTTGGAATTGGCCGATATAGTGGCTGAAACGGTACAGCTTACCCGCAAGGGCAACCGCTACTGGGGACTGTGTCCGTTTCACCAGGAAAAAACCTCCTCCTTTTCGGTGACTCCAGATCGCAATATGTTCTATTGTTTCGGATGCCATGCCGGAGGCGATATGATCACCTACATCATGAAGCGAGACAACATGGACTTTCGTGAGGCGGTTGAATATTTGGCTAATCGTGCTGGGGTGACTGTACAAAAGGAGAGCCCAGCTGCCAGGCGCAAACAGGAGCGAGCTCGGGGAGTAGTGGCTGCCAACCTGGCTGCTGCTCAGCTATATAGGGAGATTTTGCTTAGTGCCAAAGGTAAAAAGGGACTGGAATATTTGCAAGAGAGGCGGCTATCTCCTGAGATCGTGGAGAAATTTGGCCTAGGTTTTGCACCTGATAACTGGAATACCATCGAGGATTATCTATTCAAGAAAGCTTTTTCCCAGGAGCAGGTGAAATCTACCGGACTAATTAAGCGTAGTGATCAGCAAAACCGATACTATGACCTGTTCAGAAACCGAGTCATATTTCCTATTCATGATCAACGCGGTGAAGTGATAGGTTTCGGGGGGCGGGTTTTGGATGGCAGTCTGCCTAAGTATCTGAATACTCCGGAAACGGAACTGTTTTCGAAACGCAAGAACCTCTATGGGTTATACCAGGCCCGCCAAGCTATGCGTAATCTCAATCAGGCTTTGGTAGTGGAAGGATACATGGATTGCCTGAAAATGCATCAGGCGGGGATAGAAAACACCGTAGCAACATTAGGAACTGCAATGACTCAGGAACAAGCTCGGTTACTGCGTAGATTTGTTGAGGAAGTGGTACTACTGTTCGACGGTGATGATGCCGGGCAAAGAGAAGCCCTGAGAGCGGTGGAGGTATTACGCACCGAAGGCTTAAGAGTATGGGTTGTGTCGCTTCCTGGCGGAAAAGATCCGGATGACTACCTAGATTTGTATGGAAAAGAGGAATTTTTGCAATATATCCAGAATAGTAAAGTGGATCATATAGAATTCAAGTTAAATAGATATATAGAGACTGAGACAGAACTGAACCTGGATACGCGCATAAGGATCATAAAAGCGGTGCAAAAAGACATCGCATCACTGGAGAGTGAACTGGAAAAAGACTATTATGTTCGTTTACTGTCCCGGCGTCTGCAGGTACAAGAGAACCTGATACGGCGAGAGCTGAACAAAGGTAGCTCAGGCCGAAGCTCAGAGTTGAATAAAAGTGGAATATTAAGGGATAATACTAGATACGGCAAATCAAGCTTGGAAGAACGATTGCTGGTATCTATGTTAAAAAATACTGTGATATTCGAACAAGTTCAAGAAACGGTGGGACTAAATATTTTTCGGAATACTCAATATCGCCAAATGATTCATAGTTATGCCGATCTAATGCCTATCAATGATCACAGTTGGGATGACTTGGGTAATATAGCCCGACTGGAGGGATTTGCCTCGGCATATGCTCGAGTATCATTCTTAATGGAAGAAGAGCCAGGTCTTAAACCGGTGGAGGTACAGGGTATTATTCGCCGGATACAGATGCGGCGAAGAGAATTACGCTGGCAAAAGCTTCAGGAACGCCTGAATCAAATAAGCGAAGACGCTGATTTCGATCAGTTGCTCAGGTTTATCCTGGATCTAGATACCTTTATTAATCCAACCCATAAAGGGGTGACGTCATGAAAACAGACCGAAAACTGGCCGAAACAATCAGCGCGCTGGTCGAAAAGGGTAAGAAGAAAAAGGGCCTTACCTATGAAGAAATCATCGAAGATCTACAAGGGTTTGAACTTAACTCTGATCATATAGATGATATTTATGAGCATCTGCAGTCTTTGGGAATAACTGTAGGTTCCGACAGCGATGCGGATGACGAGGCTGAGGATAGTGTTGAGACTGCAGAAGTATCTGTACCGGATGGAGTCGAAATAGACGACCCGGTTCGCATGTACCTGAAGGAAATCGGACGGGTGCCTCTGCTATCAGCGGAAGAAGAAATCAGCCTAGCTACTCGTATCGAAGCAGGGGACGATGAAGCTCGCCGTCAATTGGTGGAAGCTAATCTTCGCCTGGTAGTCAGCATTGCGAAGCGCTATGTAGGCCGTGGTATGCTATTCCTGGATTTAATTCAGGAAGGCAATCTTGGCTTAATGAAGGCTGTGGAAAAGTTCGATTATCGCAAAGGTTTTAAGTTCAGTACTTATGCAACCTGGTGGATTCGACAGGCTATCACTCGCGCCATTGCTGATCAGGCTCGCACCATTCGTATACCGGTACATATGGTGGAAACCATCAATAAACTGTCGCGGGTGCAAAGGAACTTACTCCAGCAAAAGGGACGAGAACCTAGTCCCCAGGAAATTGCAGAGGCCATGGAAATTCCGGTAGAGAGAGTTATTGAGATCATGAAAGTGGCTCAGGAACCAGTATCCCTGGAGACTCCTATCGGAGAAGAAGATGACAGCCATTTGGGAGATTTCATCACCGATGAGGATGCGGAGTCTCCGGAAGAATCTGCTTCATTTGTACTCTTACGGGAACATTTGGACGGTATTCTCAATACCTTGACTGACCGTGAAGAGAAGGTCTTGCGTCTGCGCTTTGGTCTCGATGATGGGCGGCCGCGCACCTTGGAAGAGGTAGGTCAGGAATTTGGAGTGACCCGGGAACGTATTCGCCAGATCGAAGCTAAAGCATTACGCAAGCTACGTCACCCGTCCCGCAGCAAAAAGCTTAAAGATTATATAGAGTAATTCGGGCAATTTGTGGGCGAACAAGTTGACAAGAAGCTGGCCTCCATTATATAATGGTTTTCGTTGGGACTTTCCTCGATAGCTCAACGGTAGAGCATCCGGCTGTTAACCGGAGGGTTGTAGGTTCGAATCCTACTCGGGGAGCCATTTGCGAACTACAGCGGTAACCCCCTGTAAGAGAGTTACCGCTTTTTACTTGAAGGTATGAATCAGACTATATCTATTGACGTTTTACCGTGGATTTTATATACTATCTCATGCAAGGCCACGGTGAGTACGGGCCTATAGCTCAGTTGGTAGAGCTACCGGCTCATAACCGGTTGGTCCCAGGTTCGAGTCCTGGTAGGCCCACCATTTTAGAAGTCAGAGGTCAGAAGTAGGATGTCGGAATCTGATATGACGGGGATAGAGGTCATTAACGCAAAGTAATCTGACTTCTGCCATCCGACTTCCGATTTCCGGTATGGCCCCTTGGTCAAGCGGTTAAGACACCGCCCTTTCACGGCGGTAACAGGGGTTCGAGTCCCCTAGGGGTCACCATTTCGGGCGATTAGCTCAGTTGGGAGAGCACCTGCCTTACAAGCAGGGGGTCGGCAGTTCAAGCCTGTCATCGCCCACCATATTCGAACGAAAAGCCTGCAATTGCATTTGCAGGCTTTTAGCATTTTCTGAACTGCTTAATTACCATTCATAAGAACGAGGCCACACTAGAACTGTTTCGCCTCCTTCTCCCTTGACCAGCACCCGGGCGTATTCAGCGGCATCATCAGTACTTAGAGCTACAGCTTCTCCCGGATAATCACTGGGTTTCAGGTGAACCCAGGAGCCGATGTCAAAAAATGTGGCTAGAGGGTCATCGCAGTATCCCACTTGCAGCATGACCCGAACATGTTCGCAGTCGCTGTCATTTTTTATTAGGAAGGTGGCCTTGGTTTTGGCGCCTAAAGGAATAGGTGTAGATGCTTCTAAGGGAGCACATTGGGAAGGATCCGGTATAACCAGTGTTTCCTTGGCATAAGTCTTGAGCTTTCCATCGGTATACTTGATATGCAGCAAAGGCCAGGCCTCCCGATCTTCATAGTTAGTGCTACGAAATCCTACCAAATCATTGTTTTTTTCATTTCCCTTTAGCAATAAACCATAGTTGGGAATGGAGCCATCATACCAGCCTTGTACCAAATCAGTTATGTCCAAGCTTAGTTTTTCGGGGGGCGGCTCGCCAAAGATAGTAACTATGCCATCAGGTGTTTCAGCCATTTTTGGTTGATTAGCCCAGGTTACTCCATTCTGATTCCAATTGTTCAATAGCCGATGGGCGGTAACATTTATAGGTGAGCCGGATACTTCATTGCGATAAGTTGTTAGCTCCAGGATAGCCTCTTCGATAGTACTGGTTACAGGGATTTTATCTAAACTGAAGTATAGCAGGGAGCGGTAATCGTCACCAGGCTTTAAATATTGGCTTACGAACAGAGCGATCTGACTACCAAAGTTCTTATTGGCATACCACTCTGATATATAGGTATTTTGGAAAGGTAGTAGAGACAATGTTGCCATAGGCACCTTCCTCTCCGTATGATTTCTACCTTAGCATACGTAGTAAAAAGAATATTTGTTACTACTTACCTGCTTACCTGTGATTTGCCACGGTATCCACAAACCATACATTCTATACTTTTTTGGAATTAATGGCAAACAATGTAACCTTCTTGGCGGAAGATTAATAAGATGAGGTAGAAAAGCGACTCATCGATCTTGAGATCTAAACTCGGTTGATAGTTTCTCAAGGAGACTGCTTTTTAATTAAATGAACAGGAGGTATGAGAAATGACCAATTATAAGGATGATGGATGCAAGGAATATTATCCCCATTCCCGTCCGCGTCCCCGTCCCAAGATCAATCAGACCATTTTGGCCTGTGGAAATGGCAGCGGCCTAATTATTCCGCAGCATGATCAGAATGATTCTCAGTTATTTAATCCTTATGTTATTGCCAGTGTTGCTATCGATACTTCGGACTTGAAAAAAGCCAATGTCAAAGTCGATTTTTCCAGTATCATCACTTTCCGGGAAGACGACACCGATGATCTGCGCCTGACTTTCCAATTGAGCAAATCTTACCAATTTGGCAACAAGATTCCTCTGGGAACCTGGACCTTTGAAAGAGACTTCGATGACAATGACGAATTTGAAACCACCGACTCTTTTTCATTTACCTGGTGTGAATGCGATGCCTGTCCGGGATGTGCCTACTACACAGTTGAACTGATCAATGTTGAATCCGAGGGAGTTGACTTCGTAGCTATCACCAGTCCCTCCATCAATGCTCTGGCAGTAGGCCCACTGGATTACGACTACGAAGATTATTAAGTTTTGATCAAAAGAACCCGGGCAAGTGTCCCGGGTTCAATCTTTTTCTGAAATCTCTATTTTGGAAATTAACTTTTGGTAGGAAGATAATTGAGCTGTTCTAATCGTTGCGTTAATTCCTCACGTAGTTGCTGACCATTCTCATAGTCATCGGGTTGCACTCGATATTGATTACCGGTACTGGTTTCAATTATATAGGCGGGGCCACCCAACAGTGACCCTATTCGAGTGGTTTTCACTTTTTTGATCTCCCCAAAGGTTATGCAGCGGTTTTCACCGCCTTGACCGAATATCATCACTTTATCGTTAAGTTCTACATAATTGCCCACACTTTTTTTAGCTTTAGATCGCAAGATCATAAGCAATATCAATCCTGCCACTGCGATAAGAAAAGCCGCCAGAGATGAATACAATCTCCAGGTCGCAAAACCAATTATCAGCAGTGACAACAACCAGATCCAAGCTTTAGAGTAGCGTGTACTGTCAGTAACCTCATAGCGGGTCAAATTATCACTCCCCATCCCTACCATCACTTTTCTTCTTTATTGTGGCAGGAATGCTTATTATTCGCAAGTGGTTAGTAGGTATAAGGGCATTCCATCAAGGTCAGGGATTGGATCAACCATCCATTGGTATATTCACCAACTGTGATTTGAAAATGATAGCAGTCACCCGAGCGGTAACACTCGCGATAATCTCTTTGAAATATCACTGCTCCATCATCCAATACCCGGTAATAAAGATCGTTGAAATCGGCAGCAGCCCAAATGGGAAATCCCTCACCCGGAATCAGTTGCAGGCGTCCATAATCCTTGTTCCAGCGAGTAAGATACAAGAGCAGATTGTTGCTGAAAGAACAGGTGAAACCTTGTTGCAAGTAGGATTGAGCCTGCTCTACGCTGTGGCCATGCACCGGAAAAAGCAGATCGTCGATTTGGTCACGTTCACTTAAGAAAGACTCATAAACGGCCAGAGACTGGAGTAAGGCGGCGAAAACCGGATATTGCTCTTCAGTAACCGGTTCCACAGGCATAAGTTCCGGACAAGCCCCGGCAGGCTGAACCACAAGCAAGATCATTAGCAGAGAAACCAGCAGGTATTTACCAGCGGACAAAAAAATCACTCCTTAGTTATAGAGTGACTACTATTATAGACGTGCCCGGAAGTGATTCCTGCTGAAATAACTGCTCTGGGCTCGACACTTTGACCCTGGATACAGTTAACTCTCTACCATATCTACAAAAAAAGAGAAAAGACTGAAGGTGAGGATGCAAGAGGGGACGGTTCTTTCTGTCATTTCCAAAGCGAAAATTTAAAACAACAGTTATCATGAAATGACAGAAAGAACCGTCCCCTCTTGCATCCCCCTCTTGCATCTATGTACTTCTAAACACGTTGCTAATCCTTAATTTTGCTCTACCACGCAGACTCCCAATAAACCAGGGCCGGTATGTACTCCCAGTGCTGGGCTAATGTCAGAGGCTATTAGCTCCTTAATATTGGGAAGTTGTTGGAGCCTTTCCAGGAGTCGCTGAAATTCATCACGAGCCCCCCCGTGCATGACTGCAAGCTTGATGGGGCCTTTCTGTACAGCGGTTTCCACGATTTCAGCCAATTTTTCGATCGACTTTTGCCGGCCGCGAGCTTTACAGTAAGTAAAATACTTGCCTTCCGTATTGACCGAAATAATAGGTTTGAGATGTAAAAACTGACCCAGCATGGCAGCGACCGAGCCGATACGACCGCCCCTGCGCAGATACTCGAGGGTTTCCAAAACATAATAAATGTTTATTCGAGACTGCAACTGCTGAATATTTTCGATAATGGTTTGAAAGCTCAGACCGGCGGCTATGTCGCGTGCGGCCTCCAATGCCATCCAACCAGTAGCAATAGACAGAGTGCGAGTGTCAACAACTTTTATAACCATATCCTCAAAATCTTTGGCAACCATCCGTACCGCCTCATAGGTACCAGACAGACCACTGGACAGGTGTACAGCCAGAACATGGGTAAATCCCTGGTCGCGTATCTCTTCAAGTATGGTAGATATTTCACGAGGAGTGGGCATGGAAGTGGTCGGTATTTCATCTGGCATACGGTCATAGACTTCCTGCGGCTGAATGTTCACCCGGTCTTGATAAATTTTGTCAGGATAGATTACTGATAAAGGTAATACTTTAATGCAAAACTGCTCAATAAGCTCTTTCGGTAAGTCACAGGCACTGTCAGTCAGCAGGGCTATTTTCTCAACCAAAATTTAACCTCCTTAAACCAACCATGGGTTATAATCTATGTCCTATTAATAGTATCCCCATTGATAACCTGTTTTCAACTGAAATTAGGAAAATTTTGCATCTACCTTGACATAAGACCATACTATTAGCTAGAATCAACAAGTAAAGTAATTTGCCTTGTCACCTTGGAGGCTGGACTATGCTTGACAAGCTCGAACAGATCATTTTGCTCAAGGACTTTTATGGTCCTCTTTTGACCCCGCGACAGCAGGAAGTATTGCATCTTCATTATGAGCAGGATTGGTCTTTGTCAGAAATAGCCGGTCAATATAACATAACTCGTCAGGCAGTATATGACCTGTTAAAAAGGTCACAGCGTTCTCTACAAGAATACGAGGAGCGCTTGCACCTGGTTAAACGCTTTCAAGACACCCAGGTGCAAATTGAAGAAGTACATCGATTATTAAACAGTGCTCAGGCAGATCCGAACAATATCGGCCGAGCAGTGGAAATACTACAGCGGATAAGTGACTCCATTTAAGTAAAGGAGAGGTACGGTGGCATTTGAAGGCTTATCAGACAGACTTCAGGACATCTTTCGCAAGCTGCGCGGCAAAGGGAAAATCACTGAAGAAGATGTAAAAGTCGCGATGCGCGAAGTGCGCCTGGCCCTTTTGGAGGCCGACGTAAACTTTAAGGTTGTCAAAGATTTTATAGCTCGGGTCAGAGACCGTGCCATAGGGCAGGAAGTGCTGGGAAGCCTTACCCCAGGTCAGCAGATCGTTAAAATAGTCCATGATGAAATGACTGAATTGATGGGGGGCTCTGAGAGCAAACTCAATCTTTCCTCCAAACCCCCTACAGTTATAATGGCAGTGGGGCTACAGGGTGCTGGGAAAACCACTACTGTAGCCAAACTGGCTAAGACTTTGACCAAACAAGGACGCCGACCACTGCTGGTGGCCTGTGATATCTATCGTCCTGCCGCAATTAAACAATTGCAGGTCTTGGGAGAGCAGACTGGCACCCCGGTTTTTTCTATGGGACAGCAGAACCCGGTCAATATTGCCCAGGCTTCTCTGGAACATGCCCGCAGCAACAATCGCGATATAGTTATACTTGATACTGCTGGCCGTCTCCATATTAATGAAGAATTGATGGATGAGTTAGCAGGCATTAAAGAACAGGTCGACCCTGATGAGATCCTGCTGATAGTTGATGCCATGACCGGGCAGGATGCAGTAACAGTAGCCGAGAGCTTTCATGAACAGTTGGGCTTGACGGGCGTGGTGTTGACCAAGTTAGATGGAGACACTCGCGGCGGAGCAGCTCTTTCAGTGAAAGCTGTGACCGGTTGCCCCATTAAGTTTGTGGGTATGGGTGAGAAGCTGGATGCTTTGGAGCCCTTTCATCCCGATCGTATGGCCTCAAGAATCCTGGGGATGGGGGACATTCTCACCCTGGTGGAAAAGGCGCAAGCTACATTCGATCAGGAAAAAGCCCGGGAAATGGAACGCAAAATTCGCAAACAGGAGTTTACCCTGGAGGATTTTATGGAACAAATGCAGCAGATGCGTTCCATGGGCCCTCTGGAAGATCTCTTGGGTATGATTCCCGGCCTGAACAAACAGATGAAAGATATCCAGGGTCAGGTGGACGAAAAGGAGATCGCCCGACTGGAGGCTATCATCCAATCCATGACCCCGGCTGAACGCCGTGACCCTAGCATCATTAGCGGTAGTCGCAAGAAAAGGATAGCCCGGGGCAGTGGAACCCGAGTGCAGGAGGTCAACCGCCTCTTGAAGCAATTTGAAGAATCCCGCAAGATGATGAAACAGTTTGCTGACATGGGATCCAAGAAAGGTCGGCGTGGCATGCCGCCCATCAAATTCCCGTTTTAAATTATGAGGTTTAGAATACTTCATTAACTGAGGCATTCTGACTATATAAATCTACCAGGATAAGTTATCGAGGAGGTGAACCCATGGCAACCAAAATCAGATTAAGAAGAATGGGTGCTAAGAAGAGACCTTTTTACCGCATTGTCGTAGCGGATGCCCGTTCTCCCCGGGATGGAAAATTCATTGAGGAAATTGGTTATTATGACCCCACTACCAACCCGGCCACCGTTAAAATCGACGAGGAAAAAGCTTTGAAATGGCTTTCAGATGGAGCCAAGCCCTCGGATACGGTTAAGTCTCTACTGCAAAAACAAGGTGTTATTGCTAAATTTGCTGAAAGCCGCAAGTAGTTAAAACAGGGGGTGATATATTTGAAGGAACTGGTTGAATTCATCGCCAGATCCCTGGTAGACAACCCCGATGATGTACAGGTCACAGAAGTCGAAGATGAAGGCTCCGTCATCATCGAACTGCGGGTGGCTCCCGACGATATGGGAAAAGTCATCGGCAAACAAGGGAAGATTGCCAAGTCCATTCGTACCCTTACCAAAGCTGCTGCTGCCAAAGAAGGAAAACGGGTGGGCGTAGAGATTATGCGTTGATGAAATGAGGGGTTAGCTTGGATCCTAATGAACTGGTCACTATAGGGAGAATAGCTGGAACTCACGGCTACAAGGGAACGGTCAAGGTCGTTCCTTTAACCGATTTCCCGGAACGCTTCCAGGGTCTCCAGCAGGTTTATCTAAACCAGGCGGGAGTGGTTCGACCAGTGACAGTGGAATCAGCTGTACCCCATAATAAGATGATCCTTGTGAACTTACGTGGGGTGGAATCAAAGGAAGATGCTCATGCCTTTCGGGGTGCCCTGCTTATGGTGGAAGAAAAAGATGTTTATCCACTGCCGGAGGGAGTATATTATCACTTTCAACTGGTTGGTTTGCAGGTCATTGATTCCCAACACGGCTTACTGGGTGAACTGGCCGAGGTTTTGGAAACAGGAGCCAACGATGTTTATTTAGTGCGATCCCCTGAATACGGGGAAATCCTTATCCCGGCGATCAGCGAGGTAATTCAAAGTGTTGATCTGGAGCAAGGTGTGATGCAGGTCACTCTGCTGCCTGGTTTACTCGATCGTGAATAATCTGGTTGGCTCTAGCAGTTCCACTGATCTGGGTGAATAACATGATTATTGATATCCTAACTCTATTTCCCGACATGTTTGTTTCCCCGCTAACGGAGAGCATACTCAAGCGTGCTCAGGAACAGGAACTGGTCAATATCCGTACTGTTAACATCCGAGACTATGCGCCTGGCAAACATCATCAGGTGGATGATTATCCTTATGGCGGCGGGGCCGGTATGGTCATGAAAGCTGATGTGATAGGAGCAGCTGTACAGGATGTAAAAACGCCTGAGTCCTGGGTGATCTTAATGTCACCCCAAGGTAAGCCTTTGCAACAGGAGCGGGCTTTTGAACTGGCCCAGTTTCAACATCTGGTAATAATATGCGGACACTATGAAGGCTTTGATGCCCGTATTATGGATGAGGTAGATGAGGAAATATCTATCGGGGATTTCATTCTAACCGGAGGAGAGCTTCCGGCGATGGTTCTGATCGATGCGGTGGTAAGACTGTTGCCCGGCGTGCTGGATGAACAGTCACCTCTGGAGGAGAGTTTCGGTAACCGCTTGTTGGAATATCCCCAATATACCCGTCCGGTGGAGTATCAGGACAAAAGAGTGCCGGATATCCTATTATCAGGTCACCATGAGAAGATCCGCTTGTGGAGAAAGAAGCAAAGCTTGCTTACTACTTTGCTAAAGAGGCCCGATTTGCTCTTAAATAGGGAGTATGACCAGGAAGAACGAATCTTACTGGAAGAAATCATTTTCAAGGGAGACTTGACTTAAGTGAAACGATCCCGCGTATATATTGCTCTGTTGCATTATCCCATGTACAACAAGCGCCTGGATGTGATCACGACCTCAGTCACCAACCTTGATCTTCATGATATCGCCCGTACTGCCCGTACCTATGATGTGGATGGTTTTTTTGTGGTGCACCCGTCCGAAAATCAACACAAACTGATTCGTGAGATAACTAGCTTCTGGCAAGAGGGCTTCGGAGGAAGTTACAACCCGGATCGTAAAGAGGCTTTTGATCTGCTTAAACTCGTGTACACCCTGGAAGAGGCGGTTGATATGATCACCTTAGCAAGCGGGTTGCCAGTTACCATGGTGGCAACTGATGCCAGGATACAACCTAACTCCATTAGCTTCAACCAGCTCAAACAGGATATTCTAGAGGAAGATAAAGCCTATTTGCTATTGTTTGGTACCGGATGGGGAATACATGGTGACTTGCTTAAGGCTTGCCAATGCAGTCTGGAACCCATTGAAGCATCGCGCAGCTATAATCATTTATCAGTACGCAGTGCGGTCGCCATCATATTGGATCGCCTGTTGGGAGAAAATTGGTATCAACCTACGGATTTTCTTGAGAAGCCTTGACTGGCTGTGCTATAATACATTTGTTCTGTAACAAAGGTGGTCCGCTGCACACTCTAAGGTGTATGAACACCTCGTGGAAGGAGGTCGGAACGTTGAACGATATTATCAGATCAATTGAAGAGGAACAGTATAGAAGTGATATTCCCAGATTTGGCCCTGGGGACACAGTTAAAGTCCATGTTAAAGTTGTCGAAGGAACTCGGGAGAGAATTCAGATTTTCGAAGGAACTGTTATTAAGATCCGAGGAGCTGGATTGTCCCAGACTTTTACCGTACGCCGCATATCTTACGGGGTAGCCGTGGAACGTACTTTCCCAATGCATACTCCCAAGATCGCCAAGATCGAGGTCACCCGCCGTGGTAAAGTGCGCCGGGCTCGCCTGTTCTATCTGCGAGATCGAGTTGGTAAGAAGGCACGCGTTAAGGAAAAAGGGCGCTATTAGAAGAGAACATAAACAGAGGAGAGAATACCTTAAGGTATTCTCTTTTTGTACAGGGGGATATTATGACGATAAACTGGTATCCGGGTCATATGGTCAAAGCCCGGCGAGATATTGAAGAAAATCTGAAGCTGGTCGATATAGTCTTGATGTTGGTAGATGCCCGGGCCCCTCTGTCCTGTCGCAATCCTGATCTGGAGCATTTAGCCCGCCATAAGAAAATCATATTGATCTTAAATAAGAACGATTTGGCTGATCCCAACGCTACCCGAAGCTTTCTGGGAATTCTGCATGCAGAAGGTTTGAACGCCGTGGCAGTGAACTCCGTCAAGGGTCAGGGGGTACGGGAAGTTGTGGAGGTCATTCAAAAGGCTTATGAAAGTCAGCGTCAGGATCTGCTGCGCCGGGGGCGGCGTATCAGACCAGTGCGGTTGATGGTGACGGGAGTTCCCAATGTGGGAAAATCCACTTTTCTGAATAGCCTGGTGGGAAAGAAAATGGCTCGCACTGGCCCTCGACCAGGATTGACCCGTGGTAAACAGTGGATCAGAGTGCGGGAGGACATGGAGTTAATGGATACTCCCGGATTGCTGTGGCCCAAAATCGAAAGCGAAGAACAGGGCTTGAAATTAGCCCTTTTGAACATAATCGGAGAAAACGCTTATGAAGAGTATGAGGTGGCCTTATACCTGTTAAAGGTTCTGCGCCAACAAGCTCCTCAGATTTTTCAGAGCTATTACAAACTAGAACAGACTACCGAGGATGACGAACAACTCTTAAAGGAGATCTCTGTAAAAAGGGGTCATCTCGTAAAAGGCGGTCAGCCTGACCCAGAAAAAACTGCCCGCCAGATGATCAGTGATTTTCGTGCTGGCAATCTGGGGCGGATCACTCTAGACTTAATGCCATAGAGCCCAATCAGGGGCGGATCGGGGAGAATCTATTCGTTATAGTGACCTTTCTTGAGAAAAGGTGAGTAGATTCTTCCCGACCCGACCCTTTTTTTGTTTTCTGGGCAGGAATTATTAAGGATCTCTAGAATAGACATTTAGCAAGAATAATATAATGTATAACTATAAGTTATACAAGTGCGGGAGGTAATGGGGTTAACATGGACAGAAGTAAATGGTTTATCTTGATTGCTGGCCTATGTATAGGGGCTATAGCGGCGATACTGGTCAAGCTGGGCAATCCCCTCAATATGGGTTTTTGTATTGCCTGTTTTGAACGGGACATCGCCGGTGCTCTGGGCCTGCATCGTGCCGGGGTAGTGCAGTATGTTCGTCCGGAAATAATCGGTTTGGTATTAGGAGCCATGCTGACTGCTATGTTTGCCGGTGAGTTTAAGACTCGGGGAGGTTCCTCTACACTGGTGCGTTTTATCATGGGCGTATTCATGATGATCGGTGCCTTGGTATTCCTGGGATGCCCGTTACGAGATGTTCTGCGCATGGCCGGTGGCGATTATAATGCGGTGGTTGGCTTCTTAGGCTTCATAGCCGGGGTAGGCAGTGGAGTGTTCTTCCTACGGAGGGGATTTAATCTGGGTCGGGCTGAATACAGCCATAGTAATGTGGGTGGCTTATTGATGCCTTTATTCTTTGCGTTTTTACTCTTCTTGCTCTTGAAGGGAACTGTCTTTAATCCGGAAGCAGGTGGACCGCTATTCTTCAGTAAAGAAGGACCGGGTTCTATGGCCGCGCCTCTGGCTATTTCCTTGGCGGCCGGCTTAATTGTGGGCCTGTTGGCTCAACGTACCCGCCTCTGCTTGAGCGGTGGCATTCGTGATTTCATCCTGATTCGTGAGAACTATCTGCTGTTAGGCTTTATCGGTATATTCTTGGGAGCTCTCATCCTGAACATAGTATTCGGTTTCTTCAAACCTGGTTTTGCTGAACAGCCCATCGCCCATACCATGCATATCTGGAACTTCTTAGGTCTATACCTGGTGGGATTGACCGCCACCCTCTTGGGAGGATGTCCGCTACGGCAGTTGATCCTCACCGGTGAAGGTGACACAGATGCTGCTGCAGTAGTAGTCGGGATGATCGTGGGTGCTGCTTTCTGCCATAATTTCTTACTGGCTGCCAGCGGAGCAGGGGTACCCACCTATGGCCAAATCGCTTGTGTGCTTGGAATTGTGATAATAGGTTGGATCGGCTGGAGCCATCGCGAAGCATAGGAGGTTGAAGATGGAAAAGATCGATGTTAGAGGATTGAGCTGCCCTATGCCAGTTATTAAGACCAAAAAGGCTATGGATCAGGGCGCTAAGGATCTGTTGGTAGTTGGTACCAGTCAGGTATCTAAGGAAAATGTTATGAAGCTGGCTGGATCCCAGGGATACCGGGTAGAATTAACTGTTGATGGCAAAAATGAGTGGGAGATGAAATTAAACAAGCAGTAATCTATTCAATATTTGGCAGACTATTTAAGCTGGTCGCGGTAAAATAAAGGAGAACTTTCTAAGAGGGAGTTCTCCTTATTATATTTACATAAAGGTGGAAAATCATTGGTGAAGAGGACTGCATTAATAATCAGTCTGGTTTTGGTCGGCTTAATTAGTTCTTACTGGATCGACATATCATTATCAGATCGTCAGCAGACTGAGACCATACCGACGTTGGTTGCGCCAGACATTCTGCCGGAAGCGGAAGAAGAGACGATAGAAACCATAACCCTGGCAGCGGCAGGAGACTGTTTGATGCACAATACCCAGATCTGGTCGGGACTGCAGCCGGATGGTAGTTATAATTTCGATACCTTTTTTCAGGAGGTCGCGCCTATCATAGCTGCGGCTGACTACAGTTCCACCAATTTCGAATCTCCTATGGCGGGACCAGCTAACGGTTATGCCGGTTATCCTGTTTTTAATAGTCCGGACGAAATTGCCGGCACCTTTAAGTCAGCTGGTTTTGATATGGTGGTCACTGCTAATAACCACATCCTGGATCGGGGCTACCAGGGGGCTTTGCGTACTCTGGAGGTACTGGCCCAAAATGGCCTGGATACCGTAGGTGTTTACCCCAGTTTGGAAAAGAGTCAGGAGTTTCTCATAAAGGACTTGAAAGGTATTCGGGTGGGATACCTGGGATATACCTACAGCACCAACGGTATACCTGTGCCGGCAGACAAACCTTATCTGATCAACTTCCTGGATCGCGACCGCATCCTCGATGATATTCGCACCTTAAGACCCCAGGTGGATATATTGGTTTTAGTTCTACATTGGGGAATAGAATACAGTCCCCAGCCTACTGAGGAACAAAAGGTTTGGGCTCGAGAGTTTTGCGAAGCCGGAACAGATATCATACTGGGCAGCCATCCCCATGTTATTCAAACTATGGAGGTCATACCGCTGGCAGACCGCAACTGTTTTGTTATCTATTCCATGGGTAATTTTATCAGCCACCAGCGCGGGCTGGAACGTAACAGCGGCGTCATTTTACAGATGGAATTCAGTAAAAATATGACCACTGACCAAACCGTCTTGAATAAAGTGGAGTATATACCTACTTACAGCCACTCCTATTATGACGGGGGCCGTCAGTATTTCCGAGTAGTGCCGATAGAATCGACAATAAAGAAGATAGAACAGGGACAGGAATCATATCTGGATCCAGGAGACATACCGACTTTGCAGGCGGTGTTAAACCACACTCGCAGTCAACTGGGGCAAAACTATTATTTTCATTAGTATTACCCTGGGAATTCAGCACAGAAAACCTAGGCTATCAGCACGAAACCTCTCTTTTCATTATGATATAATAATGCCATATGTGAGTTTTTGAGGCGATATGGATGATTTATCAACATCTTTTTACACCAGGCATCATCGGAGGCCGGTGGATCAAGAATCGGATAGTCATGGCCCCTATGGCTACTGGCTTAGGAACCAATAGCGGAGAAGTGACCGATAATCTGGTGGAGTATTATGCGGAACGTGCCCGTGGTGGGGTAGGAACCGTAATTGTGGAAGCGGCCAGCGTGGATGGCACTCGAGCCCGAGAAGGCATGCAGCAAATTCGCATCGACAGCCCGGTTTATATAGCCGGACTATCTCGAATAGCGGATGCCATCAAAGGTTATGGTAGCACAGCTTTTATCCAGTTGTTTCATTCCGGGCGGCAAACTGCTGCGATAGTTACACAGGGACAAGCTCCAGTGGCTCCCAGCGCCATTCCCTGCCCGATAATGCGGACTATGCCTCGGGAACTGACCACCTCAGAAGTTGAACAAATCAGAGATAATTTTATAGGAGCAGCGGCTTTGGCTGCTCAGGCTGGTTTTGATGGAGTGGAGCTTCATGCTGCCCATGGTTACTTGATCAACCAGTTCCTTTCCCCGGACACTAACCTGCGTTCTGACAAATACGGCGGTAGCTTGCACAATCGCATGCGGTTTTTGCTAGAGATAGTAGCCGGGATAAAACAGCTTTGCCCCCAATTACTTCTATCGGTACGCCTCAATCTGGACGATTTCCTTCCCAACGGATTAAAAATAAATGAAAGCCTGCAGGTGTGCCAGGCCCTGGAAGAGGCTGGCATACATCTCTTACATGTTTCCTGTGGAACCTACCCATCAGGTCTGACCAGTATTGAGCCTTCTTCATACCAGGAAGGATGGAGGATGTACCTGGCTGAGCAGGCCAAAAAAGTGGTCAACATTCCTGTTTTGGGCGGTGGAATGATACGCCGACCGTCCTTTGCTGAAGAGGTGCTAAAACAAGGCCAGGTGGATTTTGTGTTTTTGGGCCGTCCGCTATTGGCCGACCCTAACTGGGCGAGAAAGGCTGCGCAAGGGCGCGATAAGGATATACGACCTTGTATTGTTTGTAATAAGTGTATTGACAATAAATTCAGCGGTCGAGCTATACGCTGTACTGTCAATCCCTATGCTGGTAGGGAAAAGGAACGGCCTGTTCTCTTCACCCGCCAGGGCGAACGCAGAAGGGCAGTGGTGGTAGGTAGCGGACCAGCTGGTATCCAAGCTGCTTTGACCCTGGATCAGTATGGGCTGAAAGTTGTCCTGTATGAGCAGGATTCTGAATTGGGAGGTCAGCTTAATGTGGCTGCTGCTCCTCCCCATAAATATCGTATCAAGCATTACCGCGATTATTTGCAGCGTCGTTTGCAGCGATCGGGAGTGGAAATTGTACTGGGCCATAAATATGATCAGGATCATCTGGGTGTCGATACACCAGATTATATAATAGTGGCCAGTGGATCCACCTCCCTGCTTCCGCCAGACTGGGCCGATCAAGCCAGGGGGAAAGCCTGCTCGGTAAATGAACTGTTAGCCAGCCCTCAACTAGTGGATGGAACTACGGTCGTGGTCATTGGAGGGGGGCTGACCGGATGTGAGGCAGCCGACTATCTAGCTGGCAATGGCAAAAGGGTAACTCTGATCGAGCGGCAAGGGAGATTGGCCGCCAATATGGAAAAGAAAAATCGCCGCGATTTACTTAACCGACTTAAAGAAAACGGAGTAATAACTAAGCTGAATTCACAGGTTACTGCCGTTGAAAGAGGTCAGCTGCTGGTAACCGATTGGCAGGGTTATTCCGAAACGATCGATCCGGAAAATATTGTTTTTGCCATGGGGTATCAACCCAATCGTAACCTTTACGAACAGCTGCGTCGGATCCATCCTCGGGTGTATTTAGTGGGTGATGCCCAGCATATTGGGGGTATTGGCGCCGCAGTAGTACAGGGGCGAAAAGTAGCCGAGCAAATATTGAAAGAAGATGAATTATAAGTGGACAAGGATCAACCAGGCATAACTCCTGAAGAATTCCATCGTATTGAAGGGATGATGAAGTTCGAGCGGCTGGCCATGTCTCAAGGCTATAGCTGGATAGCAGGTCTGGATGAAGCGGGACGCGGCCCTCTGGCCGGACCGGTAGTGGCTGGAGCAGTGATTTTGCCTGATACTTTTGCCTTGGCAGATATAAATGATTCCAAACAGTTAACCCCCACCCTGCGGGAGAAATTGGCAGACAAGATCAAAAAACAGGCCATATCCTGGGCGGTAGCAGCAGTCTATCCTCCCTATCTGGATCGCATTAACATTTATCAAGCCACAGTAGAGGCTATGAAGATGGCGGTCAACAGTTTGAAGCCACGTCCCGATTATCTTCTAATTGATGCAGTCAAATTGACCGATATACATATTGAACAACAATCCATTATCAAAGGAGATACTTTAAGCGTATCGATAGCCGCCGCATCGATTTTGGCCAAGGTGGAACGAGACCATACTATGGAGGCTTTTGACAGCCTGTATCCCGGCTATGGTTTTGCGCGGCATAAGGGCTATGCTACCAAAGAACACGTGCAGTTGCTGCTTCAAAAAGGACCTTGTCCCATACACCGGGTCAGCTTCGAGCCGGTGAAATCACTGGTCAAGGGAGGCACCTATGGAGAACAACCCGCTCTCTTTGAATGATAAAGTGTTATTAAAAATCAATCATCCCGCTGCCCAGCAACGAGGATTGGTCTTTAACCAGGGCGATATTCTAAGAGGTCTGGTGCAGGACACAAATACTGCTGGAACGGCCCGGGTGCTGATACAGGGTCAGTTGATCGAAGCTACTGCCGAAGCGCAGGTAAGACCAGGGCAGAATCTTCATTTACTGGTGGAAGAAGTACAGGCGGGGCGCATCATCTTAAAAATATTGACTCCGGAAGCCTTAAACCGCCTAGAAATGTCCAATTTGGCCAGTCAGCTTAGGGAAATAGGCATAACTCCGAACGAGAATAATCTGCAGCTGGCGCGCTCCCTGCTGGATCACCAACTACCGATCAATCGAGCTACTTTAGGACAGGCTGCCCAGATAGTGCAGCATTTAGGAGATAATACCCCCCAGAATATTGCGACGGCGGCTCTAGTCATGAAATACCAAATGCCAGTAAATTCAGCTTTGCTGGAAAGACTGGTAAGCTTTTTTGAGTCGAATCCCGACTTTACCGGGGCCTATCAACAGTTGAACCGCCTGGTAGAACAATTATCTCAGGTGATGGGATCGGTTGCCCGGCCTGGAGCGGATATGGGGGCAGCTAACTATGGGGCTAACCGTCAACCGGCAGCACTACCCACGAGCAGTGCTATGCCAACAGTGGCCAATAGTCAGACCAGCCCATTGTCCAATCCGGCTAATCCATCTGCAGTTACCATAACATCAGCGTCACAGCTACAGGGTAGCAGTGCTGTCTTGGTACCCAGTCAAACCGAGAACGAGGTCATGCCCTTGCCAACAGCAAACCCGGCTGGAACACTGACATCGACTTCATCCAACCCCCCCAGTGAGAATCAAGTCCTTAATCCCCAGACAGTAGCCAAAGGGGGAGTTGCTGATCCCACCCCAGGCCGCTTGAACTCGACTCAGTGGAGCAATTCAGAGGTATTAAACAAATTATGGCCCCAAATCCAGACCCTACTGGAAAACACCTTGGTCAGAGGAGACGCCACTACCGAATCATGGCGGGGACAGTTGCAGCAGATGCTACAATCAAGGCCAGATCTTGTTAAAGCGTGGCTATTGGCAGAGAATGTTTTACAGAATACAGCCCCCGCAGATAACAGTCATCCTTTGCGGGAGATGTTGACGGTTATGAGAAGCCTGGAACATGAGATAAGCGGTCAGCAGATCGTTAATACCCTGAGCCGTTTCTCGGCCGATTCCAACTACTCTGGCATATATCTGGCCTTTCCTCTGAAACTGGATCAGGATCAGTATACTATGTGTGAAATGCGCCTCAACCAGGATCGCCGCTCCATCAGTCGACAGGAGGATGCCATGCAAATAGCGGTTTCGTTAGATACTCCTAATATGGGGCGGGTTTTGTTCCATGTTGCCTGGAAACGTGCGGGGACTCTGGATCTGCAGGCGGTAGTGGAAAAAGACTCAGTACGTCGATTTTTCCTCCAGAACTGGGCGGAGCTAAGTGAGGGTTTGGAGCTATTAGGATATCAGGTCAATAATCTGGGGATCAAGGTAGTGGATGCCTCGTCTGAAATGGAATCCCTCCGTCCGGTGTTACAGTTTACTTCGGCTGTGAACATCCGACCCATAAGTATCGACATTACCATATGAGGTGAACTCTATGAACAAGGACAAACCAGGCCCGGATCGTGCCATAGCCCTGCGTTATGACCCCCAACAGGAAGAAGCACCTAGGGTTGTAGCCAAAGGTAGTGGCATAATTGCCGAGAATATTCGGCGACTGGCTGAGGAACATGATATACCGATTCATGAGGATAAACAGTTGACTGATTATCTGATGGCTTTGGATCTCTATCAAGAAATTCCTCCGGAGATCTATCCTATTGTTGCAGAAATATTGGCTTTCATATATCGTATGAACCATAAGTATAGTCTGGATGAGGCCTGATTTATGCGCAAACAGATAGGCAAACAAGGAGAAGACATAGCGGTTCGCTATCTTGAGCAGCAGGGCTATCGCATATTAAACCGCAACTACCACAGTCGCTATGGAGAGATAGATGTTATTTGTGAGCGGCAGCGGGTAATTATATTTGTAGAAGTAAAAACTAGAAGAAGTGAAAGCTATGGCACTGCTGAGGAAGCAGTCACTCGCGTTAAACAACAGCGCCTAAGGAAAACAGCTCTACAATTTTTGCAGCAAGAGAATCGGCCCTTTAAGGACATTCAGTTTGACGTTATCGCAGTGCGCTTAGCTGGACCCCAAGCAGTGATCAATCATATTCAAAATGCTTTCTAACCGCCGATTGATAGTTTCTGGTTGGGCACCAGTTATTATTTAAACATTAAGCAGATGATTGGAGAGGATAACGGTAATGCTGATCTACGGTAAAGAGATACGGGAATTGATGAAAGAACAAATTCGGCAGAGCGTTCGGAATACACCTATGAAAATGGTGGTTGTGCAAGTCGGCGATGACCAGCCTTCGCAGGTTTATGTTAACGGTATTCGCCGCTTTGGCGACGAAGTAGGAGTTGCTGTAGACGTACGCAATTTACCGGCTTCGGTAGAACAATCCCAGGTGGAACAGTTGATCCAGGAGCTCAATGATGATAAAGAAATCACTGGTATTATGATACAGAAGCCTATGCCTGCGCATATCGATGCCAATTGCCTGGTGAACTTGATACATCACAGTAAAGACGTTGAAGGCATACACAACTTTAATCTAGGCAAGCTCATCAGTCGTGAAAAGGGAGTCAAGCCGTCTACTCCCAAGGCTATTGTACGTATGCTCAAAGACCATAACATCCCTATCGAAGGAAAAAAGGTGACTATAGTGGGCAGGAGCATCATTGTCGGTAATCCTCTATCGGTGATGATGACCTCTGAAAATGCCACAGTAACACTGTGTCACTCCAAAACCGTGAATCTGGCTGCAGAAACGCGCAGTGCCGATATCCTCATCGCAGCTTTAGGACGTCAGAATTTCATTACGGCTGATATGGTAAAAGAAGGCGGAGTAATCATTGATGCGGGCATCAACTTCGATGAGCAAGGCAAAATGCACGGAGATGTTGATGCAGATGCTAAGGACAAAGCCAGCATTGCCAGTGCCGTACCCGGTGGGGTGGGAGTAATAACAGTCGCAGAGCTGTTTGATAATCTGTGTACCTTAGCTGAAGCCCATAAATAGAAACTGAAAGCTCCGTTTAAGCGGAGCTTTCAGGGTGTCGAAAAAAAGTCGACACCCTGCCAGAGCGAGCAAAAAGGGATAAGAGCAAGGCAACCGGGAAGCCCGTGATTCATCGGCAGTCAGCCCTTCGGGCTTCTATTTGCCGATACTTGGCGCCAAACTGGCACCGTCGGAGGCGTACATAACGTACGTCGATTGAACGGGCTGGCCGAGTTAACGCCGCTATTAGCCTTTTTTGACGGTCTGAAAGGCATAATTAGTATAGAGGGATCCAGCAAACCTGAGGATTGGCTTTTCTATCCGCTACTCGTTTTTTGCCCTCTTCAAACTCAATTTTCTCCATATCGTTTTGCAGTTGGAGCGGTGGAACTTTCTTGGGGCGCATGTTTTCATCAAGAGCCACGAAAGTGAAAAAGGCAGTCATACAACACTCTTTGGTTCCCTGCATGAGGTCTTCGGCAAATATGCTCACTGCAATTTCCATAGATGAATTAGAAACATAAGTAAGATAGGCGCTGCAGGTGGCCAGATTGCCCATGAAAACAGGGTGGTGAAAATTAATATTATCTATTCCGGCCGTCACCACGATGGAGCGAGAGTGTTTGGTAGCGCAAGCTCCGGCACAGTTATCCATCATTTTTAGCAGTTCGCCGCCATGTGCTGTGCCTGCGGGATTGGTCTGTCCAGGCAGAATGATCTGACTGAGGCTGGTGGCAGATTCTGCAATGGTTTTGGGCTCTAATTCCAAGGGGGACACCTCCCTAATTGATTAATATGGTAATAGTATAGCACTTTGTTAATAATTACAATTATAGTTCCAAAGATATCAAAAAAAATGTACGTCCCTTCGTTGCTCGACTTGGGGTGGATTTGGGGAGTGTTTATGAATAGACCTGGAAAAAACCGAAATAAGCAGCTTGATAAATCGCGACCTCGCATAAGAATAACCTTAACGCCTTTAGAGTTCATACTGGAGATGGTTTCCCTACTGGGATTAGTGGGCGCTGCTTATCTGTTGATCAGATTTTGGCCGGATCTGCCGATGGTCATACCTAAACACTTCGGCTTCAGTGGTGAAGTGGATGGTTGGGGAGATCGTAGTTCACTTTTTTTCCTGCCGGGGGCCAACCTCTTTCTTTATATCATGATGACTGTTGTGAGCCGATTTCCACACACCTTTAATTATCCGGTGAGGATCACTGCAGATAATGCTTGGCGCCAGTATCAGCTGGCCGTCTGGTATATGGCTTTACTAAAAGCCCAGGTGGTCTGGCTCTTCCTATACCTTGAGTGGCGGATCATTCAGGTGGCTCTGGGGCACAGCAGTGGCCTGGGAACCTGGTTTGTTGTAGTAGTTTTAGTAGGTCTGCTTCTTCCTACCTTAATTTATGCGCTGGCTGCCCGGAAAAGCCGATAGGAAGTTACTGATTCATTAATACCTAATGCTCGTAAGACTAAGTAATACCCTACTTACGGTAGAACAAGTTAAAACAATAGGATTTGGAGCCTCTGCCGTGTTTGGTAATATAGTGAAATATGGTATAACTTGACTCCTCTGATGTGATTGCTATACTGGGAATAGAATAATTGCGAAAAACTGCTCATTATGAGCATATGAGTAAGATAACTCAATAAATGGTTCCGAGGTCATATTTCCTAAGGCCAAGGCTAAGGAAATGACCCGTTTAGGGTGTATTGGGAAACTGATATGCCTCCCGCCTGGAAAGGAGCCTGAGATCACACCACTACACGGGTTTTTGGTGAAGTGATGCTGTTTGTTCTGATCCAGACAGCATCCTTTTTATTTTATGGGGGAGAGAATTGTGAAGGTTGGAATGGTTTGTTCCAATGAACAAACTCAAATCTATGGTTTTAAGAGCGGAGAACTGCTGATTAATAAGCCGGATCACAAAATGGTGGGATGGGTTGATAAGCTTTTGTGTAATAATCCCTATCCAGGTGACCTAAATCCCCAGAGTTTCAATTGGGTCACTGATATGGCTTTGGAAGTGGAACGGGTTTACCAACCTAACTTCGTTTTCTTAAGTTACTCTAATTATTATCTTATATCACTGTTTAAACGCAGCAGGGATTATGACAGTGAACTGTTGTGCAAACACCTCTTTTCAGAAGTGGAAAGATTTTTCAACCAGACAGGCATGACACCCTTTATCATAGGTACGGGAGGTACTCTGCCACTGGAAGGAGAGATCGACTTAACTGAACTGGATGGCTTTGTAACTGCTAGCCGTATGGGCCCGATTTATGCCGGCTTGTATCAGCCTTCTGAACGTGATTTGTATTACTTGAACCAATTAGAAGCAATACAGATGGTTCTCCCTATGAATCGACTTTCTCAGGTATGGAAACCTGGCAACGGTTTTGAAGGTGCAATTCCTGATTATCTGTTAGTGGCTGCCCGGGGCTTTGCCTTTTGCACTCCTGATTCCAGCAAAAGGCCTTTATATCGAGTTAACGCTCGTGATAATGCTATTCCCATATTGTCACCCGATTCAGTCAGAAGCATTGTAGATGTTGCCCCTGCTGTCAAGAAACGCTTGCGCAAAGAGAGAGTGGCTTTGGTAGTGCTGGAAGGTATCGACTGTGAGCATTTCACCCTGGGACGTGAGAGCTGCACTAATACCTACTCCTGGTATACTTATTTACCGGGTGAGGGTCAGTACTTGGCCATAACTACCGGCAAGCATTTACCTGATCATCCCTATCCTCCAGGCTACAGAGATTACCAGGATGCCCAAGGTAAAACTTTCCCATTTTCAGGCTACTACCGAAGCTTGCCCATCGGGACCTTGGGATCGATCGCTTCAAAACGAAGTATAGCCGTGGGATCCCGCAGTGTTTTGACCCATACTGCTTCGGGGGCAGATATATCTATAGAGGGATACAGCCGCTCTATGAAACAACAAGGTACCCTGGCCGTATTGGATATCAACAAAATCCGCAAAAGCCGACCCCGCCGGAGAAAGGATTCATCCTCCCTTCAGCCTTTTTCACTCACAACAATAATATGATATACTACTGCTGGTTAAAAACAGTCATAATAACAGCCAGACCCCGGTAAGAATAAGTACATGGAGGAACAACCTAGTGCTATTTATTGAACTTTTAAAAGCCATCCTTCTGGGAATTGTAGAAGGTATTACCGAATGGTTGCCTATCAGCAGTACCGGCCATATGATTTTGGTTGAGCAATTCATACAATTGAACGCTTCTCCACTTTTCAAAGAAATGTTTTTTGTGGTTATACAATTAGGCGCTATCATGGCAGTGGTTATTCTTTATTTTCATAAGCTAAATCCCTTTTCACTTCAGAAGTCGTCTGAGGAAAAAAGAGATACCATGGCTATTTGGTATAAAGTCGTTGTGGGAGTGCTTCCCGCAGCGGTATTAGGATTTTTGTTTGATGACTGGCTTAATGAAAACTTTTATAACTATCAGACGGTGGCAGTTATGCTGATCCTGTATGGGATTCTGTTTATCGTAATAGAAAACCGCAACCAGGGCCGTCCCAGCCGGATCAACGACATTGGTGAGATGACTTATAAAACAGCGTTTTTGATCGGTGTGTTCCAAGTATTATCATTGATTCCCGGAACATCTCGTTCTGGAGCTACCATCCTTGGGGCAATCATACTGGGTTCCTCCCGCACTCTGGCCGCAGAATATTCTTTTTTCCTATCCATTCCGGTGATGTTTGGAGCCAGTGCCTTAAAGCTAGTCAAGTTCGGCTTTAGCTTTACTGAACTGGAGATAGCTGTTTTATTGACCGGCATGATAGTGGCATTTGTTGTGTCTATCCTGGCCATCAAATTTTTGTTGGGATATATTAAAAACAACGACTTCAAGGCCTTTGGATGGTACCGCATTGCTTTAGGATTATTGGTCATTGGTTACTTTGTCATATGGGGATAATTGCGGCTTGTCTTCCGAGGAGGTTATATGTCGGTTGAACAGCTGTTTTCACAGCGCTTGCAACATTTTGAAGAGATAGAAAGGCAACAGAAACGCAGCTTTGATATCATCAGCAATCTGCGTTTATTAGTGTTTATAGCCGGAGTTGCTGCCTTAGTGCTGGTTAGTTATCTGAGAACCCCCTTACAGGCACTGTATGTGGGACTACCATTTCTGTTGATCTTCTTCTATTTTGTATACCGTCATCGCCAGGTGGAGATCCGCTTAACCAAGGCTCAGACGATGGTCAAGATCAATGAGCAATACCTGGATCGCATCCATGGGCAATGGATAGAATTCGCTGATCAAGGCCAGGAGTTTGCCCGGTTTGATCATCCTTACAGCAATGACCTGGATATCTTTGGGCCAAAATCACTGTTTCAATGGTTATCCACAGTTCAAACCTTCTTGGGACGCCAACAGCTGTACCAACATTTAGCTCACCCCTCCAAGGAGATCGATGCCATTTTAATCCGTCAAAAAGCTGTTAAAGAACTGGCTGGCCGGCTGGATTTTTGCCAGGGCTTGGAATGTCGAGGCTTAATAACTTCAGAAGCAGGCCGCGATCCTGGTGAGCTGATTGCCTATGCTCAGACAAGCCCGCATATAGGTAAGTTTATTAAATCCATCCGCTGGCTGCCTTTATGCACTGCCGTCTCTTTGGCACTGTACTTTTTGCAAATGATATCCCTGCAGATTCCAGTGATCCTTTTAATGCTGCAGAGTCTCATTGTACTATTCACCTATAAATCAACGGGGGCACCTCTGCGCTGGGTCTATTCTTTCCAGAAAAGCTTGCAGTCCTATAGGAGTATGCTGGAACTAATTGAACAGGAGCCATGGGAAGACCCGTATCTGTCATCCCTGCACGCTGAACTGTTCGAGAAAAACGAATCGGCTCACAAGGCAATGCAGCAATTAGAAAGAATATCCGGATCCATAGATATGAACCGCTCTATGTTTTATCTAATAATTAACATCGGTCTTTTATGGGATATTCAATGTGCCGTAAGACTAGCTGCTTGGAAATCTCGCTATGGCAGCAGGGTAGGGCGATGGTTGGAAATCGTCGGAACTATGGAGGCTTTCTGTAGTCTGGCAGTTGTAGCTCACATCCATCCGGATTGGACTTACCCTGAAATCGAAGATCAGGGTCAGAGAATATCCGCCCAGGGTCTGGGGCATCCCCTGCTGCATCCGGAAAAATGCGTTCATAACGATATAGATATAGAAAATTACTCCTGCATAGTAACCGGATCCAACATGTCAGGAAAAAGCACCTGGCTGCGCTCCATAGGTATCAACCTGGTACTGGCTTATGCCGGAAGCCCGGTATGTGCTGAGAAGTTTGTCTGCTCAGTGATGGATATTTATACATCCATGGAAATACGAGATGATCTCATCGAAGGAGTTTCTACCTTCTATGCAGAGCTGAAACGCATCAATATGATCCTGGAGCATTCCCGTCGGGACAAGCCCATGATTTATTTAATAGATGAGATATTTCGAGGAACCAATTCCCTGGATCGGATTACCGGTGCTCAGGTCGTCTTGAGACAGTTGAGCCAAAATGGTGCCATCGGCCTGATTTCCACCCACGACTTTGAACTGTGTGATCTGGAAAAGGAACTATGGGCCAAATTTAAGAACTTCCATTTTCAGGAGCATTATGTGAACGGCGGCATTGAGTTTGATTACAAACTGCGCCCAGGGCGATGTAGCACCTCCAATGCTCGCTATTTAATGAAGATGGTGGGAATAGATATATCCTAAACTAAAATTGGGTAGCTGATCTGTGGTTACAACCAATAGGTTGGAGTCATTATAAAAGGGAACAGGGCTAAAAAGAGGCTTAGACTTATAAACAGAACAATTATCACTAGTCTCCATTTGGGGTGGGGTACTAATTTCTTAAAGATTGACGTTACTTGTTTCCAGTGAAGCAAGATATGTACCAATAATAATGCCAATAGTAAGTAACCTAAGTATAGATGGATGGTTGCCCAACCATCCCGATTGATCCCCCATAGATACATATGTACCTTAGTTCCATAAAGCTGGCGGGAAGCCGACCCGCTTAACAGCACATACTTGCGCACATATCCTGTACCCACCAGCGCCATCATTACCAGAAACATAACGCCGTCAATAATTAGATTTGTTTTGGCCTTGGACATGATTCCACCTCCTGGATCGAGTTATGTCTGTTAGGCTTATTTTAATCCCTTCTGACCGTTTTGGATATAAGTCTAACTCAAAACTATCACCTGTCGTACACGCAAGTCAGGGGACCGTCCCCTGACTTGCGCATCCTGTTTCTTAGCTGGAAAAAACGCTGTCTTTGGCTAGATCCTTACGAAAATCTGGGTGGGCTATACTTATCAGTTCTCTAAACCTTTCCCGATTGGATTTGCCGCTGAGCTTGGCGACTCCATATTCGGTAACTATATAATCAACCTCGTTGCGTGTGGTGGTAACGGCTGTCCCGGGAGTAAGCATAGGTACTATTCTGCTGATAGTGCCTTTCGCTGCGGTTGACGGCAGAGCAATAATGGACTTGCCTCCTCGAGACATTTTGGCGCCCCGTATGAAGTCCACCTGACCGCCGACGCCGCTGAACTGGACAGTTCCCAGCGAATCGGCTGCCACCTGACCCAGCAGGTCTACCTGCAGAGCAGAATTAATAGAAATCATGTTGTCATTTTCTTTGATGACCAGAGGGTTATTAACATATTCTTCTGGATGCATTTCGACAAAAGGATTGTCATCTACCCACTTGAAAAGTTGGCGGGTTCCCATCACAAAAGCGCATACCATCTTATAAGGATGCAGAGTCTTTTTCGAACAGTCGATAACTCCTGACTCCACTAACTCAATTACCCCATCCGAAAACATTTCCGTGTGAATACCCAAATTTCTCTTTTCCGTGAGAAAGGTCAAAACGGCATCAGGAATAGCCCCAATTCCCATCTGCAAGGTAGCGCCATCCTCTACCAAATCAGCAATGTAACCGCCCATGGTTTTTTCCACATCGCCTATAGCAGGGCGGGGAATTTCAAATAAAGGATCATTCTGGAGAACAAAACAGTCTATATCGCGCACGTGTAAAAAGGTATCACCATGGGTTCTGGGCATGTTGGCATTGACCTGAGCGATAACGGTTTGTGCTGAGCGAGCAGCCCTCATGGTGTAATCGACCGAGATACCTAAACTGCAAAATCCATGTTCATCAGGAGGTGTAACTGTTATCAAGGCGACATCGATAGGAATTTGCCCCTGGGTGAATAACTCGGGTATCTGGGAAATGTAGCGGGGGATAAAATCAGCCCGACCCTCATTAATTGCCTGACGGGTCTTGGGCCCGGCGAAGCAGGATAAATGACGAAAATGAGCCTCCATTTCCGGCTCAACATATAAAGATTCACCTATGCCCCAGCGGTGAAAAACTTTAACATCTTCCAACTCTTTGTATCTAGCACTCATAGCCCGGGTCAAAGCCCGGGGCTCAGCACAAGCGTGGCCAACTGCCACCGTATCTCCTGATTTAATACCTTTGACCGCTTCCCCGGCGGTACAGATCCTGCCGTTGTAAATGTCGCGCCATCCTGCCATATTATAGTTTCCTCCTTAGCTGCGAATAATGTTGAGTTGATTGCTCACTAACTTTAGTTATAGCGCAATATCTATCATTGTAACATTATTGCCGGAGTTGTGACTGTTATCGCGATTGGGTGATATTCCCTGTGGGCTGTCTCGTGTCCTTGACAAGGCTAAGTCACAATAATAAAGTTAGATTTGGACTACCTAATTCTATCAAACCGGCAGGTAATGCAAGATGGGACTTGAAAACCTTGGACTGGCCTTTGTCTTAACAATGCTGGCGGGTTTATCTACCAGCATAGGAGGCCTTATAGCTCTTTTCGCTAAGCGAACCAACACCGATTTTTTATCTTTTGCGTTGGGGTTTTCGGCAGGAGTCATGATATATGTTGCCATGGTGGAGATTTTTGCCGAGGCCAGGCTGGCTGCTGTTAACGTATGGGGCACTGCTGGACTGTGGGTGGCAACCGCCGCTTTTTTCGCCGGTATAATGCTTATCGCCATAATTGATAAGTTAGTTCCCGAATATGAAAACCCACATGAACCGCGAGCCTTAGACGAAATCTCTGAAAACACTGATCATACCGGCAATGCCAAGCTGTTGCGATTAGGGGTGATGGCGGCGGTAGCCATAGCCATTCATAACTTCCCAGAAGGATTGGCCGCGTTCATCTCCGTATTGCATGATCCATCAGTAGGTATTGCCATCGTCATAGCTATCGCCATACATAACATACCGGAAGGAATTGCTGTCGCTGTGCCAGTCTATTATGCTACCGGAGACAGAGGGAAGGCTTTTCAGTACTCGTTCCTATCAGGGTTGTCAGAGCCTCTAGGGGCACTGATAGGTTTTCTGATATTATTACCTTTCATGAGTGAAGGTTTATTTGCCTTGGTGTTTGCCTCAGTGGCAGGGATAATGGTGTTCATCTCCTTGGATGAATTGCTGCCGGCCGCCAGAGAGTATGGAGCCGCCCATCAATCAGTTTATGGTATCATTGTCGGCATGATGGTAATGGCTGTCAGCCTACTCTTGATGTAGAAATCTGCTCTATGTTCTTCGATACATTTCTTTATTATTTCCTAATACAATTGCCGGGGCCAACCTGCCTACTGATAGGAGTATGCTGCTACTGCGGCCATAGCGCTGTATTATATTATTAAACCTTCCCTGTGCGGAAGATAACATGTTCCAACAGTAATGACGCCAACACACCCATGACAAAACCATTGCCAAATATGGGGCGTAGTTGGGAAGGGAAAGTGGCTACCACATCCGCTGGCAGGAAAGCCACCAGGATCCCTATCAATATAGGTAGGGCTATCAGGAGGGCATGGTCAAAAACAGGTTCCTCCATGGCTGCGAAAGCACTGCTGAGACCTGCTGCTACCTGGGTACACATGATGAACAACAAGATGCAGCCAATCACTACTTCGGGGATAAAAGAAAGGTAATAGAGAGTGCGCGGCAAAAAGGCTAAAAGCAGCATAATCACACCGGCAGGTACCAGGGTGGAACGAGCTGCACAGCCGGTGGAGGCGATGACACCGGGGCTAAAGGAAAAGTTTACTGGACCGATGACCCCCATGAAGCCGGCCAGGGTATTGCCCAGACCGGTAAAGGAAATGCCGCGGGTGATACGTTCAGGCATCTTATCAGCCTGTAATACAGTTCCCACCGCTTGGATGGAGCCCAGATCATTTATAGAAAGTCCCAGAAAACAGAGTATAAAAGCAATAATGAGTCCTGGATCGATAACCAGAGTGGTGGTCATTTGATTGAAAAAACCTCCCAATACAGGAAGACCATAGGCATTGGCTCCCTGCAGCCAAATAGGATTTACCAAGGCATAAGCTACACTGCCAATTATCATAGCCCACAATATCAAGGTGGACTTCCACAAACCGGTCAGAAATCGCTGAGCCACGAACAGGAGGAATATAAAGACCAAAACAAAGCTGAGGTTTTGCGCGGGTAGAGAATTGGCTGAGCCGCTAGTGATAAGATTCAGGATGGTCGGTATAATTGTGAAAGCTACTAACAGCAAAATAACTGCCACTACCCGGGGGGTGAAGAGCTGACGCAAATAAGCAAACAAGCCGCTGATGGCCAAAATGCTTAACAGGATCCCGCAGATCAAAATACTGGTATAAATGGCTGCCGAAGAACTGCTCTGGGAAGCAAGGATGCCAATAAGCAGAACAGTGGCGGGGCCAATGACCAAAGGAAGCCTATGTCCAAAGAATATCTGCAACAACAGACTGACTGCCATGACCGCGAACAGCTTTTGCATGTAGAGCACTTCTGCCGCGCCGGTTCCTTCCAGACTTCCTAGGATTTTGCCCAGTATGATTACGGCGGGAATAGTAACGGCCAACCACTGCAGGCCATAAATAATGTTTTCCGCAAAACTCGGGTGATCTTCCAATCTATACTTTAGATTCATCATGTTTCAACCTACCTCGCAATGATACGCTAAGAAGAGCGATTTTCACAGCCACGATCGTATCGGATTATTAATTCGGGTTTAGCCAAGCCTTTCCTTCCCTGGGTATTTAGATTTGCTTTAACAATATGTTATAGTATTTTCTATACTAAGCAAATTTGATTGGGAAATAAGTGTATTATGAGAACTTGGAGGAGTGATGCACTCTGGATCCTGACGGTTTATGGAAAATAGGTTTCTTAATTGTACTTTTGGGCTGTTCTGCCTTTTTCTCAGCATCGGAAACAGCTCTGACGTCTTTTAGTAGAATCAAAGCCAAACACATGCAAAAAGAAGGTGTCAAAGGAGCAGACCTAGTCAACCGGCTTACGGAAGACCCCAGCAAACTCTTAGGAACTATTCTTGTAGGCAATAATGTAATAAACATTGGAGCCTCTGCTTTAGCTACCGCAATAGCAATCGAGCTTTTCCAAAGCAAAGGTGTAGGAATAGCTACTGCCGTAATGACGATTTTAATCCTGGTTTTTGGGGAGATAACCCCTAAATCTTTGGCTGCTCAAAATTCGGAAAAAATCTCTTTGAGGGTAGCCAAGCCTTTATCGTTAATAGTCGTCATTCTTCAGCCCATCGTAGTTATGTTTACCTATGTGACTAACGGACTAATCAAACTATTAGGGGGCAGTACTAGCAACTCCGGTCCCTTCATAACTGAAGAAGAACTGAAAACCATGGTGAATGTCAGCCAAGAAGAAGGGGTCATCGAAGTAGAAGAAAAGCAGATGATCTACAATGTTTTTGAATTTGGAGATCGTCCGGTTAAGGAAGCTATGCTACCGCGAACAGATATTGTCGCGTTTAACTTAGATACCAGTTATGAACAATTTATTGAGGTTGTGAGGGATGAGCAATTTTCCAGATACCCGGTTTATAGAGACAGAATTGATGATATAGTGGGTGTCCTAAATGTTAAAGATTTGTTTTTCTCCGGCGTTAATAAGGAAGAATTTCATATCGGAAATTACTTGCGAGAGCCCTACTACACTTTGGAATTGAAAAAGATAGCCGATGTTTTCAATGATATGAAGAATAGGCGCGTACATATGGCAATAGTTCTAGATGAATATGGTGGAACAGCCGGTATCGTAACTATGGAAGATTTGATCGAGGAGATCCTCGGCGATATCGACGATGAATATGATGATCATGAACTTGAGATACAAATGATTAATGAAGGCGAATTTCTAATCGATGGTAGTACCAGAATAGATGTTGTAAATGAAGTACTAGGGATAGAGTTAGAATCAGAAGATTTCGATTCAATTGGGGGAGTCATACTAGGGGAACTGGGAAGGATCCCCTTGCCGGGAGACGAAATCGAATATGATAATATCAGATTAATTGCCGAAAAAGTAGAAAAGAACCGCATAAGAAGCGTGCGCGTGCTGATTCAGCACTTTACTACTGGTACCAAAGCGGAGACTTGATAACCAAAAAGATTGAGACACTGCCCATACAATCAGTTGCAACTGCCCGAATATATACAATTTAGGAAAGCAATCGGGTGCGAATCACTAGGATGAACATTTTCTTCCTGGTGATTCTTTTTTAATGGATCACCGGGATTAGCTTATTATTACTTGGTAATCTTTCATCCACTCATTTAATTGATACAAGAAGGCTAAGTACTGTGTATCGCCCATTAATTGGCCAAACCAGGGTTGAGAAAAAACATGGTCATTGTTTTCTAGTTTATCTTGCAGCTCTTTTTTGTTAATTATTTTTAATAGCGGTGAACCAGGTTCATTTAATATATCAGTCAGTTTGTTTTTGACTGAATTGTAATAAATGGGGTTATATGTTTTGGGGTAGGGACTCTTACGGCGATATATAATTTCCTTGGGCAGAAGATCTGATAAAGCCCTGCGTAGGATTCCTTTGGCCATTCCATCACAGTTTTTCATATCCCAAGGAATGTTCCAGACATACTCAACAAGACGATGATCACTAAAAGGCACTCTTACTTCCAATCCACACGCCATACTCATTCTATCTTTTCTGTCCAGCAAAGTTGGCATAAAGCGGGTTATGGAAAGGTATGCTATTTGTCGGAGCCTTTGTTGGGTAGCGGTTTCATTGCTAAGTTGAGGAACTTCTTCCAGTGCATTTCTATAATTGGTTTGTATAAATTCATATGGTTTTATGGCGTTTATCACGTCACTGTTTAGATATTTAAGCTTTTCATCAACCAGTCTGATCCATGGAAATGTATTTTGAAGCACTGTATTAGTATCATGAAACCAGGGATATCCGCCAAATACCTCATCAGCACATTCACCTGATAAAGCCACCACAAACTTCTTTTTGATCTCTTTTGAAAACAACAGTAAGGATGAATCTATATCTGCCATACCAGGTAGATCATTTGCATACAGAGAAGGTAATAGTGCATCAGCTAATTCTGTATTATCAAGGATTATGGAACGGTGGCTGGTGTTTAGATAATTCGCTGCTTGTTGAGCATAAAAAGCATCAGAATCAGGTTGAAATAAACTAGGCTGAAAATGCTTATGGTTATCAGCATAGTCAACAGAATATGTTTCGATACTCCCTTTGTTTTTAACAGCTAAGGCACTTAACCCGCTGGAATCTAGCCCTCCAGATAATAAAGTGCATACTGGAACATCGGCAGAAAGCTGCCTGGAAACAGTATCCTCCAAAAGATACCGGATGTTATCAACGGTACTGTCAAGATCATCTTCGTGCTCATGGCTTTCTAATCTCCAATAAGTATTTATTCGCATCTTGCTTTTATCGAAACTAAGTATCTGTCCAGCTCGCAACTCCTTGATATCACTAAATGCTGTGTTGCCTGGTGTTCGTGAAGGTCCTAAAAGTAGTAGTTCCGCCAGCCCTTCTTCTTTTACTACTGGTTTGACCAGGGGGTGCGCTAGTAGAGATTTTATCTCTGACCCAAAAATTAATGAGTTGTTCTTCACAGTATAAAATAAAGGCTTTACCCCTAAACGGTCACGAGCCATAAACAGTTTTTGATGACCTTCATCCCAAATGGCCAAAGCATAAATGCCGTTAAACCGGTGGACACACCACCATCCCCATTCAATATATGACAGTAATACCACTTCGGTATCAGAGTTTTTGGTGTTGAACATATGTCCAAGAGCCTCTAATTCTCGCCTTAATTCAGGTGCGTTATAGAGTTCTCCATTATATATGAGAGTTACGGGCGATTCTCCCCGATGTCTGGTCATGGGTTGCTTGCCACCCATTGGATCGACAACTGCAAGTCGTGTATGACCCAAAGCGACAGGCGGAGAGAAATAATAGTCTATATCATTAGGACCTCTATGCTGCAGTGATTCAGTCATCTTCTCTAATATGGACTTATCTTGGGGTTGCGTCGTCCAATCAACAAAACCAGCTATTCCACACATTTTACTATCATCTCCCTTAGACAAATAACAAAGGTGTCCAAAGTTCAACTTTAGACACCTTTGCCTTTCTTACAGTATGCAAGGTAGGTATAGGAATGTTATCGTTTTTGAAGCGGACTAACCATAAGATCCTGTCAAGTATACATTATATCTCTCTACACCCACTTGTTTTTTGTTGGGCTGGTAAATAGAATAACAACTATGAAGGATATAATGATGTATCCATAGTCGACAAATACAAATCATGTGGGCAACGAAGCCTTTAACGCAAGTTTTGCGCTAAGGGCTTTTTTATTTTTGCTTGAGGGAGTGAGCCGGATGAAGGAAGGAAATATCTAGAATAACCTTTGGTTGGGTGCGCTAAGTGGCATGGTGCGCATGATGAGGGTCACTTCAGCACCAACTGCAGATAACGATAGAATGCAAACCGCATTTCAAAGCATGGCTGCAGCCTTGCAAGATTCTAATAATGGGGGAATAGATAAATGAATACGGAGGCGGTAATACATTACCTGGCAGAATGGCTTGAAGAAAAAGTAGTAGCAGCAGGTGCTTCGGGAGTTGTAGTAGGCTTAAGTGGCGGTATAGATTCAGCAGTATCAGCCTGTATAGCTAAAAGAGCTTTCCCTGATGATACCCTGGCAATTATGATGCCCTGTAAAAGCGATGTAAATGATCTGCAACACGCCCAGCTTTTAGCGGAAGCAAATAAAATATGTTATAGCATAGTTGACTTAGGCAATGCTTACGATTCCTTGTTAGATATCTATGAAAAAGCCATGGAAAGCGAAAAACAAATCTTGTTGCGAGCCAACATTAAACCCAGGTTAAGAATGACAACCCTATACTTCTTTGCTCAGGCGAAAAACTATTTGGTACTAGGAACCAGCAACAAATCAGAAATAGTCATAGGATATGCTACGAAATACGGTGATAATGCAGTTGATATACAAATCATAGGGGATCTGTTAAAAAAAGAAGTGTATGCATTGGCAGATCACCTGGAAATACCGGAAGTAATTATTAACAAACCGCCTTCTGCAGGTTTATGGAAAGATCAGACTGATGAACAGGAAATGGGCTTGACCTATCAGGAATTGGATGAATACTTGGAGAGCAACAGCGGCTCGGAAGTAACTATAACAAGAATCAAGGAAATGATATCCAGAAGCGAGCACAAAAGAAGCCTGCCCTTGATTGCGAGAATACCCCAGTCAGTCCGGCAAAGATGACCAACCAAAATAAAGAGGCTTGCTACATTGCTGCAATTTGTTGTTAGATGTAAGAATTTATAGTAAAACAAATGTAAGGGTTGTAAAGTTTTAGAAATATAGGGTGGTTATATGAATAACAAGGAAGCCCCCAATGAAATGCACATCTTAAAGGAAAGAGCCAAAGAATTAAATTGTCTTTATCAAGTAGATGAAATCTTAAACAACCAGCGTTTTTCCCTGGCCGAAATGTTCGAAGCAATTGTTCAGGCCATCCCTTCAGGCTGGCAGTTCCCGGAAATATGTGAAGCAAGGATAGTATATGAAAACAACAATTATCAAACCTCCAAGTTTTATCCATCACCCTATTCAGAAAAAAGCCCTATCAAAGTTGATGGTAAAGTAGTGGGCTATCTTGAAGTTGCCTATACTGAGCAAGTTCCTCAAACAGAAGAAGGGTGTTTTCTGGAAAAGGAACGAAAACTGATCAATACCATAGCCGATCGCATTGGTCAGACAATTTTCCATCGTCAAATGAAGCATGTTCTATGGGAATGGAATGAGTCCCAGCGCTTTAGTTACCTCACCCCAAACAGCACTGGTAAGGAATGGGCGGTGATAGTAAATCTCCTGCTCAGAACAGATCCTGATATGCTGCTCTATATTTGCCGAAAAATGATCAACTATCTCTATTGGAGCGGTATCAAAGAAGTCGATAAGATTCTTATTGACTTCAGCGAGGAAAGTAAGTCAGCACTTGCCAATGGTGAAGTGAATTTTCCCAGCGCCAAGCTGCCTATCGGTAATTTAGAAACCATAAGTGAAAGAACTTTTGGCATCGCAGCCAAGCAGCTTAGTGATGCAGAAATATCTTTAAGAATAAAAAAATGGATGCAAGAGCACAAGTCCTATCATCTAATAAAAACTATAAATAGATTGGATGTCACCATCTCCGAAATAATAGAAGCTGTCGTTCGCTATACCGATACAGTCGGACGTAACAATTTGCTGGATCATCCTACTGAACGCTGGTTGGTAGTAGCTTTGATACAGCGATTTCTATCAGATAGCATAGACTTTGTTTCTGTTGCCAAGCAAAACCTCCATATAGGTGATTTTAACGAAATAGTAGACAGGCTGATTTTCTCTGAATCCAGCCACGGCAGGATAGGAGGAAAAAGCGCCGGACTATTTTTAGCTCATAAAATACTGGAAAAGGAAAGTGAGAATTCTTCGGCGTTAAAGTCAATTAGAATCCCTAAAACATGGTATATTACCACTGATGAGCTAACTGGATTCTTACACTATAACAACTTGGAAGAGTTCAATGTTCAAAAATATAAAGACTTAGCAGAGATACGCATGGATTATCCTAATCTCATGCAAATAATGAAGAATGGCAAGCTACCCCCCGGTATGGTGAAAAGTCTGGCAATGGCTCTGGATGATTTTGGGGATAGTCCTATAATTGTTCGCAGTTCAAGTTTATTGGAGGACCAATTCGGAGGAGCTGCTTTTTCCGGGAAGTATAAGAGCTTATTTTTAGCCAATCAAGGATCGAAAAAGGAAAGACTCGATGCATTGATGGATGCCATAAAAGAAGTATATGCTTCAGTATATAGTCCTGATTCCATTCATTACAGACTGGAAAGAGGTCTTTTGGATTTTCAGGAAGAGATGGGCATTATGGTTCAAGAGGTAGTTGGTAAGCAGATAGGGGATTATTATTTACCTCTGTATGCGGGTGTTGGCCTTAGTTACAATGAGTTTAGATGGTCAGCCCGAATAGAGCGCGAGGATGGAATAGTACGATTAGTCATGGGATTAGGTACACGTGCAGTTGATAGACTGGGAGATGACTTTCCAGTCTTGTTCTCGCCAGGCCAACCTAACCTCAGGGTAAATACAGTACCTGAAGAAATAAGCTACTATTCTCCTCGAAAAGCCGATGTTATAAACTTGAAAAACAATACCTTTGAGACGGTAGATATTTTGCCACTATTAAGAGAGCAGGGCCAGGATATTATCGGCATCGAAAGAGTTGTATCAGTAAAAACAGAAGACTATATCAGCCCTGTTTCAACATTTGTAACTGACTTTGGAAAAGATCATTTAATAGTCACTTTTGATGGATTGATAAATGATAAAAGCTTTATAGAAAAGGTTGAGGCTATTTTAACAACATTACAGGAAAAATTGGGTACTCCAGTTGATATTGAATTTGCATCAGATGGCAAGGATTTTTATCTATTGCAATGCAGACCCCAAAGCTTTGGGGGCATTAACGCTCCAGCTCCCCTACCGAAAGATGTTCCGGAAAAAGACCAAGTGTTTTCCGCGAGGCGACATATATCCAATGGTTTAATAAATGATATAACTCATATCGTATTTGTAGATCCTGATGGCTATAATTCCTTACCTGCCTTGGATGACTTAATAAAGGTAGGTAGGGCTGTAGGCAGGCTCAATTCCTTGCTTCCCAGACGACGCTTTATCTTAATAGGCCCCGGCAGATGGGGCAGCAGGGGCGATATCAAATTAGGGGTACCGGTCGGTTATTCCGATATTAGTAACACGGCTGCTTTAGTAGAGGTAGCCAGGAAAAAAGCTAATTATGTACCAGAGCCTTCATTTGGCACTCATTTTTTTCAGGATCTGGTTGAGTCCAACATTAAATACATACCCCTTTATCCCGATGATCCGGGCACTGTCTTTAATGAAATAATTCTTTTAGGAACCAGCAACATATTAGCTGATATCTTACCTGAATTTGCCTATCTAGATAAGGTAATAAGGGTTATCGATGTAGCCAACAGCTTTGATGGAAAGGCACTGCATATAAATATGAATGCAGAACTTGGCGAAGCTCTGGCATACTTAGCACCTTATGTACTTCCAAAATCATTTTGATCGAGAATACCTGGAATATTGCCTTGTATTTTTATTATTTTCTATGTTTTAAGCTTTCTCATTGCAGGTAGTTTCCGGCCAAAATGTTAAGGGGAATTTTAGCGTTGGTGAAAAGAGGTCTCTGAACTGTTGATGAATGAAAAAGAAGATAAACGAAAAATAGAAGAATATAGGAAACATCCCATGACTAATTTTGCAGATTCAATAAATCGTTCAATATAGGGGAACCAGGGGAGTTAACAAGGGGAAGCTGCTTAACTAGGATTATTACTACAGCTATACTTATCGGAATACAGGTTTTTCTTTACGTTTATTACTAAGGCTAATGGTATTGGTTCAAATGTCAACCGAAAAGTAGACTACCCTTTTATCTTAATCCACTTATGCTGGCCAACAGACGGCTTCAACAGCCTTATGTTCAAAAACTTTCCAAGAACACTCCTATTCTATCCGCATCCCTCACCTTTGTCGCAATTTCCAACATTATGTCCAAAAGCAGGAATATACTGGTTTTCACTCGAATTTTAACCCCATTTAAGAAGAAAGAGAGAATATTATGCTGGCATCAGTTAATACTCTGGTTTTGAACGGTATTGAAGCCAGTACTGTGCGGGTAGAAGCCGATATCATGAGCGGTCTGCCTCATTTTGAAATCGTTGGGTTAGCCTCGGCTGCGGTAAAAGAAGCGCGGGAGAGAGTCAGATCGGCTCTGCGCAACTCGGGGTATGATTTTCCTAACCGCAGGATAACGGTTAATCTAGCTCCGGCTGATGTGAAAAAGGAGGGCAGTCATTTTGACTTGCCGATTGCCTTGGGAATATTGCTGGCTTCTGGTCAGTTGGATGAGCTGGAAGGCCTGGATGAGTATCATTTGGCGGGGGAACTTTCCCTGGATGGGAGTTTGCGGCCGGTTCCGGGGATCTTGCCCATGGCCCTCCATTTGGCCGATGTTGGACAGGCCAGTCGTTTTATTGTTCCGGACAGTAATGGTTCTGAGGCAGCATTGGTAGAAGAGATTGAAAGTTTTGGTTTGAATCACTTAAACCAGGTAATTGAGTTGCTCTCTGGTGCGGTCAAAATAGAAGCGGAAAAGCCTCGCCCCCATGTTGAAGCCCCAGATATGATACCCGATTTTGCTGAAGTGCGCGGCCAGGAGTCGGCTAAACGTGCGGTGCAAATAGCAGCTGCAGGTATGCATAACATTTTACTCATTGGGCCTCCCGGTTCAGGTAAAACTATGCTGGCCAGGCGGTTACCGGGGATTTTCCCAGAAATGACCCGCGAAGAAGTATTGGAAACTTCGCGAATCTATTCAGCGGCAGGACTGCTTACTGGCAATTATCCTCTGGTGAATGTAAGACCGTTTCGGGCTCCTCATAAAAATGCATCTTCAGCCAGCATTATTGGCGGTGGGCGTATCCCTCGTCCGGGAGAAATAAGTCTGGCGCAAAATGGGGTATTATTCCTGGATGAATTGCCGGAATTCAGCCGCGATGTTTTAGAAGCCTTGCGTCAACCGTTGGAGGATCGTGTGGTGACCGTGGCTAGGGCTCAGGCGACCTATTCCTTCCCGGCTAGTTTCACTTTAGTGGCTTCCATGAATCCTTGTCCTTGTGGATTTCTGGGGTCAGATCAGGAATGTAAATGCACTCCTTGGCAGGTGCAAGCCTATCGCAGAAAGTTGAGCGGCCCGCTCCTGGATCGTATCGATCTGCATGTAGAGGTGCCACGTCTGCAATTCGAACAGATCAGAGAACGAAAAAATGGGGAGAATTCCAACCAAATACGCACGCAGGTGGCTGAAGCCCGAGAGATCCAGGCCAAGAGGTTTAGGGACTATCCCTATCAGGTCAATGCACAGATGGGAACGGCAGAAGTTCGGGAGTTTTGCCGATTAGATCAGGAGTCTGAGCAATTATTGAAAAACGCTTTTATCAAGCTGCATTTAAGTGCTCGGGCGCATGATAGGGTTCTAAAAGTAGCCCGCACCGTAGCTGATCTGGAATCATCGGCTACTATTAAGATCAATCACCTGGCCCAAGCACTCCAATATCGAAGTATGGATCGCGACTACTGGTCATAATCAAGGAGGAGGTAAATATGAGACGGCTAACCAATTACTTTTTACAGGGCCTGCTATTCCTGGTTCCGCTGGTTGTTACCGTATATATTTTTTATTTTTTGTTTCAAAAAGTTGATGGATTGCTAAAAATACCTATTCCGGGTATAGGGATCATTCCAGGTGTGGGTTTTGTGGCTACAATTTTGTTGGTGATATTGATCGGCTTCTTAGTATCCAATTTCCTTACCAAAAAACTCATGCTATCATTGGATAGCCTTTTTGATCGCTTGCCGCTGGTCAAGCTGCTCTACGGGTCGATAAAAGATCTGATCAACGCTTTTGTCGGCAATAAAAAAAGTTTCAGCCAGCCGGTGTTGGTAAGGTTGAGTTCTGTTGGCGATGCTCACGTATTGGGTTTTGTAACCTGTGAAACCTTAGACATATTGGGCTTAGACGATATGGTATCAGTTTATGTACCCCAGTCATATAATTTTGCGGGGCAACTGTTTGTATTTCCGCGTCAGCAGGTCATTCCGCTGGATGCCAACAGTGGGGAAGTTATGACGCTTATTGTCTCGGGCGGCGTAGCGGGCAGTTAGTTTGGCTCAAAATAAAAAATGCTTTTTCGCCTTTTAGGTTTATTGCATATTTTTGTTCCAAAACAGGCACCATAAGGGTGAAAAACAAAGACACTGTCTGGGGTATATAAATGAAAGGAGGATACTCATGATCGGTACAATTGTCCGTTTTGTAGTTTCTGCACTGGTATTGATGTTGATTGGTTATCTGTTGCCGGGGATCACCGTGTCAGGTTTCATCGGTGCCCTAATTGCAGCGGCGGTAATCGCTTTACTGGGTTATGCCGTAGAAGCCATATTAGGTGAGAAGATCTCGCCCCGTTCACGTGGTTTGGTAGGTTTTATAACTGCAGCGGTGGTCATCTACCTGGCCCAGTTTATTGTTCCCAACTATCTGTCGGTATCTTTGTTGGGAGCACTACTAGCTGCATTCGTTATTGGCATCATTGATGCGTTTGTGCCTACTGAACTTCGCTAGTAAAACCGATCGATTTCTTATAAACCGGTAAGGTGGACCTAAACCAAGGTCTGCCTTTTTGCTTTTAAAATATGAGTTATGGGCAAAAAAAGGACAGGCACGAGGCCTGTCAGAATTAACAATGACTATTAGTCTCTCTTTGGTAGTTCGGGTTGATAGAATATCATAGGACAGCAGATACTAACATTACTTGCTGCGATGAATACGAAAACCGCTGATAAAGACGTGCACAGAGCCAGTTTAGCTTTGGTTAGCATAGTAATCCCCCTTTCTAAATAATCTTTCTATATAGAGAAAGAGATTGTCCCAGGCTGACATATAGATGTGCCCTGGCACTGTTAGGGTGATGGATTGCCAAAGCAAACCCATTATTATAGCGGCACTACCCAAAGGAGAGACAAAAAACAATATTATTGCCAGACTTAAAAGGAACACGACTACTATAAGCGTTTTCTTTCTAAGGGACTGACGACGAATAGGATCGGTTATAGGGTTAGCGGGATTATCTACTGGTACTTTGAGCCAAGCTATCGTTAGTATAACAAGGCAAGAACAGCATAATAATACAAGGTTGCTATGTGGTAGCATAAAGTTGGTTAAATAGGCCAGAGGCAGAAAGGTAAACAGGCTAGTTAGAGTACAACGATAATAGGCGGTACAGTGAGCTCCTCCAGAGTACCGGCGGTACAACGCTGATACCAGCAGAATTCCAGCTGCTTCATAAAACAGGTTTAACCAATAGGCTGACCCCAACACTAGAACTAACTGCAACAAACTTCCCAGCATAACCTCGATTCCATAACGAACTTCATCTTCTTCAATAGTTGCCTGCGAATTTCTGGTCAGTAGATGAGCCAATTTCTTTGCGAAGTGATTCATGATGATCCTCCCCTTGAATTGGAAAGTAAACAGTGAAAATCACCCGGTTGTCCTCATTTTTCACTCGAATTGTTCCTCTATGCTGCTGAACCAGTTTTTTGACGATTGATAATCCTAAGCCGGCATGAGTTCCTTTTTTCGAAGTAAATCCCGGGGTGAAAATGTTTTCAACTAAGTTTCCATCGATATTTCCACAATTGGAGACTTCCAAAACGTAGTAATCGTCTTGGCGATCAATCTTCAGCCAAACTTGTTTCATATCCTTGTCCAAATCATTTACGTAATCAAATGAATTGTCAATTAAATTGCCTAAAATGCGGTTTAACTCATAAGGTGGAACTTTCAATTGTGTTAAATCTGTACTTACCGATACATTAAAACTTATTCCTCTGGCGGTTGCTACACCGGTTTTTGTGTAGGCCAAGGCTGATAATCCGGGATCCTTTATATAGGCAAACCGGTGTGACATTTTTATATCCCCAATCATTTCTTCTAGGTATGACCTAGCTTCAGCATAGTATTCCAATTGCAGGTAGCCATATAGGGTTTGCAAATGACTGATCTGGTCATGCTGTTGTGCTCGAATAGCTGTGATCATTTCATCTATGGTTTCCAAGTAGGTGTGTTGGACTAAGAATTTGTTTTCTTGATTAATCAAATTAATCAATCGTCTAATAAAATACAACATGATCAATGTCATAAAGATCAGAGCCAGACTCATTAGGATACCGAGATTCTCCATGGAAATGATCGAAAGAAGTTTATTTGTAAAGACATTGTGAATTGTAGCGACATAAAAGCAATAAAAAACTAAGAGAACTATCATCAAAGAAGCAAGAATTACAATCAATTCATTTTCATGATGATCTTTATTGCCAACATAAATTGATTTTTCGAAATTGAAAATATGTATACGCCGGTTTTGTACAATCCATATGATTATTATCATCAAAATGATCTGAGGCAACGGAGTTAACAGCGTGAGAAAAGTATTGTTTATTAAGGAAGGGATACTTGTATGTAGGAGTTTCAATATAATTTGCATGAACAAAGCCTCACCAAGGGCCATGATGAGATTGCCTAATACAACTAAAACAAGTGCTTCTATAAATGGCAGATTCCATACCCATTTAACAATCAATATCAATAGAATTAGTAAGAAGAAAAAATGAACACCGAAATGAACGGGTAGGCTCCGTATTTGAGTAGCCAATATAGCATAGCATAATCCAACGACAGTTAATTTGCGTAGGTGAGGATCAATATTAACTAATACCAATCCCAGCCAAGTCGTTAAGAACCCGGTAGCAAAGCCGTGTATGAACATTATCCATAGGGGAATAGTCAATCCAAGTACCCCCGTTTTTCCTAATTATAATATTAATATAGAATGATGCAAACATATAGCGAATTCTATTAACATGAAAAACTGGCTTAAGCAAAGTCCCGCCCAACTTGAGGCTACTATTCAATAGCTAACATAACCTGAAAATATTTGCAAAGAATGACCCAACCCAGTAAAATGAACCAAGATAGTCATTTTATGATTTGGTTTCGGTTTCAAGAGTGGGGCAGGAGGTCTATATGCTAGGATTTATTGGCAACATTGGAACCTGGGAATTAATAATTATCCTGCTAATTGCTGTCATCGTGATCGGACCCAGCAAACTTCCCGAAGCGGCTCGCTCTTTTGGTAAGGCGCTGGGCGAGTTTAGGCGCGCTACCTCCGGAGTCAAAAGGGAGTTTGAGGAAGCCATCCTGTTGGATCAACCAGCTAAACCTAAGCCTCCCCGTGAAACGGTCAAGGCAGAGGCAGAGGTAGAGGTTGATGAAGCTGCTCCCGAGAATGACGATTCTAAAGAATAAATACCCTTAGTGTTTAGTATACAAAATCTAAAAAGTTCTCTTATCAAGAGAGGTGGAGGGACTGGCCCGATGAAGCCCGGCAACCGCCAGCAATGGTATGGTGCTAATTCCTGCAGGGAAAAGTCCTGACAGATGAGAGGGATACTGATTACAGAACCCTCTTTGGAGGGTTTTTTGATTTCTAACACATGGAGGAGGAGATAACATGCCCGGGGATTTAGTAAGTGTACTTAAAGAACGTATGGTACTTCTTGATGGAGCCATGGGAACAATGCTACAGGAACGTGGTATGCAACCTGGGCAATGCCCGGAACTGTTCGGTGTAGAGAATCCCGCTCTTTTGCGCGAGATCCATAATCTCTATATAGAGGCTGGTGCTGATATTATACAGACCAACACTTTTGGTGGAAATGCTTCTAAACTCAGTGAATATGGTCTGGAGGATCGGGTCGAGGAAATCAATGCTGAAGCAGTAAGAATCGCCCGGGAAACTTCACGGGGTCGAGCCTGGGTAGCAGCATCTATTGGCCCTACCGGGCGTCTGTTGAGTCCTATGGGAAACGGTAGCTTTGATGATATGTATGAAGCTTTTTCTCAACAGATAAGGGCCTGTGAGAGGGCTGGAGCCGACCTGATCTCCATTGAAACCATGACCGATATCGGGGAAATGCGGGCGGCTTTGATCGCTGCCCGCTCAGAGAGTCGATTGCCGGTCATAGCCCACATGACTTTCGAGCCGGAAGGCCGCTCCATGATGGGAACCGATCCCCTGACTGCTCTAATCGTAATGGAGGCTTTGCAGCCTTTGGCCATTGGTGCTAACTGTTCTGGTGGGGCTCAGCAGTTGCTGCCGGTCATTGAACAGATGGGACAGTGGACTAATCGCTACTTGTCAGTGGAGCCCAATGCGGGACTGCCGCAATTAGTGGATGGCAAAACGGTGTTTCCGGATAGTCCTGAGGATATGGCCGAATTTGCCCTGCGTTTACGAGCTGCGGGAGCAAATATAATTGGGGGGTGCTGTGGAACCAGTCCTCAACATATTCAGGCCATGGCGCGTGCCTTGCAAGGAATGCGTCCGGTGGAGCGCCGGGCCCGGCAAGTGTTTGCTCTGGCTTCACGTAGCCGTCATGTTGTGATAGGGGCCAACCAGCCTTTAGCTTTTATCGGCGAGCGCATTAATCCCACGGCTCGCAAGAAATTGGCTCAAGACATAAAAGAGGGCCAAATGCATATGGTGGTTGAGGAAGCCCGTCGTCAGGTGGAATCCGGTGCGCCTATATTGGATGTGAATATGGGAGTGCCAGGCATTGACGAAGCCCAGGCTATGCAGAGGGCGATTCAGGAAATCCAAAGTGCGGTAGACATTCCTATCGCTATCGATTCCACTAATGCTGAAGCGGTTGAGGCCGGCTTGAAACAGTTTGTGGGTCGCCCCCTGATCAATTCCACTACTGGTGAAGATAAGCAGTTGGACATTGTCCTGCCGCTGGCTAAGAAATATGGAGCAGCTATCCTGGGACTATGTCTGGATGAGCAGGGCATACCTGACCGAGCCGAAGATCGGGTAGCTATAGCACGCAAAATTTATGAGCGTGCCAAAGCATATGGTCTGCGCGACGAAGATATCTACATCGATACCCTGGTCAAGACCGCTAGTGCGGAACAAGCCCAGGTCATGGAGACCATAAAAGCTGTACAGATGGTCAAAAGCGAATTAGGAGTAGGCGCCGTACTAGGTGTAAGCAATGTTTCTCACGGACTGCCCGCTCGCGATATATTAAACTCAACTTATTTAGCCATGGCCTGGAGCGCCGGAGTAGATTTGCCCATTGTGAACCCTTTTGATAAGCGCATGATGGAGACCACTAAGGCGGCTGCCGTCTTGTTAAACCGGGATCCTGGTTCTGGCAGGTACATCGAACAGTATCACGACTACCAGCCAACTGGCAAAACCAACCGGCACCCAGTTTGCGAACAGTGTAATATACCTGCTCTGTTGAACCATATTCCGGCTAGCCTATCCACAGCGGGACATGAAAAACCAACTGCAGACATAGAAACCAATAGAGCAGCAACTCTTCAGGAACGTTTGCAAGAGGCGGTTTTGCAGGGAAACCGTGATGGTATAGAGAGCTTGATCGAAGAAGCTTTACAAGAGGGAACTGATCCGCTGGTCATTGTTAATCAGGGACTGATTCCCGGAATCGAGAGAGCCGGGGAGTTATACGATCAAAAGCGTTACTTCCTTCCTCAGCTGATGATGGCCGCCGAAACCATGAAAAAGGCCTTTACCCGGATACGTCCACTGTTGCAAGAAGACAGCGCGACCAGCGGGGGAGTCGTAGTGATGGCCACGGTGGAAGGGGATATCCACGATATTGGTAAGAACATCGTGATCGTGCTCCTGGAAAACTACGGATTCAAAGTAATTGATTTAGGTAAGGATGTGCCCGCAGCGACTATTCTAGATGCCGCCCAGCGGGAGAATGCCGATATTATAGGACTTAGCGCTCTAATGACTACTACCATGCCACGCATGGCAGAAGTAATTGCGGGAGTCAGAGAAAGAAATATGTCCTGCAAAGTTATGGTAGGAGGAGCTGTGCTGACCCAGGATTACGCTTCACAAATTGGGGCTGATGCATACTCAGAGGATGCTCGGGCTGCCGTATTAGTGGCTCAGCGTTTACTGGGATTATTACCATGAGGGAGGGGGAAGTGTGACCATGCAGAAGACTTATGAAGAAATCAACGAGAAGATCCGCCGCGGTGAGGCGGTGGTGGTAACCGCCGAAGAAGTAATCGATATTGTAGCTGAAAAAGGGATGGAAAAGGCTGCCCGGGAAATAGATGTGGTAACCACGGGTACTTTTGGCCCCATGTGCTCATCGGGCGCTTTCATAAACTTTGGCCATTCACGACCGCGCATAAAGATGAAGAAGGTTTGGCTGAATGGAGTGGAAGCCTACAGCGGGATCGCAGCTGTAGACGCCTATATAGGTGCCGCCCAATTGCCGGAAACTGATCCGGAAAATAAGGTGTTCCCGGGGCGCTTTACCTATGGAGGAGGACATGTGATCCAAGATCTGGTAGCTGGTAAGGATATTCACCTGGAAGCGATCGCCTATGGTACTGATTGCTATCCCAACAAAAAGGTAGATACGGTGATCACCATAAACGATCTCAATGAGGCTTATCTTTTCAATCCTCGCAACGCCTATCAGAACTATAACTGTGCCGTCAACCTGGGAGACCGCACCCTGTATACCTATATGGGTATTCTTAAGCCCAATATGGGTAATGCCAGTTATTCATCTGCCGGTCAGCTGAGTCCCTTGATGAATGACCCTTACTACAAAACGATCGGCCTGGGCACTCGTATATTTCTGGGCGGAGGTATTGGTTATGTAACCTGGAATGGGACCCAGCATCATCCCAATGTACCCCGGGGCGAGAATGGTGTACCTCTGACTCCGGCAGGCACCTTGGCCGTGATAGGGGACTTGAAACAAATGAATCCCTATTGGTTGGTGGGGCTTAGCTACATCGGCTATGGAGCTACTATAGCCGTGGGCATCGGCATACCTATTCCCATATTGAATGAGGAGATACTCTACTATACCACCGTAAAAGATGAAGACATCTACTGTCCGGTAGTTGACTACTTTGAAGGTTATCCCTACGGCAAAGCCATCGATCTGGGTAAGGTCAATTACCGTGACTTGAAAAGCGGCCGGGTGACCATTAATGGCCGGCAGGTCATTACTACTCCCCAGTCCAGTTATCCTCGGGCCCGCAAGATCGCACAGACTCTGAAAGAATGGATCCAGAAGGGCACTTTTGAACTGACTTGCCCGGTAGCAGGTATTCCTTCTGCCGAAGCCAACATCGAGTTCAAGTCGATTCCCGACAGAAGTCCCAATGGAATAACCATAAAGCGCTAGGGAGGGGTCAATATTGAGAGATAAGATAGTATGTTATTTTTCCGCCGCTCAATCGGAACAACCTATAATTCACCTGCTGGTCAAAAACTATGATCTGGTGATCAACATTTTGAAAGCCGATATCAACCCCCAAAAAGAGGGTTATTTGGTAGTCGAACTAGAAGGTGAGCGAAACAAATATAACGAAGGCGTGGACTTCCTAAAAAGCCTGGGGGTCATTGTAGAACCTCTCAGTGAAACGGTAGTGTGGCAATCCGAGATCTGTATACAGTGTGGGGCCTGTGCATCGTTTTGTCCCACCGAAGCATTGGCAATTGACCGGGAAACCATGGAGGTTTCTTTTGACAATGCCAAGTGCGTAGTGTGTGGTATGTGCCTGGAGTGCTGTCCTACCCGAGCTATTCAACTGTATTTTGAAATCAAGGAGGCAGTGCGCTGATTTATGGAAGGTCAGCACGTTAACCGTTTATATCGCCGCCTGCATGAAGGACATGATCTGGTTTATTTTTCAGTCAAGTTAAAGGAAAGCGATCTGGCTATCGGGGTAGATAATAGCAGCTACTCTGATAGCCTGGTTTCCTTGTGTCGCCAGGAATTGATCCGCATCCGGGCAGAATTAGAAAGCTATATTTTACTGCACCCTTCTTTTCAGCATTCTTTGGAGCCTATCCAACTACTGCCGGCAGCTTCGCCACTGGTCAAACAAATGGCCGATGCTGCTAGGCAGGCTGGAGTAGGGCCCATGGCAGCGGTAGCCGGAACAGTGGCTCAGGCAGTTGGAGAAAGACTTGACCTAGTGGTAAAGAGTGTTATTGTAGAAAATGGAGGCGACATTTATCTTAATGGCAACCAGGAAAGAGTGGTAGCCGTCTATGCTGGTCAGTCCAGATTCAGCCATCGGATCGGCATAAAGGTAAGTGTTGCAGAACAGCCGCTGGGCATTTGCACTTCCTCGGGGACAGTAGGCCCCAGCTTGAGTTTTGGCAGTGCGGATGCTGTGGTTATCAAGGGTTATCCAGCCGCTTTAGCTGACGCAGTTGCTACCCGGATAGGAAACCTGATCCATTGTGAAGAAGATTTAGGGAAAGCTATTGAAACGGCCCAAGATATACCGGGAGTAACTGGAGTCCTGGCTATAAAGAATGATACCATGGCGGCCTGGGGAGCCATGGAATTGGTACCGATTCAAAGGAGGAATGAACAATGAAGGCAGCTGCTAACGTACTGGAACTCATCGGACGAACTCCTATTGTAAAACTGAATAAAATGGGTGACAGCAGGGACGCTGATGTTTATGTCAAATTGGAGTCATTCAATCCTGCCGGTAGCATTAAAGATCGTCCCGCGCTTTTCATGATTGAAACGGCCGAAAAGCAGGGCAAGCTGAATCAGGAATCGATTATCCTGGAAGCCACCAGTGGTAATACTGGTATAGGGTTGGCTATGGTTGCGGCCATTAAAGGCTACCGTCTGGTAATTGTCATGCCGGAGAATATGAGTGAGGAACGTAAAAAACTCCTGGCGGCCTATGGAGCTGAATTAGTATTCACTCCCGCCAAATTGGGCATGAAGGGAGCAGTGGCCAAGGCTCAGCAAATGGCCGCTGAGGATGAGCGTTATTTTTTGGTCAGGCAATTTGAAAACCCGGCCAACGTGGAAAGCCACTATCAGACTACTGCCCAAGAAATACTGGAGCAGTGTGAAGGGCATTTGGATGCCCTGGTCTGTGGAGTAGGTAGCGGGGGAACACTAACTGGGGTAGCCAGCTTACTAAAAAAATCTATACCTCAGGTACAAATAATCGCGGTGGAGCCCTATACGTCTGCAGTGTTGAGCGGCAATCCTGCTGGACCTCATAATTTGCAAGGCATTGGAGCAGGATTCATCCCCCCAGTGTTGAATATTGAATTGGTTGACCGCATTTATCCTGTCAAAGATGAAGCAGCTTTCCAAACCTGCCTTTTATTAGCACGTAAAGAGGCCTTGTTAGTGGGGCTTTCTTCCGGTGCAGTTATTTATGCAGCTCTGCAAATTGCCAGTGAGCTGGGAGCAGGACGCCAAGTGTTGGCCATTGCTGCTGATGGGATGGATAAATATATGTCGACCGAACTGTTCAGCATCGAGGAGGTTTAACATGAATCCGGAAACAGTGGTTGACTACCTAGTTGACTGGCTTAGAGAGCAGGTAGCCCAGGCAGGAGTCCAAGGAGTTGTTTTGGGGGTAAGCGGTGGTTTGGATTCGGCAGTTGCCGCGGTTATTGCCCATCGGGCCTTTCCGAATAACTGCATGGCCTTGATTTTACCCTGTGAGAGTCAGGTCAATGATCGCCTGGACAGCCAAATGTTTCTGGAAGAGTTTAATATTCCTTACCGCATAGTTGAACTTGATAATGCCTACCGACTGTTGTTAACCCATTTTGAATCATATATTAAAATGGAGGGGTTCAGAGGCAGACTACTGCGAGCCAATATCAAGCCCAGGCTAAGAATGATAACTCTTTATTATTCAGCTCAGGGGCGCAATTCCCTGGTTCTGGGAACCAGTAACAAAAGTGAGCTTAGTGTAGGGTATTCTACCAAACATGGAGATGCGGGAGTCGATTTGCAGCTGCTGGGTGATTTGCTCAAGACCGAAGTATATGAACTGGCCCGCTATCTGAAAATACCTGATTATATTATAAATAAAACTCCTTCCGGTGGTTTATGGGAAGGACAGAGCGATGAAGAAGAAATGGGCATAACCTACCGGGATCTAGATCTTTATCTGTCAACCGGTCAGGGTGATCCTGAGGTAGTCAAGAAAATAGAGACCATGCGTCAAACCAGTGAACACAAAAGAAGGATGCCCCCCATACCCATCATACCCCGTGATTGATATAGTAGGGAGGAAAGCTTATTGAACCGAAGGCTGCGGAACGTTATTATTAGAATCGTAATATCGCTTATAGTTTTTGTTTATATTGCCTATCTAGCTTATCAAGCTTTAGATAGCTTCGATTTTTGGGTGATCATAGCCTTCTTCACGATGTTCTTTACCTGGTCAATAATTGAGATATATATTTATCGGGATCCGGAGACTCCAGTGGTGGCCGATAATGACCAGAAAACCTATATTTTTCTGCAGATGTCTTCACTACTGGTACTGTTTTATGCGCTGATGGACTTTACCACCTATCAATGGTCGCGCATGACTGAGATGGAACCTCTTATTGTTTATGCCGGGTTTGCAGTATTTATTGGCAATGCTCTACTACGGTATGCGGCTTTGACCACCTTAGGCCAGCTTTTTAATCTTCGGGTGGCCAAATATCAGGAGCACCACCTGGTACAGAGCGGTATATATCAATACATTCGTCATCCCATGTATTTGAGCGCACTACTTAACTCCCTGGCTGTGTCTTTGATTTTCAGTTCCTGGGGGGCCTTACTGATCATATTGGCCGCAGAGATGCCAGCTATTTGGAATCGTATAAAGGTGGAGGAAGAGTTTATGTTGGAGCATTTTCCCGGTGAATATTCCACCTATATGCAAAATAGCAAGCGCATGATTCCAGGTATCTGGTAGAGAAATAAAGGAGGTAACAAGATGGCCGGACATTCCAAATGGGCAAACATTAAGCATAAAAAAGCTAAATCTGATGAAAAACGGGGCAAGGAATTTACCAAAGTTGCCAAAGAAATCACCATAGCAGTGCGTACTGGCGGCGGCGGAGATCCTGAGGCTAATTCCAAGCTGAAACTGGCCATCCAGAAAGCCAAGGCCATCAATATGCCCAATGACAATATAACCCGCGCAATCAAAAAAGGAACCGGGGAACTGGACAGCGATGTGTTAGAGGAAATAGTATACGAGGGGTATGCGCCGGGAGGAGTGGCAGTAATGCTGGAAATAGCTACTGACAACCGCAACCGAACTGCCTCCGAGATCCGCCACTATTTCTCCAAAAACAATGGCAATCTGGGCGAGACCGGCTGCGTGGCCTGGATGTTTAATAGGGTTGGTTTGATCAGCATCGCCCGGGAAAACATAACTATGGATGAAGAAGAGTTTATGTTGAAGGCTTTGGAGATCGGTGCTGAGGATGTACGGGATGAAGAAGAACAATTTGATGTGATCACCTCAGTTGACACCTTCCTGGAAATAAAAGAAGCCTTGGAACAGGACGGGTTTACCATTGATGAGGCCGATGTAGTGATGCTGCCTGAAAACATGGTGGAAATAGATGATGTTGATGTGGCAGCACGCATCATTAAACTGATTGACCTTTTGGAAGACCATGATGATGTGCAAAATGTATATACCAATATGACTGTAACCGATGAAGTCATGGAAAAACTGGCTACTTAAAAGCTGTCAATTATGTCCCAGTAAATAAAGGAGGCTGCCCCTCGGGAAAGCCTCCTTTATTATCGGTAATAATTAATTGACCTTTGCATTTGGAACAGTGGGCTCACTGCGGGTTTCTACACGAGGTGCTTCCAAACGGAATTCTCCGTTGACAAAGCTCACTTTTACTTCCTGGGAGTTTACCCGCACGGGCAGTAGTGATAATACACTCTTCATGTCAATGGAAGGAAGAGTGTCCATATTACTGAAGTGCTTGGCTTTGACCCATGGCATATTGGCTTTAACGATGATCTCCTCATTTTGGCTGATAATACTCACCGGCACACTCACTTCAAAGGCATCTTCATAAATATTGTGATTGAAATCAATGTCCCCATAGGGTGACAAAATATCCAGGGGAGTTCCCGCCCAGGAATCAAATTCGGCCAAAATCTCTTCCGTGCTTTTACTGGGCTTTTGTTGGTCAAGAATGTCAAGGGCAGAATTGAAAAGGTTTTGATAGGTCTGGACACATACCTCATCACTCTGATCCTCGTCAAAGGACCAGATACAACCGTTGGACAGACTAGCCTCCAGATGACGGAATTCTTCGTTCCAGTTAATAGAGTTGTCTGGTTGGGCAGTTTGGCCGGTGATAGGGGCAAAAGGTATGGCAAAGCTTAGGGTATCAAAGCTATCGAGATCCTTGGCACTCAACTGCGCTACGGGCGCGGGGGTGTATCCGGGCACATTACTAAGCTCTGCCAAAGCAGCGGAAGGATCGAGTAGTTCATACCCGAGGTTTTCAAGTTGCTTAATATCCATCATAGTAGTCTCTTTCATGAAACCGCCTCCTTTGCTTTCGGGAAGATTCCGTTGAAGGAATTGTGTAATAATTCAGATTAATTTGACTATCCCTTGACTTTCCTATCTCTATTATAACCCCCATGAGACTGTTTAAAGCAAGCTATTTTTGCAAATAATAGGTAAAAACAATAGTCAATAAAAGTCACAAAGCCGGGGCCCCAACTATTGTAAAAACCATGTATACGTCTGCCTAAAACTGGCAATGCTATCCAGAAGAGGTGAAATAGCCAATGCAAAGGATATCTGCCGGACTGATGCTGGTGGTATTGATGGTTGGTTTTGGGATAGGATGGGGTATTTTTTCCCTGTGGGATCACCTTCATTCAGGTAATACTGTCCAGAAACCAGTAATTACCGCCAGTCAAGACAACGACACGATCAATAAAGATAGTCAAATTATATTCGAACAGGAATATATGCGCTGTGGGCACGTGGTCATTTCTGAATATGATCAGCGGGAAGATCTGCTGGGAAAATCCTTAACTGAACTGCGCAGCCTTTTTAGATATCGCGACGGGTACCAGCTTGATCTGCAGGGCAATACTCTAGTCATAAGGCAAAAAATCGATGACTGGTGCCCTGAAGACAAGAATATGTTTCGTCTTAAGGAATACCAGGGTCGAGTCGCTATTTATCAGGGACCAGACAGCAGTCACGACAAGTTATTACGGGTGACCAATCTGCGTATGGCGTCTTTGCCCGAAGAGATCCAGAAAAAGATCCACGAGGCCAGCTATGAATTTACCAGCGAAGAAGCCCTGAATGATGCTCTGGAAAACTTCGACGAATATTTATAGGGTGCGACAGGAGAAGATCGAGACCATTGAAAAAGTACCATAAATGTCATCCTGAGGAGCCACAGGCGACGAAGGATCTTTTCCGGAAGTAGGGGGTGACGACTCTGTCGCCCCGTGCGGAAAACGGGCAAACAGGGTCGTTTGCCCCTACCTTATACGACTTTTTCAGTGGTCTCGGACGGTTCTCATTCTGTCGCACTTGCCTTTATGAAGTGACAGTGGGTAATGTACTCGCCAGTCACTTTATTTTTTTGCTGCCATTCTTCATGGTTTCCGATCTCATTTTCAAGTAATATAAGATTGAGAGTTTTGTACAAATAGTTAGATGTCATCCTGAGCGGTAGCGAAGGATCTATTGACTTATGCAGAATCCTCGACTATATGATGGATGGGAAAGGGCAAGCACATGCTGGTTTTAGGAATTGATCCGGGTACGGCCACCACAGGTTTTGGAGTAGTTGAGGCCCAGGGCAGCAGACTACGGGCAATCGATTATGGAATCATATCAACACCAGCTAATATGGATATGCCTGCACGACTCTGTCTCATACATGAAAGCCTCAACCGAATCATTGATCAGTATCAGCCTCAGACAGCCGCTGTGGAACAGATATTTTATCATCGCAATGCCAAGACGGTCATTACCGTCGCTCAGAGCCGGGGAGTGATTCTGTTTACCGGTGCCAGTAGGGGTATTAAGGTCTGCGAATATACGCCTTTACAGGTCAAGCAATCAGTGGTAGGGTACGGACAGGCTGAAAAGCGTCAGGTTCAACTGATGGTACAAAAGATTCTAGGGCTGAAGGAGATACCCAAACCTGATGATGCTGCCGACGCTTTGGCTATTGCTATTTGCCACCTTCATGCGCAACGTATTGAACGTATCTATAGGAGTGAGTTATAAGCTATGATTGATTACCTGCGAGGTATTTTGGCTGAGATCAGAACCGATTCTGTCGTATTGGAGGTCAATGGTATCGGCTATGAATTGGCTTTGCCGGATCGGTCTGTGGCTAGTCTGCCGCCTTCCGGTCAGGAAATGCGTCTTTTTACCTATCTGCAGGTATTGGATAATGAATTCAAGCTCTACGGCTTTTTGAGTAGGGAGGAACAACTGCTGTTTAAGACTCTTTTGGGGGTATCAGGGGTCGGCGCTCGCTTGGCTCTAAACATATTAGGAACTATGGAACCCCATAAATTCTATACAACTATGGCCAGTCAGGACGAGAAAGCACTGCTCAAGATCCCCGGGGTAGGAAAGAAGATGGCCCAGCGTCTTCTATTTGAACTGCGCGACAAGCTTCCCGATGTTGCTGCTGCTATAGACGAAGGTTCTTCTGAAGCGGGTGTGATCTCTCAGGTGTTGGAGGCTATGGAAGTACTGGGGTTTGGACGCAATGAAGTATATCCTATTCTGCGTGATTTGACGGAAGCAGGACAGTTGAGCGAACGGGTGGAAGATAATATAAAATTGGTGTTGCAGCGTAACGCACAAAAGCCCAGCAGATAGGAGGGGATGATCATGCCGGATAACAGGCTTATATCGCCGGAATGGATGGAACAAGAGGATCATACCGAGTCGTCGATCCGTCCCCTGCACCTGAATGATTATATAGGTCAGGATAAGGTTAAAGAAAATATACGCATTTTTGTTTTGGCCGCTAAGGAAAGAGATGAAAGTCTGGATCATGTCTTGCTCAGCGGACCGCCTGGGCTGGGGAAAACCACCTTGGCTTCTATTGTTGCCAATGAAATAGGAAAACCTATTCGCAAGACCTCTGGTCCGGCTATTGAAAGGCCTGGAGATCTGGCGGCCATTTTGACTAATTTGGAACCGGGTGAGGTCTTGTTTATCGATGAGATCCATCGTTTGAACCGTACCGTGGAGGAGATCATGTATCCGGCCATGGAAGACTATGTGATCGATATCGTGATCGGTAAGGGGCCGGCGGCTCGTACCTTGCGCTTGGATCTGCCACCCTTTACACTGATTGGGGCTACTACCCGCCCGGGTTTATTAAGTTCTCCGCTGCGGGATAGGTTTGGCATAAACTGCCGATTGGATTATTATGATGAGGAAGATTTGCGGCAGATAATAATTCGAGCTGCCGGTATACTAAATATCAGTATCGATCGCGATGGGGCTGCTGAGATAGCTAGGCGTTCCAGGGGAACACCGCGGGTCGCCAATCGATTATTGAAAAGAGTGCGGGATTACGCCATGGTCAAGGCTGATGACCGGATAAGCAAAAAAGTGGCTGATCAAGCCTTGCAAATGCTGGAAATCGATGCATGGGGTCTGGACATGATGGATAGAATGATATTAGACGCCATTATCCACAAGTTTAACGGCGGACCGGTAGGTCTGGAGACTCTGGCCGCGTCCATATCAGAAGAACATGATACCTTGACTGATGTTTATGAACCATATCTGTTGAAAATGGGCCTAATCCAAAAAACGCCCCGCGGCAGGGTAGCTACTGAGCGGGCTTATCAACATTTAGGCATTAGCTATTCCCGCCCGGCAGAATCCAACAACTTGTTTTCTTGGAATGAACAATAAACTTGGGGGAGGGATAGCTATGACAGCAGTGAATTCACCACGGGTTTTGTTGCATATTTGCTGTGGGCCATGTGCCAGTTATCCGTTTCCCTGGTTGAGAGAACACGGTTATGAGGTAATGGGCTATTATTACAACCCCAATATCCATCCTTATACCGAGTACCTGAAGCGCCAGGAGGGGCTGCAGAGTTATGCGGATCAGGTGGAAATGAAGGTCATTTACGATGATAATTATGACCCGCAGTCCTATTTTCAGCAGGTGGCTTTTCGTGAGAATATCCGCTGTCGCTTTTGCTATCAAATTCGTCTGGATAGAGCCGCCCATATAGCTCGTAAAGGCAAATTTGATTATTTCACTTCTACTCTCCTGGTCAGCAAATACCAGAAGCACGATTTGATCAGACGCATAGGAGAGGATATGGGGGAGAAGTACGGGGTACCTTTTTTATATCATGATTTTCGGGAAGGTTTTTCCCAAACGGTTACCAGATCAAAGGCCATGGGTATTTACAGACAGCAGTATTGTGGATGTCTGTACAGTGAGATGGAACGCTACGCACCTCGTCAGCCTAACAAAGAGAAGCAAGTAAAACGGAGTGATGATGATTAAATGCAGATAGAAGGCCTAGCGAGAATTTTGATTACTTTTGGGATAATCCTGCTGCTGGCAGGATTTGTTGTTTTGGCTCTGTCCCGTCTGGGGATAACCGGTTTTCGTCTTCCTGGAGATATTCTGATATGTCGGGAAAATTTTACTTTCTTCTTTCCTATAACCACCATGCTACTTATCAGTCTGGTTTTGACCTTGATATTCAACTTGTTGGGGAGGAGATAGAAAGTGCCCGAAAAGATCCACCAGGATATTTACTCATTAGCTAGTTATCAGTTTGATCTGCCCCGGGAGTTGATTGCTCAGTATCCGGTGGAACCCCGGGATAAATGCCGCTTGCTGGTGGTAAATCGTCAGACTGGTCAGATATCAGATCATATTTTTACTGATCTGCCCGACTTTATAGCCAGGGGTGATGCTCTGGTATTAAATGAAACCAGAGTTATACCGGCTCGTTTGCTAGGTACCAAAGACACCGGTGCGGCAGTAGAGATACTATTACTAAGCCGAAAAGATAGAGGCTGGGAAGCATTGGTCAAACCTGCTCGGCGTTTGGCTCCCGGGAGTCGAGTCATTTTCCCTGACACTACTGTGCAGGTGGAGATAATCGAGGAGATCGACATACCTGGCGGCAGACTGGTTCGATTCCTCAACTGTTCTGATGAGGAAGGATTTATTCAGCAGTGGGGCAGAATGCCTTTGCCTCCTTACATCAATCGACCGGCTGATCCCGATGACAATCAGCATTATCAGACAGTGTACGCTCAGCAAGCAGGGTCAGTAGCCGCACCTACAGCTGGACTTCATTTTACACCTGAAATACTGCAGCAATTGACCGATGGAGGAGTGGAGATCGCCCGGTTGTTATTGCATGTGGGGCTAGGTACTTTTCGGCCGGTGGTGGTGGAAGATATTAGAGAGCATCACATGCATACCGAGCACTATGAAATCAGCACTGCTACTGCCCGGCAGCTTAACCAGACTCGACAAAACGGAAAACGGGTAGTGGCGGTGGGTACTACGGTAGTGCGGACTTTGGAAACCATTTATCAGCAAGGTTACCAGGCTGGTCAGGGAGAGACTGACAAGTTTATCTACCCAGGTTATCGTTTTCATGCAGTGGATGCTCTCTTGACCAATTTTCACCTGCCTGGCTCATCACTGCTTATGTTGGTAGCAGCATTGGCAGGAAATGAATTGATCCGGTATGCCTACCAGCACGCTATACGGGAACGATACAGATTCTTTAGCTATGGCGATGCTATGCTTATTATTTAATGGAGGAGTTATTAGGTGCTGAAATTTGAAATCGATATTACATCACCCCATAATAAGGCTCGCCTGGGGAGACTTACTCTGTCGCATGGTGAAGTGGAAACTCCAATATTCATGCCGGTAGGGACCCAGGCTACCGTAAAAACTCTGACTCCGGAAGATCTTTATGAAATTGGCGCTGGCATCATACTTTCCAATACCTATCACTTGTATTTACGCCCTGGGGAAGAACTGGTGGCTAAGGCAGGTGGACTGCATAAGTTCATGAACTGGAAAAGAAATATCTTGACTGACAGTGGTGGATTTCAGGTGTTCAGTTTGAGCAAACTTCGCAAAATAAGCGATGAAGGAGTGGAATTTCAATCCCATATAGATGGTTCGCGCCATTTTTTGACCCCGGAAAAAGTAATGGATATCGAACAGAAGCTAGGTGCTGATATTGCCATGTGTTTTGATGAATGTGCCCCCTACCCGTCTAGCTATGAAGACGCTGAGCGAGCAGTGGACCGTACTACTCTGTGGGCCAAACGATGTCGGGATGCCCATCGGCGGACAGATCAAGCTTTGTTTGGAATAGTGCAGGGCAATGTTTTTCCTGATCTGCGAGCCAGGAGTACTGAAGAGTTGATTAAGCTGGATTTCCCTGGCTATGCGATAGGTGGTTTGAGTGTGGGAGAACCTAAACAAAACATGTATGATATCCTCGACTATCTCCATCCTCTGTTGCCTGCTGACAAACCCCGCTACTTAATGGGAGTAGGTGAACCGGAGGATTTGATCGAAGGGGTCAAAAGAGGGGTGGACATGTTTGACTGTGTGCTGCCCACCCGCTTAGCCAGGCATGGCACTGCTTACACCTATAGAGGTAAACTAACGGTGCGCAACGCTGCTTATCGGGAGGATTTCACACCTATCGATAGCCACTGCGATTGCTACGTATGCCGCAATTATAGCCGTGCTTATCTGCGTCACCTCATCAAAGCCGAAGAAATTTTGGCTCATCGTTTGTTGAGCTATCATAATGTGTACTTTTTAGTGCAATTAATGGTAAAAATAAGAAATGCCATTCGGGAGGGAAACTTGGAGACATTTTCTGAGGATTTCTTTAGTGAATACAGGTTTTAACAGAAGGATTTACGGTATAATTGTCTAAGTCCATATAGGTTAAGATTAAAGGAGGTTGTTTACAGAATGGAAGGTCAATGGGTACAGCTTGCAATTTGGTTCGCAATATTTATCGGCATATTCTATGTGTTTATCATTATGCCCCGTAAGAAGCAGGAAAGGAAACATGAAGACCTGATCCAGAGCCTGAAAAGAGGCCATAAGGTTGTCACCATCGGCGGTATCAAAGGCGAAGTGACCAAAATTAAGGAAGATACCGTAGTCTTGAAAGTTAGTGAAAACACGGAAATAGAAATGTTAAAGAAAGCCATCGCCTATAATGAGGCCGATCCGCAATAACCAATGACGATGGTAACATTAACAGAAGTACAGACTAGCCCGGTGATCAAGGCCTTTATTGACAAAGGCAACCAACATTTGGCTGCCATGGGCTTTACAGATCACGGCTTCCTGCATTTGACTCTGGTCAGCCGCATAAGCCAGGAGATCCTGGTCACGCTGGGATATGATAAACGGTTGGCTGAGCTAGCAGGTATTGCCGGATATATGCACGATATAGGTAATGTTATCAACCGTGCCGGACACAGCCAGAGCGGGGCTTTGATGGCCACGGCAATCCTTAGACGTATGGGTATGGAGCCTAGAGAAATTGCCATTATTAGTGCTGCCATTGGCAATCATGATGAAGGAAGCGGCCATCCGGTCAATGAGGTGGCAGCTGCTCTCATACTTGCCGATAAATCCCATGTTCATCGTAATCGTGTCAGAAACACCGATGTAGTACGATTTGATATACATGATCGGGTGAATTATGCGGTAGAGCACTCTATACTGAATATTGACGAAGAAAAGAAAAGTATTACAATGGAATTGGCCATAGACACGAATATCTGCCCGGTCATGGAATATTTTGAGATATTTCTTAGCCGCATGCTCATGTGCCGTCGAGCGGCAAACTTCCTGGGGTGTGAGTTCGAGCTGATTATCAATGGGGCCAAATTACTATAGAAGATCATGTTGTTGGAAGGAGGAAATATTGTGCAGCGAAACACCAGTATCGCGATCATAGCCGTCATCGTAATGGCTATTGGAGTGATATCCTACTTCGCATTTCCGCCCCTGTTTAAGAACATCAACCTGGGATTGGATTTACGTGGTGGGCTGCGGGTCGTACTGGAAGCACAGGAGACCGAAGGCGAGGAGGTTACCGCCGATACTATTAATAAAGCGCTGAGTATTCTTCGTACTCGTGTTGATGCTCTGGGCGTAAAAGAAACTGCCTTGTATCCCCAAGGAGATAAAAGAGTAGTTATTGAGATCGCCGGTGAAGATGATCCTGAGGCCGCCGTTAATATACTGAAAAATACGGCGCAGCTGCAGTTTATGGATGAAGAAGGAAATGTTCTATTAACCGGCAAAAACCTTGTGGATGCTCAGGCTCGAATGAAGCAGGATGGCTCCGGTCAGGCTGAAATCACCCTGGAATTTGACAAAGAAGGGGCTCGGCTTTTCGGTGAGGCCACCACTGCTAATGTAGGCAGACCGCTTATCATTGTCATTGATGACGAGGCCATCAGTGCTCCCAAAGTAAATGGCCCCATCATGGATGGCAATGCCGTTATCACAGGTAACTTTACGGCTAAAGAGGCACAGGATATGGCGGTATTATTAAGATCAGGTGCTCTGCCGGTCAGCTTTGAGGTAATGGAAAAGCGCTCCATAGGACCTACTCTGGGAGCCGATTCTTTGGATAAGAGTATAAATGCTGGAATTGTTGGCTTAATAGCAATATTGATTTTTATGATCGGTTATTACCGCTTGCCCGGTGCTATTGCTGACATTTCGTTGTTTATCTATACATTGCTGGTTTTGGGGACTATGGTAGCCCTGGGGGCAGTGCTGACCTTACCGGGTATTGCGGGATTGGCTCTGTCAATAGGCATGGCGGTGGACGCTAACGTCATTATTTACGAACGCATTAAAGAAGAGCTGCGTTTAGGCAAGACACTGGTGGCATCTATAGAATCCGGATTTAAGCGGGCGTTTGTAGCTATCTTTGATTCCAATGTTACTACCTTAATCACGGCAGCCGTTCTCATGTACTTTGGGACTGGTCCTATTAAGGGTTTTGCGGTTACCCTATCAATCGGCATTGTCGCCAGTTTGCTAGTTGCCTTGACCTTTACCCGCTATATGCTTATTCTTTCTGCTAATGTAACCAAGAACAAAAAACTGTATGGGGTATAAGGGGGGATTGACATGCAGGTAATTAAAAGACGCAAATGGTTCTATATTTTATCTTCGATAATTATCATTCCTGGTGTGATCTCTCTGATGCTGCAGGGTCTTAATCTGGGGATTGATTTTACGGGAGGCTCTATAACCCACGTTAAAATGCCGCCTGGAGTAACCTCAGCCGACATGCGTGCTACCATAAGTGAACTAGGTATAGATGAAGCAGAAGTGCAGAAAAGCGGCGATGAGTTTTATCTGCGTACCAGCGAGTTGACCCAGGAACAGACTGATGAATTGATGCAAGTTCTAAGAGATCAGTACCAAGAAGTGGAGTTTATGAGTGCTGAAAGCGTTGGTGCTACTATTGGCGGAGAACTGACTCGTAATGCTCTGCTGGCTATCGGCATTGCTGCCGTGTTGATGCTCGTGTATATCACCTTCCGCTTTGAATGGACTTTTGGAATAGCCGCCATTATCGCTATCATTCACAATGTTTTGGTGGTACTGGGGGCATTCTCGCTATTTCAGTGGGAGGTTGGCAGTGCCTTTATAGCTGCTATTCTAACTGTGATTGGTTATTCCATTAATGACACCATTATTATTTTCGACCGCATACGGGAGAATTTGCGTAACAAACGTAAAGAAGATTATGAGGAATTGGTCAACAGAAGTGTGGGGCAGACCCTTAATCGCTCTATTAACACTGTTCTGACCTCGGCCTTTCCTCTGATCGCTCTACTGATATTTGGCGGTTCCACCATTCAACTATTTATACTGGCGATGTTGATTGGATTTGTTACCGGTGCGTATTCTTCTATATGTATTGCCAGCTCGACCTGGTATGATATCAAGACTCGAGAAGCTGCTGCTTAATGAAATTCAAAAGGCCTGCCCAGGGGCAGGCCTCAGACCGTCAAAAAAGGCTAATAGCTGCGTTAACTCGGGCAGCCCGTTCAATCGACGTACGCCGTGTACGCCTCAATCACGGGCTTCCCAGTTGCCTTGCTCTTATCCTTTTTTGCTCGCTCTGGCAGGGTGTCGACTTTTTCGACACCCTGAGGCCTGCCCAAGGGTGGGCCTTTTTATATCAATATGGACAAGTCTCATCATCTTCCTTAATATAAGACCAGAGACACTTATCAATAGAGAAGAGGTAGTATTGGTTTATGGTTGCATATTTGTTAGGTGCGCTCATATTTGCTACTGGCATTGCTGTGTTTGTGTTTCAGAATACTGCCTTAGTAACTGTGCACTTTATAAACTGGGTCTCTCCCCAAGTCTCTTTGGCAGTGGTCGCCTTGGTAGCTGCTTTGGTTGGAGCCCTGATGGCCTTTTTACTGGACTCTATTCGCTATTTCAAGGTGGCTAAGCAAGTCAAAGAACTCATGAACACGAACCGTCGCTTGGAAAAGGAGTTAGCCAGTTTAAGAAAAACAGAAACATCTTCGGCTGGCGAAACCAAAAAGACAAATCCCTTGAGTTCACTATCAAGTATGGTACGTAAGAAAAATTCCCGGGTGGAAAACGAGAGCCAGACAGCTGACCCACCTCCGATAAATACGGGAGAAATCCCAGAACAACCTGCTGAATCCCAGGATTAATTAGGGATAATCGACTTTTCCGACACCTTGAACCGGGCATACTGTTGCCCGGCTTTTTTGATGTAACTGCAGTCGATTGCTGACCATATTATGAATATGTATAGTGTATATCTGTTAGACGATCATTGACGCTTGCGAAAAGCAAATGTTACAATGACCAGGATTTATCACTTTTGGGGGGATGAACAGATATGTTCCTGACTGGAACCATGCAAATAAATACCCAGGGTCATTTGGAAATAGGCGGTATTGATGCTCTGCAACTGGTGGAAGAATATGGTACTCCTTTGTGGGTGATCGATGAAGAAGGATTCCGCCGTAACTGCCGCCGCTTCAAAGAAGCCTTCAGTAGCTGGGGTGATGTCCTGGTAGCTTATGCCGGCAAGTCACTCAGTAATGTAGCCATATGTAAGATAGTAGCCCAAGAGGGCCTGGGACTGGATGTGGTGTCCGGGGGAGAACTGTATACCGCTTTGCAAGCAGAGTTTCCGCCGGAAAGAATAATATTTCACGGTAATAACAAAGATCAGGAAGAGATCCGCATGGCTCTCCAGGTGGGTGTAGGACGCATTGTAGTTGACAACTTCCACGAACTGGATTTGCTTAATAGCATTGCGGCAGAGATGAGATGCAGAGCAGACATTATGCTGCGGGTAACCCCGGGAGTGGAAGCGCACACCCACGAGTATATTCAGACGGGGCAAATTGATACCAAGTTTGGATTCACACTGCCGGATGGACAGGCTCTGGAGGGAGTTGGGGCAGCTCTTAACAGCCCTAACTTGAATTTGACCGGTTTGCATTGTCATATTGGCTCACAGATTTTTGACATGGATTCATTCCGCCATGCTACCAATTTGATGATGGAGTTTACCGCCCAGATCCAAGAAAAGACTGGCCATGAAATGGCTGATCTCGATATAGGGGGCGGATTTGGCATATATTATGCCGAAGGAGATAAGCCTACTTATCCGGAAGAATGGGCTGAAGCGGTAATGACTACGGTTCAGGAAAAAGCCCGTCTCTATGGACTAAGGGTGCCGCGGGTCATTATAGAACCAGGTCGAGCTATATCGGGTCCAGCCGGCATCACTTTGTATACGGTGGGTTCTTTTAAGGAAGTAACTGGAGTACGTAAATATGTGGCAGTGGATGGAGGTATGGCTGATAATATCCGTCTTGCTCTCTATAATGCCGAATACAGTGCGCTTTTGGCCAACAAAGCTGATCAGCCACCTGCTGAGATAGTATCAGTGGCTGGAAAATGCTGTGAATCAGGCGATATGTTGATCTGGGACATCGAACTGCCTCAGGTGGAACCAGGTGATATTCTAGCCGTTTTTGCCACTGGTGCATACAACTATGCTATGTCTAGCAATTATAATCGTCTGCCGCGCCCCGCTATGGTATTAGTAAACCAGGGTTCAGCCGATCTCATATTAAAACGCGAAACCTACGCCGATATCATACGCAACGACATGGTACCGGAACGACTGAGGAACGAATAAAGTCGTTGGCAATTCGGCATAAAAACAGTCGAAATCATGCTACGACATTAGAAACGTCTGAGACCGCTAATAAAGTTATCTGGGTAAGCTCGTCAACAGTTTCGAACCTTCCGAGATTACTGAAAAGAGTATCATGTCATGCTGAGGCGCAGCCGAAGAATCTTTGCTGGTACCGGAGGGGAAGATCCTTCGGCCGTTCCTCTTCCTCAGGATGACATTTGAATGCAAGTAGGGACATCTTTCTTACATCCTGATTTCTCACTCCTTACCCCTCACCCCTCACTCCTCACCCTTAACTTCTAGATTATATTTACTCAGGTTTGGTATGGTATAATGCAGTTATTATAAATGGGGGATAGTGCTTTTGGAATTAATAACTTCACACAATGCTTTGGATTTTGACGGTTTGGCCGCTATGGTGGCAGCAGGAAAGCTATACCCAGGAGCAGTTAAAGTTTTTTCCGGTACTCTTTCCAAAAACGTCAAGCAATTCCTGGCCCTTTATAAGGACTCCTTGATCATCAAAAGTCCCAAAGAAATCCCGGCGAGTGAAGTGCGGCGTATGATAGTGGTCGATACTGCCAAGGCCAGTCGTTTGGGGCATTTGAAAAAACTAGCTCTACAGACCGATATGGATTTCCATGTTTATGACCACCACCCGGCTGGGCCGGATGACCTACCGGCGTCGGTTAATGTTATCGAAGGTGTTGGAGCTGCTACCACTTTGCTGGTGGAAAAAATCAGAGAACAGGATCTGGATCTGAGTTCATTTGAAGCTACCATTTTGGCTTTAGGCATTTATGAGGATACGGGTAGTCTTTTGTTCGCTTCCACTACCTCACGGGATGCTGCTGCCGTAGCCTATTTGTTGGATAGGGGGGCCAATCTGTCGGTGGTGGCCAATTTTATGGATCAGCCTTTTAGTGGGGAGCAAAGACAGCTTTTACAGAACTTGCTTAATTCTGTTCGCCACATCAGAGTTCATAACCTGAACGCGGTAATAGCCGTTGTGGAGACGGAAGAATTTGTCCCTGGCCTGGATGCGGTCACCTATAGATTATCTGAGTTGGAAAACAGTGATGTAATATTCGTGGTTGCCCGTATGGAGGACAGGATCCATGTTATCGGACGTAGCCGAAGTGGCAGTGTAAAGGTAAACGAGGTTTTGAGGACTCTGGGAGGAGGCGGCCACGAGCGTGCTGCTTCTGTGGTCATAAAAGGCCAAGGCCTGGAGGAAGTGGTCGATACTATTATGACCAATCTGGGCGATAAGGCCCAACCTGCCCTGGTAGCGGGTGATATTATGTCCACACCGGTCAAGACTGTGCCCAAGCATATGAGTATGGAGGAAGCGGGAAGATTAATGCTGCGCTATGGTCACACCGGTATGCCGGTGGTAGAAGACGACAAAATGGTGGGGGTGATTTCCCGCCGTGACGTTGACAAGGCGCGTATGCATAATCTGGGGCATGCGCCGGTAAAGGGCTTTATGACTTCTACGGTGCTATCAGTAACAGCAGATACTCCGGTGTCCGAAGTTCAGCATCTGATGGTCGAGCACGATGTGGGCAGGTTGCCGGTGATCGAGGGAGATCGGTTGGTGGGGATTGTATCTCGAACTGATATACTGCGTACTCTGCATGGAGAAGATTTTCCTGATGATCACCAGGTTCTGTTTGCATACAACGGTGAGATACAAGAGAATTTGAGTCACCTTATGACTGAGCGACTTCCTGCCCGACTGATGTCTATTTTGATGGTGGCGGGGGAAGCTGCTGAGGAGCACGGTGCCAGCATTTACTGCGTGGGTGGTTTCGTACGCGACTTGATTTTGCAGGTGCCCAACTTTGATGTGGACTTTGTTGTGGAAGGTGACGGGAAAAAAGTAATTCAAACCATGGCTCGGCGATTGGGAGGCAAGGAAAGAATACATGAGCGCTTTCACACGGCGGTTATTTTTCTTCCCGATGGGAATAAGCTCGATGTAGCTACCGCCCGCACCGAGTATTATGAATTTCCGGCAGCCTTACCTACGGTGGAAAAATCCTCTATCCGGGAAGACTTGTATCGCCGTGATTTTACTATCAATACTCTGGCGATCTGCCTAAACCCAGGTCGCTTCGGTAACCTGATCGATTATTTCGGTGGGAGAAAAGATCTGGATCAGGGATTGGTACGCATACTATATAATCTCAGTTTTGTGGAAGATCCCACCCGCATCCTGAGAGCTATTCGCTTTGAACAGCGCTATGATTTTACCATCGAAGCAGATACGCTACGCTTTGCTCAGGACGCGATCGATCGCAAGTTGTTGGGCAAGCTCTCCTATAAAAGGATATGGCAGGAATTGATATTGATATTGGGCGAAAAGGATCCTGTGTCTTCCCTGGAGCGCATGCAAGAAATTGGAGTGTGGAGCTATATTCTCCCCGAAGTAGATCTGTCTATTATCAAACGTACCACCTTAAAACGAGTCCCGGTCGTAAAAGCCTGGTGGCTAGGACACTATTATAAAATGGATGTAAGAACCTGGCTAATTTATGTCATGGTACTCTTATCGCAATTAGAAGAGGAACAGGTGGAACAGATAGTTAGTCGCTATAGTCTGGATTCCTATTCCCAGCAGGCTATCAGAGAATCTAGAATGGTGCCGGGAATAATCGAACAGCTAGGGAGATCTGAGGAACTGCCCCCCAGTTATATTTACAACCTAATAGGAACCTGGCACTCGGAAAGTGTGATTTATCTGCTGCTGTCTCTGCGGGACGAGCAGATTTGGGAGGCGGTGACCCGCTACCTGGATGCTCGGGATAGAGTGCGGGTAGAGACTAACGGGCATGTCTTAAAAGCCATGGGGATTAAGCCCGGCCCTATTTACAGTCAGATTTTAGGAGAGTTGTTCCGTTACAGATTGGATGGTCTGGTTACCAACCAGCATGAAGAAACTTCTCTAGTAAACCAATGGATAAAGGAAGGAAAATACGCAAGTGTTTAATTTGGATATCACTAGAATACTCATTTCCTTGCCGGCAATTGTGATAGGTTTGACTTTTCACGAGTATGCCCATGGCCGGATGGCTGATTATCTGGGGGATGACACTCCTTACTATCAAGGCAGGCTGACTCTCAACCCGCTGCCCCATATTGACTGGCTTGGGTTCCTGATGCTGATGTTGGCTGGATTTGGCTGGGCCAAACCAGTTCAGGTAAATCCCTACAAACTCCGTGGCGGAGTTAAAAAGGGTATGTTGTTAGTTTCTATAGCGGGACCACTTATGAACATACTGTTGGCTTTTCTAGCCATAATCGCATTACGGGTGGTTGCTCCTTATCAGGGAGTGGAATGGGCTAATTATACCGTTATGTTGCTAGAGCCATTGATATGGATAAATCTAGTGTTAGCAGTATTTAATCTGATCCCTGTTCCGCCTCTGGACGGATCGAAAATCCTAGCGGGAATTCTTCCTGACCGAGGTGCCTCCATAATGTATGCTTTGGAGCAGTATGGCATTTTGATCCTATTATTATTGTTGATGACCGGAGTAATATCTAAAGTTCTCCTACCGCTGATTCAGCTGCTATACTATTTGCTGGCGAATATCGTGTTCTATTTCTAAAGGGGGAGTCCAGTGACCTACCTGGTTGATATTGAGGCTTTTCATGGCCCTTTGGATCTCTTGCTGTTTCTGATCGAGAAAAATGAGCTGGATGTTTACGATATTCCTATCGCCTTTATTACTGATCAATATTTGCAGTATTTAGAGACTACCGGTGAGTTTGATCTGGAAAACATGGGCGAGTTTTTAGTAATGGCTACTTATCTGTTAAACTTGAAATCGCGCCTATTGCTGCCCCAGAGCAACAACACCACTGAGGATATAGAAGATGCCATCGATCCCCGGGAAGAACTGGTACAAAAACTGCTGGACTACAAGCGCTATAAAACGGCAGCAATAGAGCTGCAACAGCGAGAAACAGGTCTAACAGAACGAATTTTTTACCGTGAGGTTAGCAGTGAACCAGGCAGGGAGGAAGAACTGATCGTTGATCTATCATCATTGATCAGAGCCTATCGCACTGTCATGCGCCGCCTGCCTGTTGCTGAGCCAGAAGCAGTTATCCCAGAAGGTGATGTTAGTGTTAATGATAAAATGGATCAGATAATGGTGTTCTTGGCGGACAATGATGGTAAAACTAGCTTCAAGCATTTATTTACGATAGTGTCCACACGGCGGGAGGCCTTGGCCCTGTTTTTGGCTCTCCTGGAACTGATCCGTTTACAAAAAGTAAGAGCCACACAAAACATCCCTTGGGAAGATATACAATTAGAGATGTGGTGATGTAACTTGCTAATGCGCGACGAAATCAAAGCCGCTATCGAAGCCATCCTCTTCATGCGAGGTGATCGGGTGGGCGTTGAGGAACTGGTGGAGATATTGGATGTTCCGCTACTGGAACTGCGTGATCTGATGCGGGAATTAATAGGAGAATATTTTCAGCCGGGGCGCGGCTTGCAGATAATACCGGTAGATGATGGCTACCTGATGTGCACCAAAAGTGAGTATTCCGAGATACTGGCTCGGTCAGTGCGCCCGGTAAAACGCCGATTGTCGCAGGCGGCTTTGGAGACTTTAGCTTTGATCGCTTATCAGCAACCGGTTACTCGAGCAGAATTAGAAAGAACTAGGGGCGTAAAGGTAGATAGAGTGATCACTAATCTGTTGGAACGCGGTCTTATTGAAGAAGTGGGTGTCAAAGAAGTAGTAGGGAAGCCAATCCTCTACGGTACCACCCAGGAGTTTTTGCGGATGTACGGTCTAACCAGTCTTAGAGATTTGCCACAACTGGAGGAGTAGTGCTCATGGCAGATAAGTCTCTGGAAGAAGAAATAAAGGTAAAAGCTCAACAAGCTCGGCATTTGGCCAGATATATGAGCAGCACTGAGGATCTGGTAGAAAACCAAATACTCAAAGCTCAGCAGGAAGGCAAATTCGATAATTTGCCGGGAGCTGGCCAGCCTATTGACCTGGAGGAGAATCCCTATGAACCGCCTGAAATGAGGATGGCCTTTAAGATCCTCAAAGAAAATGATTTTGCTCCTCGCTGGATCGAGCTGGGTAAGGAAGTTGATCATGATCTGCAGTGCTTCTGGAAAGAGGTTGATTATTTTCGACGCTATACTCTCATAATGAAAGATCAGCCGCCCAATTCTCCAGCCCGCCGAAGATTTCAACGTAAAAAGGAAAACTTCTATTATGAATGTCAACTAAGTCTGGAAAGAATCAATAAGAAAATCCTGGACTACAATCTGCATTGTCCTACATATTGGGTGGGCCGACCCAACTTGATCGTAGAAAAGGAAATGGCTCAAGTAACCACTATGATCGAGTCAGCGATGAAATCCTAACCCTAAAAGTAAAATGTATAACCATAAGGTCAGTTTGGCAATCCTAACCAAGACAGGGGTGCTGTGCGATGCTGGCCTTTTTGATTTATTGTGCAGTTCTGGCACTCTTGGCTGGACTGCTATTGTTAATGCCAATACGAATAGATATCCATATCGTTTTAATCGTTGATCAGGAACAGAGGATATTGGATATAGAGATCCTTCCTCTGGGGAGAGAAAAATGGAAACAGCGACATCATCTACAGGTGCCACCCGGGCAACTGATCACTCTTGTGCTTGAAAAATTATCCCAAAAGCAGCGGCAATATAAGCCTCCAAGGTGGTTCAACAGTTTGAGCACCGCTCAAAAAATTATGGTTATGCAAAGAATAATGATCATACTTAAGCAGTTACTGTCAGCTACACACATCAAAGAGTTGGACTGGAGAAGCATTTATGGTGGTGAGGATGCTATGCTAACGGGCGTGATCACGGGTACATTATGGGCTGCTAAGGGTATGTTTATCAGTATGGTGAGCAGTTGGTGCCACCTGGAGAATATGTATATTGGAGTTGATCCTGACTTTAACCAGGAACGGCTCCGGAGTCGTTTTTCGGGAATATTCTCAGTCCGGCTGGCACATATTATTCTTGTAGGTGCTCATATTATCGTATGGATGGTCAGGGGGTATTTTTATGGACGCACAGCAGCAAGGAAAGCAGCCCAACCACCCCATCGAGGGGTTAATGAAAACTGCTATGCAGAGTATTAAGGAAATGGTAGATGTAAATACCGTTGTAGGCGATGCCGTGGAGACTAATGACGGCACCGTTATCATACCTATTTCTCAGGTGGCCTGCGGCTTTGCCGCCGGAGGAGGAGAGTACGATCTGACTGATAAAGGAGGCAGCAATGAACTGCCTTTTGCTGGAGGCAGCGGTGCCGGAGTATCAGTTAAACCGGTCGGTTTCCTGGTGGTGCGCATGAATGATGTGCGTTTGATTTCCACCAACGGAAATCCCTTAGCTGAGCGCATGGTGGATCTGGCTCCGCAGATAATGGATAAACTGGAGACTATGATGCAAAAACACAGTCGCCCCCAGAGCCAATCGCCCCTCTCATAACAACCGAGTATCTAGTCTGAGCTAGGACGCATATAAGAACAGCCGCCATGTTTGGGGCTGTTCTATTTCTTTCTGAGCTATCATACCCTTCTACAAGAAATGTAGGAGGGATTAGCTTGCTAAATCTTATCTGGCTTATCCTGCTGGCTTCCGGTATAGTAGTTGCTGCCCTAAATGGAAATATTGAAGTAGTGACTGAAGCAGCCTTGGGCGCTGCCAAAGGGGCAGTAGAGGTGTGCTTTGACTTAGTAGGGGTCATGGCTCTATGGCTAGGAATTATGAAAATCGCCGAAAAGGGTGGTTTAGTTGCGGCTTTGGCTAAAATGCTGCGGCCTCTGATGGTGCGACTGTTTCCCAGTGTTCCCTCTCAACACCCGGCTATGGGCGCCATAATCCTCAACTTAAGCGCTAATATGCTAGGACTGGGCAATGCTGCCACACCATTTGGCATGAAGGCCATGCAGGAACTGCAGACCTTAAACAATGACTCCGATGAGGCTTCAACGGCCATGTGCACCTTTTTGGCTTTGAATACCTCCTGTATTACCTTGATACCTGCCACTATAATAGGTGTCAGGCTTTCCTTCGGATCTGCCAATCCTACCGAAATTGTTGGACCGTGCATATTTGCTACCAGCATTGCCATGACCATAGCGATCTCGCTGGATTACTGGTTCCGTACTCACAGTCGTTGGCGGAGGCCGTCTTGAAATGCTATTTACCATACTGAATGTTATTTCTGCCTGGGCTATACCATTTCTCTTGTTGGTTATTCCCTTGTATGGCTACCTGAAAAAAGTACCTGTTTATGAGAGCTTTGTTGAAGGCGCTCAAGAAGGCTTTGTCACGGCGGTCAAGATCATACCCTTTCTGGTAGGGATGATGGTGGCCATTTCTGTTTTTAGAGCCTCAGGTGCTATGGGCTATTTATCGCTGGTTTTGGAACCCTTGACATCTTTACTGGGTGCGCCTTCTGAGGTTTTACCTCTGGCCATAATGCGTCCCATGTCTGGCAGCGGAGTTCTGGGGATGGCCACGGAACTGATGCGAACTTACGGGCCAGATTCCTTTATAGGCAGATTGGCGTCAGTAATGCAAGGTACCACTGACACCACCTTTTTTGTTTTGACCGTATATTTTGGGGCGGTAGGCATAAAAAAGTACCGTTATGCCATCGTGACTGGCTTAACTGCTGATATAACTGGATTTATTGCCTCGATTTATATCTGCAATCTTCTCTTCAGGTAACACTTGACCTCTTTCTTGATCATTCTTTTCTTTTCCTCATCTCTTGGACAAGCTGGGCTGGAATAAAATCTTTTTGCCAAGGCAGAATAATTGTATTACTTACATATTAGCCTCAATGCCAGATGTTCAAATGCAGTGCTCAGCTATAACCTGGATTAGTGGTGCTTGTCGATGGCAAAATACGCTATAATGGCTATAGTGTATTCGGAGGTGGAAAAACTGGCACTTTACCGTAACGATGCGAATTGTTACCATTATACAGGGGACATACCGTGAAGTGATTCACACAGTGTTCATACAGAGTCCAGTGATTAATGGTAGCTTGCCTATTAACTGCATTATCTGGGAAGTTGGTAACAAGCTGTAGTGTTAATACAAAAATAAAAGCAGATCATATTTGACCATGGGAATTGTGGAAAGCAGCAACTAGGAGGAGATAATAACATGGAAGCATCGGAATCAAAATTTATTCATGCTGTTCCTAATTTTAGTGAAGGGCGCCGTACGGAAGTTATAGAAGCCATTGTTGGGGAACTAAGGGATATTGAAGGTGTTAAACTAATAGACTATTATCCTGATCCCGACTTTAATCGTACGGTAGTAGAGGTCATCGGTAAGCCGGAGACCTTAAAAGAAGCTCTGATAAATATGGCGGGTAAGGCTAGTGAATTGATCAATTTACAAGAGCAAAGGGGCAGTCACCCGCGCATCGGCGCCCAGGACACGATACCTATTTTCCCACTGGCTAACATTAGTCTTGAGGAGTGTATTGCCATAGCTGAGGAAATAGGCGAGGAGATTTTCAAGCGTTACCAGGTACCTATTTATTTTAGCGGTGAAAATGCTCGTAATGAAGAACGTAAAAGTTTGGACTTTATCCGTAAAGGTCAGTTTGAAGGTCTGAAAGAAGTAGCCCATCTGCCTGAACGAGCTCCTGATGTGGGACCTGCAGCTTTACACGATACTGCCGGAGCTACCATTGTGAGTTCGGCCATGACTGGCTTAGTGGCTGTAAACGTTGTTTTAGGGACCTCTGACTTAAACATTGCTAAAAGCATTGCTAGAGCTGTGCGGGGACCTAGCGGTGGTTTTAGTACCATTCGTTCGATAGGCTTGTATTTTGAGCAAAGAGGCCAGGTGGCGGTATCCATGAATATGTTTGATACTAACAAAACTCCTATCTATCGAGTATTTCAGTTGATAGAAGCTGAGGCCAATCGTTATGGGGTGCAGATAGTTGGGACTCAGATCATTGGAACTCTTCCCCAGGAAGCCCTGGTCAGTTGTGCTGAGCATTTTCTAAAACTGGAGAACTTTAATCGCGACCAAATTATTGAAAACCACTTGGTTGGTTTATGATAGCGAGCCAACGGTTTACTATACATCACAGTTGTTTGTTGAGGAGGCTTTAACGTATGAAAAGTGATATTGAGATTGCTCAGGAGTGTAGGATGGCTCCTATTGATCAAATCGGAAGATCACTTGGGTTGAGTGATGATGATCTGGAATTGTACGGCAAGTATAAAGCTAAATTGTCGCTGGATGTGTGGTCACGCATCCAAAACAAGCCCTCCGGAAAGTTGGTACTGGTTACGGCCATTACCCCTACTCCGGCAGGCGAAGGGAAAACCACCACCACAGTGGGATTGGGTCAGGCCCTGAACCGGGTGGGCAAGAAAGCCATAATAGCCCTTCGTGAGCCGTCCCTGGGGCCCAGTTTTGGTATCAAAGGGGGAGCTGCTGGGGGTGGCTATGCTCAGGTGGTGCCAATGGAAGACATCAATCTGCATTTTACCGGTGATATACATGCCGTTACTACAGCTCATAATCTTTTGGCGGCCATGTTGGATAACCACATACATCAGGGTAATGCTCTTAATATTGATCCCCGTCAGATAGTTTTCCGGCGGGTCATGGACTTGAATGAACGGGCCTTACGTAACATAGTGATTGGCCTGGGAGGCCGCATGGATGGTATTCCGCGTGAATCCGGCTTTGATATCAGTGTGGCTTCTGAGATCATGGCATCCCTTTGCCTGGCTACTGATTTAATGGATTTAAAAGAACGCTTTAAGCGTATAGTGGTAGCCTATACTTACGATGGTGAGCCAGTTACTGCTGATGACCTGAAAGCTGCCGGATCAATGGCTCTATTGATGAAAGATGCTATTAAACCTAATTTGGTTCAAACCCTGGAAAACACCCCGGCCTTTGTACACGGAGGTCCTTTTGCCAATATCGCCCACGGTGCAAACAGCATCGTTGCGACCCAAATGGGACTGAAGCTGGCTGACTATCTGGTTACCGAAGCAGGCTTCGGTGCTGACTTAGGCGCGGAGAAGTTTTTTAACATCGTCTGTCGCTATGGGAATCTGAAGCCTGATGCTGTGGTTTTGGTAGCCACCATACGGGCTTTGAAGAATCATGGCGGGGTAGCCAAAGACCAATTGGGTGAAAAGAACATGGAAGCTCTGGGAAGGGGTACAGAAAACTTACTGAAACAGATGGAGAACATCGGTAAATTCGGTGTTCCAGTAGTGGTAGCCTTAAATGAATTCCCCACTGATACTGCAGAAGAGATCGAATTTATCGTAAGTCGCTGTGAATCTTTGGGAGCTGAAGTAGCCTTATCCAAGGTGTGGGCGGAAGGTGGCGCTGGTGGAGAAGAATTAGCTCATAAAGTCATGGCAGCCGCTGAAAAACCCAGTGAATTCAAATTTCTCTATGATCTAAAACTCCCTCTCAAAGACAAGATACGCACTGTCTGCACGGAAATATATGGAGCAGATGGTGTGAACTATACCTCGGCAGCATCTAAGATGCTACAGCGATTTGAGGAACTGGGCTATGGGGAGTTGCCAGTTTGCATGGCCAAAACTCAATATTCGCTATCCGACAATCCTGATTTGAAAGGACGTCCCCGCGATTTTGAGGTAACCGTCCGTGAGGTGAGGCTGTCAGCTGGAGCCGGATTTGTAGTAGCCTTAGCGGGCACCATTATGACTATGCCTGGTTTAGGAAAAACTCCCGCCGCTGAAAAAATAGATATACTGGAAAGCGGCGAAATTGTAGGACTGTTTTAATGTAACCTCGCTGGTATAAAAAGAGGTCAGGCCTTGAAATACCTACTCATGTATGAGTAAATATCTCAAGGCCTGACCTCTTTTATTGTTCCATAGCTATTTAGAATTTATCAAAGCAAATAATTCTGCCCGGACTTCTGAGCGGGTTTCAAATAGTCCTCTAACGGCTGAGGTCACTGTTATTGACCCTGGCTTACGGATACCGCGCATGGTCATACACATATGTTCTGCTTCGATGACTACCCCTACTGCGTAAGGACTAAGAACATCATTTATACAATCGGCAATCTGTGAGGTCAAGCGTTCCTGCAACTGGGGACGGTGGGCGTACGCCTCAGCCACTCGGGCTAGTTTGCTTATCCCTACCACTTTTCCTCCTTTGGGAATATAGGCCACATGAGCCTTACCGTAGAAGGGAAGTAGATGATGTTCGCACATTGAATAAATAGGAATGTCTTTTACCAAAACCAGTTCATCATGGTATTCGGAAAAGCAGACCTGCAGAAACTCCTGTGGCTCAGTATTCATACCGGCAAATATTTCTTCATACATTTTGGCTACCCGTTTAGGTGTATTCTTTACCCCTTCGCGTTCAGGATCTTCACCAATAGCTTCCAGGATCATGCGCACCGCTTGTTCTATTTGCGGTTTGTTTATTTCATGTTTAGTCATATGTTAGCCTCCGGTGTTTAGGTTAATTATAATAATAACAAATATGCCCAGACTTATCCCTATAAATGTTTCTTACCCATAGTATTAACCTAGCTTCTACTACCTATTAAAACCAGTCTAATGGGGATTAGACCTTGAAATATTCACTCTTTTATGTCAACGTGGAACATAATACTTAATAGGATTATACTCCAATTAAGGTGAGGCATGGGGGCAATTCGAGATTAATGAAAAAGTATCTGTCTCGATG
>ENA-UOUL01000349-UOUL01000349.1-bioreactor-metagenome-genome-assembly--contig:-NODE-349-length-80262-cov-7.937956_pt1 | contig 80262 bp, 81 predicted proteins | sample MGYA00249838_ERZ747220 | MGnify/ENA primary metagenome ERZ747220 (study PRJEB28778, sample SAMN05720191) | bioreactor metagenome | isolation source: Anaerobic biogas reactor | place: USA:Washington... | reverse complement strand
GCTTCGGGATCGTCAGCCGCCAGCTTCTGCATACACCCCGTCTCATCGGGTGTCAAGTAATTATGAGATCCTACAGGTCCGCGCGCGACGGGCGGGGCTCAGCCGCCGGGCGGTCCCGGGAACGGGGCGGAGAGGCGACCATCCTGTCCGTGCTTCTTCAGGTGCCCCCCGATGTCGGCGCCGGCCTTCAGCACGAGGAAGAGAAGGGGGACGAGCCGTGTCCCGAGCCCGCCGGGTATCATCCCGGTCACGAATGCCCCCAGGATGATCGTGAGGTGCATCGGGAAGATCCGGGCGTACGGCTCCCTGAAGATCACCTCCGGCGAGAACTCCTCGAACGGCCGGTACCAGAGGAACGAGACGAGGTGGTTCACGAAGAAGATGGCGCAGCCGATCGTGATCCCGAGCGGATCTCCGAACGAGAACAGGCCCCCAGACACGAACCCGGCGAGGAAGACGAGGTATCCCAGGTGGAAGAGCCCGTAGTGAACGGCGAAGAATCCGGCCAGGAAGACGCTCCGGATCCGTGCCCCGGCGACCCCGTGGGTCGGGGCGAGGAGGAGTCCGACGAACGTGAATAGCCCGATCGTGACCGACTGGAACCAGTAGACGGCGAGGACGGCGCCGAGCTCCCAGTCCTGCAAGAGGGCGAGGGCGATCGTCACCCCGTTGGCGACGACGAGGGAGAGGAGGGGCAGGCTCGGCCGATCCATCGTTCCAAGATCGGCGGCATCGGTCTTAGCCCTGACGGGCGGTGTGTTCATATTCGCCAACACTGAGAGATTGATAGGGATGACGGACGGGCAGACAGGGACCGCGTGGCATGCGCTCGAGGCCTCGGAGGTCGAGAGCGTCCTCGGCTCCGGCCCGGAAGGCCTCTCGGGCGCCGAGGTGGCGGCCCGGCGGGAGCAGTTCGGCCCGAACCGGCTGCCGACGCCCCCCATCCCGGGCCTGCCGACGCTCTTTCTCCGCCAGTTCAAGAGCCCGCTCATCTACGTCCTGATCGCTGCGGCTGTCGTCGCGGCCGCGCTCGGCGACCTGAGGGACACGGTCTTCATCCTCGTGGTGGTCCTCGTCAACGCGGTCGTCGGGACGTTCCAGGAGTGGAAGGCCGAGAACGCGGCCGAGGCCCTCCGCCACCTGCTCGAGACCGAGGTCCGGGTCGTCCGGGACGCGCGCTACCTCTCCGTCGGGGCCGAGGACCTGGTGCCAGGCGACCGGGTCCTGCTCGAGTCGGGGAGCCGGGTGCCGGCCGACCTCCGGCTCGTCCAGGTCGAGGAGCTCGCGGTTGACGAATCGGCCCTGACCGGCGAGTCGCTCCCGGTCGAGAAGTCGGTCACACCCGTGGAACCCGGGGTGCCGGTCGCCGAGCGGCTCTCGATGGTCCATGCGGGAACGGTCGTCACAACGGGGCGCGCCGCGGGCGTCGCGGTCGCGACCGGCGGCCTGACCGAGTTCGGCGCGATCGCGGCCGCGGTGACGGGCGGGGAGGGGACGAGGCCTCCCCTGATCGAGCGGATGGACCGGCTCGCACGGACGATCAGCATCGCCGTGGTCGCGGCGGCCATCCTGCTGGCCGCGATCGAGCTCTCCCGGGGAACGCCGCCCGCAGAGGTGTTCTTCGTCGCGGTCGCCCTCGCTGTGGCGGCGATCCCGGAGGGGCTCCCGGTCGCACTCACGGTCGTCCTCTCGGTGGCGGCCTCGCGCATGGCCCGGCGCTCGGTGATCGTCCGCCGTATGGCGGCCGTCGAGGGGCTCGGATCCTGCACGGTGATCGCGTCCGACAAGACAGGGACGCTCACGGTGAACCGGCAGTCCCTCGAAGCGATCTGGCTCCCCGGCCACGGGCACCTCAGGGCGGAGGAGGTTGCCCGGGACCCGGTCTTCTCCGGGGCGATCGCCGGCTTCGCCCGGGCTGCAGTCGCCGCGAGCGAGGCGGTCGAGGTGGTCGAGGAGGGGACGACCCGCATCCTCGGGGATCCTGTCGACGCCGCCTTCCTCCGCTTCGGCCGGATCCACGGGATCGACCCGAACGGGGTCGGGGCCCGTATCCTCGGGCGGATCCCCTACGAGTCCGAGCGTCGGTACGCCGCCGCGGTCGCGTCCGGGCCGGACACGGCCGCGGGGAGGGCAGTGGTCTCGCTCAAGGGAGCGGTCGAGGTCGCGCTCGCCAGGGCAGAGCAGATGGCCGGGCCGGATGGACCGGTCCCGATCGACCGGGAGGCGGTCGACAGGGCGTTCCTCGCGCTCTCGGCCGGGGGGTACCGGGTGCTCGCGGTCGCCGAGGGGCTCTTCGAGGAGGGAGTTCCCCCCGGGGAACTCTCCGAGGAGACGCTCCCCCCGCTCACCCTCCTCGGCCTCGCCGGTTTCATCGACCCGCTCAGGCCCGACGCCGTGGCATCGGTCGCGGAGTGCGGACGCGCCGGCGTCCGGGTGCTGATGGTGACCGGGGACCACCCGGTCACCGCGCTCGCGCTCGCCCGGCAGCTCGGGATCGCCGAACGGGAAGACGAGGTCGTGACCGGGGAGATGCTCCACGGGTCCCTGGACCCCGAGCTGGTGGACCGGGTGCGGGTCTTCGCAAGGGTCACCCCGCTCCAGAAGTTCGATATCGTACGGGCCCTCCAGGAACGCGGGCACTTCGTGGCCGTCACCGGCGACGGGGTCAACGACGCCCCCGCGCTCCGCCAGGCGAACATCGGGGTCGCGATGGGCTCGGGCACGGATGTCGCGAAGGGCGCAGCCTCGATGGTCGTGACCGACGACCGGTTCGGTTCGATCGTGTCGGGGATCGAGGAGGGGCGGATCGCCTACGACAACGTCAGGAAGGTCACTCTCCTGCTCGTGGGAACGGGGGCCGCGGAGGTCTCTATATTCGTCCTGGCGCTGATCGCGGGACTGCCCGTTCCGCTCCTCGCTGTCCAGCTCCTCTGGCTCAACCTGGTCACCGAGGGTGTCCAGCACATCGGGCTCGCGTTCGAGCCCGGGGAACCCGGCGCGATGGACCGTCCTCCCAGGCCGCCCGACCAGCCGATCTTCGACCGGCTCATGGTCCGGGAGGTGCTCCTATCGGCCGGGACCATGTCCGTTGTCGGCTTCGTCCTCTTCTCCTGGCTCCTCGGGAGCGGATGGGCCCTGGACGATGCCCGGAACCTGCTCATGCTCCTCTTCGTCCTCTTCGAGAACGTCCAGGTATTCAACGTCCGTTCCGAGCGGATCTCGGCCTTCGGGATCCCGCTCTCGCGGAACTGGCTCGTGGTCGCGGCCACGGGGGGATCGCTCCTGGTCCACGCGCTCGCGATGTACATCCCGCCGGTCGCCGAAACTCTCTCGATAGCGCCGGTGCAGCCCGTATGGTGGGGGGTCCTTCTCCTGGCATCGCTCAGCCTACTGGCCGTCATGGAGGTCTTCAAGCTGGTCCGCCGGGCCCGGGGGACCTGAGCGGCGAGGGTGCGGAGGATGGATGTGCTCCCCTGCCCCTTCCTCCGGCGGGTGCAGGAAAACCCCGCGGGCGCGAAGGCGACACGTTCTGCACAAAAAGTTATATAGTATCGACCGGTAGAGAGAGGTGCCCACGGGGGGGGTGGGTATGGCAGATGTCTCGCGAAATGAGATCGGTCAGCGGATCTACCAGCTGGCCCGGGAGAAGAGCGCCGAGACGGCGCTCGACAAGATCCGGACGCACCTGGGTTTGAAGTGGAGCGAGTTCGACCGCCGCGACGTCGACCGGTTGAAGCGGCTCCTCGGGCAGGCCTGGACCAGCGTCGACCGTTCGACATGGGACCGGATCGAGTTCCATAACCTGAGCTACGACGACGTCCGGAAGATCCTGAACACAGAACGGTGGATGGGGGACGACCTCATCGACCGCAGGAGGAGCACGGACGAGGTGCTGCGGATCCTGGCGCCGAGAGTCTAGGTCTCCGTTACGGCCGCGGCATCACGGGACTGCCTCTTTCGCCGGTCGAGCATCCGTTTCACCTTCTTCAGGCGGAAGAGGTCCTCCCGTTCCCTCTCCTCGATCGTGATCTTGATGTACTTGGTCTGGCGGTACAGCTCGGGGATCATCACCTGCTCGAGGGCGTTCACCCGCCGGCGGGTCATCAGGATCTCGTGGCCGATGCGGCGGAGCGTGGTCTCGGTCTCCGCGAGCCCTATGATCAGGTCGAGCTCTACCTCGAACTTCTCGGCGACCTCGTCGATGCGCCCGCTGGTGCCGACGATGCTGTACCCCCGCTCGAGCACGCCGAGGGCGAGGCTCTTCTTCTCGATCACCGGGATCGGCACACCCATGATCGACCTGGAGTCGATGTCGAGCACCACACGGCGCTTGGTCGCGAACGACGCCGACTTCAGGGCAACCGGGTCGTCGACTGCCTGGGCGATCAGGAGCGAGCGGTCCGCGTCACGGGCGCTCAGCTCGAGCCCCTCGCGCGAGGTCGAGACCTCGTTCATGACGCGGAAGAACTCCCGGACGAGGGCATCCATCTTCTCACGCAGCAGGTCGCGCCCCTGCTCGGCGAGCCGGATCTGCTCCCGCTTCCGGATCAGTTCCATCCTGGTCGGCTTCACCGGTTCCGTCGTCACGACTCTTCCTTCCCGTGCGTCGGGTGGTAGCGGTCGATCAGCTCCGGGCTGATCCGCTTCAGCTCGTGGACCGGCAGGCTCGAGAGCAGCTCCCAGGCGATGCCGAGCGTCTCCTCGATCGACCGGTCCTCGTTCCGCTGAGAGACGAAGCCCCCCTCGAACCTGTCGGCGAAGGCGAGATACGCCCGGTCGAGCTCGGTCAGGGCCTCCTCCCCGACGATCGCAACGAGCCGCCGGAGATCCCGCCCGTAGGCGTAGCTGGCATAGACCTGGTCCGAGACGTTCCGGTGGTCCTCCCGGGTCTTTCCGGGACCGATCCCGAGGCTCATCAGCCGGGAGAGCGAGGGGAGGACGTCGATCGGGGGATCGATCCCGCGGCGGAAGAGGTCGCGCGAGAGGACGATCTGCCCCTCGGTGATGTACCCGGTCAGGTCGGGGACCGGGTGCGTGATGTCGTCATCGGGCATGGTCAGGATCGGGATCTGCGTGATCGAGCCGTTACGCCCCTTGATCCGGCCTGCGCGCTCGTAGAGCGAAGAGAGGTCCGTGTACATGTATCCCGGGTAGCCGCGCCTCCCCGGCACCTCCTCACGGGCCGTGGAGATCTCGCGAAGGGCCTCGCAGTAGTTGGTCATGTCCGTCATGATCACCAGGACGTGCAGGTCGTGTGCGTAGGCCAGGTGCTCGGCGGCGGTGAGCGCGCATCGCGGAGTCGCGATCCGCTCGATGGTCGGGTCGTCGGCCAAGTTCAGGAAAAAGATGACGCGCTCCAGAGCGCCGGTCTCCTCGAACTCCTGGGTGAAGAACGAGGCCTCCTGCCAGGTTATTCCCATCGCGGCGAAGACGACCGCGAAGTTCCCCTCCTCCTCGCGCACCCGGCTCTGCCGCGTGATCTGGGCCGCGAGCCGGTTCGCCGGCAATCCCGCGCCCGAGAAGATCGGGAGCTTCTGGCCCCGGACCAGGGTGTTCAGCCCGTCGATCGCCGAGACCCCGGTCTGGACGAAGTCCGCCGGCTTGTCCCGTGCGAACGGGTTGATCGGCATCCCGTTGATATCGGGACGCTCCTCGGGGACGATGGGCGGGCGCGTATCGCGGGGGCGGCCCAGGCCGTCGAAGACCCGCCCGAGCATCTCGATCGAGACGTCGAGCCGCTGCGGCTCGCCCGTGAACCGGACCCGGGTGTCGCGGTCGTCGACACGGTTGGTGCCCTCGTAGACCTGGACCACCGCGACCTCGCGGGAGATGTCGAGCACCTGCCCGGTCCTTTCCTCCCCGTCGGGGAGCGTGATCGAGGCCACCTCGCCGTACGAGATACGGCGCGGCCTCTCCACGTAGATGAGCGGGCCGGAGACGTAGCTGACGGTCCGGTACTCCTTCGTGAAGAGCGGCCTCATCGCTCCGCCTCCAGCGCGCGGGCCGAGACCCCGATCGACTCTATCAGGTCCCGGATCCGGGGGGCGTCGTACTGCTCCTTCATCCGGGCGATCTCGTTCTTCTCGGGCAGGGCGAGCACCTGCCGCAGGGCGACACCGCGGCCCATCGTGGCGACCGCGGCGTCGTAGTAGGCCAGGATCGCCTTGAGCATCAGGTACTGTTTCTCCAGCGGACAGAATCCGTCGACCAGACTGTAGGCGCTCTGCTGGAGGAAGTCCTCGCGGAGCATCCGCGTGACCTCGAGGACCGCCTTCTCGCCCTCGGGCAGGGCGTCGGGCCCGACGAGCTGGACGACCTCCTGCAGCTCGGCCTCTTTCTGGAGGAGATACATGGTCCGGTCCCGGAGCGCGACCCAGTCGGGTGCGACGGAGGCGGAGTACCAGTCTTTCAGGCTGTCGAGATAGAGAGAGTGGGACTTGATCCAGCTCACCGACGGGAAGTGGCGGCGGTAGGCAAGGTTGGTGTCGAGCGCCCAGAAGGTCCCGACGATCCGGAGCGTGTTCTGCGTGATCGGCTCCGAGAAGTCGCCGCCCGGCGGGGAGACCGCGCCAACCACCGTGACCGAACCCGCCCGGTCACCTGCACCCAGGCAGGCCGTCCGGCCTGCCCGCTCGTAGAAGGCCGCGAGCCGGGCCGCGAGGTACGCCGGGTACCCCTCTTCGCCGGGCATCTCCTCGAGCCGGCCCGAGACCTCGCGGAGCGCCTCTCCCCACCGCGAGGTGGAGTCCGCGAGAAGGGCCACGTCGTAGCCCTGGTCGCGGTAGTACTCGGCCATGGTGATCCCGGTGTAGATCGATGCCTCGCGGGCCGCGACGGGCATGTTAGAGGTGTTGGCGATCATGATGGTCCGCTCGATCAGGGGGTTGCCGGTGCGCGGGTCCACCAGTTCGGGGAACTCGGAGAGGACGTCGGTCATCTCGTTGCCGCGTTCGCCGCAGCCGATATAGACCACCACGTGGGCGTCGGCCCACCTGGCGAGGGTCTGCTCCGAGACGGTCTTTCCGGTACCGAACCCCCCCGGGATCATGGCCGTCCCGCCCTTGGCGATCGGGAAGAGCGAATCGAAGATCCGCTGCCCGGTCACCAGCGGCAGGGATGGGTCGAGCTTCCGGGCGTACGGCCGGCCTTTCCGCACCGGCCAGGCCTGCACCATCGGGATCGGACGCTCGCCGTCGAGCCTGGCGACCACGTCGTCGACGGTCAGCGAGCCGTCCGAGACGCTCTCGAGGGTCCCGCTCACCCCGGGGGGCACCAGGATCCGGTGCTCCAGGTGATACTCCCGGACGGTCCCCAGCACGTCGCCCGGGCCGACCGCGTCGCCCTCCCGGGCCACAGGCTCGAACTCCCACCGCCGTGAATGGTCGATCCCGGGGACGCGGAGCCCCCGGGAGATGAAGTCGCCGCTCTGTTCCGCGAGGAGCGGGAGCGGGCGCTGGACCCCGTCGTAGATCGAGGTGAGGAGGCCCGGGCCCAGCTCGACGCGGAGGGGCTCGCCCGTGTTCTCGACGACCTCCCCGGTCCCGAGCCCCGTCGTGTCCTCGTAGACCTGGATGATCGCGACGTCCTGGTCGAGCCGGATCACCTCCCCGGTGAGCGCCTCCTCGCCGACCATGACCACGTCGTACATCTTCGAGCCTCGCAACCCGCCGGCATGGACCACCGGCCCCGAGACCCTGATTACTTCGCCCTGGATCATTGTTACCGCCTCAACACAACGTTGTACCCGATGGCCCGGCGGAGAAGTCTCTCGATGTAGTCCATTCCCCCTCCCTTCCGGGAACGCCCGGGTATGGGGATCACGATCGGACGCGCCGACCGTTCGATCCGGTTCATCAGCCGCTCGTCGAGTCCCTGCATGAAGTCCTCATTCACCGCGATGATCCCGGCATCGCCCTCCAGCATCAGCTCGGGGAGCATCCGCCGGGCCTCCTCGATGTTCCAGGCCTCCCAGGTGTCAACGCCGGCCATCCGGAACCCCGCGGCCGTGTCGGGATCGGTCAGCACCATGAACTTATACATGGATCAGCTCCGCCTCCAACTCCTCGTCGGAGAGCCCGGCGTCCCTGCACCGGGCGATGATCCGGATATTCGTGACCTCGATCAGGAAGCGGTAGAGAAAACCGATGACGACCGTGATGCTGAGCGGGTCCCTGCGGAAGAGGGACGCGCCGGCGCGGATCAGGTGCCAGTCGAGTTCCTTCATGACGGGCGAAAATCGGCCGCTGTTCTGCGCCTCGGTCAGCAGGGGCCTGAGAGAGATGAAGCGGGTTCCTTCGAGCCGCTCCCCCGCCTTCCCGAGATTCCCGTCGGAGACCATTCCGCTGAGCACCTCCGTGGTCAGCTCTCCTCCACCTTCCAGCAGGAACCGCTCCCCGTCCTCGAGGTCGATACCATCCCGGATGAAGGTGATCACGGTCTTGAGGTTGGTGACGTCGATCTCGGTCCCGACCAGCTCCTGGAGCGCGAACGCCTCGGGCTGCCGGCCCCGGACGGCGTCCCGGGCGTACTGGAAGTAGTACCTGTCGAGCGCGTGCTCCAGGACGAGCAGCTGGCCCGAACGGCTCCATTCGTCGATGTTCGGCGTCAGGGCCTTCGCGTAGTCGATATTCCAGGTGGCGAGCAGGTCGATGACCTGCCGCACGTCGTTCTGTTTGAGCAGTTCGACCAGGGTCGCCTCGTCGAGAGTGCCGGCAGGGACGAGGGCCTCGCGGATCTCCTCGGGGGAGGAACGGATGGACTTGCCCCGCAGGATCGTCTTGAGGTTGTGCACGTCCCAGCGGTTCAGGAAGATGCGGACATAGCGGGCCTCCCGGGACTCGCGCTGGTCGTCGAACATCGCGAGGATCTTCGAGTAGACCCGCGCGAGGTGCCGGCGGAGCGCGTCCTCGATGCAGACGACGCTCGATCTGCGGACGCACGAGGTCTCGAGCTCCTCTCGGTACGGGGTCTTCTGGAGCTCGGAGATCATCGCATCCAGGTCGGGCACCAGGATCAGGTTCCGAAGCGCGTCTGGACCGAGGAGTGTCCGGTACATCCCCCTCACGCGGGCGTTGATGTAGCCCTGGTCCATTACCCGCCTCCGAACAGCCGTCGATAGATCTCCTGGCGGTGGACCTCCGCGGCGCGGGAGAGGCGGGCCTCGAAGGTGTTGTCGACCCGGACGAGCCCGTCGGCCGATTCCACGACCACGCCGCCGGTGGTCTCCAGGTCGGGGATCGCCTCGAGCTCCCCCGGCAGGCCCGCCAGGATCGAGCGTACGGCCGATTCGTCGCGCGGATCCACGTGGACGCGCGCCCTTTTCTCCCCGAGTGCCTCGAGCGCCTCCCGGATCAGGTGCTCCAGGACATCCGGGTTCCCGCCGTCACTCCGACGGTGCGCCAGATCATCGCTCGCCATCGCGATGGCGCGCCGGAAATACTTCTCCTGGATGCTGGCGAGGTCGGCCTTCAGGTCCTCCCGAACCCGGTAGAGCCGCTGGTGCCGCTCGACCTCGATCCTTCGTTCGGCCTCGGCGAGCTGCCCGGCCGTTATCCTGTCCGCCTCCTGGCGGGCCGCACCCAGTGTCTCGTCGACGAAGGCCTGCGCCGCCACGCGCACCTCCTGGATGCGCAGGGCGGCATCCATCTCCATGGAACGGATCAGTTCCTCGTACGCCATCTGTCTCACTTCCCCGGTGCGGGGTGGAATCGGGCCACCCCCTCTCCCTCGCGACGGGCGGCCACTCGCCCTTTCCGTCCCTCACATGATGATGAGCATCGCCGCGACGACGAATCCCAGGATCACGAGTGTCTCGGGAAGCGCGACAAGAATCACTGCCGGACCCACCATGTCGGGGTTCTCAGCGAGGGTACCAGCGATCGCCGGCCCTATCTTTGACTGGGCATAGGCGGTGCCGATCGACCCAAAACTAAACGCGATCGCGGCTCCAACTGATGCCTCAAGACTTGCCATCGAACTCCACCGGTTAGGAGGACACGCTCTTTTTATTTAATACTATCGAAAAAGATCAAAGCAAAAACGCAATTAACCGGAGACGGGCCCGCTCCCCCCTCGGGGAGCGCAGCTCGACTCAGCCGCCCGGGCGATAACCGAATGGGTCGTACGGTCGCCCGGAACCCTCGTAGAACTTCGAGTTGAACTCGACGAGGTGGAGACGCGTGGACTGAATGAACGGGCTGAAGAGGGCCAGGACCAGGTTCAGGAGGTGGAGGGAGGCCGCGATCAGCACGCCGACCAAGACCGTCCCGACCGCGCCGGCCAGTTCGTTCGCGACGACCGCGAGAAGCACAGAGGCCATGCCGATCGCCATGAGCCTGGCGTAAGACATGATGTTGCCGATGGCGCCCATGATCTCCACGGCTCCCCGGACCCCGCCCCCGTAGAGGAGAGGCGGGAGCCCAAGGACGAGCAGGCCGGCTCCCAGCAGGAGAAGTGCGGGCGGGCCGAGATCGACCACCCCGATGAGCACCAGGAGGATGCCCAGGATCACGGCGATCATCCCCACCTTCTCGAAGAGGTGGCGGCGGTTCCGACGGGTCACCGCGTTCACCACTCCGAGCCCGAGCCCGAGTAGAACGTGGGCCACGCCGACCGCGATGGCCAGGACCAGGAGCGGGATCATCGCCTCCATCCGGTTCCAGGTGACCCCGGCGAAGACGACGGGATGGAACCAGCCCATGTGTTCCCCGAAATCCCCGAAGAACTCGCCGAAGAGATATCCGAAGATGATCGTCGGGATCGCCGATATCATGAAGATCATCGCGAGCTCCCGGAGCCAGACGAGCGCGGGATACCGCCACCGGATGAAGAGCGTGAGCGCCAGGATGCATATCCCGTAACCGACGTCCGCCACTATCAGGCCGAAAAAGAACGGGAAGAAGATGGCCATGAACGGGATGGGGTCGACCTCACCGTACCTCGGGAACCCCATCAATCGCGAGAAGAACTCGAAGGGTCGCGCCCAGAACGGGTTTGCAAACGAGATGGGCGCCCCCTCTATCTCCTCGGGCGTCGCCGGGACCTCGGCGAGCGCTACCCGCCCCCCGAAGACGTTCTGGAGGCATTTCCGGACGCCCGGGATCGACGACTTGGGTATCCAGCCCTTCATCACGAAGGTGTAATCGGTGTGGGCGAACCTGGAGAAGACGCGGAGCTCGTCGCGCTGCTCCTCGAGAACCCGCTGTATGTCCAGCAACTCCCGGCGCCAGCGGCCCGAGAGCTCTGACAGCTCCGCGTCGATCCGCCCGATCTCCGCGCGCCCCTCCTCCTGCTGCCGGCGGATGGTCCTGATCGCCTCCTCTATGGGCATGTCCGAGAAGTCCGGCGGGATCCGGACCTCGTTGACATTCTGGGAGAAGAGAAAGGAGTGCACTTCCCGCGAGTACCACTTGTTGAAGATCGTGATGGCGGCGATGGTCGACTCGTCGAGCTCGGCCGAGACATACTCGAACTGGTTGTTGGTGATCTCGCGCAGCCTCGGCACGATCTGTTCGAAGAGGTGGGCGTATTCCTTCTGAAGCAGAAGGACGGTCATCTCGAACCCCTCCAGCTGGGGCAGGGCGTCCTCGATCGGCTGGAGGCGGCTCAGGATGTGGGCGTACCGCTCAAGCGTCGTCGCCGTCAGCTGCAGGTCGGCCTTCCGGTTCGACATATCCACCGTCTTCGCGTCGAGCCCCTCGAGCCGGCTGCGGATGGTCCCGATCATCTCGCTGAGGGGGAGGGAGCGCAGGGAATCTTCGACCCCCTCAGCCCCTCTGGCGCCGGGGCGCTCTCTGGGGAGCAGCTTGAGCAGTCCGTTCACCTTGAGCAGCAGCTGGTCGACCTCGACGAGCGACGCCTCGTCGATCCGCTGGAGTTCGCCGTGTCCGGCCGTCGCATCCGGGCTGATGTCGACGAGATGAACCCTCCCCTCCTGGTATATCGTGTCGACGATCTGCTCAGTCTCGCCGCGCGGGCCGACCACGACGATGCTGCTCATCTTCTCAAGCATGGCTCAGGACTTCCTGACGACGTACCCGACAAGCTCCTCCGCCACCCCGGCAAGGCGGGACTCGATGGCCGTGTGCATCTCTCGCTCCCGTCGAAGGGCCTCCTCGCGCATGGCGCTGATCTCGGCGTCGAGCGCAGCCGTCGCCTCGTCGTAGCGGGCAGAGGCCGCCGCGCGCCCCTCGCCCTCTGCCCGGTCGACTATCAACCATGCGTCACGGCGGGCCGACTCCTTCAAAGCATCCATCTGGGCGCAGACGCGGTCGTACTCCGCTGCCAGCGCGAGCTCCTTCTCCCGAACCTGCTCGAGCAGCGACTTCTCTTCCGCCATTCCCATCACAACCCATGCCGGGCTCGGACCCCCCCCGTGAATCCGCGCATCGAGGCCCGCTGGTCTGCCAGACGGTAGCACTCGGACGGAGTGTAACCCGCCCGCTCGATACGGTCCCCGCACCTCCTGAGTACGGCAAGCTGCATCTCGCGGATCTTGTCGACATCGAAGGGCATCCTGACCACCCGGGATACGCCAGACTTGCTCTAAAAGGACTTAAATACTTCGGCTGCGTATTTTTTTCTTCTTCTTTTTCAGGTCCAGCGCCGTCCCCGGGATCCCGCCTTCGACGTTCACCCCCGGGTGCCCGCACCGATCTGCCGGGGGGCTGTGAGGAAACATCCGGTCGCCCGGGTGACGGAACGGAGGGAGAGTCCCCTCATTGCGGTGCCCGTGCCCGGATCCGCACGCTTATGCGTGCCCATGACCACCGGTCTTTATGGAGCCGATCGCGTGATTATCGGTGCGGACGAGAATACCCGCCCGTCCCGGGCCGGAGTCGAGGGCGTGCTCGCCTTTCTACCCATATTCGAGGACCCACGGTTCCTGCCCGAGGTCGTGGTCGAGGAGCGGGAGTGGCCCTTCGAACAGTACACGCGCGAGGTCTACGAGTTCGAAAGGACCCTGTACCGCACGGGCTTCATCGTCCGGTTCGACTGGGGGCCCTGGGAGAAAGAGGCGGTCGCGTATTACCGTGAACCAGCCAGGCTCGACGGGGCGGACTGCGGCGTCATCAGGCGTCTGCTGACCTTCCATGTCCGAAAGAACGTCGGCTGCGAGGGTCACCTCGCGCAGATGCTACGCGAGGGGCACATCCAGGCGATCCTCCGCCGGCTCGAGTCGCTCGCCGACGCCGGGCTTTCAGAGTGAGATCGTGCCGCTCACGCAGGGCCGGGGAGGGGGTGGGCGACGGGACCAAACGGGGCGAAGGTCCCGTCGAGCACCCGTTCCCAGGTCGTGCTTCGCCGGGGCGGACTGGACAGGGGACAGGCCGGTTCCCGGCAGACGGCAGGGAGAGCCGCGGGACGGATCCTGCCGAGCCACGGCCGCCCCTCGAGGTCCGCGGCGGACCGGATCCCCGGGGCAGGAGAGAGGGCGTACCAGCCCGGGCCGCCGGGATCGTTGCAGCGGGCGACAGGCCGGACCACGCAGACGGACTGGACGTCCTTGTGCCCGCTGCGGACGAGCATGAGGACGAGAGCGCCGTGGTCCTCGCTCCCGTCTGCGACGATGATCCCCGGCTCGAGGGCGCTCCCTGCGGCGAATACAGCGGAGGTTGAGGCGACGAGAGCGGTGATGAGAACGAGGAGGGCGAGTCGCATCGGAGGTCACCGGGATCTGTGGTGCCTGTCCGGGACGTTAAAGATATCGGTCCGCGAGCCGGGCGGGAATGAGAGGAACAGCGGGCCTGAAGGGATTTGAACCCTTGGCCTACGGATTAAGAGTCCGTCGCTCTACCGAACTAAGCTACAAGCCCGTGTTTGTGCTCTCTTAGGTTGCTGGTCCATCAAAATAAACCTGACGGCTCCGCTCCTCGAACGCCCGGATGGCTGGCTTAATATGGCCAGGCAACCCACCCTGTTCAACATGACAGACGCCGATCCCCGGGAGCCGCTGGGGGAGGTCGAGTACATGGTGCTCGGTTGCGGTTCCATCGGTTGGAACGTGATCGAGGAGCTCTCCGGAGAGACCAGGTCGATCCTGGTCGTCGACAAGGACGACAAGAGGGTCAAGGACCTGCTCGAGCTCAACTACGAGGCGGTCACCGGGGACATACGGGACCCGTCGCTCTTCGATAGACTCCGGACCCCCAAGGTCGTCTTCGTCCTCTCGAACGAGAAGGACGCGAACCTCGCGGCCGTCCAGGCGATCAAGGCCAGGTACCCCGAGACCGAGGTGATCGCCCGGGCACTCGACCCGCTCTCGCAGAGTGCGCTTGAGGCGGCCGGCGCCGAGTTCGTGATCTATCCCCAGGACGTGGTGGCGAGGGCGGCCGTCCACCAGATCCGCCGGCTGCACGTGACCCGGCTCGCCCAGCGGCTCTTTCGCCTGCTCGAGTCCTGGGAGGGGATTCTCGGGATCGTCACGCACAGCAACCCGGATCCCGACGCGATCTCGTCCGCGATGGCGCTCGCCGCCATCGCCCGCTCGGCCACCGACCACCGCCTCCAGACGCGGATCCTGTACGATGGGAACATCGGCCACCAGGAGAACCGGGCGTTTGTGAACCTGCTCGACATCCGGATGGAGCGGCTCACCCCTCAGGTGCTCGCGGAGTGCCGCTACCTCGCCCTCGTCGACTCCTCGGCACCGGGTGTCAACAACGCCATCCCGCCGGGGACCCCCGTCCAGATCATCATCGACCATCACCGCCACGAGGACGAGGCGGTCCCGACAGCCGAGTTCGTCGATATCAGGCCCACCATGGGCGCGACTGCCTCGATCCTGACGCAGTACCTGCAGGATCTCGATGTCTCGGTCGACAAGAAGGTGGCAACCGGCCTCCTCTACGGGATCCGCGCCGACACCCGCGACTTCCGGCGGAACGTGACGCCGCAGGATCTCAACAACGTCGCCTTCCTTCTCCCCCTCGGGGACAACGAACTGCTCGACAGGATCATGAGCCCCTCGCTCTCGAGGGAGACGCTCGACATCCTCGGCCAGGCGATCCAGAACCGCGAGATCCGGTCCGGCTACCTCTTCTCAAACGTCGGGTACATCATGAACCGCGACGCCCTACCCCAGGCCGCCGACTATCTGATCAACCTCGAGGGCGTCAACACGGCCCTGATATACGGGATCAGCGACACGGGGATCATCCTGACGGCGCGGTCTCGCGACGTCCGGATCGACCTCGGGACCGTCCTCTCCGAGGCCTTCGGGGAGATCGGCGACGCGGGCGGCCACCCGAACATGGCAGCGGCCGTGATCCCGCTCTCGTACTTCACCATGGTCAAAGACAAGGAGCAGCTTCTCTCGCTCGTCATCGAACCCATCCTGAAGCGGTTCGAGACCATCGTGGGCCTCGACAAGAAAGAGGGGCGCAATGAACTATGACGAGTGGGCGCCCCTCTACGACGAGATCATCGACTATTTCGCGTTCGACCGCGATGCCGACGCGGATGCCGCCACGCTCCTCGCCACCCTCCTCCCGCGCGACGACCTCGAACCGCTCGAGCGCCTGATCCGCGGGCGCGACGTCACCGTCTGCGGCAACGCTCCGACCCTCGTCCGCGAGATCGGCCGGGTCCGCGGGGTCGTCCTGGCGGCGGACGGGGCGGCGGACGTCCTGTATGCCCGCGGCGTCAGGCCGGGCGCGGTCTTCACCGACCTCGACGGCGCCACCGACGCGTTCTGCGAGATGAACGCAGCGGGGACGATCATGGTCGTGCACGCCCACGGCGACAACTCGAACCTCCTGCGTCGCTGGGTACCGCGGTTCTCCGGTCCGATCGTCGGGACGACCCAGGGCCCCCCCCTCCCCCACGTGCACAACTTGGGCGGGTTCTCGGACGGAGACCGGGCCGCGTTCGCAGCCGACCACCTGGGAGCCGCCACGATCCGCTTCGCCGGCTTCGACCTGGACGACGAGGCGGTCAACCCGATGAAGCGCGGCAAGCTCCGCTTCGCCCGGCGCCTCCTCCGCCGGCTCGGCCATGACCTCTAGCGCGGTCCTGCTCGACGGCTACGTGGACGAGCCCGCCTGCCTGGGGGTCCCGCCGTACCTCGCCCCCGAGGTCAGGCAGGTTGCGGGCGTCCTGTACGGGCGCGGCTACGGGGTCCGCTACCTCACCATCGACCAGCTCCGCGCCGACCCCCTCCTCCTGGGCGTTCTTGAGCGGGCCGACCTGGTCGTTGTCCATGCCGGCACGACAGTGCCGGGCAAGTATCTTGCCGGGACCCCGGCGGGCAGGGACGAACTCAGCCAGCTCGGTCGGCAGCTCCAGGCTCCCACGACCGCGCTCGGCGGCCCGGTGCTGCTCGGCTCCTCCCCGATCGCCGGCGGGCGCGCCCCCCCCGCGGGGCTTGACCGCTACGACCTCCTTCTCTCCGGCCACCCGGCCGCTGCGCTCGACGCCGCCCTCGGGGGCGGCGAGCCGCGCGGCTCCTTCGACTACACCGTCACCGACCCGTTCGCCGTCGCCGGTGCAGCCATGCTCCCCCAGCACCCGTCCTTCCCCCATGTCGTCTGCGAGCTCGAGACCGCGCGGGGCTGCGCTCGCCAGGCCGCCGGGGGGTGCTCGTTCTGCACCGAGCCGATGTACGGCCCTCCCCGCTACCGCCCGACCGCCGCTGTCGGGCAGGAGGTTGCGGCCCTCGCGGCCACGGGTGCCCGCCACTTCCGGCTCGGCCGGCAGCCCGACATCCTCGCGTACGGGTCGCCGCCCGGACCGGACCCGGTCCCCGACCCCGACCGGATCGGGGCGCTCTTCGCTTCGGTCAGGGCCGGGGCGCCGGACCTCCTGACCCTCCACATCGACAACGTCAACCCGATCACCATCGCTCGACACGAGGAGGCGTCCCGCGCGGCGCTCGAGCGGATCGTTGCCATGCACACCCCTGGCGACGTGGCCGCGTTCGGAATGGAGACCGCCGACCCCGTGGTGATCGCCCGCAACAACCTGAAGGCCTCGCCTGACCAGGTCTTCCGGGCGATCCGGGTTGTCAACGAGGTCGGCGGGGGGCGCCGGAACGGGATCCCCGAGCTCCTTCCGGGCCTGAACTTCGTAAGCGGACTCGCGGGCGAGACGGCGGCGACCTTCGATCTCAACATCGCGTTTCTCAGGCGGGTCCTCGCCGCGAACCTGCTTGTCCGCCGGATCAACCTCCGCTGGCTGATGCCGTTCCCGGGCACCAGGGCGCACGCGGAGAACACGCTCGGAACGCACGACCGCGAGTTCCGGGCGTTCAAGGCCGCGGTCCGGCAGGAGATCGACCGGCCGATGCTCGAACGGGTCTTCCCTGTCGGCTGCGTGGTCCGGCACGCCGTCGTGGAACGGTCAGGAACGCTCTCGCTCGCACGGCCGCTCGGGTCGTACCCGATCCTCCTCGGGCTCCCCCTCCGCCTGCCTCCCGGGACCGTGCTCGACGCGGTCGTGGTCGACCACGGCCAGCGGTCCGTCACGGCCCTCCCCTACCCGGTTCCGGTCAACACCCTCCCCCTCGCTGCCCTCCGCTGGCTCCCCGGCGTCGGGAAGAGGCGGGCGGCGGCGATCGCGGCCCGACGTCCGTTCCGCTCGCTCGAGGTGTGGCGGGGGGTCGTGGGGCAGACCCCGATCGACGGACAGCTCGATCTCTCCTAGGTCTCGCGGAGCTCGATCACGGTCATGATGTCGTTACGGGTTACCATCCCCAGGAGCTCCCCATCGTCGACCACGGGGACCCGGCCGATGTTGTTCGCCGCCATCAGGCGGAGGGACTCGACCACCGGCGCGGACGGCGGGAGCGAGATCGCCCCCCGGGTCATGATGTCGCGTACCTGGAGGGCCTCGCGGTCGATCGGGTTTTCGCGGTGGATGTCCTCGAGGGTGACCATGCCGACCAGCGTCCCGCGGTCCACCACCGGGAACCCGAGCTGCTTGGTGGCGAACATCCGGTCGAGCACGGCCGGGATCGGGGTCGAGGGTTCCACGATCGGCACCTCTCGGCTCATGATCTGGCCGACCGTCACGTCCTGGAGCAGGGCGCTGTACCGGATGGCGGTCGACTCCTGCGACGCCCCGATGTAGATGAAGAAGGCGATGATCACCAGGAGCGGGCTGAGCGTGAGAAGCCCGAAGATCCCGAAGAGGACGGCGAAGCCCCGGCCCACGTCCGCCGCGATCTTCGTCGCGCGGGTAAGCGGCATCCGCCGGGCCAGGTAGGCACGGAGCACCCGCCCCCCGTCCATCGGGAAAGCGGGGAGCAGGTTGAAGACGAAGAGGATCACGTTGAGGAGCCCGAGGTAGGAGAGAAAGAAGACGAGGAGCGAAGAGACCGGCCCCTGTCCGGCCGATCCGTCGACGACGTAGACGAGCCCGATGCAGGCGAGCCCGATCGCCAGGCTCGTCAGGGGACCGGCGAGGGCCATCGGGAGCTCGACCCGGGGGTCGGGCGTGGTCTCCTCCATCTGGGAGACCCCTCCGAAGAGCAGCAGGGTGATCGCGTGGATCTCGATCCCCTGCCGGAGCGCGACGATCGAATGGGCGACCTCGTGGACCAGCACGCCTGCGAAGAGCCCGAGCGAGACGGCGGCGCCGAGGAGGTAGGGAACCCATCCGGCCGTGATCAGGGTCGTGTCGATCGCGACCCCGAAGAGCGTCTCGAGAAGGGCGATGGTCAGGTCGATCTGGGACCCGATGATCCAGGCGAAGAGCGGAATCACCAGCAGGAACGTCCAGTGGAGCTCGATCGGGATCCCGAAGAGCCTACCGATCCGCAGTGAGCCGTCCATGTGAAAGGATCACCTTTTTTACTTTTATAGTATATACCTTGAACGGGAGTTCGATGAAATCACAGATCACCGATGTGCTGGGCCTTTCTGTCTATACGGACCGGGCTGTCTTTGTCGGGGACGTCGACGATGTCGTGATCGACCTTGACCGGAAGACGATCCGGGCGCTTGCGCTCGGCAACCTGAACACGGACATCATCGACATCAAGGGCTACAAGGGGCTGCAGATCCCGTTCCGGATGATCCGCTCGATCGGGGATGTGATCCTGGTCCGGCACATGCCCGGGCTCTTCAAGCAGAAGGCGAAGGCCTGATCCCGCTCCCCGCACATCGGCGACCCCCATTTTTCATGCGCGACCGGGAGCTCTATTCCTCGCTTGCCGCGCTGCCGCCCCTCTTCGTCCGTCTGGACGGTCGCGCTTTCCACCGTCTCGCCCGGATCCTCGACCTCGCCCGCCCGTTCGACGAGCACTTCGCCGCCGCGATGGCCGGTGTCGCCCGCCGGCTCGTGGTCGATTCGGGCACCTCGCCGGTTTTCGCGTACACGTTCTCGGATGAGTGCAGCCTCTTCTACACTCGTCTCCCGTTCGGGGGACGCGTCGAGAAGCTCGACTCGGTCCTCGCCGCGTTCACGGCCTCGGCCCTGACGATCGAGCTCGGCCTCGAGGAGCCCGTCGCGTTCGACGCCCGCGTCGTCTTCGTCGACCCGGCCTCGGCGCACGCGTACCTGGCCGGGCGGCAGGCCGAGGCCTGGCGCAACCACATCAACGCCTACGCCCAGGCCCTCCTGATCGCCGACGGGCTCTCGTCGCGCCAGGCCGCGGCCCGCCTGCGGGGGCTCACGTCGCCGGCCCTACACGAGCTGGCATACCAGCACGGGGTGAACCTCGGGGAGACCCCGGCCTGGCAGCGGCGGGGCACGCTCGTCTACCGCCGGCCGGTCGAGGTGACGGGGCGCGACCCCCGGACGGGCGAGGTCGCGGTCGCGGTCCGGTCGCGGGCCTGGATCGACCGCGAACCGCCGCTCTTCACTTCGGAGGAGGGGCGGGCCCTCCTCGCCCGGCTCATCCCGGGGCTCTGATAAGAGTTATTCGGCTCTGTAGAATGGCCTGCTTCCTCCACCAGAAAGAGAGGGTTCCGACCCTCTCCAGAGCATAGATCATCAGTTTGAGTTCCATCTCTTTTCACCGAGTGCGGCGTGTTCGTGCGGTGAGGTGTCCTCCCCATTTTCGTTTCAAGATCGAAATGGTGGTTTCCACGGCGGAGCGTCGATGATAGCGATCGGGATCGAATCGGTCATGAACTCTGTTCCAATATGGCCCGGTTACGACCGTTTCCGGAGGATTTCCTCGCTGGATTGAGAACTTCTGCCTTCAGGACTTCCACGACAAACCGGTGGACCGACTCTGCATCGTACGCTCCGTTCATGACGTTGACAGGCGCATGGACATGGCGGTTCGCTTGTCGAAGGACGGCCGGCGCATGACGACCCTCATGGATCGGGGTTCGGCTCATGGCGAATCCCACAAGCGTCAAGCTGTCGGTGTCCACGGCAACCGAGATTTCCATGCAAGGTTTTCTCGGTCGCCCGGCTCGTTCGCAGTACCGGTCCCTGGCATTACCACAGGTGAACCCCGTTGCACCGACCGCAACCAGGGAACCAGCCGCCTCGGGAGGGAGCGTCACCTGGGAACAGTGATAGATCACCGTGGAGAGATGGCCGGAGGATGTCCGTGTCAGAAACTTCTGCAGGGTCGTGAAATGAGACATGGTCTTCAGATTGAGGAGATCGCGGACCTCCGGCATGAGACTGACAAGATCGACGATATCGCGATAGGTCGCCGTGAGATACTCCTTGAAGAGGACAAGCATCAGGAGTTGTTGTTGCGTATACGTATGGCGAGAGAATCGATGGGAGTAGCGACGAAGAGGGAGCCGCTGGACGTGAGCATGGGCAGCATGAAGAAACCTGATAGACCGGTTCGATGACACTGCAGATGCCTCCTGGGTGTCTGGTCCGAGCCATACTGGGGGCGCCGGTTCTATCTAGACTGTTTCCCGCAATCACGAAAAAAATTCGGAGGTATTCTACAGGGCCAGTTGCTCGGCCCGGGCGACCCGGATCGTGACCGCGAGGCCGTCGAGGTCCCAGTCGGCCTCGAGGGCCAGGGGCTCGTCCCCGGCATCCTCGATCTCGCCCTGGTCCGCGACGGCGAGGGTCGCGGCCCGGACCTCTTCTCCGATCGTCGCGTGCCAGTCCGCGACGAGGGCCGCGATCCGGGGGTCGCGGAGCACGACGCCGACCTCGATGATATCGTCGACCGCGAGGTCGAGCTGCCGCCGCATCTCCTGGACCCGCCGGATCAGCTCGCGGGCCCAGCCCTCCCCCTCGAGCTCGTCGTCGAGGGCGACGTCGACATAGACCGTGCCGCCGTCCATCGGGGCGGCGAAGACGTTCTCGGGCAGGGACTCGTGGAAGACGAGCTGCGAGGCGTCGAGCGTATAGTCGCCGAGCACGACCGTCCCGTCGCGCTCGAGCGCGGCCTTCAGGGCCGTGCCGTCAGCTCCCTCGACCAGGTTCTTCACCTTCGGGGCCTCGCGGCCGAACGCGGGCCCGAGCGCCTTCATCACGGGCTCGGCCCGCCAGCCGATCCGCTCCCAGGCGCCCCGGACGACCTCGACCTCGCGGGCGTTCGCGCGGGAACGGCAGACCGCGTTCTGCGAGGCGAGCGCGTCCTCGACCTCGTCCGCGTCTGTCACGACCGTGACCGTCTGGACGGGCCAGCGGAGCTTCCGCTTCCCGGCCTGCCGGGCGTTCTGGACCGCGTCGTCGAACGAGCGGACCAGCGCCGTCGCCCGCTCGAGCACGGGGTCCACGAGGTCGGGGTTCCCCTCGGGCCAGGCGAGCATGTGGACCGACTCGGGGTCGGCCTCGAGCCGGAGGTTCCGGTAGCAGGCCTCGGCCAGGTGCGGCGCGAACGGCGCGAGCAGGGCGAAGAGGCGGCGAAGCACGTAGTAGAGGGTCTCGTATGCGTCCCGCTTCCCCTCGTCCTCGCCCTCGAGCCACATCCTCGGCCGGACGAGCTGGATGTACCAGCGCGAGAGGTCCTCGAGCACGAACGAGAGGAGCTCGCGGACCACGCGGTGGAGCTGGTAGTCGGCCAGATCGTTCGCGCACTGGTGGGCGAGGGTGTTGACCCGCGAAACGATGAACCGGTCCTCGGTCGCCATGGCCGCGTACCGTCGGTGGACGTACGCGCCGTCCCAGGCGTCGTCGGCCTCGGGCGCGAAGCCGTCGAGGAGCATGTACGGGAGCGGGAACCGGTAGACGTTCCAGAGGATGTTCGCTGTCCGGGCCACCGTCTTTACCCCGTCCCAGTTGAACTTCAAATCGTCCCAGGGGGCGTTCGCCGAGAGGACGTAGAGCCGGAGCACGTCCACCCCGACCTTCTCCACGACCTCGCTCGGCGCGACCACGTTCCCGAGCGACTTCGACATCTTCCGCCCCTCGGCGTCGAGCGCGAACCCGTGCATGAGGACGGATTTATAGGGCGCTCGGCCGAACGCGAAGATCGCTGCCCCGAGCTGCGAGTAGAACCAGCCGCGGGTCTGGTCCTGCCCCTCGGTGATGAAGTCCGCGGGCCAGAGCTGCTCCCAGGCGTCGATCTTCCCCGGGAAGCCGAGCGTGGCCCACGACGCGACGGCCGAGTCGAACCAGACGTCGAAGATGTCCTCGACCCGGCGCATGTCCCCGCCGCAGGCGCAGGGGATGGTCACCTCGTCCACGAAGGGTCGGTGGGGGTCGGGGACGGCGCAGCCGGAGAGCGCCTCGAGCTCGGCGATCGTCCCGACGACCTTCCGGGCGTTGCAGGCCGAACAGACCCAGACCGGGATCGGGATCCCCCAGTAACGCTGCCGCGAGATGCACCAGTCGCGGGCGTCCCTGACCCAGTCGTGGAACCGGGCCGAGCCGGCCCAGTCGGGGTGCCAGCGGACGTTCCCGATCTCCTGGAGCATCTGCTCCTTCACCTCGGGGATCCGGAGGAACCACTGGGATGTGGCGCGGTAGATGATCGGGGTGCGGCAGCGCCAGCAGTGGCCGTAGCGGTGGACGACCTCGACCCGGGCGAGCAGACGGTCGCCGAGCGCGTCGAGCACCTCGTCGTTCGCCTCCCGGATCGGCCGGCCCGCGAACACCCCGGCCTCTTCCGTGAAGATGCCGGCCTCGTCGACCGGGCAGAGGAAGGGAAGCCCCTCGCGGACCCCGACCAGGTAATCGTCCCACCCATGGCCCGGGGCGATGTGGACGAGCCCGGTGTTCTCGAGCGCCACGAAGTCGGCCTCGACCACCCGGTGTGGCATGGTCCGCTGGGCCTCGATCAGGTCTTCGAGCGGCGAGCGGTACGCGGTTCCGATGAGATCCCGGCCGATCTTCGTCTCGAGCACCTCGTAGTCGCGGTACCGGCCCCGCTTCAGCACGGGTTCGACCAGGTCCTCCGCGATCCAGAGCCGCTCGTCGTACCCCTCCTTGACGGCCCGGACGAGGGCGTAGGAGAGCCCCGGGTCGACCGCCACCGCGACGTTCGCCGGGAGGGTCCAGGGCGTCGTGGTCCAGATCACCAGGTACTCGCCCGGCGAGCCCTCAACAGGGAACTTGACGAAGACCGAGGGATCGCGCTCGTCCCAGTACTCCACCTCGGCGTCCGCGATCGCCGTCTCGCAGCGCGGGCACCAGTTCACGACACGGTGCCCGAGATCGAGCATGCCCTTCTCGTCGGCCCGGGCGAGCGCCCACCAGGCCGCCTCGATGTAGTCCGGGGTCACCGTCTGGTACGGGTCGTCGAAGTCGAGCCAGACCCCCAGGGCCCTGAACTGGTCGGACATCAGCTCGCGGTTCTTCTCGGCGAACGCCCGGCACTCCTCGATGAACCGTTCGATGCCGTGGTCCTCGATCTCACCCTTGGTCGTGAACCCGAGCTGCCGCTCGACCTGGACCTCGATCGGCAGGCCGTGCATGTCGTACCCGGCCCGGTCGATCACGTTCCGCCCCTGCATCCGGATTTGGCGGAGGACCGCGTCCTTGATGATCTTGTTCCAGGCGGTGCCCAGGTGGATGTGCCCGGTCGTGTACGGCGGGCCGTCCACGAAGAAGAACGGCGGATCGGCGGCATGCAACGCCCTGACCTTCGCGTAGACCTGCTCCGCGTCCCAGAACGCACGCACTCCGGCCTCGAGTTCGACCGGGCGGTAGCCTCCGGCGACGTCCTTCACCGCGTCTCCTCTCCGTCCATGAGTGGGGAAAGGTCGGTCGTCACAGCCCAAGTACTTTTTCGCGGGGGCCCGGGGCCGCGCCGCGGCCGATCCTGCCGGGTTTATTCTCTGCACCGCCGATAGTCTCTCATCACGGTATGGACGGTGGTGGCATGACGAGAGGCCTGTTCAGATTCGTGGCGGGTGCGTCCTCTCCCTCCTGCTCGCAGTCGGTGCCGCGGCGGCCGACGCGAACACCACGTTGGAGGCGAACGCGACGCCGCCGGCAGCGTGGGAGCACACCTACGGCGGCCTTTCGAACGAGACCCTGATCTCCCTGCTCGGGGAGACCGGGGACGGATACCTGCTGGTCGGGGAGTCGGCCGGGGACGGGGCCGGCGGGGATGTCTACCTGGTCCGGGCGGACTCGAACGGCACTCCGGCTCGCGAGGCGCGGGTGCCGTTCGGGGCCGGAAGCCCGGTCGCGGCCGCGCGGACGCCGGAGAACGGGACCGTGGTGATCGGAGAGACGGGCGGGGCAGGGCCCGGGAGCGCGGACGTCGTGCTCGTCCGGCTCGACCCCGACGGGCGGCAGCTCTGGTCCCGGTCGTACTCCGTCGGGAGCGGGAGGGATACCGCCGCTGCCGTCCGGCAGGCGACCGACGGCGGGTACCTCGTGGCCGGGACGACAGACTCGCCGGGCGGCGGGAGCCCCGGGCTCCTGCTGCTGAAGGTCGGCGGGGACGGCGGCGAGACCTGGCACCGGTCCCTTCCGCTCGGCGGCTCCGTCCTGGTCGTCGGCGACCTCGTGGCGACGCCGGACGGCGGGTACCTCGTCGTAGGCTCGACCGGCGGAGACCGGGGCGCCCTTCTCGACATGCTCCTCGTGAAGGTCTCGTCCGGCGGGTACCGGGAGTGGCAGCGGACGTACTCGTTCGGCGCGGAGACGGCCTCCGGCCGGACGCTCGCGCCGGCCTCCGACGGCGGCTGGCTCCTCCTCGGCGGGGTGGGCGGGGCGAACTCGGAAGAGGCCGTCCTGGTGAAGGTGAATACGGCCGGGAACGAGCAGTGGCGGAAGCGGCTCTCGGCCGGAGGCGCGCGAACGTGGGGGTACGCCCTCGCCCCGGCAGGCGGGGGCGGGTACGCCGTCGTCGGCGCCGCCGAGTCGCGGGAGGGGACCACTCGGTCCTGGGTGGCCGTTCTCGACCGGACGGGCACCGAGGCCTGGAACCGGTCGTTCGCGATCGGCAACGGCCCGTCGCGGGCCCTCGCCGTGACGGCCCCGGATGACACCCGTCTCGTGGTCGGCGGCGAGGCGAGCCGGACGACGGACGCACTCAACGACCTCTACCTGAGCTCGGTCGTGCGTCCCACTGTCGCGCCGAACGCCACGCCGACCGCGATCGTCGACGTGACGTCGAACCTCACCGCGACCCCCAGCTCGACGCCGACGGCGAACGCGACAGGTACGGCAGTTCAGGCGACGACGGTTCCGGCCACGACGCGGGCCGGCGTCACCCTGCCGCTCTGCCTCGTCGCGATAGCGGGCGTCGCCCTCGTCGCCGCGCTGCGGCGGCATTAACCCCTCTTTCCGGTGCCGGCACCGTCTCCCTCCTCCGGCGGTCGTCTCGCTCGCCCCCCCCCCGGGGCGCCTCCACGGGCACGGTCGCCGCCTGCCCGGACGTCTCCGGTCCCTATCCTGGCATGGATGCGGGATCTCTCGTCACCCGCCGCTCGGCTATCGACGAACACGGCAACTTGTTCGTCGCGTTTTAATCCACACCCCGCGGAGCTTACAACCAAGAACGGGCGATGCAGCAATGAAGACGAACTCTCAACTGGTTGCCGTGGTCGCGTTCCTCGGGTGCGAGGCCCTCGTCGGGGGAATCGGGGCGGCCGTGTCCGCGCCGATCGTGGAGTGGACAGGCGTGATCGGCGGGCCCGGGATCGATACCGCGTAACACATCTTCGAGTCCGGCGACGGCGGGTATCTGCTCGTCGGCAATACGACCCCGCAAACGGCACCGAGGATGCGTTCCTGGTCAAGATCGATGTCAACGGAACCCAGCTCTGGCAGAAGACGTTCGGCGGGGCGGGGAACGACGACTTCACGGCCATCGATAAGGCCGCGGGCGGCTTCATCCTGACCGGGTACACCGCGACTGGACCGAACGCGACCTCGCGGCTCCTGCTGATGAAAGTCGACATGAACGGTACGAAGGTCTTCGAGGCCAACTTCTCTGGCCGTGGCGAGGCGCTGGGACTCGATGCCCTTGAGACCCCCGACGGCTCGTTCATCGCGGTCGGTCTATCGGCTGCGGACAGTCGGAGTCCGAAAGACATCTACCTAGTGAAGGTCGACAGGGCCGGCAACCGCCTCTGGGAGAAGTGCTACGGCGGAAACGGGGAGGATCGGGGCTTCGCGATCGTGGGGGCCGCCGACGGCGGGTACGTGGTGGCCGGGGCAATGATCCGGCCGGGCGCGACCACCGGGGACGCCTACCTCCTGAAGATCGACGCCGAGGGAGACTGCGCCTGGGAGAAGTTCACGGGAGCGACGACCGAAACGAGGTCGGATTCGACATCGACCGCACCTCGGACGGCGGCTTTCTCGTCGTGGGGCGCTCATTCCTCGGAGCCGGATTCGGGGACGGCACCCAGCCTCAGAGCTCCGAGATCAATGTGCTTCGCGTCGATAAGGACGGAGTGAAGCAGTGGGAGAAGACCTATGGCGGTCCGGGATTCGACTGGGCGTGGGACGGCGAGGAGGTGGCGGACGGATACGTCCTGTTCGGCTCGAAGACCGTCGCGGACGGGATCGAGAACTTCGAGCTCATGAAGATCGGACGAGATGGCGTAAAGATCTGGGAGACGAACCTCACCGCGTGGAGTGGCCATGACCGGGGATATGCCTCCCAGCCGACTTCGGACGGCGGCTGGATACTCGTCGAAGAGACGGATTCGAAGGGTGCCGGAGCCCTGGACATCATGGTCACCAAGGTCTCTGCCGAGGGCGTTGCCGTGAACGCGACCTCCGCCGCGACCGTGAACGCGACGGCGAACGCGACAGCGACCCTGCTCCCGACGACCCCGACGCCGACCGCGACAGGCACATCGGCCACGACCGCCGAAGCGCCGACCACGACGAGGGCGCCCGTCGGCCTTCCGGCTGTGTTCGCCGCGCTCGGCGGGATCGGTCTCCTCGCTGCCCGGCGGCGGTAACCTTAACTCATTTTCCCGATCGATCGGTCTTCATGCAGATCGCAGTCTGCGGGGCGAGCGTCTGCGGCGAGGACCTGCTCGAGGCGGCACGGACGGTCGGCCGAACGCTCGCCGAACGCGGCGCGGTCGTCCTGACCGGCGGACGGGGCGGGGTCATGGAGGCCGCGGCCCGGGGCGCCCGCGAGGCCGGCGGGCTCGTCGTCGGCGTCCTGCCCGACCTCTCGGACGGCAACCCGTACCTCTCGGTCCGCGTCCGGACCGGGATGGGCCATGCGAGAAACGTGATCCTGGTCCAGTCGGCCGACTCCGTGGTCGCCGTCGGCGGGGAGTTCGGCACGCTCTCGGAGCTGGCGATCGCGCTGAAAGAGGGGATCCCGGTCGCCTGCTACCGCTCGTGGGACCTCCCGGGGGCGCTCGCCTGCGCCACCCCCGAGGAGGCCGCCCTCGCCGCGGTCAGGGCAGCGAGAAGCGGCGTTCCCCGTTGAAGGTGAGGTCGTACCCGCCGAGGGCCTCGAGCCGGGCACGGAAGGCGTCGGACGAGATCGCGTCGACCAGCGCCGACACCCGGGGGTCCTGGAGCGAGCCGGGGTCGAGCGCGAGCTCGTACCGCTCCGTCGCCACCGGGGCGAACGCGAGCCCGAGGGCCTGCGCGGCCGAATAGACCCCGAGCCCCATCTCCGCCTCGCCCGACTTCACGGCGACGGCGACGCCGAGGTGGGTCGTGAACTCGCGGTCGTAGCCGCGGACCCGCGCCGGCTCCACGCCGTGCTCGTCGAGCCAGCGGTCGAGCAGCATCCGCGTGCCCGAGCCCCGCTGGCGGTTCGCGAACGCGTGCCCGGTGATCGCCTCGATCCCGAGCCCGTCCCGCGAGATGATCCCCTGCTGCCGCTCGGCGACGCAGACCAGCAGGACCCGCTGCCCGGGCAGGTACTGCCGCAGGAACGGGATGTTGAAGTCGCCGTCGGGGGCGAGCAGGTGCATCGGGGCCGCGTGGCAGTGCCCCCGCCGGAGCGCGAAGATCCCGCCCGTCGAGCCCACGTGGGCCGAGTGGAGGTCGATCCCCTCCGCCGAGAGCAGGTCCGCCAGGACGTCGACGGCCGGGTCGTGCGACCCGGTGACCAGCAGGGCCCGCTCCGCCTCGCTCCGCGGCACGCTCAGGCGGACCGGGACCTCCGCGCCGGCCTCGAGCCCCTCGGTCCGGGCCGGCACCCGGAGGTAGGCGTTCGACCGGACCACGGCCATCTGGACCCCGGCGCCCCGCGACTGCGGGATGGCGACCCAGCGGTCGCCCACGCGCCCGATCGCGAGGAGCACGAACTCGTCCGAGCCGACCTCCTTCGTCAGGGGCGAGGCGAGCACGGCCTCGACCTCCTCCGGGGCCGGCGACGGCAGCCCGAACCGGGCGAGGACGGGGAGCACGATCTCGCGGAGCACGGTCAGCGCCGAGAGCGGGTACCCCGGGAGGCCGATGACCGGCTTACCGTCGACCCGGCCGATGATCACCGGCTTGCCCGGCTTGATCGCGACGCCGTGGACCAGGACCTCGCCGAGCTCCGCGACCACGTCGGCGGTGTAGTCGCGGGTCCCCGCGGACGACCCGGCCGAGACGATCACCAGGTCGTTCACGGCGACGGCCTCCCGTATCCGGTCGCGGATTAGCCCGTACTCGTCGGGCGTGTTCGGGAACCGCGTGCAGCGGCACCCGAGCGAGGCGAGCCACGCCGAGGCGAAGAGGGTGTTCGACTCCACGACCTGCCCCGGCTCGGGCCGCCGGCCGTGCGGGACCAGCTCCGAGCCGGTCGGGACGAAGCCGACCCGGACGGTCGCGACCTCGACGCCCGTCAGGCCGTAGGCAGCGAGCGCCCCCAGGTCCTCGGCGCGGAGCCGGCGGCCCCGCGGCACGACCATCTCGGTCTCCCCGATGTCCTCTCCCGCCGGCCGGACGTGCTGCCAGGGGGCGGCGGCCTTCCGGATGGTGAACGTGCCGTCGTCGTTGATCAGCACGTCCTCGATCATGATCACGGCGTCGTACGGCGGTGGGACCACGTTGCCCGTGTTGACCCGGAGCGCGTCCAGGAGCCGCACGGGCCGCCCCTCGCTCGCGCCGGCCGTCTCGGCCGCGCGGACCGCGATGCCGTCCATGGCCGAGAGGTGGACCTCCGGGACCGAGAACCGGGCGTGGACCGGCGCCACGGTCACGCGCCCGACCGCCTCCTCGAGCGGGACGGTCTCCGACGGGCGGGGGTACGTGAACCCGGTCCCGAGGACCTCCAGCGCCTCCTCGAGCGAAACGACCGCGAGGTAGCGCTTCACCACAACAGCACCTCCACCTCGTCCCCGGTCTCGAAGCCCTCGCGACCCGCGGGCACCCTGAGCAGCCCGTCCGCGCGGACGAGCGAGTTGAGGAGCCCCGACTTCGCGAAGACGGGGCGCGCCGTGCCGTCGCGCACCGTCACGCGGACGTAGTCCTCGCGCCCCCGGGCCGAGGGAACGTTCTCGGCGAGACGGGCGCGGACCCGCCGCGAGCGGTCGGTCGTGTCGCCGGAAAGCACTGCGAGCATGGGCCCCGCGACCACGAGCATGACCACGAAGGTCGACGCCGGGTGGCCCGGCAGCCCGAGCGCGGGCACCTCCCCCACCCGGCCGACGATCGTGGGCTTGCCCGGCGCGAGTGCGATCCCGTGGACCAGGACCGCGCCCAGGTCTGCGATCGTCCGGGCGCCCAGGTCGCGGTCGTCCTTGGACGATCCCCCCGAGACCAGGAGCGCGTCGCACTCCCGCCCGGCGGTCTCGAGGGCGGCGCGGAGGGCGCCCGGCTCGTCGCGGACGATGCCGTAGAACCGGGTTTCGCAGCCGCGCTCCCGGCAGAACGCCCGGAGGAGGTACGAGTTCACGTCCCGGACCTCGCTCCGCCCCGGCGCCGCGTCCACCGGGACGACCTCGTTCCCGGTCGAGAGGATGCCCACCACGGGCCGCCGGCGGACCTCGACCGATCCCCGGCCGATCGCGGCGAGCGCCCCCACATCCTGGGGGGAGAGCCGGCGCCCTGCCGGGACCACGACCTCGCCGGCCGCGAAGTCCTCGTCGGGCAGGATCATGTTCTCGCCGTCCGCCACCGGCCGGCCGATCAGCACCTCCCCGCCGAGAACCTCGGCGTGCTCCACCATCGCCACCGCGTTCGCGCCCTCGGGGACTTCGCCGCCCGTCGGGACGTAGGCGCACTCGGCGGGGCCGAGCGTGAACGGCGCCCCGGCACCCATCGAGACCCGCCCCGCGAGCCGGAAGATCGAGGGAAGGGCCTCCGACGCCCCGATCGTCTCGGATGCGCGAACCGCGTAGCCATCGACCGTGGAGCGGCGAAAGCCCGGGAGGTCCGCGTCGGCCGTCACGTCGACCGCGAGGACCCTCCCGGCCGCTTCCTCGATCTGGACGACCTCGGTGCCGACCGGGCGTGCGAGCCCGGTCGCGACCCGGACCGCCTCCTCGACCGGGACGACGGAGAGGAACCGAACCATCAGAAGCAGCCGAGCTGGCAGCCCCGGATCTTCACATCGTGCTGGTTGCAGAACGTCCCGATATCCTCCTTCGGAATCCCGTACTTGGCGGCGATAGCGAAGGCCTGGGGACAACGGATCTCACCCTCGATGCCCATCTCGTCGAATGCCTGTCGGATCTTGATCTCGTCCATGCGATCTTACTCGCGGGCGGGAGAGATAGGTTTTGTCCAGGCGCTCTCGACCAGAGGACTCTTGAGGCGGGACGGTCCACGCTCTGGCAGGCATGCGCATCACAGGCATCAATTCCCGGGACGACCCGGCCGGCGTCGGGATCCGGGCCCGCTGCGAGGCGCTGGTGCCGGAGCTGCGACCGGTCCACGACTGGGAGTTCCGCGAGGTCGACGGGCGGCTCGTCCACGCCGGGCGGGTGGACCGCGACCTGGACGCGGACCTCCTGGTCTTCCTCTCCCGCCACACCTCGGTGCGGCCGGTCCCGCAGCTGACGGTCCACGCGACCGGGAACGTCGGCGAGGCGGTGCTTGGCGGCGAGGCGGACCGCGCGGCCCCCTGCTCCCCCGGATTCATGCAGTCCGTGCTCCGCCGGCTCGCCGCGCTCGCTCCGCCGGGCTACCGCGCCAGCTACGAGCGGACCCACCACGGCCCGACCGACCTCGAGACCCCGTCCTGCTTCGTCGAGATCGGGTCGGGAATCGAGCAGTGGACCGACCCCTCCGCGGCCGATGCCGTCGCCCGGGCCGTCCTGACCGCGGGGCCGGATCCGCTCGCGGTCCCGCTCCTCGGGTTCGGGGGCACGCAGTACGCGGCCCGCCAGACCGCCATCGCGCTCTCCACCCGCGGTGCGTTCGGCCACATCGTCAGGTCGATCGACCTCGATCGGCTCGATGTGGGGACGATCGAACGCCTCGCACGGGTCTCGGGCGCGGTGGCCGCGTACGTCGACCGGAAAGCCGTGCAGAGCGGCGGGCAGGACCGGCTCGCCGGGCAGCTCGAACAGGCTGGGCTGCCCGTCCTGGGCGAGGGGTCGCTCGGGAACCTGGGGACTCTCCCGTGGAGCGATTACGCCGCCCTGCTCGCGCTCGCCGCAGATGTCGCCCCTGGTGCCTCGCTCCGGATCGGGAGACTCACCTCCTGCCCGGACCCGGTCCCGGTTCGTCTCGACGGGGCGCTCGTCGCCGGGGCTCTCCGCGGGGACAGCGGGGGGCTCCTGGAGAGATTCGACACCCTGCCGATCGCCTCTCTGGTCGAGGGCGGCCGGCCCCTGCCGATCCTGCTCGTCCCGTCGGCCTGCGCGGACCAGATCATACATGATTTAATAACCCTGTGTGTAAAAACCATAACGGGTAACCAGCAGACCGCCATCGTGGGCGACCGTCTGATCATCAGACGAGACAGGTTCGATCCCGAAAAGGCGTCCGCACTCGGCGTGCCCCAGGGAGCGCTGTTCGGACGGCTCCAGCGCGGCGAACCCGTGGTCATCGACGGACTGGAGATACGCCCGGAGATGGTGAGGTCCCCCTGCGCCACCGAGATCTTTGTAGAGGGGTTGGAGAAGTATCTATGAGGTCAATAGTCGAGGAAGCGCTCGCACGGGTCAAGGATAGCGACCACATGATGGATTATTCACAGAACAACGAGGACCTCGAGGAGGTGCTCCGCGAGCTCCGAACCGAGATCGTCGTGATCGGCTGCGGTGGCGGGGGGTCCAACACGATCACCCGGATGATGGAGGAGGGCATCCACGGGGCCCGCCTCATCGCGGTGAACACCGACGCCCAGCACCTTTCGAGGGTCCAGGCCGACCAGCGGATCCTGATCGGCCGGCAGCGGACGCGGGGCCTCGGCGCCGGTTCGCTCCCGCAGATCGGCGAGGAAGCCGCCCTTGAGACCGAGGAGGAGATCCGGCGCGCCGTCTCGGGCGCGGACATGGTCTTCATCACGGCGGGTCTCGGCGGCGGCACCGGGACGGGCTGCGCGCCCGTCATCTCGAAGGCGGCCCGCGAGGAGGGCGCGCTGACGATCGCCATCGTCACCCTGCCGTTCGTCGCGGAGGGGGCGATCCGAATGGAGAACGCTGAGGCCGGACTCGAGCGCCTGCGCGACGTCGCGGACACGGTGATCGTGGTCCCGAACGACCGGCTCCTCGAGGTCGTGCCGCGGCTCCCCCTCTACGCCGCGTTCAAGGTGGCCGACGAGGTGCTGATGCGGGCGGTCAAGGGGATCACCGAGCTGATCACCATGCCCGGCCTGGTCAACCTCGACTTCGCCGATGTCCGGACGGTCATGGAGCGTGGCGGGGTCGCGATGATCGGCATGGGCGAATCGGACTCGGAGGACAAGGCGATCGACTCGGTCAAGAAGGCGCTCCGCTCGCCCCTCCTCGACGTCGAGATCTCCGGCGCGACGGCGGCCCTCGTCAACGTGGTCGGTGGCCCCGACATGACCATGGAAGAGGCCGAGGGCGTCGTCCAGGAGGTCTACAACCGGATCGACCCGAACGCCCGTATCATCTGGGGCGCGCAGATCGACCCCGACATGGAGCACAAAATGCGGACCATGCTCGTCGTCACGGGCGTCCGGTCGCCTCAGATCTACGGACGCTCCGAGAAGAAGACGCCGGTCGTGAGCCGGCAGTTCGACATCGACTTCCTCAAGTGATTTCGTCATGGTAGATCTCAGCACGCTTCGCGACCAGGTCAAGGATGTCAAGATCTCGAAGGGCAGCGTCAACGAGGAACTCTTCCGCAAGTACTGGCGGGTTCTCAAGCTCGCCCGGACGCCGACGCGCGACGAGTTCACGAAGATCGCGCTCGTGGCTGCGGCCGGTGTTGTGATCATCGGGATCATCGGGTTTGCGATCTACGAACTGATGCTGGTGTTACCTTCGTGAACGGGGACGAAAGCCCCGGGCTCCATTACTTCGCGGTCAAGACGACCTCGAAGCAGGAGCGGACGGTGGCCGACAATATCCAGAAGGCGGTCGAGCAGTCCGACATCAAGGTCTACGCGGTGATCGCTCCGAAGGAGCTCAAGGGGTATGTGCTGGTGGAGACCCCGGAGGAGTTCGCCCGGATGGAGCAGCTGGTCGAGCGCGTTCCCCATGCGCGTGCCGTCGTCCGCGGCGAGACCTCGTTCGACGAGATCCAGCACTTCCTCGTCCCGAAACCGGTCGTCTCGGGGATCAACGAGGGAACGATCGTCGAACTGATCGCGGGGCCGTTCAAGGGCGAGAAGGCCGTGGTCAAGCGCGTTGACACCGGCAAGGAGGAGATCACGGTCGAGCTCTACGAGTCCCTGGTCCCGATTCCGATCACGGTGCGGGGCGATAACGTCCGTGTAATCGACACGCGCGAGCCGGACGACTGAACCCGCACCCTCCCTCCTTATCAGCCGCTCGAGCACGAACGGTTTCCCTGTCTGTCCATGGACGACATTCGGAGCCTTTTCCTCATCTCCCCCGCCCGCTCCACGACCGGCCAGCCCCGGCCTGCCGCCGGTCGACGCCAGTCGAGCTGCCTTTTGCCCGACTGAAAGCGGGCGAAGCGGCGATCTTGGAGCCCGACGCTCGGCACAGGGAGATCCCGGACGGGCTTCCCGGAACTGGCGTCAGCGTTCATCGCCTCTCGGGGCCGGCGCAATCCCGAGCCGTCTCTCCGTCTCACCCCGGCCGGATCGGATCCGGTCCGGGACGCGACGACCCGGTGGCCAGTGGGGAAAGCATCCTGACAGGACCGCCGTACGGGCCCGCTCCGTCTCCCGTGCACGCTGCGGGGAGCCCGGGTGGAGAAGTACCGGTCCCGTCGTGGGACCTTCGGTGGGCATAGGCAGTACCGCCGTGCGTCACGCAGGATATCCCGCTGAACCCGGGGATTGTTACCACGAGACCGGGCTCACGATCCGGCGGAGGTTGTCAGAAAACGGGGAAGCCCGGGCCCGGAGGTACCGGCGACGGGACAGGCTTCCGAGCGGCTCCGGGTCCCCCTCAGCCCGACGTCGACGGGACCTGACGGAGGAGCCCCTGGAGAATCCCGTGGTTCGCGGACGCGTCTGCGCCGAACGCCGGTGAGGTCCTCAGGCCAGCGAAGAGGGCCATCGCCTCCGTCGCGTCGCTCCGGAATTTGGCAGGGTCGCCGTCGACCATCGCCCCGTACGCGAGTGCCGTGTGCTGCCACCCCCCGGCGTAGGTCGAGAACTCCCCCATGTATGCCCCCTTGTCGTTCAGGATCGGGACGATCGTGGCCGTGTACGCCGTGCCGTCGCCGTACTCAGTCCCGGCGTACGAGACCGACTGGAGCCCGGTCGTCGCCCGGATGAACAGGGATCTCGAGTCCGCGAACTTCTTTCCCGCCTTCTCGAACGAGGATGCGGCGGCGGCGTGATTCCCGGCGTTCATCCGGGACCGACCCGTCTCGAAGGCGTCCGCGCCGTCGTACATCGCGAGCGCGGCGTCGGCCAGGTCGACGTACGCGGCCGAGATCCCCTTGACCAGCGCGAGGTTCGCCCGGTTTGCCGGATCATCGACCCTGTTCGCGGTCTTCAGGCAGGTCGAGTAGGCGTTCTTGGCCTGGGTCAGGAACTGGCGGATCACGCCGACGTCGTATGCGCCCCAGGCCTGGGCCCACGCTGCCCCGCCGGACCCGTAGTGCGCACGGGCCTCCTGGTACCTCGCACCGGTCGTCGCCGTCGCCGTCGGCATGGCGGTGGGTGTCGCCGTCGGTGTCGCGGTGGGAGTCACTGTCGGCGTCGGTGTGGCGGTGGGTGTCGCCGTCGGCGTCGGTGTGGCGGTGGGTGTCGTCGTCGGTGTCTCGGTCTCCGGGATTTCTCCCTGCTCAAGGTAGCGGGTGATCGCGGCGTACCAGCGGTCCGCGATCTTCTTCTCACCCGACTCGTCGGGGTGGATGTACAGGGGGGCCTGGTTGTCGGCGCGCCCGTCGTACCCCGAGTAGAGGTCGACCACGATGATCCTCGATCCCGCGGTCGACTCGCCGGACGCCCACCCCGAAAGCCGGCTGTTGAACGTGATCAGGCCGGAGTTCTTGTTCCGGAGGCTGTCGCCCGTCGGCGGCAGCTTGGCGACGAAGACCGTGATCTTGGAGTTCTTGGCGCGGAGGGTCTCGACCAGCCGGTCGAGGTTCTTGAACCGCGTCTCCATCGGAACCTGGTGAAGCACGTCGTTCGTGCCGAGCAGGACCAGTGCCATGTCGGGGGTATAGCCCTTGAGCCATCCCGAGAGCTTCCCGCTCCCGCCGACACCGTCCACGACCCCGCCGATCGTGAACCCGCCGTGTCCCTCGTTGTCCCGATCGAACGAGTACCCGGGAAACGCCGGTGAGTTCTGGGAGCCGACGAAGTTGACGTCGTATCCATTCTCTTCGAGTTTCTCCCAGAGCCAGAAGCGGTAGGTCGGGTGGACGTCCCCGTCGTCCGTGTCGAGCATCCCTTTCGTGAGGGAGTCGCCGAGAGGGATGATCCGGGTTGCGGCCTCCGCAGCGCCGCCGAGGGCCAGGGCGACGAGAACGATCCCGACCAGGATAAACCACACCCGACCTTCAGAGGGCAGTCTGCAGGTCATGGGACCAACACAATAAATATTCCTGCTCGGTAACGAGATAAAACCTCTGGATATCGGCCCGGCACCGATATCCAACCCGGAACGGGCGGGTACCGCGAGGCACAGCGCCCTGCAGGAGGCGCCGTTTCATCCCTCCCGAGCCCCGGGCGTGCCGTGGCGAGATCTGCGGGCCCCGGGGGGCCGGACGCACGATACCCCCTGGAGAACCTCCCGCCTGGCGAGACACACGACGGTGAGATGCCCTGAAAAAAGGGGGGGAACAGGCCCCTACATCCGCCGCGGCATGGTCCGCCGGTGCAGCGCCATCGTAACGGCGGTGAAGGCCAGCGTGAACAGGGCGAGGGCGGCAAGCCCGATCCCAACCGGGAAATAGGACGCGTCGGTGAATGCGTAGCGAATCAGGTCGGCGAAGTAGGTGAGCGGGGAGCAGGCGGCGAGCGCGAGTCCCCATGACGGCAGCTGCTCGAGCGGCACGAAGATCCCGGAGATGAAGACGAGCGGGAACTTGATCAGCGACGAAAGCATCATGATGTTGGACGGCACGTTCGTCGGCGGCACGGCCAGCAGCATCCCGATCGCCGAGAAGCAGCAGGCCCCGACCAGGACGGCCCCCACCAGGACGGCCCCGTGCAGGAGCGGAAGCCCGAGCCCGAGGCCGATGGCGATGGTGACCGCCGTGATCCCGATGCCGAACAGGGTAGAGGCGATCATGTCGCCAAGTACGATCGTCTCGATCCTGACGGGGCAGGAAACGAGCCGTTCCAGGGTCCTGGCCTGCCCCTCCCAGGGGAAGATCGCTGGCGAGACGGCCGTCGACGTGAAGAAGAGGGTCATCCCGACCAGGCCGGAGACCAGGAACGCGAGCGGGAGCTGCCGGCCCCCCATCAGGAACGCGAGGAAGAGAAAGACCGGCATGAAGACCCCGAAGATCAGGACCGGCCCCTTGAGGTAGTAGATCCGGATGTCTTTCTTCGCGATCGCCCAGGCCCGCCGCGCCTGCTCGGCGGTGCCGGCAGGGTTCACGGCATCTCCTCCCCGGTCAACTGGAGGAACGCCTCGTCCAGCGAGGGCGCGGGGGTGTTCAGGGTCACGATCGCGGCCCCCTGCTCCCGCGCAAGATCGACGACAGCACGGACGGCGACGCCGGTGTCATCTACGACGAGCCTCCACTTGTCGCCCTCCCTTTCGGCCGTGACTACCGCCTCGAGCGAGGTGATATCACTGCCAGAGATCTCGCGATCGAAACTCACCTCGACCCGGTGGATCCTCTGGATGGCCGACTTGAGCCGCTCGGGGGCATCGAGAGCGACGAGCCGCCCTCTTCGGATGATCCCGACGCGGTCGCAGAGCCGGTTCGCCTCCTCCATGTTGTGCGTGGTGAGAAAGATGGTGGTCCCCTCCCGGTTCATGTCCCGGAGGAGGGCGAGGATCAGGTGAGCGGACCGCACGTCGAGACCGCTGGTCGGCTCGTCGAGGAAGACGAGCTCGGGCTCGTGGAGGAGGGCCATCGCCAGGATCAGCCGCTGCTTCATCCCCTTGGAGTACGCCTGCACCTTCTGGTCCTTTCGCTCCGACAGGTCCAGCACCCCGAGGAGCTCCGACGCGCGCGCCGCTACAGGGCGGCGCTCGAGGCCGAAGAGCTCGCCCATCAGCATCAGGTTCTGCCAGGCCGAGAGGTCGGCGTAGGCGTTCGCGGTCTCGGGCACCACGCCGAACCGCTGCCTGGCCCTGACCGGGTCGGTGCGCATGTCGTGCCCGAGCACCGTCGCGGTCCCCCCGTCCGCCGGGATCACGCCGGTCAGCATCCGCGTGGTGGTGGTCTTGCCGGCGCCGTTCGGCCCGAGAAAACCGAAGATCTCACCCTGCCGCACGCTGAACGAGACGCGGTCGACGGCGGTTGTCGCCCCGAAGACCTTGGTCAGGTCCCGGGCCTCGATCGTGAATGGCATCGCGTATCATCCCTTACACGTCGTCACGGATCCCGAGGAGGATCATCCGCTGCGTGCAGCGGATTCCCCTATCCTCGTCCTCTCCCACCGGGACGAGGTGCAGGGGGGTGACCGTGTGCTCTTTCAGTCCCGATGTGATGACCCCCTCGCCCTCGAGGACGACGAAGGCCACGGCGTAGGGTTCTGGGTGCGGCGGGATCACCTGCCCCTGCTCGAGGCAGACGAGGGCGATGTTCGAGCCGGCGGTCTGTGCGATCTCGGTCTTCACCGGGCCTTCCCGGGAGAACCGTGCCGCGTCCAAGAGGTTCATCATCTCATCGTCCTGGAATTCCTGTCTCTGTCAGGCGAACCGCTGGAGGGGGATCCTTTCCGTGAACTCCCGGGTTCGACCTGCCCGGGCCTGCGCTTGTGGTGGTGTCCGGTTCAGTCGCCGGAGCCCCGTTCCAGACCGATATCGGGTTCACCCTCCCCGGAGATAATCCCTCCCCGCGTATCGATAGCGGCGGCACGGCGCGAGGTGTCGTGACGGTCTGATCGCCTCCCCGCGCTCCGCTGCCCGGGCCCTTGCGCCGACCGTTGGCAGCGCGCCTCCCGCCATGGCCGGATGTTCGGTTCGCGGGTATCCCCGCGACTTCCACCAGCCTCTCGTACCAATGCGGCAGAGAGACGGAGTCACCGGGTGCCTCTCTCTCGTGCCTTTGAAGCCCGTCTCGCCGTCTTTATCGTCACCGGCACGGCGCTCGCCGCGAGGGAGACCAGCAGGACGGCGACCCAGTCGGCGGGGGCGAGAGGCACCGTTCCGAACACCTCCCGGAGCGGCTCCCATTCGGTGATCATGACCTGTGCCAGGATTCCGAACCCCACCGCGAGCCAGAGCCACCTGTTCCTGAAGACACCGGTCCGCAACAGGGACCTCTCCCGTGACCCGCTGAAGGCGATCGCGAGGAACTTCTGCGAGAAGACGATGGCCGCGAACGCCACGGTGCCTGCTTTCACGGCCGACCCGGGCCCCCCTGCGAGATACCAGGCGAAGATGCCGGCCGTTCCGCAGGCGAGGACGAGCCCGGCGGTGAGCAGCTCTGCCGATGACCGCCACGTGAGGATCGGCTCCCCCGGGCGATGCGGCGGGCGGTTCATCGTATCGGGATCGCGGGGGTCCACGGCGAGCGCGAGGGCGGGCGGGCTGTCGGTGACGATGTTCATCCAGAGGATCTGAAGGGGCATGAGGGGGCTCCCGAGACCCGCGAGCATGGTTAGCGTGATGGCAGCAAGCTCCCCCAGGTTGCAGGCGAGCAGGTACTGCACGGCCTTCAGGATGTTGGCGTAGATCACGCGCCCCTCCTCGACGGCCCGGACGATGCCGTCGAAGTTGTCGTCCGTGATCACCATGTCGCTCACCTCCTTCGTGACCATGGTCCCGGTGATCCCCATCCCGACGCCGATGTCGGCCCTGACGATCGCGGGCGCGTCGTTCACCCCGTCTCCTGTCATCGCCACGACCTCCCCGTCCGCCTGGAGAAACTCGACGATCCGAAGCTTGTGCTCGGGGTTGACCCTGGCGAAGACGGCCTCCTGTTGAACGGCGCCCCGGAAGGCCTCGTCCGGCCAGGCGTCCAGATCCGCGCCGGTCACAACGGTGAGCCCGGAGGGGGTATCGGCGAGACCGAGCTCCAGGGCGACCGCTCTGGCCGTCTCGGGGTTGTCCCCGGTGATCATGATCACCCGGATCCCGGCCTCGCTGCAGGTCTTGACGGCGTCTCGCGCCTCGGGGCGCGGGGGGTCCATCATTCCGGCCAGCCCGACAAAGACCAGGTGCATCTCGGGTCCGCCTTCCTCCGGCGACGCGAGGTCGCGGTATGCGAACCCGAGCACACGCAGGGCTTCGCCCCCGAACTCCCGCGTGACCTGGAGGACCCCGTCTCTGTCCTCCGGCGATAGGGGGAGAACGGTTCCGGCCCGGAGGATCCGGTCGCAGCGGGCGAGGACCTCCTCGGGCGCCCCCTTCACGTGGGCTCTCAGCTGGCCACCGCGGGAGCAGATCACCGTCATCATCTTCCGGACGGGATCGAACGGGATCTCCTCCGCGCGGGGGAACGCCCCCCGCAGCTCCCGGTGGTCGAGCCCGGCCTTCTCCGCCAGGACGAGCAGCGCCGCCTCGGTCGGGTCGCCGGCGATCTCCCCCGAGCCGGTGGCGGGGTCGATCGCCAGGCTGCTGGTGTTGCAGAGGACCCCGATCACCAGGAGCTCCCTGAGCGCGGCGACGTCGCCGGCAGTGGCCGCGGGAGCCTCCGTGACGAGCCCGCCCCTCACCGAGTAGCCCTCCCCCGTGACCCGGACGATCGAGTCCCCGACGGAGAGCCTCCGGACGGTCATCTCGTTCCGTGTCAGGGTCCCGGTCTTATCGGTGCAGATCACCGTGGCGCCCCCCAGGGTCTCCACCGCCGGGAGCCGCCGGATCACGGCGTGCCGGGCGGCCATCCGCTGGACGCCGATGGCCAGGGTGATCGTCACCACGGCCGGCAGCCCTTCGGGGATCGCGGCGACCGCCAGTGAGACCGAGATGAGGAAGATCTCGAACGGCGGCATCCCCTGCACTAGCCCGAGCGCGAAGATGAGCGCGACCAGCCCGAGGGCCGCGAGGCTGAGCTGCCTGCCGAGGACCCCGAGTTTCTGCTGGAGGGGGGTCCGCGACTCGGGCTGGTCCAGCACGCTCGTGGCGATCCTGCCCAGCTCGGTCCGCATGCCGGTGGCCGTCACGACCGCTCGCCCCCGGCCCCGCGTGACCACGGTCCCCTGGAAGAGCATGTTTGCACGCTCGCCCAGGGGTTGGGAGGCGCCGAGGACGGTCGCGGCGTCCTTTTTCACCGGGGCCGACTCCCCCGTGAGCAGGGCCTCGTCGGCCTCGAGGGCGACCTCCTCCAGGAGCCTGGCGTCGGCCGGCACCCGGTCCCCCTCCGCGATGACGACGACCTCCCCGGGGACGATCCCCGACGCGTCGACGAGCGCCTCCTCTCCCGCCCGGAGCACCCGTGCCTGCGGCGCGCTCATCTGCCTGAGCGCCTCCAGGGCCCGTTCCGCCCGGTACTCCTGGACGAACCCGATCGCCCCGTTGAGCACGACGATCAGGAGGATCGCGACCGCGTCGATCCACTCCCCGAGCAGCCGGGAGACGCCGGCCGCGACGACCAGGATCACGATCAGGAGGTCGGTGAACTGCCGCAGGAAGAGCAGGACCAGGCTGCGCTTCTTCTTCTCGCGGATGGAATTCGGCCCGTACGCCGCCAGCCGCTCCAGGACCTCGCCAGGGTTCAGGCCGTCTTCGTGGGAACCGAGGGCTTCGATCGCCTGGCCCGCGCTGAGGGCGTGGAATGGAGCCGGCACCATCACGGACGGTGCTGCCCGATCTACCGGGACGGCGGGAGTCATGGGCAGCCCGGAGATGCCCGGCAACGGGGAGAGCGGGACGGGAGCCCGTGTCCCGTCCACGCCCCGACAGTCGGGACCGTGTCAGCCGGAATCTCGTTGCAGCCGAGGATCACCGTTCGTCTCCCCTCACGACACGAAATACCCGTAGAGGAGCCCGGCGAGCGTGCAGAAGAGCACGATCAGGACCACGTAGACGAGGGTCTGCTTCGTGCCCGTGAACCTCCGGACGACGAGTATGCTCGGGAGCGAAATGACCGGGTCCGCGAGGACGAAGGCGAGCAGCGGCCCGCGGGCCATCCCGAGGTCGAGAAGCATCCTCGCCATAGGCACCTAGACCAGGGTCGGGAAGTACATGATCGTCCCGAAGAGGACCGCGACGACGTTCGCCACGACCGTGTTCTCGCCCAGGAACGTCCCCAGGATGTTCTCCGGCAGGAGGGCGGTCAAAACGTCCGCGGCGAAGATCCCGACGAAGAGGAGAGGGAAGATCCTCTTCATGAAGAACCAGGTCTCCGAGAGCCAGTACGGGTGCTCGCCGCGGGTGAATCATCTCAGTGCCTCGAGGGCGACCAGGCCGACCAGGAGCGGGAGGACGAAGAACCGGATCGGGACGCCGGCCAGCGCGTTCAGTTTCCGGGCAAGCAGGTCTGCGTTGCACGTGCAGTCCATGCCCTGGATCTGGTGCGTGACCGTCTCCAGGCCGGTCCCGTCGGCCGGGAGGGTGACCGTCGGGGCCGATGCGGCGGCCTCGCCCGGGCAGCAGGACGCTGCAGGCGCCGCCGCTGGTGAGCAGCAGGGAGAAGGCCGAGGGATCGGGCGCCACGCAGCAGGAGCCCCCGCTCCGCCGATCGGCCGCGGTCATGATCGCGGCCGCGATCATCGGCTCGGGCCGCTCCTCGAGCACTTGGCCCGCGACCTCCACCGTCCGGCTTCTGCAGGGCGCACCGACGAGGTCGCCGCAGGACGGGCAGTCCGAGACTGCGGCCGTACCGCCGATCATGTCCTCGACGAGAGTGCCGTCGGCCAGGACCCCGTTCGAGTGCGCGAGCTCCTCGGGCGGCAATTCCACCTCCCGGAGCTCGAGCGTAACGCCCTGCGCCGCGAGCACCGGGCGCATCGCCGCGACCGCGGCCTGGACGTTCGTCCCCGTCGCTCCGCAGCGCTCGCAGGTCTCGCCCCCGACGGCGAGGTGCCGCCATTCAACAACGAGTGGGGTCATATTCCATCCACCGCCTCGAGCACAGTATGGATGACCATCTCGATCTCGCTGTACATCACCTCAGCCCGGCCGTCCTTGACGATCCCGAGGTCGATGGCCATGATACGGACCGCCGGCTTGATCCCGGCCTCGGCCGCCTTCCTGCTGCCGCAGGAGTCCTCGCACCCGTCGAGCGCGATCACGAAGTCGGCGCCGTCGGCCGCGTCCGCGATCGCCTCCGGTCCGGCCTGCGCCCTGACCCACTCGGTCCGCCCGGGCCGGCGCATCAGCAGCTGCTGCCCGACGGCGGTGGTGAGCCGGCCGACGTTCGAGAGGCCCGAACAGGTGATCAGTGCGACCGCCATCACGTCGCGCCCGCAAGCAGTTCCTTGATCTCCTTGACGGACGGCACCCTGCCCGAGACTCTCGTCTCGCCGTCGATCGCGAGGCCCGGGGTGAAGATGATCCCGCGTTTCATGATCTCGGCGATGTCGTCGACCTTCACGACCTCGGCGTTAACACCGACCTCCTTGATCGCTTCCTCAACGTGCTTCTCGAGCAGGTGGCACTTATCGCACCCGGTTCCAAAAACCTCGACCTTCATTATTTCCCTCCCTGGTTCCATCTCTCGTATTCCCGGTGCACGGCCGCGGCGCAGGCATCGGCGGCCGCCGGCGGAACGTAGGTGAAGACCTTCACGCGCCGGACCAGCTCGGCACGAACCGCTGCACTGTCTGCGAGCTCGAGCGCCCACACCTCGGCGAAGACGAGGTCGAGCATCGAGAGCCCAACCGTCGCGCCGTTCACCTCCACCGGCTTGATGCCCAGCACCGCGCCGGCGGTGCAGCACGGGACGTCGTTGTTCTTCATCAGCTCACAATCCAGTTGAACAGGTAGCCGACCAGGATGATCCCGGTCCCGACGACGCCGACGAAGGCCGCGAGCAGCTCCCGCTTCAGTACCTTGCGCAGCAGGATCATCTCCGGGATCGAGAGCGCGGTCACGGCCATCATGAACGCGAGCGCCGTGCCGAGCGCGACGCCCGCGCGTGTCAGCTCCGAGACGAGCGGCAGGATCCCCGCGGCGTTCGAGTAGAGCGGTATCCCGATCAGGACCGCGATGATCACCGAGAACGGGTTGCCCGGCCCAGCCCACTGCGCGAGCGCGTCGGTCGGGATCCAGCCATGCATCACGGCGCCGATCGCGATGCCGATCACGACGTAGAGCCAGATCCGCTTCAGGATCTCGAGCGACGCCTCCCAAGCCCCAAGCAACCGCTCCTTCAGCGTCGGCTTTTCGCCCTCGCCGCCGGAAGGACCTACTTTGATCTGGTAGACGTACTCCTCGACGTACTTCTCCATGCCGAGCCGGCCGATCACGATCCCGGCGGCGATCGCGATCGCGACGCCGGCAGTAATGTAGATCAGCGCGATCTGCCAGCCGAAGAGCCCCCAGAGCATGCCGAGCGCGATCTCGTTGACCATCGGCGCGGCGATCAGGAACGAGAACGTCACGCCGAGGGGGATGCCTGCCTCCACGAAGCCGATGAAGAGCGGCACGGCCGAGCAGGAGCAGAACGGCGTCACGATCCCGAGCAGCGCGGCAAGGACGTTTCCCACGGTCGTCGAGCCTCTCCGCTCGGCGAGCCAGGCCCGCGTCTTCTCCGGCGAGAAGAACGACCGCAGGAACGTGATTCCGAAGATGATCACGACCAGCAGAATGAAGATCTTGACCGTGTCGAAGATGAAGAAGTTCAGCGCCGACGCGGCCGGCGACGCGGGCGAGAGGCCGAGCACGGTGTACGTGAACCAGTCGACAACGGCCTGCCACGGTTCAAAGACCAGCGACCCCACCTCCCTTCCGCAGATTCACATTCATCAATTTCATGGATCCGATCGTATTGGGTTCAATTTAATTTGAACGCCGGGAATCTGTATATAGCTTGTGATTACATATAAAGTTGAACTCACTGATGCCAATTCCACAGGAGGTCTCCGACTCGCTCGAGGCCGTCGGCGGTGTCCCGGGTCTGCTGGGGCGACTGCCCGGCCCCGCGGAAGTGGAGCGGGCGAGCCGGATCCACCACGCGCTCTCGGAGCCGCTCCGCCTCCGGATCCTCCACGCCCTCGCCGTTCAGCCGCTCTGCGTCTGCGTGATCCAGGAGATCGTGGGGATCGCGGACTCGAAGCTCTCGTATCACCTCAACCAGCTCAAGAAGGCCGGCCTCATCGAGGGCGAGCAGCAGGGAAGCTGGATAATCTACCACCTCACGCCGCTCGGCGAACGGTGCATGGGCGTTCGCTACCCACCGCGGGGGTAGGTGAACGAACCCGGCCCATGCGCGACGACGGCCCCGTTTGCCGGCCCGATGTGCGATTCCGGGGGCGCTCGTTCGGGGATATCGTCGGGACGCTCGACGATATCCGGGGGTGCCGGGATCCGTCCTTCCTGCGGGCCTGGCGGAAACCGGATCGGTTCGCAAGGCCGAATCCGGTGTCGCGCACGCCCTCCACTGAGCCGGCCCGGTTACTGCTTATCTGGTGCGTTGTACTTCCAGCCGTCGAGATCTTTTTTAACGACAGCCCCTTGAACGGGCGAGGATTCCTGGACGCCTGCGGCAGGAATCCCTGCTGGACCACGGGGGATCAGACGGCGGCATCGGCATGCTCCGGGGACTGATCGATCCGAGCGGATAACTAGCAGGAACACCGATTGACTTCACTGTGACGATGGAGAGGAGGGTTGCCGAGCTCTTCCGGCTGGACGACGAGACCTGGCGCCGCCACGCGAATCCCTGGAGCGTCATCCTCCGCAATACGGCGCTCCCCCTGCTGATCCTCGCCGTCTGGAGCCGGGCGTGGATCGGGTGGCAGGCGATCGTGCCGCTCGCTGCCGCGGTGCTCTGGACCTGGCTCAACCCGCGCATCTTCCCGCCGCCGCAGTCCTATGACCACTGGACCTCCGAGGGCGTCCTCGGGGAACGCGTCTGGCTCAACCGCGACGCCGTGCCCGTGCCGGTCCACCACCGACTGGTTCCGAACGTTCTCTCGACCGTCAGCGGCGTCGGCATGCTCTTCGTCGGATGGGGGGTGTTGATGCTCGAGGTCTGGCCGACCCTCTTCGGCACGGCGCTCGTCTACCTCGGGAAGCTCTGGTTCCTGGACCGCATGGTCTGGCTCTGGCACGACATGCGCGATACGGCGGAAGAGCACGGAGAGTGGACGCGGACCCCTGGTTCGTGAGGCGAGAGGCCATCCGGTCCTTCCCGCCGGGAGTAATGGGGCGTGTTCATCCGTCTCTTTCAGACGGGTGCGGCCTCTCCAACCTATCCCTGCGCGAGCTCGGTAGCGGGGATCGGGAATCAGGTCGACGCCGGGCAAGGAGTCGATGGCCGGATCTGTCACTCCACTTGAGACTCAAAGGTTAAAGAATCGAGCGCGGGAAGAAAGGGAAGTGCTGCTATGGGGATTCGAACCCCAGTCGTCGGCGTGAAAGGCCGACATGATTGGCCGGACTACACTATAGCAGCAGACGAACCAAGAGAACTGGACGGGAAAAAAGATATAGTTTGTTGCGGAGGGATCAGTCGATCGGGGTGCCGGAACTGCGCGTGGCGGCCTGGAAGGCCGACATCAGCTGCCGGGTGACCGGTCCAGGCCGTGCGTTCCCGATCTTCCGGCCGTCGATCGTGACGATCGGCCCGACCTCCGCCGCCGTCCCGGTCACGAAGACCTCGTCGGCCGAGTACAGGTCAAAGTAGCCCATGTTCCGCTCGATGACCGAGATTCCGAGGTCGGCGGCGCACTCGAGCACCACGTTCCGCGTGACCCCCCTGAGGTTGTTGAGCGTCGGAGGCGTGACGATCACCCCGTTCTTGACCACGAAGATGTTGTCGCCCGAGCCCTCGGAGAGGTAGCCGTTCGTGTCGAAGAAGATCGCCTCGTCCCCACCCTTGCAGTTCGCCTCGATCTTCGCCAGGATGTTGTTGAGGTAGTTGAGGCTCTTCACGTTCGGCGGAAGGGCCGCGGCGGCGTTCCTGCGGACCGAGACCGTGATCGCGGTCAGCCCCTTCTCGTAGAGGTCCCCGTACATCGCCCCCCATTCCACCGCAATGATGATCACGGTCGGATTGGCGCACTTCCGCGGGTCCAGCCCGAGGTCGCCCACGCCGCGCGTCACGATCGGCCGGATGTAGGCGTCGGTGAGTTTATTTCTCCGGAGTACCTCGCGGATCGCCTCGGTCATCTCGAGCTTCGAGATCGGGATGGCCAGGTCGATCGTCAGCGCCGAGTCGTACATCCGGTCCAGATGCTCCTCGAGCCGGAAGATCCGCCCGCCGTACGCCCGGATGCCCTCGAAGACCCCGTCGCCGTAGAGGAGTCCGTGGTCGAAGACCGATACCTTCGCCTCCTCCCGTGGAACATAGGTCCCGTCGAGGTAGATGATCATGAGTACATTATGGGGAGGGCCGGGGTTGTATCCTTTACGCTTCTCTTCCCGCCGCCCGGCAGCGGTCGACGAAGGTGGCGAACATCCGGCGGCTCGCGACCGGGTGGAGGTGGCAGTATGCCCCGAGCGCGTTCCCGACGGCGGCGCCGTCAAGCGGGCCGTCGATCCCGCTCCCGCGCGAGAGGGTGTAGACGTAGCGCGTCCCCGGGTCGAGCGAGACCGCCGAGTAGTGGAACGCGTGCCCCCGGAACGCTCCCGCTCCCATCAATGACTCCCGAGCGCTCACACCCTCGACGTAGGCGATCACCCGCCGGGCCGGCATCCGCGCCTCGCCGGGGATCACCCCGGACAGCTCGAAGACCTCCTCGCCCTTCGCCCCCTGCCAGCCGGCCGCGAGGCGGACGCGGTCGGTCAGGTAGATGAGCCCGCCGCACTCGCCGTAGACCGGGATCCCGTTCCGGGCGGCCTCGCGCAATCCCTCGCGGCAGGCTCCGTTCGCCTCGAGCTCGGCGCCGTGCATCTCGGGATACCCTCCGCCGATCAGGTAGCCGTCCGCGTCCGGGAGGCGGTCGTGGCAGGGCGAGAACCTGACCACCTCCGCCCCCGCCGAGGCGAGCACCTCCTCGAGGTCGGCGTAGTAGAACGTGAACGCCTCGTCGTGCGCCAGGCCGATCCTCAGGTCGGGTCCGTCCTCGCGGAGCGCGACGAGCGGGGGAGTGGACGGCCGGGAGACCTCCCGCATCACCCCCAGAAGGGCCGCGGGGGGGACGCACTCTCCGATCAGGCGCTTCACGGTCTCGATCCGCTCGGAAAAACCGGCCTCCCCGCTCCTCTCCCGGAACGGGACCAGCCCGAGGTGGCGCATCGCGAGCCGCATCTCCTCGACAGGAGGGACGGCCCCGAGCACGGGCACGCCGCAGAAGTGCTCGATGGCGGTGACCGCCTTCTCGCGGTGAGAGGATCCCGAGACGTTGTTCAGGATCACGCCCGCGATCGAGACGCCGGGGTCGAGAACCTGGAATCCCCTGACGAGCGCGGCCGCCGACCGGGTGATCGAGCGCGCGTTGACGACGAGCACCACCGGCAGGCCGAGCACCTTCGCGATCTCCGCCGTGGAGCCCGCGTCCCCGATCGCCTCGGCCCCTTCGTAGAGCCCCCTGACTCCCTCCACGATCGCGAGGTCGGCGCCCCGGCAGGCGTTCGCGAAGATCGCCCGGTTCTCGTCGCCGGAGAGCACGAACCCGTCCAGGTTCCGGCAGGGGCGGGCCGTGACGGCCGAGAGGTACGAGGGGTCGATGTAGTCCATCCCGACCTTGAAGGTCTGGACCACGCAGTCGCCCGCGAGCAGGGCGGCGAGCGCGAGCGTGATCGAGGTCTTGCCAGAGCCCGACCGGTCGCCCGCGATCACGACCCCCTTCATGTCATGCTCCGCAGGACCGTGCCGAACTCGCTCTCCACGATCGAGCGGACCCCGAGGGTCCTGGGGTGGAGATCGACCTCGACCATCACGTGCGCGTGGCCCAGGTCGCGGAGGGGGGCGACCTGCCTCGGCCCGTTCGTGATCGAGAAGACCTCGACGCCGTCCGTGTACTCCCGGGGGATCGCGTGCGGAACCCCGGCGACGAGCGCGTACGCCGCCCCCGACGCCCTCACCTCCGCGCCCAGCCTCTCTCCGAGCGCGCCGTACTCGTCGAGCGCGCCGATGGCCTCCACCGGGACACCGCGCCCCTCCAGCCCCTCCCGGACCCGACGCGCGTCCGCCCGGATCTTCGAAAGCCCGCGTTCCTCGAGGTTGGCGATGTAGCGCACCGGGGCGCCCGGGGCCGCCTCGTGCAGCGCCGCCAGGACGTCAGAGAACATGTACGCGGTCTCTTTCTTCGCGTTCATGACCGCGATGCCAGCCAGGCCCGACCGGGCAAGCTCGAGGAGCCGCCGCGCCGCGAGGTGCTTGAGGTCCCCGCGCTCGGGCTCGATATACGCCCGGCTCGCGCCGCCGCGGAGCCGCTCGACCTCGTTCGCGGCGGTGAGCAGGCGCCGCTGCCGGTCAAGCTCCTGCTCGTCGATCCACCCGGCGCCGGCGGCGGCCTCAAGCGTGGCGATCACCCCATCGATGTTCTCGGGGTACCCGGCGTGGATCTCGACCGCGATCGTCGGTGTGGTCACCCCGCGGACGGCAGACTCCAGGTCCTCGCCGATGATCATCGCCACGCAGGTCCCGATCACGGCCATGCGGACGGGGGCGAAGGACGCCTCGGCCTCCGCGAGCACCTCCTCGAGCCGCGACTCGCCGCCGAAGATGAACTCGTTCTCGGCGAGGGAGGTCGTGAGCACCCGCATCCCGTCCTCTTCGAGGAGCCGGGCGTGCTTGAACGAGCACCCGGAAGGGCCGTGCAGGATCGCGACGTCCACCCCGAGGTCGCGGGCGGTGTACAGCGCCGCCACGATCGAGCTCGGCCGGGGATGGAGGTACCGCACCGTCTACCTCCAGGTCTTGACCGCCAGCACGACCGGTCCGGACGGGACAGCCCCGAGGGCGGTGGCCCGGCCCCCGTCGAGGGTCCCTGCCTCCAGGAGCTGCCCGTGCCATCCCCGGCTGGCGAGGGCGGCCCTGGCCTGCGCCCGGAGGGAGGGAGGGCCGACGATAACGGCCGCGGCGGGGTCGATCGAGGCGACCGCCTCGGCCACGTCCCCCGGGGGGAAGCCCTCGCAGACCGCGCGGTGCTCCTCGCCGACCACCAGGGCGAGCGGCTCGCCCGGCGAGAGGAAACGTGCGTAGGAAGCGGCCTCGCAGGCGGTCGCCCTGGTGGTCCCGCTGTTCGCGTCGTCCACGACGGTCCGCCCGCCCTCGCGGCGGGCCTCGAGCCGGCCCGGTACCGGCCCCATCGTCACGAGCCTCAGGGGGTCGAGCCCGAGCAGCCCGGCCGCGGCGGACGCGATCTGGACCGCGTTCCGGTACGCGGGGAGGGCGGTGAGCGGGTTCCCGACCGCCCCTCGCCGGCCGGCGGGGGCCTCGCCATCGCCGGGGGCGAGCTCCCCCGCAAGCACGAGCCCGGGGTGGTCGATCGAGAGCCCGTCCGCGACGAGCAGGCGCGGGGCCCGCGCGGCCGAGGCGATCTTGCAGGCCAGCGCCGAGCGGGCGCCGGCCGCGCAGGGGTAGTCGTCGCCGGAGGTCAGGACCGCGAGGTCCCCGGCACCCGTGACGCCGATCGACACCTCGGCCACGCACCACCCGCCGAGCACGGCGGCGGCCCGGGCCGCGGGCAGGACCGATGCCGGGGTGATGGACCGGCGCCAGAGCAGGCGCCGCTGGGGGTAGAGGAACGTCCCGGCCGAGGTGTGCAGCACCCCCGGCCCCTCCATCGTCTCCGCGATGGCGAACGCGGTCGTGGTCTTGCCCCGGGCCCCCGTCACCTCGACCAGGAGGCGCGGCCGGATGTGGCGCAGGCAGTAGCCCGCGGCCTCGTGGTGCGTAACGAGCCTGTCCCCGTCGGCGGAGACGAGCGGGTGCGACGGGTCCAGGTGTACCGGCGCGATCACGCGGTCGAAGTCGCCGGGGTCGGGAGGTCTCTTCGTCCCGCGGTAGACGTCGACGGCGGTGACCCGGTGCCCCCGGAGGGCGAGCTCGTCGGCAAGGAGGTCGCCTCCATGGATCGTATCGAGCACCAGCAGGTCCATGGAGCCGGGCTAGATGAGCGTGAGGGCGTTCTGGGCGTTCCTGAGCATCATCTCGGCGAGGAGCGGGTCGACCCCGATGGGGTCGGCGTAGGCGAGCGGGATCGAGGACCCGTTGGTCCTGAACGTCCCGGTCTTCTGCCCCCCGGATAGACCGAGCAGTGCCGGGATGTCTTTCTCGATGTGCACGCCCCGGGCGAGGAAGAGCGGGACGACGACGAGCGCGTCGATCTCATCGTGGCGGAAGGCCTCGAGCTGTTCGTCAACCGTGGGCTCGTCGATGGACATGAACCCGCACCGGACCGAGAAGGCGTCCGATCTATCCTGGATCATCCGTCCCGTCTCGAAGATCAGTTCCCTGTTGTAGGGGAGCTTCGATCCGTGTCCGACGAGAAGCAGACCGTACCTGGCCATGTACTTACAGAGTACAACGGTGAACATAATAATATCTTACCGGCGGTCAACCGGGAACAGGGAAGGCCCTCCCCAAAACCCTATCTGCCCCAAAACGAGATGAGTATACTCAATGGCGGACGATGGAGAGCGGTTCGGGCTCAGTCTGAACGGGTTCCGGGTACGGACGCCGCTCGCGCTCGCCTCGATGGGCGGCGTCGTCGACTCGGCGTACACCCTCGCCCGGGCCGCCCACATCGGCGCAACGTTCCTCGGCGGGTACTCGGTGGACAACCTCACGCTCGGTGCTGCCCGTAAGATGGCGGCGCGGGGCCGGGCCGAGTTCCTGCCGGAGGACCCTGTCAGCACGATGGCCCGCGAGGTGGCCGCCCTCGACGGGTCGGGGGTGGTCGTCGGGTTGAACATCCGGGCGGCGACGCCGGACGGCTACGCCCGCGTGGCACGCGCGATCGGCCCGTCCGTGGTATACGAGATCGACGCCCACTGCCGCCAGCCCGAGATGGTCGCCGTCGGCGCCGGGGAGGCCCTCGTCCACCGGCCGGACGCCCTCGCGGACGCCGTCGGGGCGCTCGCTGGCGAGGGAGTCACGGTCTCGGTCAAGTTCCGCGCCGGGGTGGCCGACGACGACCGGGAGATCGCGCGCCGGTGCTGGGAGGCGGGCGCCGGGATCCTCCACGTCGACCTGATGGACATGGGCTATCCGAAGATCCGGCAGATCCGGAACACGGTGCCGCTCATGCTGATCGCCAACAACTCGATCACCACCTTCGACCGGATGCGGGAGATGCTCTCCCACGGGGCCGACATGGTCTCGCTCGCGCGCGGCGCGAACGAGCGGACCCTCGCCGGGCTGGACGCGGCGATCACGCGGTACGCCGACGAGCAGGGGTGGTACAACTCGCCCAAGCAGCTCTGCCGGGGCGGCGACATCCGTGCCCTCGCGTTCTGCTGCATGCCGGTCAAGGCCTGCCCCCTGATCCCGACGCTCGAGAAGATCGGGATGAGCCGCGATCGGTACATGGCGATCAAGCAGGAGGCCGTTCAGGGCACGGTCCTCGAGGGAGGCGCCCAGACCTGTTTCGGCTCGCTCGCCTGGTGCTGCAAGGCCTCGTCCCCCTGCATGTTCCGGGATATGACCCTCCAGCAGGCAGGGGTCTCGAAGAAGGAGTACATGCAGGCCAAGCGGCAGCTCTCGGCGGAGATCACCCGCGAGGTCTTCGCCCGGGGGAGCGGGGCGCCCTGAGGTCATGACCCGGGCAGGATGCGCCTTTCCGGCGTCGGCCGCGGACCGCGCCCAGCTCGCGATGGCCCTGGAGGTGCTCGCCTCCCCCAAGCCCGGGAACGTGGACCGCTGCCACGACTACGAGGAGACGCGGCTCGAGCACTTCATCGTCTCGACCCTCGCCGCCCGTCCCGCTCTCGAAGACGCGGAGGCCCGCCGTGGTGGCCTGGGCCGGGTGATCGAGGCCGCGGTCGGCGCCACCTCCTGCCACGCCGGGGGGAACACCCACTTCGGCGCATTTCTGCTGCTCGTCCCGCTCGTCTGGGGAGGAAACGTGGCCGGCGCGCTCTCGGCCGTCCGGGAGACGACGGTCGACGACGCGGTCGCCCTCTACCGCGCCTTCTCGCTGACGCGGGTCCGCCTCACCCCGACCGACGACCTGGACGTCAACGACCCGACGGCGATAGAGGCGCTCCGCGAGCGCGGCATGAACCTCCTCGACGTGATGGCCCACTCGGCTCCCCGCGACATGGTCGCCCGCGAGTGGACGAACGGCTTCGAACTCTGCCGCCGCGCGGCCGGCTCCCTGCTCGCGGAACCGGAGCCCCGGACCGCCGTCCGCCGGGTGTTCCTCTCCCTGCTCGCGGCCGAGCCCGACACCTTCATCGTCAAGAAGCACGGCCCGGCGACGGCGGACGAGACCCGCCGCAGGGCCGCCGCCGTCCTGCGGGGAGAGGAGGCGCTCGTCGCGTTCGACGAATGGTGCATCGGGCGCCGGATAAACCCGGGCTCCCTCGCGGATGTCATGATCGGGGGGATCTTCCTCGCGCTCGGGGAGGGATGGGCGTGGGACTCCTAGGGCCGGGGATAAGCGAGGTGATCGCGACCACCCGGGGGAACGCGGCGCCGGTCGGCGTCATCCGGCGTGGCGACGACCTCACCGCGGTCCTCTTCCGCGGCTCCCACACGGCCCGGAACGTCGTCCGCGACGGCTGGCTGGTCGCCAACGTCTCCCACGACCCGGTCGTCTTCGTGAGAACCGCGTTCGAGGACCTGCCGGCCGACGCCTTCGTCACCGTGCCCGCGCTCGGCTGGGACCGGCTGGCCGCGGCCGACGGGTTTGCCGCCTGCCGGGCAGAGATCCTGCGGGAGACCTCCGAGGCCTACCTGATCGGGCTGACGGTTGAACGGGAAGAGATCCTGGAGGCCCGGTGCGTCCCGGCGAACCGCGGGCGATGCGCAGTACTCGAGGCGGCCGTGCACGCGACGAGGTTCCGGCAGACGGGCGACCCGGTCCTCGGTCGCCTGATCCGGCACCACGCCTCGATCATCCGGCGATGCGGCGGACCCGCCGAGCTGGAAGCCCTCGCCCTCCTCCTCGGGTACATCGGGGGGGAACCCGGCGACAGTTCTCGATAATAGGCGTAATTAATGCGAAAATTACCCGTATTCAGCGGCAAGCAGCCACCTGCCCGCCGCGGATAATATCGCAATGCTCTTTAGTGGATATCGCATACAAGTGTATGCGTTCATTATTGCTGCGGTTTCGCCGGCTTACCTGGCCGCCCGCGGCCGCATCGCAACGCATGTGGTGGACGATGCTCTGCTCCGGCAATGAAGGGATGTGTCTCGCGCGCTGGCTGGTCCTGGGTCTGCTCCTCATCGGGTGCACGGTGGGGATCGGCTCGGCCGTCGCCGTGACCGGCCCCGTGGTGATCGACAGGCCCGGGACCTACGAACTGACGAAGGATATCCTGGACACGAATGTGCCCGTCTGCATCGAGATCCGCTGCAGCGACGTGGTCTTCGACGGCAGGGGCCACCTGATCCGTGGCGTCGACGCCTCCAACTCCGCCGGCGTCGTGGTCCACGGCGAGGGCCCGGTCTCGAACGTCGTGATCAGGAACCTCGCGACCCAGGGCTGGTTCTACGGCGTCTACGTCTGGGGCGGGCAGGGAGTGAAGATCTCCGGAGTCTCGGCCTCCGCCAACTACTTCGGGATCGCCCTGAACCCGTCGGCGGACTCGTCGGTCACCGGTTCCCGGGCGTTCTCGAACAGCTACGGGCTGGTCATGACCGGCTCCTCGCGGAACACGGTCACGGGCTGCCAGATCACGGGCAACGACCAGGCCGGTATCGCCCTCCACGGTTCGGCAGGGAACACCTTCTACAACAACGTGATCAAGAACGAGAAGAACGTCAGGTTCGTCAGCGGCGGCACGCCGTCCAACACCTGGAACGTGGAATCGCGGGCGCAGACGAACATCCGGGGCGGTCCCGCGATCGGCGGTAACTGCTGGCTCGCCCCCGATGGCACGGGCATCTCCGAGACGGGAGACCAGAGTGGAGGATTCATCACGAAGCCCCTCACGCTCGCCCCGGGCAACGTCGACCGCCTCCCCCTCGCAGCCCGCCCGTCCGGCGCGACGGCGAAACCGACGACGACCCCCGGGGATGAGGATACGGCGAAGCCCGTCTCCGGTTCGAAGGCGTATGTGGCCCGCAGCGTCCCGTGCACGGTTCAGTTCGAGGACTTCGATCTCGGCGGCCCGGGGGTCGGCTACTTCGCCCCGGCCCCGGTTAAAAACACGCTCTACCGCACCGGGACGATCGCCATCGAGAAGAACGCGGACGGGAGCGGATACCACCTGACCAAGATGCGGTACCGCGCGTGGTTCAGGTACACGGTCGAGGTCCCCCGTGACGGCGTGTACACGCTCAAGGCCCGCGTCTCGTCCCCGAGCGACGGCCAGTACTTCAAGGTGTTCGACGAGAGCACGCCGAAGAACAGCGTCACGGTCTGGGTGCCGAACACCCGGTCGTACGACCGGTTCGCCACGACGAAGGGTGTGAAGCTCAAGCTCTCCAAGGGGACGCACACCCTCAAGGTCTACTCGCTCGGGACCCAGGACATGGACTGGTTCCAGCTCTCCTGATCCTTTTTCATCACAGATTCGCCAGCTATATTCCTGTCCTTCGCATACGTGTACCGGTCGATGGCGATCAATTCGCTCCTGATCGGTGCCGCTGCGATCGGCGTCACGCTCCTGTACGCCTCGCACCGGGACCTGCGCGAACGGCGGGTGCCGTTCAGGACGTGGTACCCGATGATCGCGATCGGAGCCCCGTGCACCGCCTGGTTCTACGCGTCCCTCTTCGGGACAGCCCCCTCCCGGGCTCTCCTTCTCCTGGCCCTCTCGATCGTCCTCGCAGCGGCCTTTCACCTCTTCGGCCGACTCGGGTTCATCGGCGGGGCCGATGCCTGGGCGCTGGTCTTCATCACCCTGCTCCTGCCGGCCTTCCCCGCCACCCCGCTCCTCGGCGACACCCTGCCGGGCTTCTTCCCGCTCCCGATGCTGGTCAACGCCGGGGTCGCCGCCCTGCTAGCCCCGGTCGGGATCTACCTCGGGAATGTGAAGAGGCGGGCACGGGGGCCGCTGATCGCGCGGCTCCGCGGGTACCCGGTCACGGTCGACGAGATCACGGACGGACGGGTGTTCGGCTTCCTGATGGAGGACATCTCGGACGAGGGCGGGGAGCTCCGCAGGCGGTTCCTCACCCTCCGCGAATCGATCGGCGGAATGGTCCGGGACACGCGCCTTTACACCCGCGAGCTCCGTCTCTCTCCCGAAGAGTATACCGCCGAGCTCGCGCTGATCCGCCGGGCATCCCCCGTCTGGATCGCCGCCGGGATCCCTTTTATCGTCCCGCTCACGGCCGGATTCTTCGCGACCCTGGTGCTCGGGGACACGCTCTTTCTTTCACTCGCCCCCGCCGGGGGAGGATGACACCATGCTTGAGATACGCTACAGCAACGGACTGGTCCCGGTCGTCGTCCAGGACGACGGGACCCACGACGTACTGATGGTCGCCTACGCGAACGACGAAGCCGTCCGTCTCACGCTCGAGACGGGCTACGCACATTACTACAGCCGCTCTCGCCGCCGTCTCTGGAAGAAAGGCGAGGAGTCGGGCCACCTCCAGAGGATCCGGCAGGTCCTGGTCGATTGCGACGAGGACTGCCTGCTCTACCGTGTCGACCAGGCCGGCGCGGCCTGCCATACGGGCCACCGGTCCTGCTTCTACCGGACGATCCAGGGGGAGGAGCTCGAGGCGCCGATCGTGGATCCGGCCGAGGTATACTCTAATAAGGCGTGATACCCGATCTGTCTTGGTGATTTTTTATGAAAATCGTCCCCGATACAAGCGTCATAATAGACGGACGCATCACCTCCATCATAGCGCGGGGTGAATGCCCGGACGCAGAGATAATCATCCCCGAAGCCGTTGTCGCCGAACTCGAATCGCAGGCGAACCAGGGGCGCGAGATCGGGTTCTCCGGTCTCGCGGAGCTCCAGAACCTGAGCCGGATGGCCGAGGAGGGACAGTGCACGGTCCGGTTCGTCGGCACGAGGCCCTCGCTCGACCAGGTCCGGCTCGCGGCCGGCGGCGAGATCGACGCCATGATCCGGGCGGCCGCGCACGACCATGACGCCACTTTTCTGACCAGCGACCGGGTCCAGTCCGAGGTGGCCCGGGCAAAGGGCCTCAGGGTGCAGTACCTCCGTCCCGAGCTCGGCGAGCTCGGGCCGCTCGGGATCGACCAGTTCTTCGACGAGCACACCCTCGCCGTCTACCTCAAGGAGCTCGTGTCGCCCCACGCGAAACGCGGGACGATCCGGGACGCCAGGTTCGTGACGATTCGCGACCAGCCCTCGAACGAGTACGAGCTCCGGGCTCTCGCGCAGGAGATCCTGGAGCGGGCAAAGCGCGACCCCGACGGTTTCATCGAGCACGAGAGCCGGGGTCTGACGGTCGTCCAGATCGGATCGATGCGGATCGTGATCGCCCGGTCCCCGTTCGTCGACGGCATGGAGATAACGGCCGTCAGGCCGGTGGTCGAGGTCGGGCTCACGGACTACGACCACACCGACCTTCTCACCGGGCGGCTCGTCTCCGGCAGGACCGGCATGCTGATCGCGGGGGAGCCGGGGGCCGGGAAGACCACCCTCGCCCAGAACCTGGCGACCCACCTCTCGGACGGGGGGGCGATCGTCAAGACGATGGAGGCGTCGCGGGACATGCAGGTGCCCGACCAGATCTCGCAGTACACGGCCATCGACGACCGGATGGAGACGACGGCCGAGATGGTGATGATGCTCCGGCCCGACTACGTGGTCTACGACGAGCTCCGGCGGACCGAGGACTTCCGGGTCTTCGCGGACATGCGCCTGGCCGGCGTCGGGATGGTCGGCGTCCTGCATGCGGCGAGCGTCGAGGCCGCCCTGCGCCGCTGCCTGAACCGGGTCGACTTCGGGACCCTCTCGCGCGTGATCACCACGATCGTGACCGTCTCTGACGGCGAGGTCGACCGGATCTACGACCTCGCGTTCGGGCTCAAGGCTCCCGAATCGATCCCCGGCGAGGGGACAGTCATGCCGGTCGTCACGGTCGTCGACGTGGTGACCGGGCAACCGGCGCTGGAGGTCTTCCGATACGGCGGCGAGACCGTGATCATGCCCCTCTCGCCACCATCGCCCGCTCCCGGGAGGAACCATGGAGAGCCCGTGGCGGAACGGGGCGTGGAGGCTGCCGGTGAGGAGCGGGCGCCCGGGCGGCAGATCGAACAGGAACTCCAGCGCGAGATCGGCCGGTTCACGGACGGGCCGGTCGAGGTCCGGATGCTCTCGAACACGAAGGCCGTGGTCTACATCGATGACCGGGACGTCCCCGCGGCGATCGGAAAGGGCGGCAAGAACGTCGCCTCGATCGTGAACCGCGTCGGGGTCGGGATCGACATCCGGCCCCGCTCCGAGGAGCCCCCGGGGGCGGCCCCGCGCCGACCCGGCGAGCCCGGCGAGGAGGGGGATATCCGTATCCGGATGGATCGGCGGCACCTCGTGATCGTCGCGCCCGACCAGAGCGGGCGGATCGTCGACGTCTTCGCGGGCAAGGAGTACCTGTTCACGGCGACCGTGAACCAGGACGGCGAGATCCATCTGGCCAGGACCAGCACGATCGCCCAGGAGATGCTGAAACGGCACGCGAGCGGAGACCCCATCCGGATGCGGCCGGTCTGAGGGAGGACGAGATGGACAACGACAGCCTGCAGGCAGAAGAGGAGGCGGTGCGTTCCGCGTGGGGCACCGCGTTCCAGGTCGACCCGGCCCCCGGCGCCGAGAGATACTACCTGACGGTCGCGTACCCGTACCCGTCCGGCGCGATGCACGTCGGCCACGGCCGGACCTACCTGGTCCCCGACGTGGTCGCCCGTTTCTGGCGGATGCGGGGGCGTCGCGTGCTCTACCCGATGGCCTTTCACGTCACCGGCGCTCCGGTGATCGGGATCTCGAAGCGGATCGCGAACCGCGATCCCGCGGCCATCCGGCTCTACCGGGATCTCTACCGGGTCCCGCCCGACGTCCTCGAACGGTTCGTGGACCCGGTCGAGATCGTGCGCCACTTCTCGGACGAATACGAAAGGGTGATGCGGATGGCCGGGCTCTCGATCGACTGGAGGCGGCGGTTCACGACCGTCGACCCCCATTACAGCCGTTTCATCGAGTGGCAGGTCGGCCGCCTGCGCGAGAAGGGCTTCGTGGTCCGCGGGGCACACCCGGTCCGGTACTGCCCGCTCTGCGACAACCCGGTCGGGGACCACGACCTGCTCGAGGGAGACCGGGCGGAGGTGATCCGGTTCGTGCTCGTGATGTTCCGGTGGGGCGAGACACTCGTGCCGACGGCGACGCTCCGGCCGGAGACCGTCTACGGGGTCACCAACCTCTGGGTCAACCCCGAGGTCACCTACGTCCGGGCCGAGGTGGACGGGAAGGCCTGGCTCGTCTCGCGCGAGGCGGCGGAGAAGCTCTCCCTCCAGGACCACGAGGTCCGGGTGCTCGAGGAGGTCCCCGGGTCCTCGCTCGTCGACCAGGTCGTGAGCCACCCGCTCTCCGGCGACGTCCCGGTACTCCCCGCCTCGTTCGTCGACCCGGACATGGCGACCGGGATCGTGATGTCCGTGCCCGCCCACGCTCCGTTCGACTACATCGCGCTCCGCGATCTCCAGCAGGAGGGGCGGTATACCGGGATCGTCCCGAAACCCCTGATCACGGTCGAGGGGTGGGGGGAGTGCCCCGCGAAGGAGGCGGTCGAGCGGGCGAAGGTCGCGAACCAGCACGACGCGCGGATGGACGCCCTGACGCAGGAGGTCTACGGGGCGGAGTTCGCGAAAGGGCGTCTCCACGCCCGGCTCGGCGGCCTTCCCGTGCGCGAGGCCCGCGACGCGATCGGGGACCTCCTCATCGCCGAGCACGGCTCCGCCGTGATGTACGAGTTCGACACCCGCCCCGTCGTCTGCCGGTGCTCGAGCCGGGTTTACGTCAAGATCCTCCACGACCAGTGGTTCCTCACGTACTCGGACCCGGCCTGGAAGGAGCTCGTCAAGGAGTACCTGTCCGGGGTATCCCTGGTGCCGCCGGAGGTCAGGGCCGAGTTCGAGCGGACGATCGACTGGCTCAAGGACTGGGCGGCCACGCGCCGCGTCGGGCTCGGAACCCGGCTCCCGTGGGACCCCACCTGGCTGGTCGAACCACTCTCCGACTCGACCATCTACATGGCTTACTACACGATCGCGCACCGGATCCGGGAGCTCGACCCCGCGCTCCTGACGCCGGCTGCATTCGATTACCTCTTCCTCGGGATCGAGGGGGAGGAACTCGAGGGGCGGGAGGCGCTCGCTCCCCTCCGGGAGGAGTTCCTCTACTGGTACCCCTATGACTACCGGTTCTCGGCCAAGGACCTGATATCGAACCACCTGACCTTCCAGCTCTTTCACCACGCGGCGATCTTCCCCCCCGGTCTCCAGCCGAGAGGGATGGTGGTCTTCGGGATGGGCCTGCTGAACGGGGCCAAGATGTCGTCGTCCAAGGGCAACGTCTTCCTGCTCGAGGACGCGCTCGCCGAGTTCGGAGCCGACACGGTCCGGATGTTTTTGATGGGCTCGGCAGAACCCTGGCAGGACTTCGACTGGCGGAACGAACTGGTCGCCTCGACCCGGAGGCAGATCGAGCGGTTCGAGACGACCGTCCTGGACTCGCTCCGGGGAGGCGGCCCGCCGTCCCCTATCGACGACTGGCTCCTCAGCCGGCTCCAGCGGCACGTCGCGAGAACGACCCGGGCCCTCGAGTCCTTCCAGACGCGGCAGGCCCTCCAGGAGGCGTTTTTCGGGATCGAGGCCGACCTCCGCTGGTACGTGCGGCGCCAGCCCGCCGGGAGCGCGGGCGGGGCGGGGGCCCTGCAGGAGCTCTGTTCGGCCTGGGTACGCCTGCTCGCCCCGTTCATCCCGTTCACCTGCGAGCGGCTCTGGGAGGCGCTCGGCCAGGACGGCCTGGTCTCGTTCGCCCCTTGGCCCCTGGCCGATCCGGAGCGCGGGCGCCCGGAGCTCGAGCTCGGCGAGGAGCTCCTGAGCCGCACGCTCGAAGACGTCGAGTCGATCCTCAAACTGCTCCCGATCACGCCGAAAGCGGTCGAGATCGCGCTCGCTCCCGACTGGAAATGGGATGTCTTCCGGACGATCGCCGCGTCCGAAGACCGCACCACTGCCGTCCGGGCGGTGATGCAGGACGAGGGTATGCGCCGGAGGGGGAAGGAGGCGGCCGACGCGGCACGGCAGGTGACGACCCTGATCCACCGCCTGCCGCCCGCGCTGGTCGACGGGCTGCTCCGGCTCGACCTGGACGAGCCCGCGGTCTTCGCCGGAGCGCGGGAGTTCCTCGAACAGGAGCTCGGGCTCCCCGTCCGGGTCGTCGGCGCCGAAGAGTCGGACAACCTGAAGGCGGGGATGGCCCTCCCGTTCAAGCCGGCGATCACGGTCGAGTGAATCGCCCGGCCGTTCGCTTTTTCGCCGATTTTCAAACAGGCAATCGTTTTTCCGCCAGGCTCCGTCCTGTCTTGACCGCGGCCCACTTCGAGCCGGGGGCACAGGGATTCTCCATCGGGGGAGACGGTCCTGGAACCGATCGACAGCGTTCTGTGGGCAACGCACCGAGAGCGACCGTCGCCCATCGCGACCCTCGTCGAGGGGGTGGCGCGATGGGTGGAGCCCCGGCTGCTGGTTCCAGGGGCACGCGCCGGAGAGCGGGGCTGCCGGGTCAGGGCGCGAGGAGGGCGGAGCGATCGGTGATCCCCCGGGAGGGCCGACCGTCCAGATCCCCCCGTTCCCCGCCACTGTCACGCTCTCGCTGTCCGAACGTTACAAGCGCTCGTTCGCCGCGATCGACCGGTCGATGTCGAGGACCGCCCGAACAGGGCAGTTCATGAACGGCTTCGTCCAGGGGGCCGTCACCAGGGAATAGATCAGGCCGGACCCTGTCTGACCGCCATCGTCCCGGAGGGCGATGCCTCCGCGGGTGTCTGCGTAGATACCCGGGTCCTGAATGGCACCCGTTGCCAGCATCTTCTACGTCATGTCATCGAAGGCAGTCCCGACTCTCTTCGCCTGCTCCGGATCCGGGGGATTCGCGAGGGGGTTCAACTACCACAGCACGAGCCGTCATGTCATCCTGTTCACCACCGTCTACTCTGTCCCGCCCGGTTTTCCGCGGAGAACACGGCGCACGCACGGTCCCGTCAGGCAGGAATGAGACGGAGATGTCCCGGTGCATCCGATATCTACCAACCGATCCGGGACACGTCCGGCAGGTCTCCACACGGCGGCGCGGGCCGCCATCCCGCCCGCCGCCGGTCTGCCGGGAGAGCATCCGCTGGCCCGCTTGAATACCCCGGACGAACCTGCCGGCGAGCCCGGGCCGAACCCCCATCGGTCCGAGGATGCCGGGCGATGCCTGACACGGATCCGGCCCTGCGGCCTCCCGGCAGCCGCCGACGGGAGCCCGTTCGGGGTCCCTCCGGCCAACCGTCCTGAAACCCACATCCGGCCCGTCCGGGCTCGTCTCGCCGGCTTCGGCGGACATTTCCGCCTTTCCGGGTCCGCTCGAGCCGATTTCATCCAGGAGCACCTGCCGTCCCGTATCGATCGGGCCAACGGGCGACCGGCACGATCACCCCCCCAGAGAGCCCCCCCCCGCCTCGGGCCGGTCGAACCGGAAAAAGGCCCGTGCTCCGGTACCGTTCGCGCAGTAGCCGGGGCAGGAGGGCGACCCCCTCCCGGCTTCAGGCGAATCCGGCAGCCTGTCACCGGGGCACCCTCCCGGGAACGTTCGACCGGGGAGACATGCCGCCCGCTGCGGTCACGGGATCGGGACAGGGCCGCGCAGGAACGCCGGGGAGCCCCTCGAGGCCGGGCCGGCCTCCCGCGCGATCTCCCGTGCGCAACGAAGGCAACCGGCTGATTCGGCCGCAGCCACCATCATCGCCCGCCTCCGGGCTCGGGGTCAGGGGGTGGTGGTCTCTCCCGGCAGACCGGTCGGGTCGCCCACGCGCGCAGGGGTGGATATGAACGCGCGAGTGATCACTCGCCGGCCTTCTTTTTCGACCGCTTGACCCGCTCCTTCGACGAGAAGCCGGTGGCGGCCTCGAGGAACGCGTTCCGCTTCCGGATCGTGTCGAGGATCACCGCGTCGTCGCCGACCCCCGGGTCGGTCTCGATCTCAACCGTCAGCGTCTTTCCCGTCGCGCCTGGCCTGACGATGAGCCGGCGGATCGCGCCGTAGGAGATGGCGAACCCATCTCCGGCTGGCTCCGGTTCCCGACCGAAATGGTTCCGGAGCTCGACCGGGATCCGCTCGGCGAGGTCCTTCGTCATGCCTCTCTTCACCTCGAACTCTTCCATAATACTTTTTAGAGGGATATCCTATGATAACCTGATGGCTCCCGAACCCTCGACCGATATCAAAATAATGGCCAAACCGCTCTCGGACGAGTCCCAGACCGTCATGATGGGTTTTCCCGGGAGCGGCCTCGTCGGCTCAATAGCGCTCCAGTACTTGGTCGATCAGCTCGAGTTCCCCCTGATCGGGACCATGACGAGCAAGTACTTCCCGCCGTTCGCGATGATGGCCAAGGGCCTGATCAACGTCCCCGTCCGGATCTACGAGAAGACCCCGCTCGTCGCGGTGGTGGCCGACATCCCGGTCCACCCGATGATCTGTTACGAGGTCGCGAACGGGATCATGGACTGGCTCGACCCCCAGCGCCCCAAGGAGGTGGTTGCCCTTGCCGGCGTGGTCACAAACGAGCCCGAAAAACGGGTCTTCGGGGTCGCCACCACCGAAGAGGCGCTCGCCCGGATCTCCGGGCTCACCCAGTTCCTGCCGGTCGGCTCGATCTCGGGGATCGCGTCCTCGCTCCTCACCGAGTGCAAGATCCGCGGGATCCCCGGGATCGGCCTCCTGGGCGAGACGGTGAACGCGCCGGACCCGCGGGCCGCCGCCGCGACGCTCGACGTCCTGAACCGGCTCTACAGCCTGGAGCTCGACATGCAGCCCCTGATCGACCAGGCCGAGGAGATCGAGGCGACCATGCACCGGCTGTCCGAGGAGGTCCAGTCCACCGAGGTCTCCCAGAAGCGTGAGAACCTCCCGATGTACGGGTGATCGCGATGGAGATTCCTGCCCTCACCAGCCTCTCCCCCGAGATCCTCAGGGAGCTCAAGCGTGGACTGCCGCGGACGCTCGAGGTCCAGTCGGCCCACAACGTGATCACGATCGCCAACATCGAGCCGGGCGACCACGTGTTCATGACCAGCGTCGACTCGGAGGACCTGTACCCGGGCGACCGCGGGATCCTGGTCGACGTCCTCTCGATCGCGGTCTCCATGAAGCGACTGATCGAGTTCTCGTCCGGAACGCATTACGAGGAGCGCGAGCGAACCTCGGTCCGGGTCCAGGTACGCTACTGCGCCGACTCGACGGTCAAGAGCGTGGTCGACCGCGCCATCTTCGGGCCGACGCGGGTCGACGTGGTCCGGGCGCCGTGCTGCCACGCCGGCTGATCCCCCTCCTCCCTGTTCGACGGTTTCATAAGCCCCCGGGTCGAACAGAGATCTCCCGCGGGCCTGTGGCTTAGCCCGGATAGAGCGCCGGGCTTCTAACCCGGATACCGGGGGTTCGAATCCCCCCAGGCCCGTATCCCTGTTATCGGACCCTCGTCCCCGGCTCGACCGGCCGGAGCGGCACGAGAAGCGAGGCCTCGTCCCCGGCCGCGAGGATCATCCCCCGGCTCTCGACCCCGAAGAGGGTCGCGGGCGCCAGGTTCGCGATCACGACGACGTCCCGCCCGACGAGGTCGGACGGCGCGTAGAATCCCGCGATCCCGCTCACGATCTCCCGCTCCTCGGCCCCGATATCGACCACGAGGCGGAGGAGCTTCTTCGAGTTCTGGATCGGCTCGGCGGAGACGACGCGGGCGATCACGAGCTCCATCCTGGCGAACTCGTCGATCGTGAGCGGCGCCTCCCCGTCCGGTTCGCAGCGGGCGCGCCGTTCGGCCTCTGCCACGCGCCCCTCGAGCACCGCCTCAAGTTCCTGCAGGCGCGTCTCCTCGATCCTCGCGAAGAGCGGCGCCGGGAGTGCGAGGTGACCCGGTTCGAGGGGCTCCGTGCTCTCCGAGAGCCGGTGCTCCTCGACCCCGTCCTGCTGCCCGAGCATGCTCCAGATCCGCGCGGCGGTCTCCGGCATCACGGGGTCGATCAAAAGCGCGAGCGCCTTCACGATCTGGAGCGCGTCGGCGATCACCCGGGAAGCCGCTTCCGGATCGGTCTTCACGAGTTTCCAGGGGGCGTTCGCCTGGATCAGGTTGTTGCCCTGCGCCGCGAGACCCATCACCGCGTCGACGGCGACCTTGAACTCGTACTCCTCCATCGCGCGGTCGACCGCTGCGAGGGTGTCCCGGATCGCTTCCAGGACAGGTGCCCCCGCCTCCACGGCGGGGATACCGCCGAACCGGGTGTGGGCGAAGTGCAGGGTCCGGTGAACGAAGTTGCCGAAGGTGTTGACCAGCTCGTTGTTGACCCGGTCGGCGAAGGCCCTCCAGGAGAAGTTGAGTTCCCGGGTGTGGCTCGTGGACGCGACCAGGTAGTAGCGGAGACAGTCGGCCGGGAGACCGAGGTCCAGGTAGTCCTCGTTCGTCCAGACCACGTATCCCCTGGACTTCGAGAACTTGTGGTCGTCGACCTTGAGCATGCCCGAGGCGACCACCGCGTTCGGCAGGCCGTAGCCGGCGCCCTCGAGAAGGGCCGGCCAGAAGATGCAGTGGTGATAGGTGATGTCGCCGCCGATGAAGTGCGTGATCTCGGCGCCGCCGCACCAGTACCGCCGCCAGTCGGCGCCGGCGGCGGCTGCCCATTCCTCGGTGAACGAGATGTACCCGATCGGCGCGTCGACCCAGACGTACACGACCAGGTCCTCCCTGCCCGGGTACCGGACCCCCCAGTCCAGCGTCCGGGTGATGCACCAGTCCCGGAGCCCGTCGCGGACCCAGCCGAGCGCGTAGTTCCGGGCGTTCGCGGTCCCCTTCAGGTGTTCGAGGTGCTCGAGCAGGAACGGTTCGAACGAGGAGAGGCGGAAGAAGTAGTGCTCCTGCTCCCGGAGCTCCGCCGGCGTATCGCAGACCGTGCAGACCGGCTCCCGGATCTCGCCGGGCTCCAGGTGCTTGCCGCAGCCCTGGTCGCACTCGTCTCCCCGCGCCTCGGCCCCGCAGTGGGGACAGAGCCCCTTGACGTAGCGGTCGGGCAGGAACCGCCGGCAGCTCGAGCAGTAGGACTGCTCGACCCGCTCGGCGTAGACATGTCCGTTCGCCTCGAGAGCCCGGATGATCCGGCGGGTCCGGCGGTGGTTGGTCTCGCCGTCGGTCATGCCGAAATGGTCGAAGACGACGCCCATCCGACGAAAGGTCGTGTCGAAGTGATCGTGGTAACGGCGCGATAGCTCCGCCGGCGTGGTCCCCTCTGCCTCCGCGCTCACCACGATCGGTGTCCCGTGGTTGTCGGAGCCGCAGATGAAGACGACCTCCTCGCCCCGCAGGCGCATGTAGCGGACGTACATGTCGGCCGGCACGTAGGTCCGGAGGTGGCCGAAGTGGCACGGACCGTTCGTGTACGGGAGACCGCAGGTGACGAGCCGGGGTGCATCGCTCATGCAGAGCTTTTTGAGAGCGATCCGATATATAGTACGGGCGGATGGCAGCACGACCGAGGCTCGACAAGCGCGGATTCGGGGCAGAGGCCCCGGTACCGGCCCCTTCCCGGCTCGCGGCCCTGCTCGGGGAGCGGCGGGGAATCGAGGCGGACCTGACGACGTTCAGGCTGCTCGAGTCGGCCTGCCCCCAGGTGCGGGCCGGGCTCGACGCGGTGGCCGGGGGAGGCCGGTTCTACGCGGACCGACTCCGGGAGGCGATCGGGGGTGCCCCCTGCGGCGTGATCCGGGCCGAACCCCACCCCGTCCCCGGCGGCCTCGAGATGGACGCCCGGGCGCTCGCTGAGGTGGTCCGATCGCCGCACGTCGCGATGCCTGCCCCCTCCGCGCTCGGGCTGACGGACTGGTACTTCGGCGATCCGGCCGAGTCCGGGGCAGCGGTGCGGGACGTCGTCGGCACCCTGACGCGCACGATGCGGGACGCCGGCGTCGCCGGGCACGTCCTGATCGCGGACACCCCGGTGCGGGAGGAGCTCGAGGACCTCGCGAACCCGTTCACGTTCGTCTACTGCCCGGATCCGGATGAGGACGCGCTCGACGTCCTGCTCGACCACCAGCGCCCGTTCGCCCTCCCGGGCCGCCGGGCGGCCGACCTCGCCGGGCTGATCGACCAGTACGGGCGGAGGACGGTCTACCTGGTCGACCCTGGGCAGGAGGAGATCGCGACGGCCCTCGCGGTCCTCGATGCCGATCATCTCTGCATCGGGGGGTTCTGCCCGGGCGACTGCGGTTCCTACTGGCGTCGCCTGGCTGCCCTCTGATCACCCGCCCGGCGAGAGCTCCCGGATCCTAGAGGCGACGGCATCGCCGAGGGGGGTCGGGGCGTTCCTCAGGGCTTCCGCGGCCATCCGCCGGACGTAGGGGTTTCTGTCGTCGAGCCGCCCGATCAGGGCGTCCGTCGCCGGCCCGCCCGGGTCGAGCGCCAGCCCCTTCGCGGCCATGAACCGGACATGGTCCTCCGGATCCCCGAGCATGCCGATGAGCGCCGGGGCGGCGCGGGGGTCTCGGATCATCCCGAGTGCCTCGGCCGCCCGGTAGCGGACGATCCAGGACGGGTCGCCGAGCGCGGCGACAAGGACCGGGACCGCCTCGGGCCCGATCCCGGCGAGCGACTGCGCCGCTGCGCGGCGGACCACCTTCTCCGTGTCCCCGAGGGCTGCGACGAGGGGCGCCAGGACGGCGGAGCGCCCGCACTTCGCGAGGGTCAGGGCGGCGAACGCACGGACAGCAGGGTCGGCCCCTTCCCGAAGCGTCTCGATAAGCGGCCCCAGGGCGTCGTCGATGGTGGGAATTCCCGGCTCCATGAGGAACGACGTCACTGCGGCTGCTGCTGGAGCAGCTCGATCTCCTTCATCGTCTTCTCGGCCAGTTCCCTCATCCTGGCCGAGATCCGGTTCGACGCCGAGAACTCCACGGTCCTCATCGCGTTCGCGATCTCGGCGCCGAGTACGAAGATCGCGTATTTGTGCTCGAGTTTGCTCTTATGGATTTGCGTCGGGGTGATCCTGAGCGCCCTGTACTGGGAAAAATGCAGATCGGGACTCGTCGCCTCGAAGAATTCCTTGATCTCCGAGAGCATCTGGTGCAGAATTATCAACTCGTCCTTGTGCATGGCCTCTCCAGAGATGGTAGCGTCTCAGAAGTGCTGTAATTTCCCTCGGACCCTGTCTCCCCGGATCATCATCACTCTTCCATTAGCAAATATCTTTTGCCAGTAATCCACTCCTCGTTGATGTCCCTGAGGATCGATCCGGCGAGTCGCAACAACGACTGATCGGAGGGGAACGCTCCTACGACCCGGGTTCTCCGTTTCAGCTCCCGGTTTATTCGTTCCATGACATTGGTCGTACGGATACGTTTCTGATGCGCCTTCGGGAAGACTGTGTAGTTCAGGAGTCCCGGAAGAAACCGTTCAATCGTCGTTGCCGCCTTCTGATATCCTCGTACAACAAGGTCATCGGCACACTCCTGGAGTCGCCGTTCGTTGCCGTAGGCTTCCCGCAGCAGGTCGGCGATCTCGCGCTGATCCTTCTTCGAGACGTTTCTCAGCACCGCTCGGGTCGTATGCACCTGACACATCTGCCAGGACGCCCCCAGGAAGGCCGTGGCCACGGCTGCCTGGATCCCCCGATGGCCATCCGAGATGACGAGCTGCACACCCGTCAATCCTCGCTCTTTCAGGTCGTCACAGAACCCGGACCAGAACGCCTCGTTCTCACAGTCCGCGATCGTGGCGCCGAGGATTTCCCGATACCCATCGTCCCGTACACCTGCCGTCACGAGGAGCGCTTTCGAGACATACCGGGGACCATCTCGCACCGTGTAGTACGAGGCATCGAGAAAGAGGTAGGGAAATGGCCGCTCGATCGGCCGCGTCAGGAACTCCTGTACCTCACGGTCGAGGTCCTGTGCGATGCGAGAGACCGAGGAGGGTGAGAGCTGGTCGATCCCAAGATGCGAGATGATCGCCTCGACCTTTCGGGTCGAGACGCCCTGAAGATACGATTCGGCGATCGCGTTCACCAGGGCCTTCTCGACACGGGCGTACTTTCCGAAGACCTGGGTTTCAAATGGTTTCTCGCGCAACTGCGGTTTGCTGAGGGTGAGCTCCCCGTACCGAGTGACAAGAGAACGATCGCGGGTACCATTGCGATGGGCAGTGCGAGTCACAGTCCGTTCATGACGATCGGCTCCCGCTTGCTGAAGGACTTCGAGTTGCATCACAAGGTTCAGGAACCAGGTGATGACACCACGCATCCCCTCACTCTGGTCGGAAAGATAATCTTCGATACATGATAACGGGATCATGGTCCTGAGTCTCCTTTGTCCAATTTTAGGTTGGATTCAGGGCCAATGAGAATTTACATCACTTTTCGCACACTACCGGTGAATCGCCCCGTCCTGCCACAGATCGCGGTTAAAATCGTATCTTATTTATTATCGACGGAGGAAGTACCTCTGGCACCTCCATGTCCATCACCCCAAGGATCACCCTCCTCTGCCTCGCCGCCCTCGCCCTTGCGGCCGGGTGCACGGTGGGCGAAGCCACATTCGATCCTGTCGAGTACGACACGGGAAACCTCACGATCTCGGTTGTCACTGGCGACCCTATCGTTCGCGCAGCCCTGCAGGTGACCGTCTCCGAGCTGAACGGTCTCGCGCAAAAAGAGGTCTTCACCGAGGCCCGGTACGTTGACCTCGGGGCCGGCTCGAACCGCTTCTCCTACCACGTCGATCTGCCGGACGGAACGTACCGGTTATACCTCCATCTCCATGATGGTCAGCAACGACGGGCTGCGGTCATACGAGAACTGACTGTCCACAATGAGGCCGATCATGCATGAGCTCGTTCGGGCGGCTCGAGGCGGAGAACCTGTCGACCTCGCGCTCCAGAACTGTCTGATCTTCAACCCGTTCCTCTGTGAATGGGAGGAGACGGCGCTAGGGATCCACGGGGGACGTGTGCTTGGGCCCGGGATGTACCGGGCACGGAGAGTCCTCGACCTAGGCGGGAGGAGGGTGGTACCCGGTTATATCGATGCCCACGTCCACCTTGAGTCTTCACTGCTCTCGCCGTTCGAGTACACCCGCCTGGCTGTGCTCCACGGGACGACCACAATAGTCGCGGACCCTCACGAGATCTCCAACGTCCTCGGTCTATCCGGGATCGAGTACATGCTCACTTGCCGGCCTCACCTGCCGATTGACCTGCTGCTGACACTTCCGTCCTGCGTGCCGGCCACCCCGAAGGATCTGGGGGGGGCGGTACTGGGGGCCGAAGAGCTTGCGCCCCTCGCAGGGCTGGAGGGAGTGACGGGTATCGGCGAGGTGATGAACGTGACCGGGCTCCTCACCGGCGATCCCGACCTCGTTGCGAAGATCTGGCTGCTCCGGACCGTCGACGGACATGCCCCCGGGCTCGCAGGTTTTGACCTGAACGCCTATGTGCTCGCGGGACCACAGAGCGACCACGAAGCGGTCACGCCGGAGGAGGGACGAGACAGACTCGCCCGTGGAATGCATCTCTTCCTGCGCGAGGGCTCCACCGAGAGAAATCTGGCGGCTCTGCTTCCTGTCGTCACGCAGGCAACGGTGCCGCACTGCGCGTTCTGCACTGACGATCGTCATGCGGATCTGCTCATGCGCGCCGGAGGTATAGACGACTGTATCCGACAGGCAGTGGCGCTCGGCCTAGAACCAGAGCTCGCTCTGCGCATGGCCACTCTGTCGGCAGTCGAGCGATTCGGGCTCAATGACCGCGGTGCGCTCACCCCCGGGCGTAGGGCAGATTTCTCTGTGCTCGATAGGGGAGACGAGTTCAGGGTTGCCCGCACCTTCGTCCTCGGTAACGAGTACATCGACCGGGGGCCCTCCCGGATATCTGTCCCCTCTCCCGCGCGGCCGATACGGTGCTGTCTTCCGGTGGCGGGTGACCTCGTACCGGCTGTCGACGGGTGGGTGCGCGTCATCGAGCTCGTGCCGGGCCAGATAAAAACCCTGGCCACCGAGGCTAGGGTGGCGGCAGGAACGCTCCCCGACACGGGCCGGGATCTGCTGCCGGCTGCCGTCTGCGACGCATACAGGGGATTGAATACCGGAATCGGGATCGTTCATGGATTTGGTCTCCGTGCGGGAGCCCTCGCCTCCACGGTCGCCCACGACGCGCATCAGGTGGTTGCAGTCGGTGCCGATCCGGAGGCGACCGCCGCCGCGATCCGGGCGGTTGTCGCGAGCGGCGGGGGGCTTGTGGCCTTGGACCGTGACAGGACCACGCTTCTGCCGCTCCCGATAGCGGGATTGATGTCCGATCTCCCGTACGGCGAGGTTGTGGAGGCGCTTGACCGGCTCGCCGCCCACGCGGAATCGCTGGGGGCTTGCGCCAATGCCTTCATGCATCTGTCGTTCCTCGCCCTCACCGTGATACCCGAGCGGCGCCTTACAGAGCGCGGTGTATTTGACTATGCGCCCTTCCAGGACCAGCCCCTTGCTCTCGATGGCTCGGTAAACGCCCCGCAGGACAGGAACGACTGTTGAAAAGGCCGAACATGCGCCGGACGACCCCCCTTCCATCCAGGTCCGTCTTGATCCCGATCGCAGCCGGGACACCTAGCCCAGGCACGATCGAACGCTTCGCGCCGCAACAAAAAAAAGGATATTGAAATTGGTAATTCTTTAATTAATGCCACCTTCATACGATGCATGAGAAGGTGGACGAATGGTTTCCCTCGTCGACTTAGGTCGATATACTCCTGATGAAGAGTCTGCCGATACGTATCTCTGGGACCACGGCCTCCTTGTTTCATCCACGACATGTCCGCACTGTGGTGGCACCCGTCGTGGCCGAACCGTACAGGTGCTACGGCTGTCGGCGGGAGGGGGGCGTTCGGAAAGGCAGCATCTTCGAACGGTCGCAGGCCCCGTTCTCCATCCTGTTGCCGGCGGTCAAGCTGTTCGAATTGATTACGTCGGTCCGGGAAGCTGCTCGGCAACCGGGTCTGGCATACAACACCGCCTATCGCCTGCATCACCTGCTGCGGGCGGCGATCCTATGCACCGCCGGGGATGCAGCCTCCCTGAAAGGATGGGTGGAACTCGACGAATCGTATTTCGGTGGCCGACGAAAGGATAAACGGGGAGGAGGCGCCGCGGGCAAAGTGCCGGTTTTCGGCATCCTCGAACGGGGAGGCACGGTACGGGTCGAGGTCGTGCGACACGTGAAAGGGGAGACGCTCCTCGACCTCACCATCAGGAAAGTGAAACGCGGCAGCCTGGTGTACACCGATCGATTTCAGTGTTACAACGGCCTGGTCTCCTACGTCTTTCGGCATCAACGATCAACGGATCGACCACGGCAAGCGGTTCGCCAACGGGAAGGTGTACGTCAATGGGATCGAAGGATTCTGGTCGTTCGCCAAGTAACGGCTCGTGAAATATCATGGGGTTGATCGGACCCGTTTCCCGTTCTACCTCAAGGAACTGGAGTTCAGGTATAACGACGGGGATATCAATCTCTTTGTTCAACGGATTGAAACGCTGGGAGAATATGCTCAGGTGGCGATAACTGAGTAATTCCCTGATTTTTTTTCGGGTATAGTGTCATTTTAACCACCAACCCCTATCTCTTAGGAGGAGGTTCATGACCCGGATTGTCTGCCCGCGATGTCACTGTGCGAAGGTGTATCGTCTGGGCACTGGGAAACGCCGGTGTTCTCCGTGTCGCTACGACTCCACGCCACACCGTCTTCTGTGTACCTGACCAGCGATCAATGGAATGGGATCATCACCTGGTTCCTCCTTGAACAGAGTAACTAGTCCATTCCGGATTGGACCGGGATCGACCGAAAACGGGTATTACGAGCCCTCGCGTGGATACGGCGGGGTCTCGTCAAGGATGTCCCGGAGTTCTTTTCCGGAACCGTCGAGGTGAACGAAACGTACGTCGGCGGTCACTGGAAGAACGAGCGGACGTCAATCCGAGACCAGAAGACGAAGCGAGTGAGTGGATCGAAGAAACAACCGGTCTTTAGAATTCTCTGCCGGAATGGACTGGTCTGGGCAGAGATTGTCGAGAATGTCGATGCCACAACCCTCCAACCGCTCATTTCGAGCGAGGTGCGGAAGGGGTCGATCGTTTGCTCAGACATGTGGCGGGCGTATACGGGCCGTGCATCGCGCGGATTTGTCCTTCGGCTGGTAAATCGTGGAGATCGAGAGTATAGTGACGGCAAGGGGAATCATTTCGATGGATTGGAAGGATTCTGGGGATATCTGAAGAGAAAACTCTCGGCAAATGGAGGTATTCGTCGAGATAAATTATACTTGTATTTGGGTGAATACGTCTTGCGATATAATCACAGAAAGGAGAGCGATTAAGTGAAATTGATACTCATCCTTGAGTTATTTGAGTAGGAGAGTGGGGGCTAGTTTACCATAATCCCTTTTTTTATATTTCCTCGAACGTGAGTCGAGACCCAACACCAACCATCCCGGATCGGCCCGCCCACCTGACAATTGAACCAGCCAGATGGGGGACTGCACGATTTCCTGCGTACCAGCCGGATATCGCCAGGATGACGATGGCTTGCTCTTCTTTCTCTTAACCTGATCCAGGGACGGGGGCCGCGATTGAGGAGGAACGATCTTCAGCGAACAGGTGCAATCGCGTCCAAGAGGTGGTGTCCGGATACCCTGGAGTCCTGCCGTGCCGGACACCCCGACCTTCCTGCGTTCGACTGCGTCAATTTCGGCCGCCGACCCCAAAAGAGGACCGGACGGTCCTCGATATGGCGGAACCCGGAGAGACCGCGTGAGGGGAGATTCATGGCGGTCATGATACTCCTGCGTCTCCTATCACCGGATTGACCGAAACCGTTTCGAGGCTATCGGACGCGGACCATGCAATTCTGAAAGGCGGTGACGGTCAAACTTGAATAGTGGAGCCTCCCATCTGTACACATGCCCCGTCGCCGGGTCACGTTCTCACGCAACGTCTTCCTGCCTCTGACCACGGTCTGCCGGAACCGCTGCAGTTACTGCGGTTTTCGGCGACCGGTCGGGCCGGGCTGCCTGATGCGCCCTGCGGAGGTTGAGGCCGTGCTGGACACGGGAGCCCGGGCCGACTGCACCGAAGCACTCTTCACCTTCGGCGAGCGGCCGGAGATGGAACCAGGCTTCGTCAAAGAAATCGAAGCCGTTGGAGAGGTGTCGTTTCTCGATTACTGCCGCCGGCTCTGCAAGGCCTCCATCGATCGCGGGCTCCTTCCTCACACAAACGCCGGTGTGCTCGAGGAGGAAGAACTCGAGGCTCTCCGGGAGGTCAACGCGAGCATGGGGTTGATGCTCGAGACAACGGCCCGGGTCGAGGCGCACACAGGCTCCCCGGGCAAGGACCCGGCAGTCAGGATCGAGACGATAGAGGCAGCCGGCCGGCTCCGCATCCCGTTCACGACGGGCCTCATACTCGGGATCGGTGAGACCGCGGCCGATCGTCTCGAGTCTCTCGAGACGATCGCCGGCATCCACCGTCGGTTCGGCCACATCCAGGAGGTGATCCTCCAGAACTTCATCCCACAGGAGGGCACCGACATGGCCGGCGCACCGACAATCACGGTCGAAGAGTACTGCTCGGTTGTCCGGCTCGCACGAGAGGTGCTACCCTACGACGTGGCGGTTCAGGTCCCACCGAACCTTGCGGACGCCCCGTATCTCGTCGCATGCGGCGCCAATGATCTCGGGGGCGTCTCACCTGTCTCGATCGATCATATCAACCCGGACCATCCCTGGCCGGCTGTCGACGAGCTCCGGAGCCTGCTCGCGCCGGGGACGGAGCTTGTCGAACGGCTCTGTATCCACCCGCGGTTCGTGGACCGGGGCTGGTATTCGACGACACTGGCGCCGCTCGTCCGGCGCCTCTCCGAACGAATCAGGGAGCAGCAACAGTGAGCGAGGATTTACTCTACGGGGGCAAGGCAAAGTCGGTCTACCGGTCCGCCAGTCCCGATGAGCTTATCGTGGTTTTCCGCGATGACATCACCGCCTTCGACGGCAAGAAGAAGGACGTGGTTGCACAGAAAGGCGAATACAATGCCCGAGTCTCGTCCCATCTCTTCAAGATACTCGAGTCGGCCGGAATTCCGACCCATTTCTTGTCGATGGAGAGTCCGGCTCGGATGCGCGTTCGCCGGCTGGCGATGATACCGCTCGAGGTGATCGTCAGGAACATCGCGGCGGGTTCGTTAACACGGAATTACCCGTTCGAGGAGGGACGCCGGCTCGTTCCGCCGCTGATTGTGATGGACTACAAGGACGATGACCGCCACGACCCGATGGTCAACGACGAGATCATCCTTGCCCTCGCCCTCCTCTCGCGGTCCGAGCTTGACGCTGTCAAGGGTCTGGCGCTGCGGGTCAACTCAGTCCTAGGCGAATTTTTCGATGGGCTCGGGCTCACCCTGGTGGACTTCAAGCTCGAGTTCGGCCGGGACAGCGAGGGCGTGCTCAGGCTCGGTGACGAGGTCAGCATGGACTCGATGCGTTTATGGGACTCCAGCACCGGGGAATCGCTCGACAAGGACGTCTACCGTCTCGGGAAGGGAGACGTTCTCGACGCATATGCGCGTGTGGCCGCCAAGATAGGCCCGGGGATGTAGCATGCAGTACGATGTGACAATTACAATAGCTCTGAAGGAGGGGATGCTCGACCCGGAGGCGCGGGCAATCAGGAACTCGCTCGACCACCTCGGGATCCCGACCCTCTCTCTCTTCACCGCCCGCTGGTTTAAGATCGGCCTTGAAGCCGCCGATCGCGACGATGCCGCTGCCCGTGCACGGGAGATCTGCGAGCGGGTGCTCGCTAATCCGGTCATTCACCGGTACGAGATCGAGGTCGCCTGATGAGATTCGCCGTGGTCCGGTTCGGCGGTTCGAACTGCGACCTCGACACGGTTTACGTCCTCGAGGACGTGATCGGGGTCCGGACCGATCTGGTCTGGTACCGGGACGGGCTGCGGCGGGGATACGACGCGGTCGTGCTTCCCGGAGGATTCTCCTACGGCGATTACCTCAGGGCAGGGGCAATCGCAGCCAGGACTCCAATAATGGCCGATGTGCTCAGGCACGCCAACAACGGGGGCCTGGTGCTCGGCATCTGCAACGGGGCACAGATCGGAGCCGAGAGCGGCCTTGTTCCCGGTGTTTTCACGCGAAACGGGGAACCCCGCTTCGTCTGCCGGCCGATTTGGCTCAGAGTCGAGACGACAGAGAGCCCGTTCACCAACCTCTTTCGGCGGGGCGAGGTGATCCGGCTGACCGTCGCCCACGGGGAGGGGCGCTATGTTGCTGATCCCGACGTGATCAGACGGCTCAACCGGGAGAAGCGGGTCGCTTTGCGATACTGCGATTCCGGGGGGCATATAACGGCTGAGGCAAACCCGAACGGGTCAATCGAGGGGATCGCAGGAGTCCTCTCCGAGCATCGGAACGTACTCGTCATGATGCCCCATCCCGAGCGGGCGAGTGAACCTGTACTCGGCTCCGAGGACGGCAGGAGGATCTTCGAGTCGATGGTCGCGCACTGCTGCCGGGAGCCGGGCGCGAAAGACTGATGCTCACCCGCGGCGAGGAACTGTCTCATGAGTTATCAGGACCCTTTGACGGAAGAGGAGATGCGAGTCTGGGCCGAGCGCGAGGCGCAGGCATGCGGTTACCGATTGAGCGGGGACGAGAGGCAGCTCGGGACCGTTCTCAGGGGGCTTGTCCGCAACCGTGACCGATTCGGCAACCGTTACTGCCCCTGCCGCGTCCGAAGCGGCGATCTCGAGACGGATCGCGTCATCATCTGCCCTTGCATCTACCGTGACAGGGAGATCGCGATCGATGGCCACTGTCACTGCAACCTTTTTTTCGCCCCCGAAGGATAGTGACGACGCGAATCGAAGTCATCGCCACCTTTTTTCCCATGGACGTCCCTCTCAACACGATCGAAATGAGACTCAGAACTGTGGTGCTCCTGACACTCTTCTGCCTCTGCGCAGCTGCCGTCGTGGTCTCTGCCCTGACCCCGACCCCATCCCCTGAGACTTCGTGTTCAGACCACGTGATCCGTACGTCAGCTGTCGGAACGATTGTCTCGTCCCCCGATAGGGCGGAGATCCAGATCGGTGTAGAGACGGAGGACTTAGACGTGAAGGCTGCCCAGAGCCTGAACGCCGAGCGCATGATGAGCGTCACCGGCGCGATTAGATCGCTCGGGATTCCTGACGACCACCTGACGACATCGGGGTATACGATCACACCTGTCTACGAGACGAAACCAACCGTCGGGACCTACGCCAGGCAGAAACCCACAATGTTCAGGGTGTCGAACGTTCTTCTCGTCCGTATCGACGATGTGTCGCGGGTTGGCGAGGTGATCGACGCCGCCGTCGCCTCGGACGCGAACCGGGTGAACTCGATCGCGTTCATGTTCTCGGAAGAGAAGGAGCAGGATCTCAGGGCGAAGGCCCTGACCCAGGCCGTCGAGAGGGGCCGGGCCGACGCCGTGACGGTCGCATCCGCTCTCGGCGTCCGGCTCCTTGACGCCCGTGAGGTTCAGGTGGACCCCGGGTTCACACCGATCGCCTACGAACGCTCGACGGTGCAGCAGGATGCCGCCATGACGTCGACACCGATCGAGCCCGGCACCCTCGAGGTATCGGCGACCGTCCAGGTCGCCTGGGCTTATGCCTGACAACACCCCCCTTTTTTCACTGGTAGAACCTTTCCAGTAAATATCCTCCCCCTTTTCAACCTTCAACGCCGCCCAGCGCCAACCTCACGAAAAAAGCTGTCGGTCGTAAGTCTTTCCTGAGGAAAAACACGTGTCCGTCGCACCTGTCGACGAACAGTACGACCCGGGCTCCGAAAGGCCAGGATTGTTTCGGCTATTCCCCCAGCTATCTATCCTCGCGTCCTCAGCGAGCGGGTCGTCGTCCAGTAGGGCGCCCTCGTCGATTCCGTCGCGGAGGCGCTCGTCCACCGTGCTGAGGGGGGCATGTCGCGTAATGCGTCTACCAGGACAGAAAGACCGTCGTTCTGGGATTCCGCGAGCAGCATACCAGTGCTCCGATCACCTCCTCCGTGCAGCCCAGGCGGGTGAGCAGTATTCATCCCGCAGTTTTGAGCCTGCCCCCGGTCATTTCCCCCAGGTCAGTACACCCCCCCTGTGCATTCTGACTGAACGCGACGAGGGCGTGGTATGTTCTCGATGTCGGGCGAGAGAGCCATCCCGGGATCGCTTCCCTCGACGAAGTCGTTCCGCTTCATCTCATTTTTTGAGATACATGCAGGGTAGCGTCCGGTTCGTCGGTCATGATCCGCATTGCGGCGCATGAGGAGTTTGGACGTGCACGGACCAGTGTCGTTATCACCCAGCCGGTACCGGGTAAAGCCGGAGACCGGATACAGGCGGGAGCATCCCCTGGAAATGGCACGGGCGCTTCTCCCGGTGGCCCGCGTGTCCGCCGAGTCTGTTGGTATCGTCGGAGGCTAGGTAGATCATCACAAAACCCTCCCCCGTCGTTCTGGCGGACGTACGGGTTCTCATTTTTTACCAGGAGGAGCGTCGAAGGGTCTGCCCCCGTTCACAACGATACCTGTTCCTGTGCAGGGATGTAAACATAGGGAGGGAGGAGATGCCTCACCGGCCCAGCTACGGAATGAAGATGAAATATAGTGTGATCGACCGTGTTCCGGGTTCGACATGGACGTGTTCGAGACTGCAGGTGAGTCCGAGCCCCTCGCACAGGACGCAGGCGATCATGCTGCAGATCGGGCAGGGATGGATGCGGCAGCAGACCGGGAAGTCCTGCTTGAGCTCGGTGCAGATCGAGATAAGCCGGTAGTTCTGAAGCTCGATAAGGATATATCCCTCGCGCCGGACCGGTATGACACGGTCCGCGACCTCGAGCACATCCTCGCAGATCTCCTTGATCGCGGTCAGTACCGCCTCCTCCCTGACCGGGAGCCGCAGCGAGTAGGATTTTTTCAGCACGTCCAGGAGCTGGGTTCCGGACGGCACCCGGTACTGGCCCCTTACCGTCCTGCCCCCGATAAGGGCCACGTCTGTGCTCCGTCGGTGAGACCCTGTTGCCTGGGCAGGGACGAACTGCAATACTCCATCCCCCTCTTTCTGGGGGGGCAGGTAGTAGGTCATGCTGTCCTGCGGCAGACCCCGGCAGTCCGCGCTACCTCCTGCATCTAGTGCCTCCTGGAGCGTCCGGGACGAGATGCCGCGCGCACTGTTGAGCACAACCACACCCGCGAAGACACAGATTACACCGACGAGTGAGGTCGTCACGATGATCACGCGCTCGAGCTGGAGGTATATCCCCACCCATGGGATGCTGATGGCGGGGAGGTCGACCAGAAACTGCTCGAAGAAGAGCGCAACGAACAGTGCGGTGGCGAGCATGCGTACCACGAGCAAGCGGCGTGCGTAGCGGGGTCGCGAGTAGATCGGCGTGATCAGTATGGAGATCACCATCAACCCGATCAACCCTAGCACGAAGTAGACCTCCGTGTTCACGTAGCCCGCGATGATCATCAGCACGATTACCAGGAGAAGCCAACCGAGCAGGGCGCTGACGGCGAGGTAGCGTTTCTTCATATTCGGCTAACTATATAATATTAATTGAATGTCAATTTCATCGGCAGTACATACCGCTTACGGTGTCGCACTATTCGAGAACAATATTAACGGCTAAAAAGATAAGTGCACGCCCGGTTATTAAGTCCGCTTATGGATGCACCGGGTCACTCCCTTTCGGTGTGAGTCACGTCTCCGGACTTCATCTCATCCAAAAAGGAGAGCGAGTATCCGGCTTGCAGGATCACCAGATGTGTAGAGTCTCCGAATTACTTGACACCTGTTGAGACTGGGTGTATGCAGAAGTTGGGGGCTGATGATCCCGGGGAG